>Ga0326763_1000211_pt1 | contig 21897 bp, 23 predicted proteins | sample NORPS_P_FD_207671 | JGI IMG/M metagenome (GOLD analysis project Ga0326763, IMG submission 207671) | Hot spring water microbial communities from Norris Geyser Basin, Yellowstone National Park, WY, United States - NOR.PS_P | ecosystem: Environmental > Aquatic > Thermal springs > Unclassified...
GTACCCATCTCCAGAAGAGCAGCGGTAATAATCGACTAGCTCAGACCCCAGAATCCATCGCGAAAACGAGGCGGCAATGGCCATGAGGATCCCGGCGATCAAGCTTCTCTCCTCACTGCTGCTTTTTGGGGGGGTGTCCGTCCCCGCTGTCGTGGCGGCCTACCCGGTCAGCCCGGAGATGGTGATGACCCTGCAACAGGGGGATCATGCCCAAGCCTTGCCCAGGGCCAGAACGGAGCAAGCGTTTCGGGTGGTTACTTTGGCCCAGGGTTTGGAGCACCCTTGGGGGATGGCCTTTTTGCCGGATGGAACTCTCTTGGTTACCGAACGCCCAGGGCGGCTGCGCCGGGTTACCCCCCAGGGATTGGATCCCCAGCCCATAGCCGGTGTGCCCGAGGTGTTTGCCCAGGGGCAGGGGGGCCTGCTGGACATCGCCTTGCACCCCAACCATGCAGAGAACGGCTGGATTTATCTGTCTTATGCAGCGCCTGGGCCCGGTGGGGGAGGCACGCGGGTGGCGCGAGCCCGTCTGGGGGAAGGGGGCCTACAGGATCTGGAAGTGATTTTTGATATGGAGCGCAAAACCCCTGCCCGGCAGCACTTTGGCTCCCGCCTGGCCTTTGATGAACAGGGATTTCTCTACATCAGCACCGGCGACCGCGGAGAGCGGCATCGGGCCCAGGATCTGGGGGATTCTGCCGGTAAAGTGTTGCGCATTACGGATGCGGGCGGGATCCCAATTTGGTCCCACGAGCATGGGCCCCAGGGTGGAGACGAGATCAACATCTTGGCCCCCGGCGTCAACTACGGCTGGCCCCTAATCACCCACGGTCGAGAATATACGGGAGAACCCGTCGGCCAAGGACTGGCGGCAGCTCCCGGCTTGGCTTCGCCCCTGCTGCACTGGACACCCTCAATTGCCCCTTCCGGCATGACTTTCTACACAGGGGAGGCTTTCCCCGAATGGCGGGGCAACCTATTTGTGGGGGCGCTGGCCGGGCAACACCTGGCGCGCTTGGTACTGGATGGAGAGCGGGTGGTGGCGGAAGAGCGCCTGCTGGAAGGGGCGGTGGGTCGCATTCGCGATGTGCGGCAGGGGCCGGATGGCTTGCTCTACCTGTTGACCGATGCCCCCAGTGGATCCCTGCTGCGCCTGGAGCCAGCACCCTGAAGGCATCGGCTTAGGAGATGACGGAAACTATCCTGCTCCCGCTGGGCAGCTCTTTGGCGGGACAGGGACTTTCCCCAGAGTAGGGCCTGGGAACTCAAAAGCTGAGGCTCTCCCAGGAGACGTTAATGTCTTCCAAAAGCAGCGACTTGTTGTAAATCTGCAGGATGATCAACAGGAAGACGGCAAATAGGGCCATGAAGACCGCCATCAGGGGCGTGGTGCCCCAGCCGGGAGCCACTTTGCCGTATTCCGAGTTGAGAGGACGCAGCAGATCGCCCAGTTTGGTACGAATGGCCATAGGTTCTCGCTTAGAAACCGAACACGTTGACGAAGTCGAAGATAGCAGGCTCGAAGGCGGATCCCTGGTGCTCAGCACCGCCAAAGCAGCCGCCTTTTAAAATCACGCTATCAGAATCTGGCCGAACCTTTTTGTCTTGGGCAATGAATTGTAAACTTGTGTAATACTGTAGTCGAACGCTCTCAGGATCTGAGGACTCAGAGTTAGATATGGAACCCACCTTTTCCCTGATTGTGGCGATTGCGGCAGTTACCATCTGCATCACTGCGTTTGCCATCTACACGGCCTTTGGCCCCCCTTCCAAGGACTTGCAGGATCCCTACGAGATGCACGAGGATTAAGGCCTGTCGTTGGGATATCTGGGTAAATGTCTGCTCGGCTGATCCCCCATCTCTCTTTTCACAAGTACCAGGGGTTGGGGAACGATTTTATCTTGGTGGACAACCGCTGGCAGTCTCAACCCTGCTTGAGCCCGGAAGAGGCCGTCGCCCTTTGCAATCGCCGCTTTGGGGTAGGAGCCGATGGGGTTATCTTCCTGCTGCCGGGGCAGGAGGGGGCAGATTTCAGCATGCGCCTCTTCAACAGCGACGGTTCCGAGGCGGAGATGTGCGGCAATGGGATCCGCTGTTTGGCCCGCTTTCTGCAGGACTTGGGGATCCCAGGTCGGGATGGCGCCTACCAGATCCACACCTTGGCGGGGCGAATCGTGCCGCAGGTGCGGGCAGATGGGCTGGTCACAGTGGACATGGGGATCCCTCGCCTTTTGGCCAAGCAGATCCCCACCACCTTGGTCGAACCGGATGAGAAGGTCATTCGGCAGCCGCTTGCAGTGGCCGGGCGAGAGTGGCGGGTGACGGCGGTGAGCATGGGCAACCCCCATTGTGTGGTCTTCCTGGAAGAAGAGGGATCCCTGGAGGAGCTGGACTTGGCAGCTGTGGGCCCCCTGTTTGAGCATCATCCGGCCTTTCCTGAGCGCACCAACACCGAATTTGTGCAGGTGCTCAGCCCGACTCGTCTGCGCCTACGGGTTTGGGAGCGGGGAGCAGGGGCAACGCTGGCTTGTGGGACGGGTGCCTGTGCTGTTTTGGTGGCTGCTGTTTTGGAGGAGCGCGCAGAATCGCAAGCTACAGTAGAACTGCCGGGAGGAAATCTGGAAATTCGCTGGGATCCGAGCACACAGCACGTGTGGATGACCGGCCCTGCCCTACACGTCTTCAGCGGCACCACTGCCGGTTGAGAACTAGGCTCCCAGACCCAACAGGAGGATGGCCAGGAGGCCGAGGATCCCATAGGCAACGCTCCAGCCCTGCCGCCAGATCAGCGCCACTGCCAGGCCCAATAAGACCAAGCCCAAGCCCAGGCCAAGGCGGAGAAATAGAGGGTGTACAAACTGGCTGAGGGAGCGTTTGAGCCAGGGGAAGATCACCCCCAAGGCGAAGGCCAGTCCTACGGGGATCCAATCGATCCAACCTGTCTGCTCCCAGCCCCCCAACAGGTAAAAGCCGCCCAGACAAAGGCCCAGGCAGAAAAACAGCACCCGCATGCCGGGATAGTCTTGTCGATAGTTGAAAGCAAGGCTTCGGAGCTCCTTGGGGTGGGCCAAGACCAATGGCTCTACAGCAAAGCTTTCGCTCCACTCCGGCGCTTCTTCAGTTTGTCCGCGGCACCAAAGGTAAACGTTGACCTTGCGCAACCCTTGCAGCAGAGAGGCTTCCACCGCACTGCGCACCACCTCCATCACCTGCAGGGTATCCACCACATCGCCCGGCAGCCGTTCCAGCAGCACGTTGAGAACAGGCCCCTTCAGCTCGGCTCGGCCAAACAGCCGCAAGTTGGCAAGCTTGTAATCGAGGATTTGGTTCAAGATTTTGAGCTGGCGGCGCATGGGATCCCGTAAACAGTGAACCGTCGTTCGAATGGTTGACTTCAAGCTTCAACATGACCGGTATGACCAGTTTAATGGCTTGGGCCAGAGCAGCAGAGGAGAGGCGTTGCCGGTGTGAAAGGGAAGTGGGACTATCCCATGAGGGTGCGAATGCACCGGCGAATGCTGAGGTTGGATTGCTCCAAGTCGGCAAATCCGCTCAGAAGAGTTCCCTGGCCGTCCAACAGCAACAAAACAGCCTGGCGGCGAAAATTGATCCCAGGCAAAGCTGCAGCGGCTATTTCTTGTAGCTTCTGGATGGTTGCTCCCTCAAAATCGACCGAGACATACACAAACGGAGAAACCAGGCGGGGATCCGTCGGTACACTCTCCCGGATGGCCTGCAAAACCAAGTGGCGCACCAGCAGCAGCCCCCTGCCATCCACCAGCACGATCTGGCGCAGCCGAGGGTTTTGCCCAAACTCCAGGGCCAAACTTTTGGAGAGGGCTTCCGATTGCGAGCGGGTTTGGCTGTTGGTCAAGATCAACGCTTGAATGCCCTCATACCGACTTAGGTCAAGCCGATCCCCAGAAACGCTTTCCACCTTGAGGTCAAGAGATGTTTTGGGGTTGCCGTTGCTGGGGCAGTTGCCAGCTTGGGCGGGATCGAACGCACCTTGAGAAAGCAGGGCAAGGGTGGCAAACCCCAAAGCCACAAGTCTCTTTTGAACGCAAAGCCAGCAGCGGTTAGCCGGGGCACAGCAGCAGGACAGCACTCGGTTCATGGCGGGGAGCTCTGGAGCGGGCCGGCCAAATCTTAACCGATCTTCATCTTTGGTGCTCCAAAATGCCCTCTGGGCTTCTCATCCCCATTGGGTTGGTGCCCATAATGGAAGGCAGTTTCTGGTTTGCTGGCCATGACTCACGCCTCTTTGCTGGATGCCCTCAACCCTTCTCAACGGCAAGCGGTGCAACATTTTTGTGGCCCGCTGCTGGTGGTGGCGGGGGCAGGTTCCGGCAAGACGCGCGCCCTCACCCACCGCATTGCCTACCTGGTTCGCCACTATCGGGTGGATCCAGGAGAAATTTTGGCCGTGACCTTCACCAACAAGGCCGCCCGTGAGATGAAAGAGCGCATTGAGCAGCTCTTTGCCGAACAAGAAGCTCAAGAACAATTTGGGATCCCCTTAGAGGAATTGGAGCCGGCCCAGGCAACGCGACTAAAATCTGCTGTTTACCACCGCTGGATTAAGCCTCTTTGGATTGGCACGTTCCACAGCTTATTTGCCCAGATCCTGCGCCTGGAGATCGAAAAATATCAGGATCCCAAGGGGCGCAAGTGGACTCGCCACTTCTCGATCTTCGATGAATCAGATGCCCAATCTCTGGTGAAGGAGATTGTAACCAAGCAACTGAACTTGGATGAGCGCAAGTTTGACCCAAGGTCGGTACGCTACGCCATTAGCAATGCCAAAAACCAAGGTTGGACTCCTGCCGACCTGGAGCGCAATCAGCCCAACTTCCGTGGCCGTACCATTGCCCAAGTTTACGAAATCTATGAAGACCAACTGGCAGCCAACAATGCTCTGGACTTTGATAACTTGATTTGGATACCAGTGCAGCTTTTTCGACAAAACGAGCAGGTGTTGGCTTACTGGCACCAACGATTTCGACACATTTTGGTGGATGAATACCAAGACACCAACCGCACTCAGTATGAGTTGATTCGTCTGTTGGCCACCAACGGCGAGACCTGCAGATCTCGGTTGGATTGGAGAAACCGATCGATCTTTGTGGTGGGAGATGCCGATCAAAGCATCTATCGGTTTCGCGGGGCAGATTTTACCATCTTGCTGGAGTTTCAAGAGACCTTTGGAGATGGTCTCCCGGATGATGATACCCGCACCATGATCAAGCTGGAGGAGAACTATCGCTCTACAGCTACCATTCTGCAGGCAGCTAACGCTCTCATCGAGAAAAATACAGAGCGCATTGATAAAGTTCTCAGGCCAACCCGTCAGCAAGGAAATCTGATTCTTCTTCATCAGGCGGATGATGAGATTGCAGAGGCCGAGTTTGTCGTCAATACCATCCGACGATTACACGGCCAAAATGCCAATGCTTTTTCCTGGGGAGATTTTGCCATTCTCTACCGCACCAACGCTCAATCCCGTCCTTTTGAAGAGGTCTTGCTGCGGTGGGGGATCCCTTACACGGTGGTAGGCGGACTGCGATTTTACGATCGCAAAGAAATTAAGGATGTCCTGGCCTATTTACGGGTTGTGGCCAACCCTGCCGACTCCTTTAGCCTGCTGCGAATTATTAACGTGCCGCGCCGTGGCATCGGCAAATCTACTCTGGACAAGCTGACCGAAGCGGCGGCGGCTCTAAACGTGCCTTTGTGGGCAATTCTCAGCGATGAAACCTCTGTAAGTAGCTTGGCGGGCCGTTCGGCTAAGCCTGTCATTCAGTTTGCTCAGTTGATTCAGCATTGGCATCGACAGGCTTCTCAGACTTCAGCCGCCACCCTTATCGAAGGGCTGCTGCGGGATTCCGGCTATTTGGAGGATCTCAAGGCGCAGGGTACAGACGAAGCCGAAGAAAGAGCGGCCAACGTGATGGAACTTTACAATGCCGCCCGCCAATTCGAGGAAGAACAGGAGGATCCCAGCCTTGAGGCTTTTTTGAGCAATGTGTCTTTGGCTTCCGACTTGGACAACCTTCAGGAAGGCGCTGAGAAAGTTTCGCTAATGACGTTGCACTCTTCCAAAGGTTTGGAGTTTCCTGTTGTGTTCTTGGTGGGGGTGGAACAGGGTCTATTTCCCAATTTCCGGGCTTTGGAGGATCCCGCTGCTTTGGAAGAAGAGCGACGCCTTTGCTACGTGGGCATTACCCGTGCCCGTGAGCAGTTGTATATCAGCCACGCCAGGGAAAGGATGCTCTACGGCAACCGCGAACCAGCTATTCCTTCGGTATTTTTAAGTGAACTGCCCCAAGAGTTAATCGAATTCGACGGACGCGGAGCCGTTTCTCGACAGCTCTCCCACGGCAGTGGACTGTCCCTTTCAGATGCACCCAAGGCCAGGCCCAATCGCCGCCAAAGCCGTTCAGAACAGTGGGCGATTGGAGATCGTTTGCAACATCCCCAATTCGGACAAGGCCAGATTACCCATGTGTTCGGCAGTGGTGAACGGGTCACGATTGCGGTGAGGTTTCCCGCTATCGGTCAACAGAAAATCTTGGATCCCCGTATCGCTCCTATTCAAAAGCTTAGCTAGGCGGCTGAACTCGGAAGGGCTCCAGCGATGAAGAGAGGCAAAGGGAAGTGCTGTAGAAGTCCGTAGCTCATTCGAGATTGCCTTGCCGTTGACGTCGTTGGTGATCCCTTGCTTTATATGTGTTTGCTTTATATGTGTTGCTGCACGACGAGGAAAGCAAAACCTCAGCTCCCCCTTTCCCTGATTTGACCGTTGCCCAACCCTCGGCCTTACCTCTGCCCCCTCGTCACTAATTGCTTGTAATTGCTTGACTACCCGATCTTGGGATCCCTCGCCAGGCTTAACCCAGTCGGCTGGGACTGAGTTGTCTCGGCTCTGTCCGGTACCAGGCGCAGGGGCGGGCCAAAGCGGCCAACCGCTACAGTGTTGTTCAGGGCCGGGATCTGGCGGATGGATCCCTGGCGTAGGCAGCGGTGTAGACGGCGCAGCAGGAAGAGGTCGGCTTCGGAGCACTCCTCTCGAAATAGCCTTACGTTAAGTTCGTGTTCCTGAGCAGCGGTGAGCAAACCGGTCATCATGGCGGTTTGAATGATCTGCTGCACGGTTATGGTTGTCGCTTCATCCATAGGTTTAGGCGATTGGATGGAGACCTTTTGCTGCTTTTATTCTCGACAAATCCCTCTGATATTGACTCCGCCAAATAGCGGATTCGGTATGCGCGCACTTTGTCTTCTTTCTCGGTGCTCGGAAATAGGGCTTTCCAGATACCCATTGACCTTCTGAGCCATCCGGATTCCGTGTAGGCGAAAAGCTTGAAATCTTTGTGTCACAAGCCTTTCTAATCGAAGTGGGAGCAGAGCCAACAATTGGATACGTAGGGATCCCATCCTCACTGCAGTACAAAATTAGACTCAACAGTGAGTTGCTTGAACTTGCCAAAGAGGTGCTGATCCCATGATTTTTCGAGCTGTTGTTTGAGGCCGTAACAGATATCTGTGGCAATACGGAACTGAGAAGCGATGTTCGTCACCGACAAATGGCGTAGGGTTGCTTGGCTTTTTGTCTGTACCTTGTCGGCAATGAAGGCATAGAGGATGAGCAACAGCCTTGTGTTAGGGTGGGGGCATTCTAGGGTGGCAATGGGCTGTGTCAGAAACTCCACAAAAAGTCGGCTGTGCTGTCCCTCTGGGCTGCTGTGGCTGCGGCTGTCTGGGCCTGCTGGCGGTGCTGGGCTTGGGGCTGGCGGGGGCAGGGATCCTAGTCTGGAATGGGATCCGTGCCTCAGGAGCCTATCGCACCTACCAGTTGGCGGTGGAGCAGCTCGAACAAAATGCCGTGGTGGTGGAACGTTTGGGAGAGCCCCTGAGGCCGGGATGGCCCTCGCGGCTGCGCTTTCAGGAAGATGAGGAAGCCGGTTGGGTGTGTCTGTTCTTTTTAATTACAGGGGCCCAGCGCACCGGCGATGTGGTGGTGGAATCGGAGCGGGGCATGGCCGGCTCGGCATGGCAGTTGCGCCATCTGCAAGTGAAAGTTGACGGGGATCCGCAGGCCATTCAGGTCATCGAGGGGGAATCTCGGTGTGAAAAGGAAGAGTCGGATGGAGAAGCCCTGCCCCTGCAGCCAGAAGGCGACATCTAGGTAGCCGGATATGCTCAGCCGCGGGTAGAGTCAAAAGGACTCCGTCCCGCTGACGCGAACGGTTGTGGCCTTGTTGGATCCCTATGCGGTCGCTCCCTTACCTGCGCTTGCTGCTGCTGTTGGCGCTGTTGGCCTCGTTCACCGGGCTGATCGTCTGGCTGATCCAATCGTTTCTCGATCTGTACTACGCCACCCGCTACCACCCGATTTTGGGGGGGCTGTTGATTGGGGTGCTGGTGCTGCTGCTGCTGGTGTTTTTGGCCGCTGCCATCTACTACTTGTTTCTGTTTCGCCAACCCGCCCCCAGCAGGAGACCCCCTGCCTTGCCGGAGACGGCTTTGGAAAAGCGGAAAGCGGCGCAACAGAACTTGGCTCAACTGGAGGCGCAGCTAGCGCAAATCCAGGATGAAGTGGCGCGGGCAGCGCTGGCGGAGCGGTCGGCTCTGCTGGCCAAACAATTGGCCCAGCCCCAGCTGAAGGTGGTGGTCTTCGGCACTGGGTCGGCGGGCAAGACTTCTTTGGTGAACGCGCTGCTGGGGCGGCGGGCGGGGGCGGTGGCGGCCACTCTGGGCACCACCCAGGCGGTGGCTTGTTACGATTGGAACTTGCCTGGGATCCCGCAGCCGGTGCAGATCCTGGATTGCCCCGGCATTTTGGAGATCGGCCCGGCAGGGGTGATGCGGGAACAGGAGGCGCAAGCCCAAGCCCAAGCTGCCGATCTGCTGCTGGTGGTGGTGGATGGGGATCTGCGCCAGTCAGAGGTGGATCCCTTGCGCCGGTTGATCGCCCTGGGCAAGCGGGCCTTGCTGATCCTGAACAAAGCGGATCGCTACACCTCAGAAGAACGGCAGATCCTCTTGCAACGCCTGCGGGAGCGGGTCTACCCCCTGATTCCACCTCAGGATGTGTTGATAGCTGCCGCTGCTCCAGCCCCTGTGCGGGTGGGATCCCAAACCTGGCGACCGGAGCCGGAGGTGGCGGCGGTGCGGGATCGCGTGCAGGCGGTGCTCTATGCCGAGGGGGGATCCCTGGCCTTGGACAATGCTCTGCTGCAATCGCAACAGTTGGGGGAAGAGGCCAAGCGGATTCTCCAAGCCCAACTGCGCCGCCAAGCCGAGGAAGTGATCGATCGCTTTCAGTGGATTGTTACAGGGGTGGTATTTGCCAACCCCATCCCGGCGGTGGATCTGCTGGCCATTGCCGCCATCAACGCCCAGATGGTGGTGGAACTGGGATCCCTTTACGGCTGCAAAATGAACCTGCAGCAGGGGCGGGAGCTGGCCTTGTCTCTGGCCAAAACTCTAGCGGGCTTGGGCTTGGTGGAAGGGGCGATCCAACTGACCACGGGGATCTTGGCCACTGTTGCCGAGGTAAGCGTCGTCGGTTTTCTGGCGACAGCCCCCATTCAGGCGGCCAGCGCCGGCTATCTCACCCGCATTGCCGGCAAGAGCTTCATTGAGTATTTCCAGCACAACCAAAGCTGGGGAGAAGGGGGGATGCAGGCGGTGGTCAAAGCCCAGGTGCAAAATACCCAAAAATCCGGTTGGCTCAAAGAGTTTGTCCGCGAGGCTTCCCGGCGCATCTTCCGAAATGGGATGGCCAACCCAAGGGATCCCTAATGGCCGCTCAGGGCAATATCCGTCGGCATGAAGGTCAGCTTCAGTTGCGCCACATAATCGGCGTAGCTCAGTGCCGGCCCAGTGTCCCAATCCGCCAAGCCATGCATGCACTTCGACCATTGAATGAAGGCGGCAGGATAGATATAGGCCAAACTGGGATCCTGCAAAACCTCTTTGGGCAGTGGAGAGGCCGACTTCAGCACTGCCAACAGAGCCGGCGGCTTGTGGAGAATCACGCGCGTGGCCTCAATCTGCTCTGGGGAAACCCTAAACTTGGTGGCGATAAACGGGATCACTCTGGAAATGGCCATCACCCAACACCAACCTCGCCTATAGAGGTAGGTTGCCCCCAAGCCGAGGGGCTGGCCTCAGGGATCCTACGGAGACCGGAAAAGGAGTGATGAACATTGGCGAGGATGGCCGTGGGCGGGCCTGGGATCCCCTTGCTTGGGGCCGCTGCTCCCCGTTATCCTAGTAAAGCTGAAAAATCTGGGGAAACAGTGAGCCGTGGCTAAAAAGAGCATGATCGAGCGGGAGAAAAAGCGCCAACGCTTGGTCGAGAAGTATCGGAAGAAGCGCCAACAACTGAAAGCGGCCATGGCCGATCCCAACATCGACCAGGCCACCCGCATGGAGCTGCACGCCCAACTGCAAAAACTCCCTCGGGCCAGCTCGCCCACACGCCTGCGCAACCGCTGCTGGAAAACCGGGCGTCCCCGGGGTTACTTCCGCGATTTCGGCCTGTGCCGCAACAGCCTGCGGGAAATGGCCCACAGAGGCTTATTGCCAGGTGTGGTCAAGTCTAGCTGGTAGTTGCCTGGCCTTCGCCGCTTGGTTGAACGGCCAAAACATCCTTTTGAGAGATCCTGAGTGGGCCTGCAACCTTTTCAGCTCTGTGACGAAGATCTCACCCCTGCAATGGCAAAGGCCCTGGCCGGGGAACCCCACTTGGCCGTGGATACGGAGACGATGGGGTTGATCCCGCAGCGGGACAGGCTCTGCGTGGTGCAAATCGCCAACCCTGCCGGCGAGGTGGTGTTGTTGCGGTTGAGCCGTGGAGTAAAGCAGGCCCCCCTTCTGGCGGGGCTGCTGACGGATCCCAACATTGAAAAGATTTTCCACTACGCCCGCTTTGACCTGGCGATGCTGCGCTATCACCTGGGGATCCGGGCGTGGCCCGTCTTTTGTACCAAAATTGCCAGCAAACTGGCCCGCACCTACACCAGCAAGCATGGCCTCAAAGATGTGGTGAGCGAGCTGTGCGGGGTCGAACTCAACAAAGCTGCCCAAAGCTCCGACTGGGGGGCCGTCCACGCGCTATCCGCCGAACAGCTGGAATATGCCGCCAACGATGTTCGCTATTTGATCCCGGTGCGCCACAAGTTGGCGGAGATGTTACGGCGGGAAGAACGCTGGGAGTTGGCGCAGCAGTGTTTCCAACATTTGCCTACTTTGGTAGAGCTGGATCTGTTGGGCTTCAGTAACGTCTTCGAACATCAGTAGGCGGGGCTTTACTTGATAGACAGTCACTGTCTTCGATGACCGGGCCCTCAGGGATCCCACATCTCCTGAAGCGGAAAATGGGGGGACGTCACCGGCCCACAAAGTATCTGGCAACACAGCTGGCTGCCCCTCTCTCTGATGTAGTGGGGATGGGGTTGGCCATACCAATCGAGATAAACCGGCCTGCAACCCTCATTGCTCCCGCCATCATCTGTCTGGATCAGGGGGATCAGCCCTCACTTGGGCCACTATGAAAATCATTGGAGTTGAGTCAATGTTGGAGTCGCAGAGGGTGGTTCAAAGTGGGTTATCTTCCCCCGCTGTTTCGGGCAAGCCCGTTCTGGAGTTGCGCCACGTCTCGCTGCAGTACCCCGGCAAGGGATCCCCAGTCACGATCATCCGCGACGTCAGCTTTTCTGTTGCCCACTCGGAGTTTGTCTCCATTGTTGGGCCGAGCGGCTGTGGCAAGACTTCTCTTTTGAAGATGATGGCCGGCCTGAACACTGACCATGGCGGCACCCTCTACTTTCAGTTGCAGCCCATCGCCGGCCCCCTGAAGAGTGTGGGCATGGCCTTTCAAAACCCGGTGCTGCTGCCCTGGCGCACAACCCTGGAGAACGTGTTGCTGCCGTTGGAGGTGGTAGAGCCCTACAAGCGCACCTTCAAGCAAAACCTGGCCCAGCACGAGAAGTCGGCGCTGGAGCTGCTGGCCACCGTAGGCTTGGAGGGTTTTCAGAAAGCCTATCCTTGGCAGCTTTCTGGGGGAATGCGGCAGCGGGCTTCCCTGTGCCGCGCTTTGATCCATCAGCCGGAGCTGTTGTTGTTGGACGAACCTTTTGCCGCTTTGGATGCCTTTACCCGCGAGGATATGTGGGAAATGTTGCAGCGGCTGTGGCTGCGCACCGGCTGCACCGCCATTTTGATCACTCACGATTTGCGGGAGGCGGTTTTCCTCTCCGATACCATTTATGTGATGGGGCCACGACCGAGCGAGATCATCTTTTCCCTCAAAGTGGATCTGCCCCGTCCACGCCCGCTGGAGATCTGCCTGACGGACGAGTTTCACCACTTGGTCTCGGAAGTGCGCCAGCACATTCGGCGCAGCTATTAGGCCAAAGAGCCCTTGATCCAAAAAATCTGGAAAGGTTTGCTGGACAGGTTACCGCGCATCTCTGCCGAGGGATCCCATGAAAAAATCATTTGACCGATTTTTGCAGACCCAAACGGCTTCTGTGGTCTTGCCCGCTGTCACCATCGTTTTGACCCTTGTGCTCTGGCAGGTGGGGGTGGGGCTGTTCAACGTTCCTCGCTTCATTCTGCCGGCGCCCACCCAGATCCTCGCAGCCATGAACCAGTGGAGCCCGGTGATTCTGCGTCACTCCCTAACCACCCTCACTTCGACGCTGCTGGCCTTTGCGCTGGCTTTGGTGGGGGGGATATTGCTGGGATCGATCATCGGCAGCTCCCGCCTGGCCCATCTGTGTTTGTACCCGCTGCTGGTGGGGTTTAACACCATCCCGAAGGTGGCTTTGGTGCCGCTGCTGGCGATTTGGTTTGGCTTGGGCCTGATCCCGGCGGTGATCACGGCCTTTTTGCTGGCCTTTTTCCCCATTGCAGTCAATGTGGCGGTGGGGCTGGAGACGGTGGAAGCCGAGATGCGAGATGTGCTGCGCTCGCTGGGGGCCAGCTCTTGGGAGATTTTCACCAAGGTGGGGCTACCCCACAGCATGCCCTACCTGTTTGCCTCGTTGAAAGTGGCCATCTCCTTTGCTTTTGTCGGCTCGGTGATCTCGGAGACGGTGGCTTCCAACCAGGGGCTGGGCTACCTGATCGTGTCGGCCAGTTCTTCTTTTGATGTGCCTTTGGCCTTTGCGGGTTTGGCTGCCCTCGGCCTCATGGGTGTCTTGCTCTACACCTTTTTCGCGGCTCTGGAGCGCTATGTCCTGTCCTGGCGACAGTAGCATCTCTCCCCAGGGAGCCAACCCCTGCCTGAGCTAGCCCAGGTCTGGAAAGGTGGCTCGCACCGCCGGGTGGATGAGCTTGCCTGCCCTGACGTTTAGCCCTTTGGCCAAGGCCGGGTCTTGTTCCAAAGCAGCGGCCAGGCCAAGGTTGGCCAGCTTGAGGATGTAGGGGAGAGTGGCGTTGACCAGCGCTTGGGTCGAAGTCCAGGGGACAGCCCCCGGCATGTTGGGAACGCCGTAGTGCAACACCCCGTGGGCTTCGTAAACCGGCTGGGCATGGGTGGTAACCCGCGTGGTAGCAATGCACCCCCCCTGATCCACCGCCACATCCACAATGAGGGAGCGAGGACGCATTTGGGCCACCAACTCTTCTCCCACCAAGACCGGCGCCCGCCTTCCCGGCACCAGCACTGCCCCTACCACCAGGTCGGCCTCGCGAACACACTCTTCCACGCTTTGGGCCGTGCTGTAGAGCAGCTCCACACGGGATCCAAAGAGCAGCTCCAGCTCGTTCAGCCGCTGCAGGTTGATGTCCAAAATCTGCACCCGCGCCCCCAAGCCTACGGCCATTTTGGCCGCCTCGGTGCCCACGGTTCCCCCGCCCAGGATCACCACCCGCCCCGGCGGCACCCCCGGGATCCCGCCCAGCAACACGCCCCGCCCCCCCTGCTGTCGGGTCAGGTAATGGGCGCCAAACTGCACCGAGAGCCGCCCGGCAATCATGCTCATGGGCATCAACAAGGGCAGGGATCCATCCGCCCATTCCACCGTTTCATAGGCGAGGCAGGTGGCTCCCGACTGCAGCAGCGCCTGGGTCAGCTCGCGGCTGGCGGCCAAGTGCAAATAGGTGAACAGAATAAGGTCGGGATGGAGCAGAGAATACTCAGCCGGCAGGGGCTCCTTGACCTTCACCACCAGCTCCTGCCGGTAGATCTCCTCAGGGGTGGCGGCCAGTTTGGCCCCCGCTTTTTGGTAGTCCTCGTCGCTAAATCCCGCCCCCTGGCCCGCTTGGGTCTCCACCCACACCTGGTGCCCCTGCTCGGTCAAGGCCCGCACCGCTGCCGGCGTCAGCCCGACACGGAACTCTTGCTCTTTGATCTCTTTGGGCACGCCAATTCGCATAGGGATCCCCGTAGGGCTGCTTTCCAGTCTAGACAGACTCTCCCCGCAATGGGATCCCTGGCCTGTTGATCCCTACCTTGTAAGGGGACGGAGGAAGGAGAAGCAAGGGAAGTTGATCCCTGTCTTCTGCAGGAGATTTTCGAGAACGTAGGACTGGCGGATGCTGGGGTGGATCTCTAGCGCAAGAAGCGGGCCAAAAGCACCAGTCCGATGCCGCCGAACAAGATGTTGAAGCTCCAGGCTGCCGCCCAAGGGGGAAGGGCTCCCACTTCTCCCAAGCTGCGAGACACGCTCAGAACCACGTAGTAGCCAAACACCAACAGGATCCCGAAGACGACGCCCCCGTAGCGTCCCACCCGCCGGGCAGTGGTGGATCCCAGGGGTAGCGAAATCAGCACGGCAAAAAAGCTGGCCAAGGGCAGGGAGAAGCGCATGTGGAACTCGGTGCGCAGAGCCTGAGTATTGAGATTAGAGCGGGCCAGGCGGGAAATCCGCTCTGCCAGCTCCGGCAAGCTCAACTCGCTGGGGGGAACCGGCGGCTGCATCAGGGCAGCCAGATCCTGGGAAACTTGCAGCGGCTTGCGATGAAACGTTTGCTCGGCAATGCTGAGACCCGTGGGGCCGTAAAGGTGGGTTGCCCCTTCGCTCAGGCTCCACTCCAGTCCGTTCCACACTGCCTGAGCGGCCAAGGTCACTTCCGCCAACTGGTATTTGCCTCCCGGCAAGGGATCCACCCGCAAAATCGTAACATCTTGCATGGTATTCAACCGGGGATCCACTTGGCGGATGAAGAACCAGAGGTTGTCTTCGGTTTTGAAAAAGACATCGTATTGCACCGGGGTGGTGGCCTGGGCCAGCAAAGCTTGCTGATCGATCTGGCGGATTTGCTGTTTACTGGCTGGCAGCAGCACGTTGCTAATGAAAAAAGCGCTCAAGCTCATGGCCAACCCCACCAGCAGCAGGGGCCGGAAAATCCGGCTAAACGGGATCCCGGCTGCCCGCATAGCGGTGATCTCACTGTTGCCGCTCAGCTTGCCCAAGGTGAGCATGGTGGCAAAGAAGGCGGCAATGGGCATGCCCAGCACCACCATCTCCGGCAGATCCAAAACCAAAAGACGCAACACCGTTAGAGGCGGGACGGATCCCTCGACCAGCCGCTCGGCCAGGGTAAACAGTCGGCCCACCAGCAGCAGCAGGGTTCCCCCCGCAACACCGGTCAGCACCGGGGTGAGCATCTGCCCAAATAGATAGCGCTCCAGCAGCCAGAACTTGGTGAGCAACCGTGCCATGTTTGAGAATCGAAGGGGATCGCCCTTCTCCCCAAGGGAGAGGCGAGTTGCAATAGCCGAAGAATCGGCGGCAAAAGCCCTGAACCAGGCTTATCGATTTATTCTCGCTCAAGGGCTTGGGGCAGGTGGGGGAAACGACTCCGTTTTGTCGGCAGGATCCAAACGCGGCTGAGGAGAGTTGAGGGGAGGTTCGGACGCGGGATCCAGCTCGGCACCCCAGGTGACCAGGTAGGCCCGCTGTTCGGGGGAAAGGCGGCGAGCCTGGCGGAAATCTGCCCCTGCCACGATAGCTCCGGTGTAGGCTCCGGTCTTGAAATCGGGCTTTTGCCCCGGCTGAGCAGGGGAAGCTGTCTGAGGGGATCCCACAAACAGCAAAGCGCGGTAGAGATCGGCCCCGCGCAGGTCGGCATTCCGCAAGTTAGCTCCGCACAGATTGGTGTGGCTGAGATCGCAGCCGCTCAGGTTGGCCCGCTCCAGGCTGGCTTCGCTGAAATCCACCGCCCGCAACAGGGTGCCATGCAGGTCGGCTCCCTCCAGCATCGTGCCCAGGTTGACCACTCGGATCCCGTGCAGGCGATCCCGCTGGTAACCCCCTTTGCCGTCCAGAATGGGTCGGCCCAGGTGTTCGTCTCGCCGCAGAGGGCTGAGCAGGTTAGCGGTGGAGAGAAAGCGCAGGATCTTGGCTTTGCCGAAGCGATCCACCCCGTTCAACAAAGCAGCCGTGCGCCCGGCAGCAATGGCCCGCTCCAGGGGCCAATCGTCCAACTGCCCATCGGGAGACAAGACCAGGTTGGAAATGCCTTCAAAGTAGGCGTCGATGGTCTGCTGCTGGGTAATGATGTTCTGCTGAATGGTGAGATCGCGGGAGATAATGTACTGCCGCCAGGCAATGTAGGCAGCCAGGATGGCAATCAAGATTTGGCCTGTGGCCCCGAACACTTCTCCCAAAGCCCCAATTGCTTCCCAACTCAGGGATCCCAAGGCAGAAAACAGCCCGCTCCCGGCAATCCCTCCCATCAGGGCCAAGCTGAGGGCCACTCCCGCCCAGGCCAATTGAGGCCAAGTGGTCAGCCACTGCCAAAGACGGCGTCCGATCTGAGCCCAAAGCGATCGCCCCCACCAGCCCGCCAGGCCCAGCCAAGCCAGCACCGCCCCCCAGCCCAAGACCGGCTGAGCCATCCGCTTTCCCAAGAGCAGCAAGAAGGCCGGGATCCCCAACAGCAGCAGATGAATCAGGGGTTGCCACGGTGAGACCGGAGACAGCAGGATCCCGGATTCAAGCAGCGACGGCTCTTGGGGCAGATGTTCGGGGACAAGGGTTTTGTAGGTCATGGCGCAAGCAGGGAGGTTACTCTAGGGCTAGTGTTAGACTTGCAAAAAAAGCCTGCGTTAGTCCGTATTTGGAGTTGGCGGATAGGGCAGGATCCCGCCTACTCAGTTTGGTAGGATAACCTCGGCCTTTCTTCTCTAGCCCAGCCTGGTGTGAGGATAACCACCATGATCTCTTCCTTATTGTCCTTACTGCCTATCGGTCTGCAGAAATCCGGCGAACACCAATCTACAGCAGTCCTGCCCGGCCTGCGGGCGCAGCGCCATCGTTCTGCAATGCTGACGCGGCTGGCAACCTCTCTGATGCTTGGCACCACCTTACTGCTGACAGCAAAGTTGGATCCCGGCTGGGCGCAAACTTCCCTGGACACCGGTATTACCGGCGAGCAGACCCTGCCTCAAGCTCCCCCGCTCCCGGACAATCGCCCGGCCATTTTCGTGGATGCAGCCAACGGCAGCGATACCCGTGGGGATGGATCCCGCAATAACCCCTTCAAGACGATTACTTATGCCATTCAGCGGGCTGAGGCTGGCAGCGTCATTCAGCTTTTTCCTGGGGTGTATAGCGAGGAGAGCGGCGAAACCTTCCCCATCCGTCTGAAAGCCGGCCTCACCTTGCGTGGGGACGAGTCCACCTTGGGAGAGGGCTATCTCATCACCGGCGGCGGTACCTACATGAGCCCGACCCTAGGCCGACAAAATGTTGCTCTGCTGGCAGAGACCGGCGCAGAAGTGCGAGGAATTACCCTGCGCAACCAGGGGCGGCGCGGCTATGCCCTCTGGGTGGAATCTGCCTCCCCGCGCATTCTCAACAACAGCTTTGTGGGCAGCATCCACGATGGGATCTTCATTGCCGGCGCTTCCAATCCCTGGGTGGAGGGCAACCGCTTCTATAAAAACGGGGCCAACGGCATTTCCGTCTTGGGCACCTCCCAGCCCACCATCATCAATAACCTGTTCCAAGAAACCGGCTTTGGCCTCACCATCGACCAACGCTCGGCGCCTGTTGTGCGCAACAACCGCATTCTGCAGAACCGTACCGGCGTGATCGTCGGGGGCAGCTCCAGGCCCATCCTGCGCAACAATCTCATCGCCCAGAACTTGGAGACCGGCCTCACCGCCATCACCACTGCCCAGCCGGATTTGGGCACGGCCACGGATCCCGGCAACAACATCTTTGAGGGCAACGGCCAATACGATATCAACAACGCCACCCGCGGCCTGCGCCTCAATGCCAACGGCAACCAACTGCGGGGCCAGGTCAAAGGGGATCTGGATCTGTCCGGTCAAACCACCGTTGCCGCCCTTCCCGACAGCGCTCCCCGCCCCATTGCCCCTGGCACTTTGGCTCTGCCCAGTGCCCCGTCCCAGCCGGCTACTCCCAGGGATCCCCGGCCAGCGGCTGAGACCCCCTCCACCTTGCCGGTTTTAACGGTGCCCCAGTCTACTGCCCCGGTTCCCCCCTCTCCGCCCCAAGGATCCGGAGGGCGCATCTTGCCAGATCCCTCCAGCCCTCAGGCAACTCCCCAGCCCCAACCTCCGGGGGAGCAGTTTGTGGCTGTCCCCTTCACCCCCGATGGCTCTACCACACCTGCCCAGCCGGCTGACCCTGTTCCCAGGCCACCGTCGGCTCCCCTCACGGATATCACCACCCTCCTGCCTCCGCCGGCCCGTCGCCCGTCCACGGGGATCCCAACTACTCCCTCTGCTCCCACTACAACTCCAGTTGCCCCCCCTGTGGCTGCTGTGGGCTCGGCAACCCAATTTCGCGTGTTGGTGACCCCCAAAAGCAGCGATGACTTGAACCGATTGCGGCAGCTCATCCCCGACGCGGTGGAAACGGTTTTCAACGGCAGAACAGTGTTGCAGGCTGGCCTCTACGACAGTCGCAGCCAGGCCCAGTCGGTCTTGGATCGGCTGTTGGATGCCGGCTTTGAGGCGGTTGCCGAGATGATTTTCCGCTAGCGACCCTCCACCCTACCGGCTTGCTTCTCCATGACGGTTAGGAGGAGGTTTTGGCCCCGGTTCTTTTGGCGGGAGAATCGACCGGCAAGTGTTTGCCAAGGGCGATGACAGCTCAGACACTCTCTAGTCCAACGGATCCAGTCGGTAGCGGCTGAGCCAGTGATCCAAATGCACTTCCTCCTCGTCCAGCAGTTGGGCGTTAATCAACCCCCGTTTGAAGGCAAGACGGATGGCTCGCGCCCGCAAGCTGAAGGTGGTTCCCCACTCGTCGCTCTCAATTTGGTCGTTGCTCACCTCTAGTTTGTCGTAGAGGTTGCGCAGACGGTTGGTTACCCCTCGGCGGGACAAAAAGCGCCGTGCAGCAATGGCCTGGTCGGTGAGGCCGAGGGCAATGTCGATCAGCACTTCGTACTCGGCATCGCTGAGACCGGTGATTTTGTTTTGTGAACGGGAATCGACCCCGCGCACCTCTCGGTCGATCACACATTGCTCATCCTGCACCACCGCTTGGATGGCGCTGACCAATTTTTCATCGGTGCAATTTTTCAAAAGGTAGCCATAGACGGTTTGCGGAGGCACGATCTTGTGCAGTTCCCGCACATAGACTTCATCGGCAAAATGCGACCAAAAAATGATGCGCGTGCTGGGGCACTCTGACCAAACCTGCCGCGCTACCTCGATCCCGGTCATCTCAGGCATGCGAATGTCCATCAACACAAAGTTGGGGTGGTGCTGACGGTAAAGTTCCAACGCCTCTCGGCCATTCGAGGCTATGTATACCGGGCCGAACTCAGGCAAATGTTGTGTTAGCAGGCTATGGACATGCTGACGGTAGAGAGCGTCATCTTCAGCAAGGAGGGTACTCACAGGCCTTTATCAGAGTTACCGAATACTTTCTTTTCACTTCCTAACTCTAAAAACACCCACAAGGGAAGGCAAGGCACTATTGAGCAGTACTCAAAAGGAGCAAGGGATCCCCTCCACCGGCGATGAGTAGCGGCTCAGGAAAAGGAGTTCGTCCCGCTCTGTCCTGTGGACGGTGCGGTTTCCGCTAGCACCCACGCAGACGGCTCATGAACTTCTCCACCGCAGATGTTAAAAACTTTTGACAAGCGGCAGTCTAAGCTGTTTCTACGGCAGAGGCCAAAAACGCCTCAATCTCAGAGCGTTGGGGCAAGCTGGGTTGGGCTCCTGCACGGGTTACAACCAAGGCAGCGGCGGCATTGGCAAAACGCAGGGCTTCCCTCAGGGATCTGCCGGCAGCCAAACAGGCAGCTAAGGCCCCACAAAACCCATCTCCGGCAGCGGTGGTATCCACCACCTCCACGGGATGGGCGGGCCAATGGCCACTTTCTTCCCCATCTGCCCAGACCAGCCCTGCCCCTCCCAAGGTGAGGATAACGGTTGGGATCCCGTGTTTCTGCAGTTCTTGAGCCACCTTTTGAGCTTGTTCCGGCGTCTCCACAGGGGATTGGGCAAGGGCAGCCGCTTCGGTTTCGTTGAGCACCAAGTAGCGAACCCGGCGCAACAGGGATCCCGGCAATGGCGCGATGGGGGCGGGATTGAGCAAAATCGGGATCCCTTGGGCAGAGGCTTGTTCTGCTGCAGCCTGCACGGTGGGCAGGGGGATTTCCAGCTGCAGCAGGAGCAGGGCCGCCGGGGTAAAGGGAGGCAAATGCTCCGGCAGATAGCGACCATTGGCCCCAGGGCTGACCACGATTCTGTTTTGCCCGCCGGGATCCACTGTGATCAAAGCCAGACCGCTGGGCCCTTCCAACTGCCTCAGGTGGCGGGTATCCACGCCGTTGTGCTCCAGGTTCTCTTGGAGCAGACGCCCAAACTCATCGGATCCCACCGCTCCCCACATTTCCACCTGGGCTCCCGCCCGCGCCGCTGCCACCGCTTGATTGGCTCCCTTACCGCCAGGGTAGGTGGCGTAGTCGGATCCCAGCACCGTTTCCCCAGGGCCGGGATGATGGGGCACCTGCACCACCAAATCCATGTTCAAGCTACCCACCACTCGGATCGGGCCTGCCATCGGGCTTGTGGGGAAATCCTGTTGGAAAAGCAGAGATCTAGAGATCTTTGGTTTGGATCCCTGGGCAGCTATTGTATCAGCCGCCGGTCTTGGCCAGGGATCCCCTTGAGCGCCCTACCACGCGGCAAGGGCTGATAGCAGTCGTGGTTTTTATTACCATCTATTTCAACTGATCGCGCTAGCGGGCCGGAGGCCTTAGCAGGAAGCAACCGGTCGTTTGTTTCACCTCAACGGTGAGATAAATGACTATGCGTTGTGGAACGGTTATCTGTAGGGATTGGTCGCCCTTCGACATATCGCCACTCTGCTGAAAACACAGGGCAAGAACCCGATTCCAAAGGTTGAGGATCCCGACTATCTTGGTGGGTGTTGACCCAGGAAGCAAGCTGATGTTGCTGACCACTACAGACGTGCTCCAAGGTAGAGAGGTTGAGCGTTACTTGGGCATTGTTACCGCCGAGGTAGTTTATGGCACCAATGTTCTACGGGACTTCCTTGCTACCCTCCGCAACATCATCGGGGGACGCACAAGAACCTATGAAGAAGTTTTCGAGAATGCCCAGAAAAAGGTTTTGGAAGAGTTGGAGCAGCGAGCCAAACGTTTGGGAGCAAATGGCATCCTAGGCGTTAGCATTCATACCAACATGAGCACGACAATGATCCTCGTTACCGCCGCCGGCACCGCCGTTAAGCTCCGCTGACGGATGCTTCTGTTGAAGGTTTCCCTTTCTCGGAAGATGATGGCAGCCTGTTCTCAGGCCAGGCTTTCCATCACCGCCTCGTCGATCTCGAAATTGGCGTAGACATTCTGCACATCGTCTAGGTTGTCGAGACGCTCCATCAGGGCAAGCACTGACTTGGCCGTATCGGGATCCTCCACAT
>Ga0326763_1000220_pt1 | contig 21319 bp, 22 predicted proteins | sample NORPS_P_FD_207671 | JGI IMG/M metagenome (GOLD analysis project Ga0326763, IMG submission 207671) | Hot spring water microbial communities from Norris Geyser Basin, Yellowstone National Park, WY, United States - NOR.PS_P | ecosystem: Environmental > Aquatic > Thermal springs > Unclassified...
CGCCGCCCTACCGGGTTCGTGGGGGGAAGGTGGTGGAGATGGGGTGGAAAGGTTGGGCCACGCGTGAGCGTATTTTGCTGGGGAGGGTCAGGAACTGGATTGAGACGCGTTTCAGTGTGATGGTGCGGTCTTTGGGCCTTCACCGTATAGCTGCTTTCCCGTCAGGGAAACATCTTGCAGCTCGGTCCTTTTGGGGCCTGGCGGCCCGGGTAAACCTGATCCCCTTGGTCCACAACCTCATTCGGAGCCGGGTCTTGCTCAGGATGGCCGGGGTGGAGCTATGAGGTAGCACACGAAGGAATTGTTGACAAAATCGTTGACCTCCTCTAATCTACGGATAATGGAAGCGCCTAGTGAACTCCAGGAGGTTGCGGGACGCTGGCCCTATGGTGATCTGGCGCACCTGGCACATGTCGAGCTGATAACCCCAAGGCTAGAGGAATCCGTTCGCTTCTTTACCGAAGTAATGGGGATGTCCATCAGCGGCCAGGAAAGGGATTCCTTCTACTTGCGGGCTTGGGACGACTATGAGTTCCATACTCTCAAGCTCACAGGGGGAAAGAGACCTGCCTTGGGACACTTCGCGTTTCGGTCAAAGGATGCCGGTGCCCTTGCAAGGCGGGTGAAAGCCCTCGAGGCCTCCGGCCTGGGCGAGGGATGGACAGAGGGAGACCTAGGCCATGGGCCCGCCTACCGTTTCCGCACTCCCGATGGTCACGTGATGGAAATCTATTACGAAACGGTTTGGTACAAGCCCACAGAAGAAACAAGGCCAGCCCTGAAGAACCAAGCCTCGCGCTTTCCGGGGCGCGGGGCAAACCTCCGGCGCTTGGACCACATCAACCTCCTAGCCTCAGACGTAACCGCCGTGCGGCTTTTCATGGAGAGGTACCTGGGGATGAAGCTGACGGAGCAGATCGTCTTTGGCGATGGCAGCGAGCAGGGAGCCTGGCTGACTTGCAACAACAAGACCTACGACGTGGCCATTACCAAAGACCATCTGGGGGCACGGGGGAGGCTTCACCACTTTACGTATGCCGTGGATAGCCGGGAAGAGGTATTGCGAGCTGCGGATATCTGCCTTGAGCACGGAGTGTTCATTGAAACCGGGCCCCATAAGCACGCTATTCAGCAGACGTTTTTTCTATACGTGTACGAGCCGGGAGGGTGCCGGTTTGAGATCGCTTCTCCCGGGGCCAGGCTCCTCCTTGCACCCGACTGGAAGCCCATCGTGTGGAACGAAGAGGAACGGAAGAAAGGCCAGGCTTGGGGCCTGAAAACTGTGGAGAGTTTCCATATCTATGGGGTGCCTCCTGTGGAGGAGTGAGGCAATGGCAGCGGTCCCGGAAGGCAAGGTAACGGAGGGGCAAAGCGCTTACCAACGGCTTCGCTCGGCCATTCTAAAGGGCGAGTTCCTACCAGGGCAACGCCTGGTGGAGAAGGACCTTGCCGAGCGTTTCGGCCTCGGCAGAGCGGCCATCCGAACTGCTCTAGCTCGCCTCGAGCAGGAAGGGCTGGTGGAAAGTGCGCCTTACCGGGGGGCTCGGGTCCGGATTCTCTCCGAAGAAGAGGCCCTAGAGGTTTTGGAAGCGCGTATGGCCCTAGAATCCCTAGCCGCACGCCATGCAGCTCGGAAGGCCACCCCCGAGGATGTCGCCCGGATTCAGGGCATCCTAAGGGAAATGGAAGCGCATTATGCCCAAGGTGACCTCCTGGCTATGTCGGAGCTCAACGCCCTCTTTCACCGCACTCTTGTGGAGGTATCCCGCCACCAGACGGCGGCCCGCCTCATCGAAGGCCTTCGGGCCCAGGGCGTGCGGCACCAGTACCGCACCATCTTAGTCCCGGGGCGCTCCCAGCGCTCCCTTGAGGAGCACCGGCGGATTCTGGAGGCCGTGTCCGCCCACGATGAAGAGGCTGCAGAGCGGGCCATGTGGGAGCACCTCCAGGGGGTAATGGCGGCCCTACGCCAGGTCAAAGGAGGGCCCGTATGAGCCTTTGGGAACGCGCTCTAGTCCTCGTTCAGGGGGGGTGGGACCTCCACGTGCACGTGGAGCCCGACATCTTGCCCAGGAGAACCGATGACCTCACCTTGGCCCGGCGCTTCCAGAAGATGGGCCTAAAGGGCTTCCTCCTAAAGTCCCACTACGCCCCTACGGCGGAGCGGGCCCAGGTGGTGCGCAAGGCGGTGCCCGGGGTGGAGGTGCTAGGAGCTGTGGTGCTCAACCACGGGGTGGGAGGGCTAAACCCTCTGGCGGTGGAGGTGGCCGCCCGAGCCGGGGCGCGCTTCGTCTGGTTCCCCACGGTGGATGCGGCCAACGAAGTGAGACATATGGAAAAACTACCTCCTGAGAAAAGACCCCAGTGGGCAGGTCTCATGGAAGCCCTGCGGAAAGAGGGCGCAGTTCCCGAGCCCATTGCCCTCTTGGAAGCTTCAGGGAGGCTTCGCGCCGAGGCTCGGGCAGTGTTGAGGGTGGCGGCCCGGCACAGGATGGTGGTGGCCACGGGTCACCTCTCCCGGGAGGAGGTGTTCAAAGTGGTGGAAGCGGCCCTGGAGAAGGGCGTGCCCCAGGTGGTAGTGACCCATCCCGATTACCCTACCCAAGCCCTATCCCTGGGCGACCAGCTCGTTCTGGCCCAGTGGGGAGCCTACCTGGAACGGTGTTTTGCCCCTTCCCACACGGGAAAAGTACCTTGGGAGGCCTTGTTCCGGGCTATCCGGGCCACCCCTCTGGAGCGGAACTTCGTTTCCACAGACCTAGGGCAACCCCAAAACCCTCCGGTGGAGGAAGGCCTGGTCCTGATGGCCAAGCGCCTTCTGGAGGCGGGGTTTGACGAGGCGGAGGTGCGGCATATGGTGGTTACCGTGCCGGAAAGGTTGGTCTTGGGAGGGGTAAGGTGAAGCGTCTCCTGGTGATAAGCGCCCACGCCGCAGACTTTGTGTGGCGGGCAGGCGGGGCCATTGCCCTCACCGTGGCTCAGGGAGGTGAAGCTTTGGTGGTGGCCTTGAGCTATGGGGAAAGGGGAGAGTCGGGGGAACTTTGGAAGGAGCCCGGGCAGACCCTGGAACAGGTCAAGACCATCCGAGAGACGGAGGCGAAGCAGGCTGCCGAGGTATTGGGTGCCAGGTTCGTGGGCCTGGACCTTGGGGACTACCCCTTGAGCGTAGACGAGAAAGCCCTTTGGCGGCTCGTAGATATCCTAGTCACCTTTGCCCCTGATATCCTCATCACCCACACCCCGAAGGATCCCTTTAACCCTGACCACCCGGTGGCCTACGAGGCCACGGAGAAGGCGCGCCAGCTTGCTTCGGGAGCGGGGGTGGCGAGCGCGTTCCGGACCATTCGCCCCCCCGAGTTTTGGCTCTTTGAACCTCACCAGCCCGAGTTGTGCGGGTTTGTACCCAACCTTTTTCTGGACATCACCTCGGTGTGGGATAAGAAGAGGGCTGCCATGGAGGTCTTCGCATCCCAGGCGTACCTTGTTCAGTATTACAGCCAGCGGGCCGAACACAGGGCTAACCACGCACGGCGAGTTTCCGGCTTGAAGGACATTGAGCGGGCCGAAGCCTTTCAGCGGGTTCTGCCGCAGGTGCTTCGGACCCTTTGAGGGGGGGAGCGCATGCTTTCCCGGGAGGAGATACAGGAGCTTGCGGCGCTGGGGGTCGCCACAATTTACGAAGCCTCGGGGCGGAAAGGGCTCGTGGAGGCGGGCTTTGTGCGCATACCCGAGGGCAGCCGGGCCGCTGGCCCTGTCTTTCCCGTGCTCTGTGCCCAAGGAGATAACCTGGGGGTCCATGCGGCCATGGCGGTCGTGCGCCCTGGGGAGGTGCTGGTCTTGACCATGCCCGAACCTGAGCCCGTGGCCCTCGTGGGGGAGCTCCTTGTCACCCAAGCCAAGGCCAAAGGAGTGGCGGCCCTTCTCGTGGACGGAGCAGTGCGGGATGCGGACGAGCTTCGGTTCCTCGGGCTTCCTGTCTGGGCACGGTTTGTCAGTCCAAGGGGGGCCCGGCGGGAGAGGGTGTTGGGCCTGGGTACCCCGGTGCAGGTGGGAGGGGTGGAGGTGCGCCTGGGGGACTACTTGGTGCTGGACGGGGACGGGGTCGTGGTTCTCCCGAAAGAGCGGGCCCGGGAGGTGCTGGAGCGCGCCAGGGAGCGGGCTGCGCGGGAGGCCGCTCTCAGGGTCCGCTTTGCCCAGGGGGAACTCTCCGTGGACATTTATGGGTTGCGCCAGGAGTTGAGAGAGGTTTTGTCTGAGGTGGAGCGGCTTCGTGGGGGAGGGGATGGCTAGGCTACGGGTGGCTGTCTTAGGGCTGGGGGAAGCGGGATCGGCCATTGCCCGCGACCTCCTCCGGGTTGGGGTGGAGGTGGTGGGCTTTGATCCCATTCAAGAAAAAACCGTTCCTGGCCTTCTGCGCGCTCAAGGCGAGGCCGAGGCGGTGGAAGGCGCCTCGCTCATCCTTTCTGTGAACTGGGCCCGCGTGGCCCGGGAGGTGGCGGAGAGGGTAGCCCCTGTTTTGCGACCCGGACAGGTCTATGCCGACCTGAACACAGCTTCTCCAGGCCTTAAATGTCTTCTGGCCGAGATTCTGGCTCCCACGGGCGCCTATTTTGTGGATGTGGCCCTGATGAGTCCGGTTCCCGGCCGGGGCCTCGCTACCCCCTCCTTGGCCTCGGGCCCTGGGGCTTGGGTCTACAAGGGGTGGTTGGAGCCCTTGGGAGCAGCGGTGGAGGTGGTGGGGGAAAAACCTGGGGAGGCGGCGTTAAGGAAGCTTCTCCGGAGCGTGTTCTTCAAGGGCATGGCGGCGGCCGTGCTCGAGGCCCCAGAAGCGGCCAGGAAGTTTGGCCTGGAGGCCGAGATTTGGGACAATATCGCTAAGACCCTAAAGGAGGCGGACGAGACCCTGGTGGGCCGCTTGGTGGAAGGGAGCCTGCGCCACGCCGAAAGGCGCCGGGAGGAAATGCTGGCTGCGGCGGAGCTTTTGCGCGAGGTGGGTGTAGAGCCGCTTGTAACCGAGGCCACGGCCCGCCAGCTGGGACGGCTCACGGGCCTGGAACCGGCCTAGCTCCTGGTTTGGTTCTTAGCTCCCTTGCTTGAGCCTGGAGGCGGATGCTGGCGTTGGCGGCGCCGAAGCCCGCGTAGCCGTTTTGCCGTTCCACCACTTCAAAGAAGAAGCGGCCTTGATAGCTCGGGGTGTACAGGTGGAGGAAAATCCCTCCTTTTGGGTCCTGGTCGTAAAGGATGTTGAGCGCTTCCAGACGCTCCAGCAACGGGATGGGCAGGGCATACCGGGCGGAGAGGTGGCGGTAGTAGGAGCTGGGGATGCGTAAAGGGCGAAAGCCCTTTTTCTGCGCCTCTTCGGCGAAGGCAAAGAGGTCGGGAACCTGAAAGGCTATGTGCTGGATTCCCGCATGGCCTAGGCTTTGGAGGAAGCGAGAGGCCAAGGTTTCCCGCCCCTCAGCGGTGTTAACAGGAATTTGGACGGTGCCCTCTGGGTTCCGGAGGGAGCGGCTGTAGAAGATCCCATAAGGATCAAAGACTTCCACCACAGGGTTGACCTCGAGGCCAAGCCAGGCTTTGTAGAGGAGGACCCAGCTGTACACCTCAAACCGCGAAACTACGTTGGTGAAGTGATCTACCCGATCCAAGGTGTTTCCTGGTTCTCCCAAGGGTTGGAAGGAGAGGGTTGCCTCCAACGGCTCGTCCACCAAGTAAAGGCGAGTCCACCCTACCCCACGCACGGCGGTAAAGTTGGGACCGCCCTCTTCCCGGGGGAGCAGGTCCAGCCCAAGCTCCTTTGCCCGGGCAGCCAGGGGGGCAGCTTTGGCCACGGACAAGCCTACTCCGAGGACAGCCGGGAGTTCCCGGGTGGGACATTCTTCCAGGTCTCCGCGGAGCAGGAGGCGCGCGCTCCCCGAGGCCCAGAGCTCCTGTTCCAAGGCGGGGTGGCGGGCCACGGGTTTGAGGCCCAAGGGGCGTAGAAAGTCCTTTAGGGCCTCGAAGTCTTCTTCGTGGCCGCCCAGTTCCACAAAGGCCACCCCCTGAACCCGACTGCCGGGAGGCAGAGGTGGCAGGAGAAGACCCAGCTGGTCAAAGAGGAGCTTAAGGGAGCGCATCCCGTCCTGGGCCACCCACTCCGGCGGGGCCGCTCGGAACCATTCGTTGAAGATCTCTAGGGAAATGACCCCTCGGTACCCCGTAGCCAGTACTGCCCTGAGGAAGGCCTCCATGGGCCAGTCCCCTTGCCCTGGCATGGCCCGGTGGTGTCGGCTGAGGGCGAGAGGATCCATGAGGAGGTTCGGGGCGTCGGAGAGCTGTACGAGGAAGATCTTTTCCCCAGGGAGGTCGGCGCTTTCCGGCAAAGGGTTGTTCCGGACGAAGCAGTGGAAGCTGTCCAGCACAAGGCCCAGGTGGGGGTGGTCGGCCCTTCGGACCATCTCCCAAGCCCTCGGCCAGTCCTTGATGTAGCGCCCCCAGGCGAGGGCCTCATAACCCACCCGGAGGCCGCGGGAAGCGGCCAACTCTGCCAGGGCGTGGAGGTCCTCGGCGATGGCTTCAGGGTCGTCCAGGGCCAGGGGAGAGGTGTTAGAGCACAGGTAGGTGAGCTCTGCGCCCAATTCCGCCACCAAGTCCAGCCAACGCAGCGCCCGCTCTCGGTTCCGGCTCCGGTAGGGCTCGGACATACCTTCGTAGTCCCTTAGGGGCTGAAGGGCTACGATCTTTAAACCGAGATCCTCGGCCAGGGCGCGAAGCTCCCGGGGTGTTCCGGGAAAGCCAGCTAGGTCCTCCTCAAAGACCTCTACGGCTCGGAAACCTGCTCGGGCGATGGCCAGGAGCTTTTCCTCGATGTTTCCTCCGAGAGCGCAGGTGGCGATGGACCACTCCATGCTTCACCAGACCAGAACCAGTTTGGGCTCGGATACTTCCCCGGCCAGAAGGGAATGAAAGGCCTTGTCTGCCTGTGTCATTGGCCAGAGCCGGACCAACCCTTCGGGAAGCCGAGGCAGGAGGGCTACGGCCTCGGCGAACTCCTCTGGAGTGAAAAGGTAGCTTCCCTGGACTCGCTTCTCCTCTAGAACCAGGCGAGCGAGGGGAAGGGGGCTCTCCACTGCGCCTAAGCCCAGGACCGTTACCCTTCCCCCAGGGGCGCAAGCGTCCAGGGCCGCCTTCAGGCTAGCCTCTTGCCCCACGGTGTCCAGCACCAGGGGAAAGGTCTTACCAAAAGCTTCGGGTGCCCCGGCCACCTTCCCTAGCGCCAGGCGGGCCAAGACGGCAGCCCGTCTAGGGTTAGCCTCGGCGATGTGGACCCGGGCTCCCCTTAGGCCCAGAGCGAAGGCCACCAGGCTCCCGATAGCTCCTCCTCCCAGCACCAGCACCTCCTCTCCCTTCTCCGCCCCGGCCAGGGCCGCCCCGTGGAGGGCCACAGCTAGGGGCTCGGCCAGGGCGCCCTTCCAGGGGGGGAGGCCTTCGGGAAGAGGATAGGCGGCTTCAGGAGGAACGAGGATCCGTTCGGCGAGCCCTCCCGGGCGGTGAAAGCCGAGGTGAACCCGCCGTTCACAGAGGTGGGGCTTTCGCTGCCGGCAAGACGGGCAAAGGCCGCAGGGAGGAGCGGGGTGGAGGGCTACCGCCTTTCCTAGAAGCTCCGGCGGGCCTGCCTCCACCACCCCTGCCACCTCGTGCCCGAGCACCAGAGGCGGGTGCCAGCGGGCCCGCATCAGGGGGGTGCCCTTGAGGGCCCCCAGGTCGCTGCCGCAGATCCCGGTGGCCACCACCCGCAGCAGGAGCCCGGAACCCTCTGGCACCGGCCATTCCTCCAGGGCTAGGTTCCCGAAGTCCCGGAGCACCCAGGCCTTCATTCTTCCATCCCCCCAAGCTGGGGTTTAACCCTGGCCTCACGCTGGCGAAGGTAAAGAAGAGCGACGATTAGCGCTGCATCCAGCAAGGCCAAGACCGCGGCCAAGGGCCGGTTGAAGAGCACGGTCAGATCCCCGTTGGCCTTGACTAGGCTCATAGCGACGTTGCGTTCCAAAAGGGGGCCCAGTACCAAGCCTAACACGACAGGCCCCAAGGTAAATCCGCTTTTGCGGAGGAGAAACCCTAAGAGCCCCAAGAGGGGTAGCAAGAAGAGGTCTTCGGCATTTCGGTTGATGGCGTAGGCGCCCACGATGCAGAGGCTGGAGACCGCTCCCAAGAGGAGATGGCGGGGGATCTGGGTAATCTGGGTCACGAGGACAACCGCCAGGAAACCGAGTAGGGGTCGGAAAACCACGGCGCTGAGGAAAAAGGCCAGATAGATCTGCCAAACCAGGTCCAGCTGTTCCTTAAAGAGGGCGGGCCCAGGGGTTATGCCGAGGGCCATGAACATCCCGAGAATCACGGCGGTCATGGTGTCCCCCGGGATACCAAGGGCCAGGGTAGGGATCCAGTCCCCGGCGATGGTGGAGTCGCTTCCCGCTGCTCCGGCCAGGGCTACTTGCTCGGGCTTGGGGTTCCGGCGCAACCGAGCAAAGTTGGCGCTGATCCAGGCCGCCGTGTCCGAGCCTGCCCCCGGCATAAGACCGATAAAGACACCGATCAAGCTGGAGCGCAGAAAGAGCCACCGTTCCCGCCACACCGTAAGAGGGGCTTCCAGGAAAAATTCGCGTAAAAGCGACTGCAGACCGCCCCTGGCCCGGGCCGGACCGGTTTTCTTCCCCGCCACAGCTGGGGAAGGGGTGCTCAGGGCGTAAAGGACTTCGCTGATCCCGAAGAGGGCGATGAGCGCCACGATGAACTCGATGCCTCCGAGGAGATAGGGGTTATCAAAGGTAAAGCGGGGGATGCCGAACGTGGGATCCACCCCTACCGTTCCCAGAAGCATCCCTAGGGCGAAGCCCAAGATCCCCTTTAGCAGGGATGGGGCTCCGAAAATGCCGCTGACAACCCCCATTACCACGACCCAGGTGTTTTCCACGGAGGAGAAGAGCTTGGCTATTTGGGCGATCCCTAGGGAACCCATCACCAAAAACAGAATGCTGATCAGGCCTCCTAGGGTCGCCGCCGTGGTGGAAAGGCCCAGGGCAAAGGCTGGAGAGCGCCTCTGTGCTACCTCGTGGATTTCCTCGGTATAGGCGGCGGAGGCCGGGGTACCGGGGACGCGGACCATCACCGAGCCTGCGTCCCCGGTGAAGATAGCCGTGGTGGTGAGGCCGATGACCGCGGCGCAGGCCTCGGCCGGGCTCAGGAAGATCAGAATAGGGAGGACAAGCACCAGGCTCAGCGTGGCGGGAATGCCCGGGAAGAGGACCCCCTTCAGGAGTCCGTAGAGTGCGCCGAGGAGAAGGGCTAAGAGCGTGTCTACACCGAGCATACGTTAGCTCACCTTTAGCAGCTCGGCGAAGATGAGGTACAGGAGCACACCCAGCACCAACCCCAAGAGCAGGACCTCCGACCAGCGGCCCCTGAGTAAGGCGGCGCTCAGCATGCCGTACAAGACTGCAGTCGGCACTAGGCCCAGCTTGGGAAGGAGCCAGGGTGCAAGCCAGAGGGCTCCCCAAAGGGCGCCAACCCGCCAGAAGGCCCTAAGGCGGGCTTCGCGGGCCCGGCCAAGTAGGAGCCCCCCTTGCTGCCACAGGGAAAAGAGGTGAGTTGTGCTGCCCAAGATCAGAATTCCAGCCAGGATCCTGGGAAAGAAGGCCGGGCCAATGGGCCCTTGGCCCGATGGGAGGCTCCCGCTCAGGAACCAGGCCGAGAGGCCAAGAAACAGGAGGACAAGGGCCAAGGCCGCTTCCCAGGCGTGCTGTTGCTGCATTCTCCCTCTCCCGGTCTAAAACTTGAGCCCTAGCTCCTGGGTGAGCTGGGCCATGGTCCTCGCGCGGTCTTGGAGGAATGCCAAGCTTTGCTTCCTGTCCAGGTAGTTGATGACTAGGTTGGCGTTCTGCATAAACCGCACGAAGCCAGGATCCTGAACCGCTTGGGAAAAAGCCTTGTCTAAGACGTCGATTACCGAGGGCAGGGTGTACTTGGGGGCGGCGGCCATCAAGAAGGAAGCGAAGGTCCAGTCTATGCCTAGCTCCTTAAGGGTGGGTACTTCAGGGAAGGCGGGGAAGCGCTTCTCGGTCATAAAAGCCAGGAAGCGGGCCTCGCCGGATTTAACTAGGCCGCTACCTTCACCGATGGAAACGAAGGCCACATTGATTCCCCCGGAGAGGAGCTCTTGCATGGCCGCAGCCGCCCCTTGGGCAGGGACCCAAGGCAGAGCCTCGTCCTTCAGGCCAAGCTTCCAGAGGAAGCCCAGCCGGGCGAAGTCGTAAGAGCCCCACTTGGCAGTCCCCGAGGCCTTGTACTTTCCGGGGTTCTGCTTAAGATCCTGGACAAGTTCCTGGATGGTCTTCCAGGGGGCATCCTGCCGCACCACTACCGCCACCGGGTTAAGCACCAGGAGGGAGATAGGAGAGAACATGTCGGCGTTGATCTTCGTCTGGGCGACCCAGGGGGGAAGGACGACCTCGAGGGTAATGATCCCGATGGTGTATCCATCCGGGCGTGCCTGGGCGATGGCCCCGTGGCCGATAGCCCCCCCGCCGCCGGTACGGTTCACCACCTGCACCGGCACCTTAAGGAGTTTCTCCAGGACCGGGGCCAGGGTCCTGGCGGTGAGGTCGGTGGACCCACCGGGAGACCAGGGAACGATGAGGGTAATGGGCCTCGAGGGGTAGCGTTGGGCCAATGCGGGGCTAAGGAGCAAGGCCGCTGCCCCAAGCCCCATCTTTCGAATAAAGTTGCGCCTATGGTTCATCCAACACCTCCTTTTTGTTGTCGCACGGTATCATAACTCATAAAACCGCACAAGTCTAGGTAGCCTTTCTGTATTCCTGAATGCCGGCGGCCTAGGAGCTTTGGGGAAGGTAATGCGCGTAGCGGCCGCTCGTGTGTAGGCCCACGTAGTTTTCCGCTAAGAAGCGTTGGAGGTGGGGGCTTTCCCCTAGATGCCGGAGCTGGGCTTGCCGCAGGCGGTCCCCAAAGGGATCCACGGCGGCGTGGAGCAGCGTGGTCATCCAGTAGGAAAAGAGCTCCGCTTGCCATACGTGGCGAAGGGCCTCTTGGGTGTAGTGTAGAAGCAGGGAAACCTCCCCCTCCTTGTAAAAGGTGAACAAGGCTCGGTAGAGCACCGCCACATCGCAAAAGGCCAGATTCATGCCCTTGGCCCCCGTGGGAGGCACCACGTGGGCTGCGTCTCCTGCGAGGAAGAAACGGCCATGTTGCATGGGCTCCACCACCAGGGACCGCATGGGAGTGAGGCTCTTTTCCAAGATGGGCCCTGGTTGAACCTCGGCCACCCCGGAAAGCCGGAAGTTCAGCTCCTCCCAGATCCTTTCCTCGGGCCAGGCCTCGAGGCGTTCCTCGGGGGCCACCTGGAGGTAGTTGCGGGCCAGGGTAGGGGAGCGCATGCTGAAGAGGGCAAATCCCCGGGGATGGCTGGCGTAGATGAGTTCTTCCGCTGCTGGGCGGGTTTGCGCCAGGATGCCAAGCCAGGCGTAGGGATAGGTCTTCTGATAAACCCGGATCCCGGGGATGGATTCCCGCACTAGGCTATGGGAACCATCGGCCCCAACGGCGAACTCGCAACGGAGCCGCTCTAGGTGGCCGTCCGGAGTTCGGTAGACCAGGGTGGGAGCCTCTTCCAAGTCTTCCACACCCACCACCTCGTGGGAGAAGAGGATCTCACCCCCCGCCTCCAGGTGGTGCCGGATCAGGTCGGTTACCAGATACTGCTGCCCGTATACCCAGATACCCTGGCCTGCCAAGGTGTGAAAGTCCAGGTGGAGGAGCTGGCCGTCAAAGGCCAAGTAGATTCCCCGGTGGCTTAGGCCTTCCTGGACCATCCGGTCTCCCACGCCCGCCCTCACCACCATCTCCCGGGTTCCCCACTCCAGGACGCCGGCCCGAATACGGTGGGGGCTCGTTTCTAAGTACTCGCGGGTTCTCGCCTCCAAGACCACTGTTTCCACCCCTGCGTTGTGAAGGAGGTGGGCGAGGAAAAGCCCTGCGGGGCCAGCTCCCACGATCCCTACTTGGGTCTTACGCATGCTCTCCACCAAACAGGATCAGGTCCGAGAGGGGCCGCATCTCGGCGCTATCTTCATCAGGTCCGTAAGGGGTGCGAAGGAGGTGGGAAAAGGTCTCCACGGTTTGCCACGTGAGGGCCTCCAGCTCCAGGGGGTCCAGGTCTATGCTGTACCCCAGGCGGGGTGAAGAAATACGCAAACGTTCCCCATTATGGGTGTGGACCTTTTCTATAATAACCGTGGTGAACTCATTGGTCAGGGTAAGCAAAGCCACCTCCTAGAGGAAAAAGCTTAGGTTATGTGTGGGTAAGGTGCTGTGGTCCAAGATGACCAGCCTGCGGGCGAGTTTCCAGCCACCATTTTCCCTTCGCAGGAGGTCTTGGCGTTCCGCGGAAAGGAAGGTGAAGTCCGGCCTGTCCCAGCGGCTACGGAAGAGAAGGAGGTAGGAACGCACCTCAACTTCCTCCCCGCGATCCCCCCTTACTGGCTCGCCCACCCGTACGTTGGTGACGAAGTGCCGCAGCCGGGAGGGGGGATCTTCCGCCCAAGCGAACCCCGTTTCTAAGCGGGCAACCCGCATCTCCAAAGATGCACGGTCTTCATCCATGTGGAGCATACCCTCTGCGATGCCTCCGTAACCCCCTTGCGGGGGACGTTCCCGGGTGAGACGAACGGGGATCCGGTAAACCACGTCCTCCGTCAGCAAGGAGAGCCATTCCCGGTACCGACCTTCGTCCAGAAGGGCCGCTTCCCGGTGAAGGAAATCTAGGACCTCGCGGATCACATCCATAGCCGACCCCTAACCCTGGATCATATCCAGGTATTTCCGGTAGAAGTTGCGCAAATTCTCATCGGTAAAGTTGATCGGGTAAGCCACCCCAGGTCCGGGCCAGTTTGGATCCGGCTTGAGGTTACGCCCCATCTGGTAGTTCAAGCGAACCTTGCGCCCAAGCGTGCTGGCCGCGTTCTGGGCCACGTGGCTCCAGATCTCCGTGTCGTCTTGTTCAAAGGTTCCGGAGGAGCCGAAGAAGCGGAGGTAAGAAAGCCTCGCTTTCTCCTTGAACCACTCGGGTGCATCTCGCTCCACCATGCCCCAGGAGATGATCTCAATCCGTCCCGGTCCAAGAGGGTGCCAGACACGGAAAGTGAGCATGGGCACGGGCACAGGGTATTGGGGATCAGGCTTGCGGATGGGGTTGTGAAGAGAGAAGTTGGGGAACAGCGTGACCAAAAAGATCCGAGTCTCCCGGGCCACCTCCCACTGCTGCCGGGTAGGGTAGGAGGTACGGGCCCGCTCCATCATCTCCTCTGGGTAGCCCCAGAAGGGGGGAAGTTTGGCCCCGGGGGGTGCCCCTACCACCATGGTCCCGTGTCCTTTACCCGGGATATGGATCTGCTCCCCGTACATGGCGTACTTGGCATCTTTGGGCGCGATACCAAGTTCGATCATGGAGCGGTGGGTCATGAGGGTGTGGTAGCTGTCGCTGATAAAGGTTTCCAGGGCCAGTTTCCAATCGGTGTTGACCACGAAACGTTGGGGTGGGCCTAGAACCTCGAGGCCCATCGGGCTCCGCTTGGTCACGAGCTCCAGGTACCAACGGATCTCTCCCAACCACTCTTCCAGGGAAGAGGCTTCAGGATCCAGGTTGCCGAAGACGAGGCCGTCCCACTCCTCAAGCCGGGGAATGGGGAGCAGACCCCAGTCCTCCTTGCGGAACCCTTCCCCAAAGGCCTCCCGTTCAGCAGGAACTCCCACTAGGCTTCCGTCGTTGCGGTAGGTCCAGCCGTGGAAGGGGCAACGGAAGTGGCTGGCGTTGCCCATTTCCGCCCTGCAGACCCGCATGCCCCGGTGGCGGCACATGTCCAAGAATGCGCGTATTTTCCCGTCCTCGCTACGCACCACGATGAAGGCATTGTTGAGGATATAGCGGAGGACGTAATCTCCAGGGCTTGGGATCTCGGACACGTGGGCCAGGTAGACCCAGGAGCGGGAGAAGATTCGGGACGCTTCCAGCTCAAAAAGCTCTGGATCGTTGAAGATCCCCGCGGGGATAAGCCCTTCCTCCAGACCCCGCTCCAAACCCTCTAGAAGCTCCTGAAGCCGTTGGGAAACGCCTTTAGACTGTATTCGCGCCATACCGTGCCCCCCTAGAGGCCCAAATACCTGTGTAGGATTGCACCTGTGGCTTCCTGAGGCTGACCTTCCCAGACGATTTCCCCGTGTTCTAGGATGTACACTCGGTCGGCCACGGAAAGGGCCATCTTCACGTTTTGCTCCGCCAGGAGGACGGTTTCCCCTTCAGCCTTTAAAGCCCTCACCACCTCGGCAACTTGGCGCACCATCAGGGGGGAAAGGCCCTCTGTGGGTTCGTCCATCAGGACGATGCGGGGGTTGCGCAACAAGGCCCTAGCGATGGCCACCATTTGTTGTTCCCCCCCGGAAAGGGCCCGGGAGGGGGTTTTGAGTCTTTCCCCCAGCCGGGGGAAAACATCGAGAACCCGTTCCATCGTCCAGGTACCCTTTCGCCCCCAGGCGGCCATCCGCAGCTCCTCCTCCACCGTGAGGCCCTCAAACATCCGCCGGCCCTGGGGCACCAAGGCTAGACCCAGCTCTGCCCGGGCGTAGGGGGGTAGGGGACCTATGGGTTGGCCCTCGAGGCGAACCTCACCTTTTTGAAGGGGAAGGAGGCCCATGAGGGTGGACATCAGAGTGGTCTTTCCCATGCCGTTGCGCCCCAAAAGGGCTACCACCTCTCCTTGGTTTACCTCCAGGCTCACCTGGTTCAGGACCCGCATACTGCCATACCCGGCGGAAATTCCTACTGCCTCCAGAACCTTGGGCCGGGAGGCGGAAGAGTCCAGGTTCCCCCGAGGCGCTTCCTCGGGTTTTCCTACGTAGTCCTCGGGTTTTCCTACGTAGATTTCCTGGACCACGGGGTTTTCCCGAATGGCTTCGGGTGTCCCTTCGGCCACAATCTGGCCATAGTGGAGCACCGCGACTCGGTCAGCGAAGGCCAAAGCATAGTCCAGATCGTGCTCCACCAGAAGCACCGTGGTGTTGCGATCCAGTTCCCGGATAAGGCGGCCCATCCGCTCGCGTTCAGCCCCGGAAAGCCCCGCCAGGGGTTCGTCCAAGAGCAACACCTGAGGCTTCTGCACCAAGGCCATGGCGATCTCCAGCTGCCGCTTCTCCCCGTGGGAAAGGTTGCCCGCTTTCTCCTCCGCCCGGGGGAGGAGGGCTACTCGTTCCAGTACTGCCCGTACCTCCTCCTCCGGTACCAAGGGGTTTAGAAAGTCCCGCTCTTGGCCTCTGGCCGCCTTCCACGCCAGGGCCACGTTCTCCCAGACGGTGAGCTCGCCAAAGGCCGTGGACTTTTGGAAGGTGCGGGCAAGTCCCATCCGAGCCACCCTTTCCTGGGGCAGGCCGGAAACCGGCCTGCCCTGGAGGTAGACCCGCCCCCGGGTGGGTTGGAGTTCCCCAGCGATGATCTTGAACAGGGTGCTCTTACCCGCCCCGTTGGGCCCGATCACCGCTCGCCGCTCCCCTGGAGCCACCTCCAGGTCCACTTCTGCCAGCGCCAAGAGGCCACCAAAGGCCTTGCTGACACGCTCCACCTTAAGGGCCGGCATTCCCACCTCCCAGACGCCTTTCCAGTATCGGCCAGAGGCCCTCGCGGGCGAAAAGAACTGCGAAGATGAGCAAAAGGCCCACAAAGAGCCCCCAAAGCTCGGTGAAAGAGCTGACCCAGGCTTGGATGAAGGTGTAGAGGATGGCACCGAAGGCGCCACCCCACAGGCCCCGGCTTCCCCCGAGGAGGACCATGACCATGAGGACCGCCGAGGTGAGCCAGAAAAGGTCGTGAGGGCTGACGAAGGTGCGGTGCAGGGCCAGGCCCCCCCCGGCCAACCCGGTTAGGGCGGCGGCCACGGTATAGGCCAAGAGCTTGTGCCAAAAGGCGGCTATACCCAGGGAACGAGCCTTCACCTCGCTTTGACGGATGGCCTCGAAGGTTTTGCCGTAGGGAGTGCGAAGGAGATGGCGGAGGATCAGGATGGCCACGGCGAGGGCGGAAACCGCTCCGACATGCAGGAAGACGGGGTTCACGCTCAATTGGGAAAGGCTCAACCCGTCATCGCCCCCGGTAAGGCTGGTCCACTTGTAGGCGGCGGAGTACACCATCTGGCCAAAAGCCAGGGTGAGCATCAGGACGAAGATGCCCTGGGTCCGGAACACGAAAAGACCGCTCAAGATCCCATACGCTCCCGCCACCACGGGAGCGAGAAGGAGGCCAAGTCCCAGGGGCAAACCCTCGCGAATGGCCAGTCCCACAGCGTAACCCCCGAGGCCCAAAAAGGCCGCTTGGCCAAGGGAGGGGATTCCTCCGTGGCCCAGTAGGAAGCTTAGGGCCACTGCGGCCAGGCCCAATAGGGCGGCCTCCGTGGCCAGATAGAGAAAGTACCCCTTGAACGCGAGGGGTAGGAGCAAAAAGCCTATGAGGCTTGCTCGCAAAGCAAGGACCCCGGGATGGATCTTCCGGAGGCGGACCACTTGAGGTAGCCAGCCCATCATGTGCCCCTCCTTCCAAGCAGACCCTCAGGCCTTAGAGCCAAGACCAAGGCCATTAGGGCGAAGATTAGAAACATAGCAATTTGAGGGAAAAAGAGGCGGCCAAACCCGTCCACAAGCCCCACCAACAGGGCCCCAAAGAAGGCCCCTTCGATCCGGCCTAGCCCTCCGATGACCACGACGATCAAGGCGAACAGGGTCATCTGGGCATCCAGGCCAGGAGCCAGGGCGATGAGAGGGGCGCCCACAACCCCGCCCAGGCCCGCAAGAGCACTTCCTAGGCCAAACGTGGCGAGGCTTACCCGGGTGGGACGGATGCCCAGGGAGCTGGCCATGGCGGGGTCGGTGGTTACCGCCCGGACCTGGATGCCGAAGGGTGTCCGTGCCAGGATCAGGCGCACAAGAAGAAACAGGAGGAGGCCGGTTGCAAGGACAAAAAGGGGATACTTGGGGTAGATCAAGGGCCCCAGGATAAGGGGACCAGAAAGTTCTGCAGGGGGTGGCACAGAGCGGATGGAGGCCCCAAACCACGCTCGTAGGAGGTCCGCCAGCACGAAGCCTAGGCCGATGGTGAGGAGGACTTGTTCCAGCTCTCTCCCGTGAAGCCCTCGAAGGAGCAAACGCTCTACCGAAACGCCCAGAAGGCCAACCAGGAGAGGGACTAGGAGAAGGCTTACCCAGAAGCTTCCCAGGGCCTGGGTAAGGGCCAGGCCCAGATAGGCCCCTAGTAGGTAAAAGGCGCCGTGGGCGAGGTTCACCACCCGGGCCACTCCGAAGATAAGGGAAAGGCCTAAAGCCAAGAGGAAAAGGAGCATCCCAAAGGCGAGGCTGTTAAGGAGCTGAGTCAGGAGCAGTAAGGCCATGGCCTATTTCCCAGGATCGCGGATTATTCCTAGGTCGGCGATGAGCTTATTGGTGAGGAGGCCGTCTACGCGGGCCACTTCCCGGGCGTACACGTGCTGGGTGGCGTTGTTGGTTTCGGGGTCCATTTGGACAAAACCTCGGGGGCTGATGATCTTGGCGCTTTTAAAAGCCTCTAGGAGCTTGCGCTTGTTGCTAACGTCTCCCTGAACGTCCTGAACGGCGTTGACGATGAACTGCATGGCGTCGTACCCCCGCACGGCAAAGTGGTTGGGTACCCCCCCGTACTTCTTGCGGTAGGCTTGTATAAACTCCTTGTTGGCTGTATTGTTCAGGGTATAGACCCAGTGGTCCCCGCTTTTGGCTCCGAGAGCGGCTTCACCGATGGCTTCGAGGACGTTCTCGTCCGTCACCTCCCCGCTCACGGCCAGTTGCACCGTGCGGTTCAGGCCGAACTGGGTGAACTGCCGCATGAAGATAACCGCATCGCTCCCCGAGAGCACGGCATGTAAACCCTCCGGTCGGGCCGCGGCGATGCGGGAGATCACCGCGCTGTAATCGGTGCTTCCCAGGGGGGAATAGACCTCGGCCACCACCTCTCCACCTGCTTGTAGGAAACTCTCTTTGAAGGCAGCGGTGGCTTCTTTGCCGAAAGCGTAGTCCAGGGCAAGAAGGAAGACCTTTTTGCCAATGTTCTTCGCTACCCAGGCCCCCATGGGGTAGTGCTGCTGCCAAGCGCTGATGGAGGTGCGGAAGATGTAAGGGCTCCGCCGCTCGCGCGTGATGCCATTGGCCGCTGCGTTAGCGATGATCAAGGGAATCTGCTTCTCGTGCACGTAGTCACGGATGGCGTAGGCCGAGGAGGAGAGGATAATCCCCGCCAAAAGGTCTACCCGGTCCTGCTCCACCAACTTGCGTACTTTCCGAAGGGCCACGGCGGGATCAGCCTCTTCGTCTTCTTTCAGGAGCTGGATTCGCCGCCCTCCTGCTTGCAGGTTGACCCGTTCCAGGTAAAGCTCCATCCCCCGGGTGATCTCCTGCCCCAGCCTGGCGTAGGGCCCGGAGTAGGAGAGCACCACACCGATGCGGAGGGGCTCTTCCCGTTGCGCAACAGCGAAGGAGAACTTGGAGGATGCCGCCAAACCGATAACCCCGAGCCCCGCCTTGACCACTTGCCTACGGTTGATCCTGCCCATGCTTCCGCCTCCTTGGTCTAGGGCTATAGCCTGAGGATACTCGTCGCCCGACAAAATGTCAACAATCTTGTCGGCACATCACCATTCTAGGTCCCAACCCTTTCTCCTACAGGCGGGGTGCCGTAGGAGTAAAAGGTTTCCGGCAGCTGTCCGCCAAACCAGATGGTGCTCTTTTCCAAGTCGTTCACGTTGGTCACGTCCCAGACGACTGTCTTCCACGTGGGGTCAAAGATGAGGTAGCCGGTGTCCCCGAAGAGCTCTACCCGGGTCCCGCCCGGCTCAAAGACGTACATGAAGTAGGCCTGGGTGGTGCCGTGCTTGCCGGGGCCGGCTTCAATCTGGACGTCGTACTCCACCAAGACGTCCGCTAGGTCCAGGAGGTGCTGGGGGTAGCCGTACCAGAAGGCGATATGGTGGAAGCGGCCCCTTAAGCCAGTGGCGTCCCTCATTAGGCCGATCTCGTGGACCAGGGGGCTTACGGAAAGCCAAGCGCCTAACTCCTCGCCCTCACCCCTGACCTTCTGTTCCCGGAGCTTGAACCCCAGGACTTCCTCAAAGAAGCGGCGGTTAGGGGTGACCTCGGCGCAGAGGCAATTCACGTGGTCAAGCCGCCGCACCGGCACGCCCCTTAGAGGTCTTTTGGAGGGGCGGTTCTTGAGCTTGCTCCTCTTTTCAGGTGGGGCCTCATAGTACTCCACCTCAAAGAGGAGTTCCATGCGGTGGCCGTCGGGGGTGCGGAAACGGTAGGCGGGCCCATGGCCTAGGTCCCCCTCGGTCCATCCCTCGCCTAGGCCCGAGGCCTCCAGGGCTTTTACCCGGCGTGCTAGGGCTTCGGGGGAAGCGGCGCGCCAAGCGATGTGCCCAAGCCCCGCTTCCTTGGCCTCGGTGATCTTCAGGGTGTGGTGGTACCAGTCCTCGTAAGCCCGGAGGTAAACGGTTTGGCCTTCGCGGGCGGTTTCCTCGAGGCCCAGCACCTCTTTGAAAAACCAGAGCGTCCCTTCGGGATTAGGCGTGTAGAGTTCCACGTGTGCCAGCTGCGCCACATCGAACCCTTCCATTAGAGCCTCCTTTCTTCTTCCAGGCGAAGGATCTCTTGGATTACCTCCGCGCCCCGGTTGGCGGCAGGCAAACCCCGAAAGAGGAAGGCGAGTCCCACCACCGCGTTGAGCTCCTCGTACGTGGCCCCGGCCCGTCTTGCGGCGATGGCATGAAGCCTGGCGGCATCCGACAGGTCCATAAGAAGCATGCCGAACAGCATGAGCTGGGCGGTTTTTACGTCAAAACAGGGCGGGTACATCAGCCGAGCTCGCAACTCCTCTTGCATCCGTAAGGTCTCCGGATCTAAGCGGGCCAGGAGATCGGTGCGGGCTTGGATCCTTGGGGGGACAAAGCCGATGAGCTCGCGGTAGCGGTCCCGGAGCCTTTCTAGCTCCTCGGCAGACATGTGCAGGTCGGGTCGGGCCATAGCTTGCCTCCTTAGTTGCTCACGAACAGCAGAAAGGTAAGGTTGCTTCCCAAACGATACGAGGGGATAGGGAAGGGGGGCAAGGGGATTGTTCGCATATGCGGGACATTCATTTCGGTTATCCTGAACCTGCCCCTCGGCACACCAGGGGACCTGACCTAAGCTGGGAGGTAGGGCTCATGCTCGGAACGGTCCAGAAGGTAGGCGAGGTCTTAGAGCTTTTCACCCGGGAGCGCCCGGAGTGGGGGGTGAGTGAGGTGGCCAAGGCCCTGGGGATTCCCAAGTCCAGCGCCCACGCCCTCCTGGCGACCTTGAGCCGCATCGGCCTCCTCAAGCGAAACCGGGAAGGGCGCTACCGGATCGGTTGGCGCGTCTTGGCCCTCTCCCAGGTTCTTCTTTCCACGAGTTCCTGGAGGGAGGAGGCCCGCCGCGTCATGCAAGACCTGGTGGCCCGCTATGGCGAAACCACGCACCTGGCCGTCCTGGAGTGCGGACGGGTGATCTACGTGGAGAAGTTGGAGGGTACCCGGGCCGTGAAGGTGGCCACCACGGGAGTGGGCGTGGAGCTTCCCGCCCACTGTAGCGGGGTAGGGAAGGTGCTTTTGGCCTTCCGCCCGTGGGAGGAGGTGGAACGGATCGTGGAAGTCCGGGGCATGCCTCCCCTCACCCCCAACACCATCACCAACTTGGACGAGCTCAGGACCGAACTCCAGGCGGTTCGGGAACGGGGATACGCCTACGACATCGAGGAGGCGGTGCCCGAGCTTTGCTGCGTGGCTGCCCCCATCCGGGACCACACCGGTGAGGTCATTGCGGCCATGAGCCTTTCCGTGCCCTTCTACCGCTTTCAGCAAATGAAGGAGGAGTACCGGAGGGCGGTCCTCGAGGCTACCCGCACCGTCTCCGAGCGCTTGGGCTACATGGAGGAGACTGTATGGAAAGGGTCAAGGTGGCAATCCTAGGTTCCGGCAACATCGGCACGGACCTCATGTACAAGTTGCTGAAAGACCCCGGACATATGGAGCTGGTGGCCCTGGTGGGGATAGACCCTAAGTCTGAGGGGCTGGCCCGGGCCCGGGCTTTGGGTTTGGAGGCCAGCCACGAGGGGATCCAGTACATCCTGGAAAGGCCGGAGATCAAGATCGTCTTTGACGCCACCAGCGCCAAGGCCCACGTGCGCCAC
>Ga0326763_1000223_pt1 | contig 21272 bp, 31 predicted proteins | sample NORPS_P_FD_207671 | JGI IMG/M metagenome (GOLD analysis project Ga0326763, IMG submission 207671) | Hot spring water microbial communities from Norris Geyser Basin, Yellowstone National Park, WY, United States - NOR.PS_P | ecosystem: Environmental > Aquatic > Thermal springs > Unclassified...
CATCAGCGTCTATGCTGCGCGGCCGGGCGTGATCATCGGCAAGAAGGGCGCCGACATCGAGAAGCTCCGCAAGGAGCTTGCGAAAATGACGACGAGCGAGGTCAGCCTCAACATCGTCGAAATCCGCAAGCCGGAGATCGATTCGAAGCTCGTGGCGCAGTCGGTTGCTGACCAGTTGGAACGGCGTGTTGCGTTCCGGCGTGCGATGAAGCGCGCGGTGCAGTCGGCGCTGCGGCTGGGTGCCGAGGGCATCCGCATCACCTGCGCCGGCCGTCTGGGCGGCGCGGAGATCGCGCGGACCGAGTGGTATCGTGAGGGGCGCGTGCCGTTGCATACGCTCCGCGCGAATGTCGACTATGCCGAGGCGCAGGCCCACACGGCCTACGGCGTGTGCGGCGTCAAGGTTTGGATCTTCAAAGGCGAAATCCTGGGCCATGATCCGATGGCGCAGGACAAGCTCATGATGGAAGCGCAGACGAGCGGAGTGCGGCCGGCGCGCTAAGAGGTAACCCCTCCTAGCTCGCCTTATCGGCCGTCACTGACGCGGTGACTGAAGGTGAAGCATGTTACAGCCTAAGCGGACCAAGTTCCGGAAGGCCCACAAGGGCCGCATCCATGGCATGACGAAGGGGGGCGCCGAGCTCAACTTCGGTGCGTTCGGCCTTAAGGCGCTCGAGCCCGAGCGCGTGACCGCGCGCCAGATCGAGGCGGCGCGCCGCGCCATCTCGCGTCACATGAAGCGCGCGGGACGGCTGTGGATCCGCATCTTCCCCGATGTGCCGGTCAGCACCAAGCCCGCCGAAGTCCGCATGGGATCGGGCAAGGGCAACCCCGAGTTCTGGGTGTGCCGCGTGAAGCCCGGCCGCATCATGTTCGAGATCGACGGCGTCAGCCGCGAGGTCGCCGAGGGCGCGTTCGAACGCGCGGCCGCCAAGCTCCCCATCAAGACGAAGCTCGTCGCCCGCTTGGGCGAAGCGCACGGAGAGACGAAGTGAAAACTGCCGATCTGCGCGTCCAGACGGACGACCAGCTCGCCGAGCGGCTGCAGGGCCTGAAGCGCGAGCAGTTCAATCTGCGCTTCCAAAAAGCGACGAACCAGCTGTCGAAGCCCAGCCGGGTGCGTCAGGTGCGCCGCGAGATCGCGCGGATCATGACGCTGACGAACGAGCGCAAGGCGAAGGAGGCCACGACCAATGCCTAAGCGCGTGTTGCAGGGGAAAGTGGTCAGCGACAAGGGCGACAAGACCGTCGTCGTGCTGGTAGAGCGGCAGATCCGCCACCCGCTCTACGGCAAGATCGTCCGTCGCTCGAAGAAGTATCACGCGCACGACGAAGACAATGCCATGCACCTGGGCGACGTGATCCGGATCGAGGAGTGCGCGCCGATCAGCAAGCTGAAGACGTGGCGCGTCGTCGACAAGGTCTCCTCGGGCTCGGCGCTCGAAGCGGCCGGCCAGTAAGGAAGGGTTCGAACCGTGATCCAGATGCAAACCCGCCTCGACGTGGCCGATAACAGCGGCGCGAAGGAAGTCATGTGCATCAAGGTGCTCGGCGGCTCCAAGCGGCGCGTCGCGGGCGTCGGTGACGTGATCGTCGTGTCGGTGAAGGACGCCACGCCAAAGGGCCGCGTGAAGAAGGGCGACGTGCACCGCGCGGTCGTCGTCCGCACCGCCAAGGACATTCGCCGCCCCGACGGGCAGGTGATCCGTTTCGATGGCAACGCCGCTGTGCTGATCAACAAGAACCAGGAGCCGATCGGCACGCGCATCTTCGGCCCGGTCGTCCGCGAGCTGCGGCAGGCCGGCCACATGAAGATCATCAGCCTGGCGCCGGAGGTGCTGTAATGGCCGCCAAAATCAAGAAGGGTGACCGCGTCGTCGTCCTGTCCGGCAAGGACAAGGGCAAGCACGGCGAAGTCATCGAAAGCATGCCTAGGGAAGGGAAGGTTCTTGTTCGCGGCGTCAATATCGCAACGCGGCACGTGAAGCCGAGCCAGGCCGACCCACAGGGTGGGCTGAAGAAGGTGGAAGCGCCGCTGCATTTGTCAAAGGTCGCGCTGGAGGATCCCAAGACGGGGCGCCCCACGCGCGTTGGTTTCCGGGTGGAGGCGGACGGCACCAAGGTGCGCGTCGCCAAGCGCTCAGGCGAGGTGATCCATGGCTGATGGACGGCAGAAGGCCCGGATGCAGCGCCTTTATGAGGAGCGCATCCGCACGGCGATGATCGAGAAGTTCGGCTATAAGAACCCGATGGCGGTTCCGCGGCTGGACAAGATCGTTATCAACATGGGCGTCGGCGAAGCGACGCAGGACAAGAAGAAGGTCGATGCGGCCGCCGCCGAGATGATGGCAATCGCCGGGCAGAAGCCCGTCGTCACGCGCGCCAAGAAGTCGATCGCCAGCTTCAAGCTGCGCGAGGGCATGCCGATCGGCTGCAAGGTGACGTTGCGCCGCGAGCGGATGTACGAGTTTCTCGATCGCCTGATCACGATCGCGATGCCGCGCATCCGCGACTTCCGCGGGGTCAACCCGAAGAGCTTCGATGGTCGCGGCAATTATGCGCTTGGCCTCAAGGAGCAGATCGTGTTCCCCGAAATCAACTATGACCGGATCGAGAAGGTCCGCGGCATGGATATCATCGTTACCACCACGGCACGCACCGACGAGGAAGCGCGCCATCTGCTGCGGCTGTTCGGCATCCCCTTCACGGGCGAATCGAACCAGGCCGTGACGGCCCAGGCCGCTTAACCGGAGCTTCAAGTCCAATGGCGAAACTGAGTTCCATCAACAAGAACGAGCGCCGGAAAGCGTTGGTGAAGCAGTATGCGGCGAAATACGCCAAGCTGCGCGCTGTTGCCGACAATACCGAGCTTGACGAGACCGAGCGGCTGATCGCGCGCCTGAAAATGGCCGAGCTGCCGCGCAACGCGAACCCAACGCGCATCCGCAATCGCTGCATGGTGACGGGTCGCCCGCGCGCCTATTACCGCAAGTTCAAGATTGCGCGCGTGATGCTGCGTGAGCTCGCCAACAGGGGGATGATCCCCGGCGTCACCAAGTCGAGCTGGTAAGGAGGGGCAGAAATCATGAACCTGACCGATCCGATCGGCGACCTGCTGACGCGCATCCGCAATGGCCAGCAGGCCAAAAAGGACAGCGTGCTGACGCCCGCAAGCCAACTGCGCGCGAACGTTCTCGAAGTGTTGAAGCGCGAGGGCTACATTCGCGGCTACAGCGAGGAGGGCAACACGACTGCCACCAAGGCGTTCCGCATCGATCTCAAATATTTCGAAGGCCAACCCGCGATTCGCTTTGTGAAGCGCGTCTCGAAGCCGGGCCGCCGCGTCTATTCGGGCGTCGCGGACCTGCCGCGCGTCAAGAACGGGCTGGGCATTACCATCGTCTCGACGCCCAAGGGCGTTCTGTCAGACGCGGAAGCGCGCGAGCAGAACGTTGGCGGCGAGCTCATCGCACAGGTGTTCTGATGAGCCGGATTGGGAAAAAGCCGATCGCGGTCCCCGCGGGCGTCACCGCGACGGTCGACGGCGACATGCTTTCGGTCAAGGGGCCGAAGGGCGTGCTGGCGCTGAAGATGCTTGAGGACATCGAGTATGCGATCGAGGGCGACCAGATCGCGGTGAAGCCGCGCTCCGACAGCAAGCGCGCACGTGCTTTCTGGGGCATGAGCCGAACCAACGTGCAAAATCTGGTGACCGGTGTCACCGAGGGGTTCACCAAGGTGCTGGAGATAACCGGTGTCGGTTACCGCGCTGCTACCCAGGGCAAGATTCTGAAGCTGCAGCTCGGCTACAGCCACGACGTCAATTACGAGATCCCCGAGGGGATCACGATCAAGACGCCCGAGCCGACCAAGGTGGAAATCAGCGGCCACGACAAGCAGAAGGTTGGCCAGGTCGCTGCCGAGATCCGCCGCTGGCGGAAGCCGGAGCCGTATAAGGGCAAGGGCATCAAGTACCAGGGCGAGTTTATCTTCCGTAAGGAGGGCAAGAAGAAGTGAGCGGTCTCAGTCTCTTTGATCGCCGCCGCCGCCGGGTCCGCTCGGCTTTGCGCGCGCGCGCCTATGGCCGCCCGCGCCTCAGCGTCCATCGGTCGAGCCGGCATATCTACGCCCAGGTCATCGACGATGCGAGTGGCCACACGGTCGTTGCAGCCTCCACGCTGGAGAAGGACGTGCGCGGGTCAACCGGTGCGACCCGCGAGGCGGCGGCCGAGGTTGGCCGCCGCTTGGCCGAGCGCGCCAAGGCTGCGGGCCTGACCGCTGTCGTCTTCGACCGCGGCGGCTTTCTGTATCATGGCCGCGTGAAGGCGCTGGCCGATGCCGCCCGCGAGGGCGGGCTGGAGTTCTAAGCAATGGCAGACGAGATGCAGAGCGCGGATGGCCCGGTTGCGGCCGAGGCGGGCGGCGGTGCGGCTCCGCAGGCCGAGGGCGCCTTCGCTCGCGGCGGCGGCGGCGAGCGGCCGGGCGGCGGGCGCGGGCGCGGTGGCCCCGGCGGGGGCCGTGGCCGTGGCGGCCCGGGCGGCGGGCGCGGCGGCGACAATCGCGGGCGCGGCGGCGGCGATCGGCGCGACGGCGGGCGTGGCCGTGGCGGCAGCGACGAGGCGAGTGACCTTGTCGAGAAGCTGGTCCACATCAACCGCGTTTCAAAGACGGTTAAGGGCGGCAAGCGCTTCGGCTTCGCTGCGCTGGTGGTGGTCGGCGACGGCAAAGGCCGCGTCGGCTTCGGCCACGGCAAGGCGCGCGAGGTGCCCGAAGCGATTAGCAAGGCGACCGCGGCTGCCAAGAAGGCGATGATCCGTGTACCGCTGCGCGACGGTCGCACGCTGCATCACGACGGCATGGGCCATTTCGGCGCGGGCCGCGTCTATGTGCGCTCTGCCCCGCAGGGCACCGGCATCATCGCGGGCGGCCCGATGCGCGCGATCTTTGAATCGCTGGGCGTCGCCGACGTGGTGACCAAGTCGGTCGGGACCAACAACCCGTACAACATGATCCGCGCGACGTTCGAGGCTCTGGGCGAGCAGCTCAGCCCGAAGTCGGTGGCGCAGCGGCGCGGCAAGCGCATCGCGGACCTGATCGGCCGCGGAGCAGGCGTGCGCTCGGGCGCGCAGGCTGAGGCCGAAGCCGCCGCGGTGGTGGAGTAAGACTGATGGCACAGGTGAAAGTCACGCAGACCGGATCGCCGATCCGCCGCACGCGGGACCAGCGCGCGACGCTCGTCGGCCTGGGGCTGGGCAAGATGCACCGTTCGAAGTTGCTGGAGGATACGCCCTCGGTTCGCGGCATGATTGCGAAGGTTGCGCACATGGTTGCGGTGGAGAAGGTTGAGGGCTGAGTGGCGCCGGACCTCGAACGCAAACGGCCCATCCTAGCCGCTGCGGAAGGCGGAGACGGGCGGGCCATGATCGGCTATGGCTGCGTCGACTGACCTCCGACCGGAATGTTGGCTACGGTTTGGGGCTTCGGACGCACATGTGTTTGACGACATCGCAACGACGCTCAACGGCGCGACGAACCCGACCCAAGATGCCGACAAACGCGCACCGTGGTCGGTCGTGCTTGAGGGCGACATTTCCGTGACGAAGAACGATTGATCAGCGCGACCCCAGCGAAAGCGAGTGCAGGACGATGGAACTGAACGAGATCAAGGACAATCCCGGTGCGCGCAAGCGCCGGATGCGTGTCGGCCGTGGTATCGGCAGCGGTAAGGGCAAGACCTGCGGGCGCGGGCAGAAGGGGCAGAAGTCCCGCTCCGGCGTCGCCATCAATGGCTTCGAGGGCGGGCAGATGCCGCTCCACATGCGCCTCCCCAAGCGCGGCTTCAACCAGCCCAACCGCCGCGAGTATGCCGAGGTGAACCTCGGCGCGCTGCAGCGCGCGGTCGACAGCGGCAAGCTGGAGGCGGGCGGCAGCTACGACGCGGCGGCGCTGGTCGACGCGGGCGTGCTCAGCCACGCGCGCGACGGCGTGCGGCTGCTTGCCAAGGGCGAGCTGACGGTGGCCTTGAACCTGACGCTCGCGGGCGCGAGCGCAGCCGCCCGCCGCGCGATCGAAGCGCTCGGCGGCACGCTGACGCAGCCGCCGCAGGCAGCCGAGGCCGGCGCGGCCGCCTGAGGCGACGGCACCCGCACTTTGTTGAAGGATCCTGCTTGCCGCGCTCCCGGCGCTGCCAAGCAGCGGACCCCGGATTGCGTCCGGGTCGACGAGTTGATGGATTGGATGCTCCCCGGCGCCCACCCATTGCCATAGCGCGGGCCACACGCCACACCCATCTACCAGCGAACTAACCCCTAGCACCGGACAGCCATGGCCACCGCAGCCGACCGTATTGCCGCTTCGGGCATCGATTTCTCCACCTTCGGCAAGGCGACCGACCTCAAGAAGCGGCTGATCTTCACGGTCGGCGCGCTGATCGTGTTCCGGTTGCTTAGCTTCATCCCGATTCCCGGTGTCGATCCGCAGGCGCTCGCTGGACTGTTCAGCCGCCAGCAGGGCGGCGTGCTCGATTTCTTCAACACCTTCTCGGGCGGCGCGCTGCAGCGCATGAGTGTCACCGCGCTGAACGTCACACCCTACATCACCGCCTCGATCATCGTTCAGTTGCTGACGTCGCTGATCCCAAGCTTCGTCGCCTTGAAGAAGGAGGGCGAGGCGGGGCGCAAGAAGCTCAACCAATATACGCGCTTCGGCACCGTAGCGCTGGCGGCCGCGCAGGGTTTCGGCGTCGCGACTTGGCTCGAGGCTTCGAATGTCGTCATGGATCCGGGCATCCTGTTCGAAGTGATGGCCGTCGTCACGATCATCGGCGGCACGATGTTCCTGATGTGGATAGGCGAGCAGATCACCAGCCGCGGCATCGGCAACGGCGTGTCGCTCATCATCATGGCGGGGATCGTCGCGCATCTGCCGGTCAGCCTTGCCGGGCTGTTCGAGCAGGTATCGACCGGCCAGTTCTCGGGCGGCCTCTTGATCCTGATCCTCGTCGGCGGCCTCGCGGTGGTGGCCTTCATCTGCTTCATGGAACGCGCGGTCCGGAAGATCCTCATCCAGTATCCCAAGCGCCAGGTCGGCAATCGCATGTTCCAGGGCGACAGCAGCCACCTGCCGCTCAAGATCAACACCAGCGGTGTCATCCCGCCGATCTTCGCGTCGTCGCTGCTGCTGATGCCGCTGACGATCGCGCAGCTGTTCGGGCAGCAGAAGGACGGGCCGGAATGGCTGGTGAGCGTGACGACGCTGCTGCAGCATGGCGCGCCGCTGTTCATGGCGCTTTATGCGGGTGGCATTATCTTCTTCAGCTTTTTCTACACTGCGGTGGTGTTCAACCCCGAGGAGACGGCTGACAATCTGAAGAAGTACGGCGGCTTCATCCCCGGCCGTCGCCCGGGCCAGCAGACTGCGCACTATCTCGATTACGTGCTGACGCGGCTGACCGTGATCGGCGCCGCCTACCTCACGTTTGTCTGTTTGTTACCCGAATTCCTGCAGCGCGAGCTGGCGATCCCGTTCTACTTCGGCGGAACGAGCTTGCTTATCGTCGTCAATGTGACGATGGATACGGTGAGCCAGATCCAGAGCCATCTGCTGGCTCACCAGTATGAGGGCCTCATCAAGAAGGCCCGGCTGCGGGGAGGACGCCGTTGAACATCATCCTGCTGGGGCCTCCGGGCGCCGGCAAAGGAACGCAGGCGGCCCGACTGGAGCGGCAGCACCGGATGGTGCAACTTTCCACCGGCGACATGCTGCGCGCAGCCGTTGCTGCGGGCACCGACGCCGGCCGTGCCGCCAAGGCGGTGATGGACCGCGGCGAGCTGGTGCCCGACTCGGTCGTCGTGAAGATCGTCGCGGACCGGCTGGACCATGCTGACGCGCGCGCGGGCTTCACGTTGGACGGCTTCCCGCGCACCGTGGCGCAGGCGCAGGCGCTCGACGCGATTCTGGCCGACAAGGGGATGAGCCTCGACCGGGTGATCGTGCTCGACGTTGTGGAGGACGCGCTCGTCGACCGCATCGCCGGGCGCTACAACTGCGCCACCTGCGGCGAGGGCTATCACGACGAGACGAAACGTCCAGCCGTTGCGGGGGTCTGCGATGTGTGCGGCGGCACCAGCTTCAAGCGGCGCGCCGACGACAATCCCGAAACGGTGCGCCGCCGGCTGGCCGAATACCACGCCAAGACCGCGCCGATCCTGCCTTATTATGAGGGGCTTGGGCTGGTGACGCATGTGGACGGCATGGCGCCCATCGGCGAGGTGGAGCATGCGATCGAGGCTGCGTTGGCCGCCACACCCGCTGCCGTCACCGCTGGCACCGCGCGGCCGGCGACCCCTGCGCTTTCGTAAAGCGCGTTTTACGCGTTCAGCTGACAGTTTCTAGCGACGGATGGAGCGGAATTCATTCCGTTGCCAGTTTTCTATTTTCTGTTCAATGGTAAGCCTGGCCCCTCACCGAGAGAGGGTCCATGGGGCGCTCGCGGTGTGCAGCCGGGTTCGCCTCCCCTCGGGTTGGGTCCGGTCTGCAGGCCGCCGGAGCGCGCTGCCCCCCTCAGTGCTCCGGCGGCCCCTCGCGGGGTCGCTCAGGCGGCGGGCAGTTCGATCACCGCGCGCAGGCCGGGCCGGTTGTCCTCCAGCGCCACCCGCCCGCCATGCAGCCGTGCGACTGCGCCGACCAGCGCCAGGCCAAGGCCCGATCCGTCCTTCGAGCGCGCCGGGTCGAGCCGGCCGAAGCGCTTCAGCGCCTCGTCGCGGTGCTCGGGCGCGATCCCAGTGCCGCGGTCGGCGACGACGAGCCGGACGCCTTCGGGCTGCGGCTCAAGGCTCAGCCGGATGCTGCCCCCTTCGGCGCCATAGCGCAGCGCATTCTCGATGAGATTCGAAACCGCCTGCGCCAGCAGCTGGCGGTTGCCCATCACCAGCACCGGCGCGGCGGGAGCCTGTGCGGCGAGCGTCGCGCCAGCATCCTCGGCTGCGGGTCCGTACATGTCGGCGAGATCGTCGATCAGCGCGCCGAGCTCGACTGCCTCGAACCGCTCGCGCCCGATGCCCGCCTCGGCACGGCTCACCTGCAGCGTATCGCTCAACATCTTGAGCATTCGGTCGGTCTCGGCGAGCAGCGCTTGCAGGTTCGCCTGCACCTGCGGAGTCCTGGACGCGCCGAGCGCGCTTTCGGCGCGCGCGCGGATGCGGGTCAGCGGTGAGCGCAGATCGTGGGCGAGTGAGTCCGAGAGCGTGGTCAGCTCACGCAGCAGCGTCTCGATGCGGCCGAACATGTCGTTCAGCGCGCGGCCGAGCCGATCGAACGGATCGTGCGTGCCAACCGTCTCGATCCGCCGCGCGAAGTCACCCTGGCCCACCTGCGCGGCGACGTCGGCGACGTGGCGCACGCGGCCGTTGACGAAGTAGACGAGCAGCGCCGCGCCCGCGAGGCCCAGCGGCAGTCCGATCAGCAGTGCTCCGGTCAGCGAGCCTTCGAGGCTGCGCCGCAGCCGGTCGACGTCGCTCATCGACCGCCCCGCCGCCAGCCGCCAGCCTCCGGGCAGCGGTGCGGTTGCAAGTCCGATTTCCTGCGCTTCGGGTAGGTCGCGGCGGTAGAGTCGCATGATCCGCCACTGCTCGCCCGGACCCAGCGTCGGCGGCCACGAGCCGAGATTGCCCGCCGCCGCCGTGCCGTCCGGCCGCGCGAGGAGATAGACGCGGTCGGGATCGCCGAGCATTCGTTCGCGCACCAAGGCCGCCGCCGCGGCCTCGCCGCCGCGCGCGAAGCTGGCGCCGATCTCCGCGCGGTCGGCTGCGACGATTTGCCGGAATTCCTGCCCGATCAGCCGTTCGGACGCGCGATAGACGAAGCCGAACACAATCACGCCCGACGAGGCGGTCGCGAACAGATACAGGGCGACGAAGCGCAGCGTCGTCGAATTGCGCCACGCCCGCAGGCGCGTCGGCTTCATGGATATTCGGCGAGCTTGTACCCGGCCGAGCGCACCGTGTGGAGCAGCGGACGCGCGAAGCCTTCATCGACCTTTTTGCGCAGGCGGCTGATGTGCACGTCGATCACGTTGGTGCCTGGATCGAAATGATAGTCCCACACGCCTTCAAGCAGCATCGTGCGCGTGACGACCTGCTCCTTGTGGCGCAGCAGATATTCGAGCAGCCGGAATTCGCGCGGCTGCAGCGCAACGGTGCGGCCAGCGCGCACGACGCGGCGGGCGAGCAAGTCCATCTCCAGGTCCGAGCAGCTGAGCTTGGTGACGACCGCCTCGGCGGGCCCGGCATTGCGGCGGCCAAGCGCCTCCAGCCGCGCGAGCAGCTCGGCAAAGCCGAAGGGCTTGGCGAGATAGTCGTCTGATCCGGTACGCAGGCCCTTCACCCGCTCGTCGACCGTCGCCAATGCCGACAGGATCAGGACGGGGGTCGAAACGCCGCCGGCGCGCAGCGCCGACAGCACGCTCAACCCATCCATGCCGGGCAACATGCGATCGAGGATGATCGCGCTATATTGGCCGCCGGTGGCGTGGAACAGCCCGTCGCGGCCGTCGGCTGCATGGTCGACGGTGTAGCCCGCCTCGCTCAACCCCTTGGTGATGAAATCGGCGGTTGCCTGGTCGTCTTCGACTACGAGGATTTTCCGGGTCACTGAGCCCCTCTCCGGCATGGGTTCCGGGTGGAGCTTAACCCGCGGGATGGCCACTGCCCACCAGCATCTCACGCTGCTGTCCACCGCGAATGACGACCACGCGCCACGGCGGTGGCATGCCCGTCAGTTGGTGCGCGGCGATGCGCGGATTGCTGATGGCATCATTGCCGATCCGCTCCAGCACGTCGCCGGGTCGCAGACCGGCTGCCGCAGCCGGCCCTTTCGCTGCAAGGCTGGTCAGCACCAGCCCGCGGCCTGTTTTCTCGGCACCGGTCTGCGGCATCGGTTCCAGCGTCGCGCCAAGATCACGGTCGATCGTTTCCGCCGCGGCGCTGTCGGCGACGCGCGCTCGCCAGTCCACAAACTGCCATGCCGATACGATCACCCCGATCGCGAGCGGTGCCGACGCGCGCCACAGCACTGCCCGCTGATGGGTATCGCGCGCTGACCGGCCACGACTCATCGCGGCATATTGCGCGCCGCCGCCCCTCAGGGCCGCGACTCGGGCGTGAAAAGCCGGTAAGCTGTAACGCCCAGAGTGCCGTGCGGCGTTGAGGAGCCAATGCGGATCAACCGGACAGCAGTGGCTTCAGCGGCGGCGCTTGCAATGCTTGCCACGAGCGCGAATGCGCGGCCGGGGCCCAAGCGCGCGTGCTTCTTCGCCGACCGCGTGACGGGTTACGAGAAGGGCTCGGGCACCAGCATTGTCGTCGAGGTCGGCACGCGCGAGCGGTGGCAGCTGACGCCGCTCGAGGCGTGCCCGTTCCTCGATTTCCTGCCGCGCGTGGGGCTCGCCTCGCGCGATCCGGCCAACCGCATCTGCGAAGGGCCGGATGCGGGGTTCGATGCCGACTTCGTTGTTCCCGATCCCGGCGGCCGGACCCAGCGCTGCCGGGTGGGCCGGGTCGATCGCCTGCCCGATGCACCGCCCGCGCGCCGCCGCCGCTAAGCTCAACCGCCGCCGCTCGCTTTCACCATCCGGCCGCTGCCGCCGCAGTCGGAGCACGGAGCGCTTTCGATCCGCCCCGATCCTCCGCAGCGTCGGCACACATCCTCGCCGGTGCCCGCCGTGCCGGCGGGCGCCTGGTCCTCGGAATTGTCCATCGCGCGCAAGCCTCCTCGTGCGCCCCGTCAACCGCCCGTTCCAAGCCGCCGTTCCCGCGGCGCGGCACGGCTTGCCGCAACTGTAATTGACCTTGCCGCCGTAGTGGGCGGATAGGTTCATCTTTGGACCGTGCTTGTGACGTAGAGGGGACGCGTCAATGCGCATCGAAACGCTTGCGATCGTCGGCTTGATGAGCAGCGCGTTGGCCGCGCCCGCTCCGGCCCATGCGCAGTTCGGCGGGCTGTTCGGCAGCAAACCGTCGTCAAACGAGCCTGCCAAAAAGGGTGGTTGCGCCGACAAACCGCGCAAGAACGACGTTGGCCGCCAGATGCTGGGCAATATGATGGGCAGCCTTACGGGCAAGGTCACGTCCAGGATGGGAGTGGTCGGATCGTGGGTGCCCACGTCGGCGGTGGCGGGCATCCTGACCGATGCGATCGCGTGCAAGCTCGATCCCGGCGAGCAGAAGCAGGCGGCCGACGCGACGCTGCAGGCTACGCGCGGCGAGACCGTGGGGTCGACGGCCACCTGGAAAAGTGAGACGCGCCCGGGCGTCACCGGCACGTCGACCGTTGTCGCGCGCAGCGAGGGCCCCGGCGGCGGCGCGTGCATGACGGTGTCCGACGTGATCATCGTCGAGGGCGAGGAGACGACGGTTTCCAAGCGCATGTGCCGCGTGCCGCCCGCGACCGGCTACACGATCGCGCAGGCGTGATGCGTGCCGCCGTCGTCCTTGCGCTGCTGGCCGCCGCGGCCGCGCCGGTGGCCGAGCGCGATCCGGCGAACCCGACCTGCCCGAAATCGCTGGGCTTCGCGACCTACCCGGAGATGCGGCTGAGCGTCACCAGACGGCCGACCGGAGGCAAGGTTCTGGTGGCAGAGGGCACGGTCGACGAGACGGTGCCGCTGCGGCTGGAGGCGCTTCTAAAGCGCGAGGGCGCGATCGACGAGATCTGGCTGCGCTCGCCCGGCGGCAATGCCGAAGCGGGGAACGCAGCCGGCCGCATCATCCGCAAGGCCGGTATCCCGACGCGCATCCCGTCAGGCTGGGCATGCTTTTCGGCCTGCAACTTCCTGTTCATGGGCGGCCCGATCCGCGCGGTGGAGCCTGGCGGCCAGTTCGTCGTGCACATGTTCACCTTCACCGGCGACCAGGCGGTCAAGCAGGGCGTCGCCAAGGGCGGCGACAAGGCGCTCGGCGTGGTCGGCGAGGTGGAGCAGGGCTCGGCGCTGCTGGCGACCGACGACAATGACTTCCTGATCCGCATGGGTGTCAGCCGCAAGCTGCTGACCGAGGTAATGTACGCGCAGAAGGCGGTCGGCGGGCAGGGCGATAAGCGGTGCCTGACGCAGGACGAGGTCTTCCGCTACAATGTCGCCAACCTGCGCGAGTAGCTCTCGCGCTTCTGACGCCGGCGCTGCGCCTTTGACGCGTGTCTGACGCGCCGCTCGCGGGCGGCTGCGGGCCGCTGGCTACATCGTCCTCATCCGGCGCTGGTGCCGGTCACGCAGAAGGACGAACCGCCATGACCCGCCTCGCCAAGATCGCCTCGATCGCCCTCGCGCTGGTCGCTTCCGCCACGACGCTGGGCGCCGCGCTGGATTTCGGCTCCACGCCCGCCACCGCCGTCCAGATCGCCTGAGGGAGGACTCGATTTCGCGTCGGTATCTCGCCTATCGATCCGGCCGAAGGCCCGCGCCACCTGCGGCGTGGGCGGGACGGGGATCGGAGACACGATGACGCGACGCCTAGCTGCTGCCACCGCCATCATGGCGTGCCTTGCGGGGTGCGCTGGTCAGAACGCTGTCGCCCCGGCGCGCGGTGTCGCCGCCCAGGCGGCCGATCCGCTCGCGCCCTCGCAGATCATCCATTACGGCAAGGCGCCGCAGCAGGTGGCTGAGCTGTTTCTGCCCGCCGGGTCGGGGCCGTACCCGGTCGTGTTCTTCATTCATGGCGGCTGCTACCGCGCGTCCGTCGCCACTGCGAAGGATATCCGCCCCACCGCGGCCGGGGGGGGGGGGGGCGGGGGGGGGGGGGGGGGGGGGGGGGGGGGGGGGGGGGGGGGAGGAGGGCGGCCCGGCGCGGGCTCGCGGTGTGGTCGGTCGAATATCGCTCGATCGATCAGGCAGGCGGGCCGTATCCGGGCATGTTCGCCGATGTCGCCGCGGCCGGAGACCGGCTCGCGAAGGATGCGCGCCGTTACAACCTCGCGCTCGATCGGCTGGTGATCGCTGGCCATTCGGCAGGCGGGCACCTCGCGCTGTGGGAGGCGGGGCGGCACAATATCGCCAAGCCCAGCGCGCTTGCGCCCGGCGCCAAGGCGCATGGGCTGCGGCCGCGCGCCGTCGTGAACCTTGCCGGGCCGGGCGCGCTTGGCGGCGACGCCAAGACGCGCGCCGACAAGACGTGCGGAGCGGGCAGTTTCGATGCGATCTTCGGCACGCCCACCGCCAGCCGCCCCGACGTGTTCGCCGACACGCTCCCCGCGCGACTGCTGCCGCTTGGGGTCAAGACGCTGCAGTTTGTCGGCGCCGAGGACAGGACCGTGCCACCGCAACTGGTGCTGGCCTACGACAAGGCGGCGCGCGCGGCGGGCGAGGACATCACTACGCGCGTGATCCCCGGCGCGGACCACATGGCGGTGGTCGATCCGCGCACCCCGGCCTTTGCCGAGGTCGCCGTCGCGTTGGCCGAGCTGACGCGCTAGCGAGCGACGCCGGCTCGCCGCGTTCGACCGGGCGCGCCCAACCCCCACGCCGGGTCGCGTCGACGGCTAAGGCTGCAACCCTGTGAGATAGCCGCAGATCAGCTCGGCTGCCTCCTCGGCGCTGAGGCGCGTGGTATGGATGCGGATCTCGGGCGTTTCCGGCGGTTCGTAGGGGCTGCTGATGCCGGTGAAGTTCGCGATCTCGCCGCGGCGGGCGCGGGCGTAGAGTCCCTTCACGTCACGCTGCTCGGCCTCGCTGAGCGGCGTGTCGATGAAAACCTCGATGAAGTCCGCTCCGACGAGCTCGCGCGCCATCGCCCGCTCGGCTCGGAACGGCGAGATGAATGCGGTCAGCACGATCAGCCCGGCATCGAGCATCAGCTTGGAGACTTCGGCGACGCGGCGGATGTTTTCGACGCGGTCGGCGGGTGAGAAGCCCAGATCGCGGTTGAGCCCGTGGCGCACATTGTCGCCATCGAGCGTGTAGGTCAGCCGCCCCTCGGCGTGCAGCCGCTTCTCGACAAGGTTGGCGATCGTCGACTTGCCCGCCCCCGACAGGCCGGTGAACCACAGCAGCCGCGGCCGCTGCCCCAGCAGCCGCGCGCGCGCCGCCCGGTCGACGTCGAGCGCCTGCGGGCTGACGTTCGCCGCGCGGCGCAGCGCAAAATCGATGAGGCCCGCGCCCACGGTCGCGCTGGTCTGCCGATCGATGAGGATGAAGCTGCCCGTCGCGCGGTTGTCGGCATAGGCATCGAACGCGACGCGCTCGCTGAAGCGCAGATGGCACACGCCGATGTCATTCAACTCGAGCTGGCGGGCAGGGACTTTGTCGAACGTCTCGATGTCGATCCGGCCGCGGATGCTGGTGACGCTGGCGCGCAGGGTCCTCGTGCCGACTTTCGCGAGGTAATCGCGGCCGGGGAGCAGCGGCTCGGCCGCCATCCAGATGAGCTTCGCTTGGACCTGGTCCGCCACTTCGGGCCGCGCATCGGGCGCGGCGATCAGGTCTCCGCGGCTGATGTCGAGCTCGCGATCGAGCCGCAGCGCGGCCGCGCAGCCCCGCGTGTCCGCCGCTCCGCCGCCGGGCGTCATCACTTCGGTTACCACCGCTTCGCGCCCCGACGCCGCCACCACCACGCGGTCGCCCGGCCCGACTCGCCCTCCGGCGAGCCAGCCCTGGTAAAGCCGCCCCTCGCCATCCCGCTGCACGCGTTGCACGGGGAAGCGCAGGTGCGGCGGCTCGGGCCGGTCGATGTTCGCGAGCTCCAGCGCTTCGCGGAGCGTCGGCCCGCGATACCACGGCATCCGCTTCGAACGCGCGACGACATTGTCGCCCGCCAGCGCCGAGGTCGGTATGGCCGACACGCGCGCGAACGGGTGCTTCGCCGTCGCCTGCTCGAACGCCGCGACGCACGCGCGGAACACGTCTTCGTCGAAGCCCGCGAGGTCGATCTTGTTGATCGCCAGCACCGCCTCGCGCACGCCCAGCAGCTGCGCAACGAAGGCGTGGCGCCGCGTCTGCGGCAGCACACCTTTGCGCGCATCGATCAGCAGGATCGCAAGGTCGGCGGTCGACGCTCCCGTCGCCATGTTGCGCGTATATTGCTCGTGCCCCGGGCAATCGGCGACGATCACGCGCGCGGCTGGCGTATCGAAATAGCGGTAGGCAACGTCGATCGTGATGCCCTGCTCGCGCTCGGCCTCCAGCCCGTCGACCAGAAGCGAATAGTCCGGCCCATCGAAACCGCGCGCGCGGCTCTCGACATGCAGCTGCTCGATCGCGTCGTCGGGCAACGCGCCGCAATCGTGCAGCAGGCGGCCGATCAGGGTCGACTTGCCATCATCGACGCTGCCGCAGGTCAGCACGCGCAGCAGGCGGCGGGGGGCGGTCATCAAAAATAGCCCTCGCGCTTCTTGCGCTCCATCGCGGCGGGCTCGTCATAGTCGATCAGCCGCCCTGAGCGTTCGGAGGTGCGCGCGGCGAGCGTCTCCGCGACGACCGCCTCGATCGTCTCGGCCCGGCTCTCGACGCCCGCTGTCAGCGGATAGCAGCCGAGCGTTCGGAAGCGCACCCAGCGCGTGACCGGCTCGCTCGGCTCCAGCGGCATCCGGTCATCGTCGACTGCGAAAATCTGGCCGTTGCGGATCACCGTCGGCAGCGGTCGCGCGCAATAAAGCGGCGGCAGCGGGATACGCTCGGAGAGGATGTAGGCCCAGATATCGGCCTCGGTCCAGTTGCTGATCGGGAAGACGCGCAGCGTCTCGCCGGGCGCGGTGCGGAGGTTGAACAGGTTCCACAGTTCGGGCCGCTGTAGTTTCGGGTCCCAGCCGTGGCCCGGCGAGCGGACCGACACGATCCGCTCCTTGGCGCGGCTTTTCTCCTCGTCGCGGCGCGCTCCGCCCAGTGCCGCGCCGAAGCCGTGCTGGTCGAGCGCGGCCCGCAGCGGCTGGGTTTTCATGGCTGTGGTGTGGAAGCTCGAACCGTGGCTCCACGGCGCGATTTTCTGCGCGACGCCGTCCCAGTTGATCGCGACGAGCAGCTCGACGCCCAGATCGCCCGCCAGCCGGTCACGGAAGTGGATCATCTCGCGGAACTTGAACGTCGTATCGATGTGAAGCGCGGGGAAGGGGAGCGGGCCGGGCGCGAAGGCTTTCAGCGCCAGATGCAAGAGCACGCCCGAATCCTTGCCGATCGAATAGAGCAGCACGGGCTTTTCGACCTCGGCCGCAGTCTCGCGGATCACATGGATCGCCTCGGCTTCCAGCGCGGCAAGATGGGGCGCCAGCGCGGCCGCCCGGCGGCCCCGCGCGGAGGCGATCCGTTCGACATAGCGCGCAATCGCGTCGTCGATGGCGCGGCGCTCGGTCTCGGAAAGCGGCGGCCGCGCTGGGTAGCTGGTCACGCTGCAGCTTGTAGGCGCCGGCGCGCCGGGATGGAACGGTTGCCGTCGCGCGCCGGGGTGTTTAGGTCATGGCGCTTCACGGCAGCGCGGAACGGTGGCCGAGTGGTCGAAGGCGCACGCCTGGAAAGTGTGTAGGGGTTAACAGCTCCTCGAGGGTTCGAATCCCTCCCGTTCCGCCAGTTCAGTCCCTGAGTGGGCACTGAATTTACGCCATTTTTTCCGGTCAGCACCTGTAGCAGCCGCGACTTCGATCCCATGATGCGGACCTCGCCATCGGCGACCTCAACGCGCTGGGCGAGCGCGCGAAGATGGTCGCGGCGATAGCCGCCACCGTCAAGGCGGATACGCCGCCGCGCGGTTTCGGCGAAGGTGCGCACCATTTGCGGGGTAACGGCCTTGCTGCCGGAGTTCTCAAGCATGGCCTGGGCGCGCTCGGCATCGGCCTTCGCCTGATCGCGGATGGCCTTCAGGCCGTCGATGCGGTCCTTGAGCGCCGGGTCTTTCAAGTCGGCGACACCGGCCTCGATGGCGTCGTAGAGGCGCTTGAGGCGCGCTTCGGATTCCGCCGCGCGCCGGTTCAGTTCGCCAATGTGCTCATGCTGGCGCTCGGATCGCTCCTGCCGCCGGTCGAGCACGGTGGCGAGGATCGTTTCCAGCCTTTCGGGCTGGAGGAGACGGTCTTCGAGATGGCTGGCGACAAGATCGTCCAGCTTGTCCATTGGCACCGCCATACCTTCGCAGGCTGTCGGCCCCTGCCGCGCCCTCATCGAGCAGGCATAATAACGATAGCGCCCACCCTTGCCGGTGCGGATGGTCATGGCCCCGCCACACTTGGCGCAATGGATCAGGCCGGTGAGCATGGTCGGCCCGCTGATGACGGCGGAAGGGATGACCTTGGGGTTTCGGGCCTTCAAGAGCGCCTGCACGGTGTCGAAGGTTTCGCGGTTGATGATCGGCGGCACCGGAACCGTGACGATCTCGCTGATGGGTTTCAACTCCTTGGTCTTGGTCCGTTTGTTGAACTCATGCTCGCCCATATAGGTGCGCCGGGTCAGGATGCGGTGAACCTGGCCGATGCCCCAGCGCCCGCCATCGCGGGTGAAGATGCGGCGGCTGTTGAGGTAGGAGACGATGTTCTTGACGCCCATCTGGCCGGTCGTGCCGTCGCCTTCCAGCGCCAGCCGGTAGATCAGCCGCACGGTGTCGGCGTGGAGCGGGTCGATCTCCAGCTTCTTCTTGGTCTTGGCCCCGCGCTGCTCGGCCGCGACGACACGATAGCCGATGGGCGGCAGCGAACCGTTCCAAAAGCCCTGCCGGGCGTTTTCCTTCAAGGCGCGGATGACGTGCTCGGCGTTCTCTTTGGATTGATATTCGTCGAACAGCGCCATGATCTGCCGCATCATGACGTGCATGGGGTCATCCCCCATTTCCTGCGTGATCGAGACCAGTTTGACGCCGTTCTTCGCCAGCTTGCGGACGTAGAACTCAAGCTCGAAATGATCGCGGAAGAAACGGCTGAACGAGTGAACCACTACCACGTCGAACGGCGCGGGTTTAGACGTGCCCGCCTCGATCATCCGCTGGAACTCCGGGTGGCGGTCGTTGGTGGCGGATGCGACTGGCTCCACATAGGTCTCGACGAGTTGGTAGCCGCGAGAGGCGCAGTACGCTTCGCCCTGGCGCTTCTGATCGGGGATGGAGACATCATGCTCGGCTTGCCGCGCCGTCGAGACGCGCAGATAGAGGGCGGCGCGCAGCGGCACGGTCATGGCATCTGCCTCCTGCTCAAATCATCGGCACAACCCGAACAACTCATCGAAGAGGTCGCCGAACCACGCCTCGAACACGTCCACCTCTGTTTCCGTGACCGGGATATGCTCGGGCCAGTCGTCGGTGACGGTCCAGGTGGAGAGGTCATGCTTCGGCGGCCGCCCCGGAAACGGCCAGGGTTGGCCGAGCAACGCTTCAAGCTGCTCCGATGCGGTCGGTGGGCGTTCTTTGCGAAGTCTGGCCATTGCGCCAGAATCGCCGAACGAGGCCCTTCAAAGAATAGCCTTTTTCTACACTGGAAGCCCCCGCGTAACGTGGCGCAAAAAGACTTGTGCGCGGCGGCGCGAGGTGGAAACAGCGTAGGACCGGATGGCCTCATGCCGCCGCTTTCAGGGGCTTCGCCCGCTCGATACGAGCCAGTTCCTTTGGGTCGTGCATCGCCGCCCAGATGTCGCTGCGGCGCTGTACGTTCAGCCAGAAGTCCGGGCTCGTGCCGAACACGCGGGCCAGGATCAGCGCCGTTGCAGCGGTGATGTTTCGGCGGTTGTTGCACAACTCGTTGACGTGTTTGCGCTGTACGCCCATCGCCTCGGCCAGCGCGCCCTGGGTCAGCCCCAACGGCTCCATGAACTCCTCGGTCAGCATCTCGCCCACCGTCGTCGGCTTGCGCTTGGTCATCAACATGCTGATCCGCCTTTCCTTATCTGTAGCTATGGTCGTCCAGGTAAATGTCCGAGGCTTCGCCCCGGCTGCCGTCCCACCGAAAGATGAGCCGCCATTGCTTGTTGACGCGGATCGAATGCCACCCGTCGAGATTGCCCCGCAGCTTTTCGAAATGGTTGCTGGGCGGCACGCGAAGGTCTTGGTCAGTCGCCGCGTCGTCGATCATCTGGAGCTTGCGGAAGAGGCGGGCCTCCAAGTCCGATGGTATGTTCCGGGAGGCTATGTCCTCGACGAAGAAGGCGCGCAGCCACTCGTGCCGAAAGCTCACGATCATCCGATGACTCCAGCGTGTCGGTGTACCACCCAACGGGACAAAAATCAATAGCTGGCATGGCAGCCTCAAAGCCCGAGTCCGATCTGCCGCTTGCGGGTAAAGCCCCACTCGATGCCACCGTCATCACGACGGACGCCGCTGATATGCTGGTCGAGGCGCTTCTCCAGCACGGGCTGCCAGGGCACGAGCTGGAAGCCCAGTCCGTCCTCGATCATGGCGAAGCGCCCGCTGGCGAGATTGGCGACGCCCGCCAGCCGGCCGGAGACATATTCGCCGAGCCCGGACGGGCTGTAGGTCAACCCACGCTCGGCGGCCATCTCTTTGCCAACGCGATCAATCTCCTGGCGCTCCAGCGCGGCGATCGTGCGCCGAGGGATGGAAATGAGACCGTCCTTCACGCTGGCATGGCCCATTTCGACGAGCCGCGCGGCGCGCCGGTCGAGCGCGGCGTTCACCTCCTGGCCGAAGCCGGTCCCGGCAAGGGGCAGGTGGTCTTTCGCAACCAACTCCCTGTCGAGCCAGGTCGCGCCGTCGCTGCCAACCTGCCGGTCGAGGTCGAGCGTGGACAATGTGCGGATGCCGAAATCCTTGGGCCGGCTGGGGGCGTCATAGGCCAAGCCTCGCTCGGCGATGTCGCCGGGAATTTTCCAGTGGTCGGCGTCGATGCGCTCGACGTGCCCAACGCGGCGCAAGGCTTCCAGCCGGCGCACATGGGAGCGAATGAAGGCGTCCGGGTCGCCGAGGCGCTGCTCGATGATGTCCCGCGGCGCTTCCAGACGAAGGCTGGACTGGTAGATGCCGCCATTGGCCTCCGCCATAATCTGGATGTTGACATCGGCCGGCCGGGGCTCGGCCTTGGTCGGCGCCGGATCGAGCGCGACGATGTGGCCGCGCCTGATCTCGTCGAGGCGGCCGGCGTCCGCCATCTCGACATAGTGGGTGCGCCCGTCCACGCCATCGATGACGAGGTGCAACCGGTCGCCCATCTCGTCGCCGGCCAAGCCCTTGGCGAGCACGCGGCCCACGATCGGTTCGGTGATCTGCTTGCCGTGCGCCACATATTGCGCGGGGGCGCGTTCGTCGGCGAGGCCATGGTCGGCCAGCGCGCGGTGCATGGTCTTGATGATGTCGCCGCGCTC
>Ga0326763_1000229_pt1 | contig 20842 bp, 20 predicted proteins | sample NORPS_P_FD_207671 | JGI IMG/M metagenome (GOLD analysis project Ga0326763, IMG submission 207671) | Hot spring water microbial communities from Norris Geyser Basin, Yellowstone National Park, WY, United States - NOR.PS_P | ecosystem: Environmental > Aquatic > Thermal springs > Unclassified...
GTGGTGGAGCTTGACGTGGTGGTGGGGGTGGAGAGGGAACGGCGGTGGAGGTCGCCTCGGCTCTTAGGCGGGCTTATAGTGGTGAAGAGGACGATGGTATGTGGGGGTGGCTAGGCGTGGGGCGGGTCGTTGCCGGTTACTATATCCATGTCGAGACTCCGGGGGTGTGGGGCGTCGTGGTGGTGTGGCTTCCTAGGGGCGTCTTTTTATATGGCTTCTTGTTGAGTTGGGGCATGCGTAGCGTGGAGAGGCTGGGGAACGGTGTTGTGTTGGTTTTGGATGGGTTCGAGTCGCCGACCGCCGCCGTGGTGGTGGCGGTGGGGGTGGGGTCGCTGTATGAGGAGAAGCGGCAGAGGGGCATTACCCACCTCTTGGAGCATATGTTGTTCCGGGTGCCGGGCTTCGACGTGGACGAGGCGGTGGAGGCGCTGGGCGGCTCCAATAACGCCTACACCCAGAGGGACCTCCTCGCTGTGGTTCTGGAGGGGGTGTCTGAGTCCGCCCCGGGGCTTGTGGAGCTGGCGTATAGGCTGTACGCCAACGAGCAGTATAGGGAGGAGGACCTTCAGCGGGAGAAAGACGTAGTCCTCTCCGAGCTTCGGCAGGCGAGGGAGGACCCCTCCGCCCGCGTGGGCGAGCTGGCGCTGAGGGCTCTCTTCGGCGACTCCGACTGGGGCGACCCCGTAGGCGGGACGCCCGAAACCGTGTCGGCCATCTCTCTCCAGGACTTGTTGGAGTTTAAGAGGCGGTGGTTCACGCCGGACAACACCGTGGTGGTCCTCTCAGGCGGCTTCGGCGAAGAGGCGGCTGGGCGCGCCGCCGAGCTGTTCGGCAAGCTGGAGGGCTGGTCGCCGCCGAGGCGGAAGCCCACGGCCGCCGCGGGGCCTAGGCGAATCGTAGAGGAGCGGGTAGTGGACGGCGTCTACTACGCCAAGGTCTTGAGGCTCTCCGCAGAGGACCCCGCCAAGATGTACGCTCTGCTTTACGGAGCCGCCTTCCACCTGGGGACCGGCACCAAGTCCATCCTATTCCACCTCCTGCGGACCGAAGGCGTGGCTTACTCTTACTACGTGGACTACGACGTGGTGGGGGACACGGCGTATCTTGAGGTGGTGGTGGAGTCCGCCCGATCCCTCGGGGAGGCGCGGCGGGCTGTGGAGGAGGCGTTGAAGCCTCGGGAGCCGCCGCCGTATAGGCTTAGGTTTTACGACTACGTCTGGCGCGTGGAGTGGCGAAATGCCGCCAGCAGAGCCTTGACGGTGGCCGGCTACGTGGCCAAGGGCGGCCGGCCCGAGGCGATCGAGGAGGCGTTTAGACGCGCCGCGGAGAGAGGCACTGCGTGGATTCGGCCTCACGTGGTGGACGAGGCGGAGGCGGTGTTGATAAAAAACTATAAATAGTGGAGAGTTTTCCAGCATATGAATAACAAGCTTTCAACCGCGCTCTCGGTGGTTGCTGTAATTCTCGCCGCAGTCGCCGCCGCGTTGGCCTACCAGGCATATACGGCAACGCAGACAGAAGTCAAGGCGCTTGTGGAGCGGCTGGGCAAAGTGCAGCAGAGCCTAGACGCGTTGAGCAACAGCTTGGCGAAGCTTGCCGAGGAGGCCAGGTCTCTAAAGGCTGAGGTAGGCGCCGTCAACAAGACCGGCCTCCTGGCGGAGCAACTGCAACGGAGGCTCGAGGCGGTGGCCCGCGACGTTTCGAAGCTAGCGGAGGAGGCAACGGCCGTTAGGGCCGAGGTGAGGGCTGTGAACAACACGGCGGCGGCCGCCTACGCCCAGGCCAAACTGGTGTCGGAGGCCGTCTCGCAGCCCGCCGGCGCGGTCCCCGTCAAATACGCCAAGCTGTTTACCATCTCATACGAGGGGGACGTCTACGTCTTGACGGACGCCATGGGGAGGAAAATATTGGCCGTGCCCAGGGGGTTGCCGCAGGACCTTTTGGCGTACTACAGGGCGAAGTATAGACCGGACGTGGTGGTGGAGTACCCGGTGAAGAGGGCGGTGGTTATGGCTTCTACGCATGTGGCTATGATCTACCGGCTGTATAAAGAGGCTGGGCGGCCCGACATCCTCAGATCTGTGGCGGGCATAATGTGGGGCCGGGAGTACAGCTGGCACATGCCGGAGGTCGCCGCGATGCTGGAGAACGGCACGATAGCAGACGTGGGGCCGGCGTATTCGCCTAACTACGAGCGGCTGACTGCGCTTAAGCCCGACGTAGTTTTTGTCTACTTCTATCCAGGCCCCTACGGCACCGAGGCCGTTGTCAACAGACTGGCGCAGCTGGGCGTGCCCTACGTCGTGGTGAACGAGTTCCAAGAGCCGTCGCCGCTGGGGCGGGCCGAGTGGATTAAGTTCTTCGCCGTCTTCTTCAACGCCACGAGAGACGCGGTAAGGATCTTCGACGCGGTGGAGGCCAAGTGGAACAGCTTGGCAGTCCTCGCCGCAGACCTAGACCGGCCCAGAGTGGCGTGGTTCACTATATTCGGCGGAGTCCTCTACCCCGCCGGGTCCCAGGTCAGAGAGCTCATCCGCCTCGCCGGGGGCAGATACGCCTACGCCAACTACAGCCGCGTGGACCTAGAGGTCGTGCTGAAACACAGAAACGACGTAGACGTCCTCATCTGGTCCAGCTACAGCGTCTCCACAATCCAAGACATAGTCAAGGTGGAGCCCCGCCTGGCGGAGCTCAAGCCGGTGATCTTGGGGCAGGTGTACGCCTACAGCCCCGCCTTTTACCAGCTGGCCAACGCCTATCCGGAGAAGTTGCTGGAGGAGCTGATGTGGATCATACACCCCGAGGCGTTGCCGCCGGGCAACTTCACGCTATTTGTGCATCTGCGGTGAGGCGGCTTCTGCTCCTCATAATTCCACTACTTTTTTCCGCCGCGGTTCTTCTGGGGCCAGCCGGCTTAGACCCTCACATCATCGAGACGGTTAGGCTTCCCCGTGCCCTCGGCGCCGTGGTGGGCGGCGTTTTGCTAGGTGTGTCGGGCCTCCTCCTCCAGACCGCGCTGAGGAACCCCCTGGCGGACCCCTACGTGCTGGGGGTCAGCGGCGTCGCCGTCCTCGCGGCTCTGGGGTCGTACCTCCTGTGGAGGCTGTGGGGCCTTCCGTACCTCGGCTTCCTCCTCGGCGCATTGCTGGGCGCCGCCGCCGCGACAGCCGCCTTGCTCCTCCTCGCGAGGAGGGCGGGGATGCTCGTCGTGCTTATGGCGGGCGTCCTCCTCTCCTACGCCGCGTTCTCCGCGCTTCAGCTGGCGTTGCTGGCCCTCCCGCCGGAGGAGCTGGGCTACATATACGTGGGTCTCCAGGGGAGCTTCGCCGCCTACCCAGCCGGCGTGTGGGGTTACGTAATAGCCGCGGCGGCGCTCGTCCTGGTCTTGTTTGTCTATTTCAACTCGCGCCACGTGGCGGCGCTTCTACACGGCGAGGAGGCGGCGGCGGGGCTGGGGGTGGACGTGAAAAAAGCTGTCATCTACGTCGTCGGCGCGGCCTCGGCGGGCGTCGGAGTCGCCGTGGCCTCCGTGGGGCCTGTGGGGTTCGTCGGCCTGCTGGCCCCCCACATGGCGCGTTGGGTAGCGGGACGCCAGAGGGCAGATCTGGTGCTTCTGGAGACGGCGGGGCTCGGCGCCGCCCTTGCCCTCGCGGCCGACCTAGCGACTAGGCTCCTTCTGCCCCGCGAGCTACCGGTCAACGTGGTGTTGTCTCTCGTGGGGGCTCCCGCGGCCGGCTGGCTTCTGTGGAGGTATGTACGTAAGATTTGACGTCGTCAAGAAGCTGGGCGACTTCGTCCTTGAGGCGGCCGGCGAGCTGGGGGAGGGGCTGACCTGCGTGGTTGGGCCCAACGGGTCGGGCAAAACCACCCTACTCAAGATCTTGGCGGGCCTCTTGAGGCCCGACCGCGGCTGGGTGGAGCACGTCGGCGTCAAGGCGAAGGTATACGTGGGGGAGCTCCATGTGCCGCCTGACGCGGCGGCGGTGGAGGTAGCGCTGGCGGGGAGATCCCGCTTCTCCCCAACGCCGGTGAGAAGGGAGGACGTGGAGGCGGCGAGGCGCTACATGCGCCTCCTGGAGGTTGAGGACCTCGCGGAGAGGAGGTGGCGGACCCTCAGCGGGGGGCAGAGACAGAGAGTGGTCATCGCGGCGGCGCTTGCGGCGGAGGCGGACCTCCTCCTCCTCGACGAGCCTCTCGCCAACCTACACGGCGACTGGCGTAGCCGCGTCATGAAAACGCTCGCCGACTACGCAACCGGGAGGATAGTCGTCGTCACCACACACCACGGCGACGTCTTGAAGTGTTGCCGCGCCTTGATTGCGCTTAGGGAGGGTAGGGTGGCGTGGCGCGGGGACCCCCAGCAATACGCCGAACCGCTAGACACAGCTTGCGGCTAGGCTACCTCCGGCGGGCGCTGTGCCGCACCGAGCCGTTGCGTATTTTCGCTTGTACGTGGATTGGGATGCGGCGGAGAAAAATTAATATACATATGCTCATCGTCGGGCATGTCTTCAGCGGTTAGGATTGTGGAAAAGCAACTGGACGAAATTTTGGCGATTGCGAAGAACCCCGCGCAGATCCGAAACGCCGGTACTCTGGCGCATGTGGACCATGGGAAGACCACCACCAGCGACTCGCTTCTGATGGGCGCTGGGCTTCTGTCGCCGAAGGTGGCCGGGAAGGCGCTTGCGATGGACTACGTCCCCATTGAACAGCTGAGGCAGATGACGGTCAAGGCGGCAAACATATCGCTGTATTTCGAATACGGGGGCAAGCCGTATCTGATCAACTTCGTCGACACGCCGGGCCACGTGGACTTCACCGGCCACGTGACGCGCTCCCTAAGGGTCATGGACGGCGGCCTCGTGGTGGTGGACTCCGTGGAGGGCGTCATGACGCAGACGGAGACCGTGGTGAGGCAGGCTTTGGAGGAGTATGTGAGGCCTGTGCTCTTCATCAACAAGATAGACCGCCTCATCAAGGAGCTAAGGCTTTCGCCTCAGGAGATCCAGCAGAGGATTCTCACCATCGTGAAGGACTTCAACGCCTTGATCGACATGTTCGGCCCGCCGGAGTTTAAAGACAAGTGGAAGGTGGACCCGGGCAAGGGCCAGGTGGCGCTGGGATCGGCGCTTCATAAGTGGGGCATCACGATCCCGATGGCGCAGAAGGCTGGTCTCAGGTTCAGCAACATAGTGGATGCGTACGAGAAGGGGTACGTGGATAAGCTGGCCGAGGAGTTCCCGCTGTATAAGACCTTGCTGACAATGATAACTGAGCACGTGCCGCCGCCTAACGTGGCGCAGAAGTACAGAATCCCGAGACTTTGGCGCGGCGACTTAAACAGCGAGGTGGGCAAGGCGCTTCTTGAGGCGGACCCCAACGGGCCCGCCATAGTGGCCGTCAGCAAGGTAAACAAGGACCCCCACGCCGGCTTGATCGCCACAGGCCGCGTATTCGCCGGCACCATCAGGGAGGGCGACGAGATCTACATAATCGGCAGGAAGCTGAAGAAGAAGGTTCTGCAGACATACATCTACATGGGTCCCGCGCGGATAATCGTGCCGTATATGCCCGCGGGCAACATAGTAGCGCTGATGGGCGTGGACGAGGCGAGGGCTGGCGACACCTTGGTGGATCCGAAATATGCCGACATCCCGCCATTTGAGAGGATGAGGTACATCTCCGAGCCCGTGGTGACCGTCGCCATAGAGCCGAAGAACCCGGCGGAGCTGGCTAGGCTGGTGGAGGCCTTGAAGGACCTCGTGATAGAGGACCCCACCCTAGACCTCAAGATTGACCAAGAGACTGGGCAGATCCTGCTGTCTGGCGTGGGTACCCTGCACCTCGAGATCGCCACGTGGCTGTTGAAGGAGAGGACAAAGACCGAGTTCACCGTGTCGCCGCCGTTGATCCGCTTCAGGGAGACTGTGCGGGAGAGGTCGCAGGTGTGGGAGGGCAAGTCGCCGAATAAGCACAACCGCCTCTACTTCTACGTGGAGCCTCTCGACGAGACCACCATAGAGCTCATCGCCTTGAAGGAGGTCACGGAGGACCAGGACCCGAGGGAGAGGGCGAAGATCCTTAGGGAGAAGGCCGGCTGGGACGCCGACGAGGCGCGCGGCATCTGGGCCATAGACGACAGGTACTTCAACATAATTGTAGACAGGTCGTCCGGCATCCAGTACCTCCGCGAGATAAGAGACTACATCGTGCAGGGCTTTAGGTGGGCGGCTGAGGCTGGCCCCTTGGCCATGGAGCCCATGAGGGGCGTCAAGGTGGTGCTGACCGACGCCGTTGTGCACGAGGACCCGGCGCACCGCGGGCCGGCACAGATAATGCCCGCCACTAAAAACGCCATATTCGCCGCCGTGCTCTCCGCGAGGCCGACGGTGCTGGAGCCCTTGATGAAGCTGGACATCAAGGTGGCGCCTGATTACATCGGCGCGGTGACCTCCGTGTTGAACAAACACAGGGGGAAGGTTCTAGACATGACCCAGCAGGAGTACATGGCGTATCTGAGGGCTGAGCTCCCGGTGCTTGAGTCGTTTAACATAAGCGACGAGCTCCGCGCGGCCGCCGCCGGCAAGATCTTCTGGTCGATGCAGTTCTCGCGGTGGGCGCCCGTGCCTGAGTCTTTGTTGGCGGACCTCGTGAAGCAGCTGAGGAAGAAGAAGGGGTTGAAGGAGGAGATCCCGAAGCCGACGGACTTCGTGGAGACGTTCTAATTTTTCAGCATAGAAACACGTCTTCACAGGTCGAGTCACGGCCGTGTCATCACAAGTCTCTCCACCTGGGCTTTTTTAATATTTAAAAAGAGATAACATGTTGCTCATATGTCTATTAGGACCTTATTGGCGGTGGTTTTCGCAGTGGCTGTGGTACTTGTTGCCGTCTTGGCGTTGCAGGCCTACCAGCAGACCGCGGAGAAGAGGCTCGTAATCGTCGGGCCTCAGGGCATAAGCGACTTGGGCAAGGCGCTTGCGCAGGAGTTCAGCAGGAAATACGGCGTAAACGCCACCTTCGTGCCGCTGGGAGGCGCCGTGGAGATGGTAAACGAGCTGGTCCGCAACAGGGACAACCCGCCCTGGGACGTGGCCATAGGGATTCCGGAGTTCTACTACACAGTGTTGATCGAAAGAGACGTCCTCTACTGCCCCGGAATAAAGGTAGACGGCGTGCCTGCCGACGAGTATTGGGACCCGCGCGGGTGCGTCTACCCGCTGGATAAGTCGTACATAGGGATCGTGTATAACGAGACCGCGTTGGCGAGACTCGGCTTGAAGCCGCCCGAGACGTTGGACGACTTGCTCAAGCCGGAGTACAAGGGGCTCGTCGCGTATCCAAACCCCGTCACCTCGGGGACGGGTCTCGCGGTGCTTTCATGGGTCATGTCTGTGAAGGGAGAGGAAGAGGGGTGGCGCTACCTCAAGCAACTGGCGGGGCAGATCGCCAAGGTTGGCTACCCCAGCGGATTCACAGCTACGAGGAACGCGCTTAAGCGCGGCGACGTGGTTGTCGCCTTGTCGTGGTTCAGCCACGCCATAGACCCCGGCACGCCGCATATGCGCGCCGCGACCTCAAGCGCGTTTCTCTACAGAGAGGGGGTGGCGGTGCTTAGGAACTCGAAGAACCGCGACCTCGCCGTGGAGTTTGTCAAGTTCGCCTTGAGCAAGGAGGGTCAAGACCTCGTGGATCCTTACAACTACATGCTCCCGGTTAGGCCCGACGCGAAGATAGAAAACAACAAAGGCCTCCCGCAACCGCGTAGCGTCGTGGTGTACAACCCGGCGCTGGGGTCCAAGGCCGACGAGTGGAGGCTTAGGTGGCAGAGGGAAATAGCCGGCGGGTGAGGCGGTACTTAATCCCTCCGCTTTTTTTCCTCTCCGTATTTACAGCCCCTTACATCATTCTCCTGGCTAAATACGGAGTCTCCCTGCAGGTGGACAGCTACGTGCTTTGGGTTTTCGCGTTTACTTGGGTCCAGGCGGCGGCCTCGGCGGCTTTGTCTCTGGCGGTGGGGCTTGCCCTGGTGCCGGCGTATGTCCGGTTTCCCTGGGTTAAGCCCGTGGCTCTTGTGCCGTTTTTCGCCCCCGCCCTCTCCACTGTGGATGCGTTGATTAGGCTCCACGGGGACTTCATGTACGGGCCGTGGGGCATCGTGGTGGCGCACGCCGTGTATTACGGGCCCTACGTGGCGCTGGTTGTGGAGTCTAACCTCAGGTCTATCCCGGCCGACTTGCTGGAGGCGGCCGATCTATACGTGAGGAGGGCCGCCACAAGGCTGAGGATCGTCTTCGCCGAGTTGCGGCCCGCGTTTTTGTACTCCTTCTTTACCGTGTTTATCTTCAGCTTTCTCAGCTTCACAACCCCGCTTCTCCTAGGCGGCAGATACCCCACCCTTGAGCTACTCGTCTATATCTACGCCACCTCCTTCGCCTCTACGGACCTCGTTGCCAGCCTCGTGTTGCTGGGCCTACTCTCCTCGGCTGTACTCGCCCTTCCCCTCCTCAAGATCCCGGCGCCCCCGCCTGCGGAGCCCGCCCCGAGGACCCCCGCCGTGGGGCCCGTGCCCACGGCGTTTTCCCTCGGAGCAGCGCTTTATTTCTTCGCTGTGGCCTTCTACATCTTCTCGCCTCTGCTGGAGCCCCGCGGCGTTGAAGCCGTGGTTCAGCCTCTGTTTAACAGCTTCGCCGTGGCGCTGACGGCGTCTGCGGCGGTGCTTCTCGTGGTGTTGGCCTTCCTGGTTTCGGACTCCGTCGGCTCGCGGCTACCCGCGTTGACATATGTGGTTACGGTCTCCCTCTCAAAAAGCCTCTTCGCCCTCGGCTTCTTCCACATGGCCCAGCCGCTGTACGGCACCTTGCTTATTCTAACGGCGGCCTACTCAGTAGTTATCGCCCCGCTTGCTTACTCCCTCGTCAAGCCCTCCTGGGAGAAGATAAGAATAGATACCAGGGAGGCTTGCGTCTTGTACCTGGGTCCTTTGAAATGCGTCACGCGGATAATAAGCGAAGCCCTCGGCCCAACCCTCGTGCAGACTTGGCTGGTGGCCCTTGCCTCTTCTCTATCTGAGACGACGCTGGCGTTGATGCTCACCACGGGCGGCGCCGCGACGCTCTCCGCAGAGGCCGTCCGACTCCTCACCTCAAGAGCGCCAGACTTGATCGAGATGGGGCATTTCTACTCGGCGGTGCTCGCCCTTTTGGTGCTGGTGCTACTCGCCGCGTCGCGGCTCATAAAGCCGAGACCCTACTCCATCTGAGGAAAGCACTTCCCCTTCACCACGTCGAAGGAGAATGAACCTGACCGCGGCGGCTTGGGCGTGACGATTCTTACGTGTTGCCCCTCCACCTCCGCCAAAACCTCGTACCTCCCGGCCTTGTACCACACGGCGACGACGCGGCCGACGTAGGTGGTGCCAGGCGCCGCGTCCCACGGCCTGAAGTAGAACAAGCCGCAGTCTGCCCTCAGCCGGTTTGTGTAGCCGAGGAACTGGGCCACCTTGGGCGTCGGCGGGTTTTCAAAAAGCTCCACGGCGTCTCCCTGGGCCGCCACCCGGCCCTCCATGAGGACCACCACGCGGCTTGCGACGAAGGTCGCCTCCTCGAAGTCGTGCGTGACGTACAACACGGTACGGCCCCTAGACGCCTCGTAGATATAGGGCAGGACCTCCCCCCTCAGCGGGGTGTCCAGCGCCGTGAGAGGCTCGTCGAGAAGCAAAACGGGAGGCTCCAACACAAGCGCCCTGGCGAGGGACACCCTCTGTTGTTGCCCTCTGCTGAGCTGGGCGGGGTACCTCCCAGCTAGGTGCCCAAGCCCCAAGACTTCCAAAACCTCGCGCGCCCTCCGCACAGCCTCCTGCCTAGATGCGCCGCGAGAAATGAGCGGCTCCGCCACGTTTTCCAACACGGTGAGGGAGGGGAAGAGGGCGGGGCTTTGGAAGACGAGCCCCACTCCGCGGCGCCAGGGCTCGAGCGTCGTCACGTCGCGTCCGTCTATATATACACGGCCTTCGTCCGGCATGACAAGCCCCGCGACGATGCGGAGCAACGTGGATTTGCCGGATCCTGAGGGCCCCACGACGGCCACCCTCTCCCCCCTCCCCACCTCTAGGTCTATAGGTCCCAGTATGAAGTCGCCGAAGCTCCTCTTGACTGCTCTGAGGGATAGCGCCATTACTTTACGACGGCCTTGACGCGGAGTATGCCGGGCGCCGTGATGATCTCCTCCACCTCGTAGTTGAGCTCCTCTAGGAGGCACTGGACGGCTTTGGCGGTGACCTGGACGCTTTCTAGGCTGTAGCCGACTCCTATCGTGTCCATGGTGAACTCTCCGTCTTTCGCCTTGACCTCGAAGCGCTTAGCAGGCACCACCCTCGCCACGTAGGGCGCCAGCTCAACCGCCTTTTCCAGGTCTCCAAACACCGCCTTGATGTAGGCGGCCAGCATCTTGCCGGCGTCGCACCAAGCCCGTGTCACGGCGTCGGGGTTTTCCTTATACATCTCCACTATCATCCTGTCGAGGACCCTGCCCGGCACAGGTACGCTTTCTACCTCCGTCATAACCCTGTAGAACTGGGCTATCTCCTTTATCTGGGCTACGCTGTAGCCCTGGCGGATGAGGTCCAGCCCCACGGCAAGAATCTGGTTGGCAAGGGCATACTGCGTCATGCCCAGCTCCTCGGCTGTGTTAGCAAGCACCTCAGCAACCTCCTTAGCCACGGCGATGTTCACCCTGTCTTTCTTCATGTTCATAAACCATAAAAATCTGCACCGTTTTAAATGTTGTGTACATTATGCGATAAATAGATGAGGTTGCATCCACATATCTATCAGAAATAGATTTCGAAACAGATTTTACAAAAATTAAAAGAACACTTGGAAAATTTTTAAATACACAATGTTAATAGCGTGTGAGGCGCTACGCCATTGTGGGCCCGGTAAACGTGGGCAAGTCCTCTCTGTTTTACGCCCTCACAGGTTTTTACGTAAAGACCGCGAACTACCCCGGCACCACTGTGGAGATACACAAGGCGTATCTGAGACGGGACGGCGAAAAAATCGAAATCATCGACCTGCCGGGGGTTATAAACCCCGAAAACCCCCGCGACGAAGACGAGAAGATCGCCATGAAGGAGATAGCGGAGGGTTCCTACGACGGCGTGGTGGTCGTCGCCGCGCCCCACGCGGTTGGAAACGCCTTGAAAATAGCAGAGGTGGCCAGCAAGTACAAGCCGGTAGCCGTGGTTTTCAACATGGCCGACCTCTGGATCCCGCCTTATTCGGAGGAGGAGCTTTCCAAGGCCCTTGGCGTGCCTGTGGTCTACGTGTCGGCCACCAAGAGAAGCGGCGTGGAGAAGCTGGTGAAACTGTTGGTAGAGGGGCTTCCCAGGGGGACGCCGCGCCCGATCAAGTTGGAGCCTCCCGCTACCGCGGCGGTTAAGTCCTCCGTCTTGGCTCGCCCCGTCCTGGCGCTTCTGACGTTGGTGGCGCTGGGCTTCGCCGCGGGGCTTTTCCTCATGGCTGTCGTCGAGGGCATCACGCCGTGGGGCGCTGAACTGCCCGTGTCGATAGTACAGCTCTTGGACGCAGTTGACGGCGCCGTGTCCAGCTGGATTCTGGAGAACCTAGGCGGGCTTGCCGGCCGCTTCGTGGCGGAGGCCTTGTGGGGGACCTTATTAACTTTGTTAACAATATCGGTATACGTCTTTGTGGCTCTTTCGCTCATCACGCTGTATGAAGACAGCGGCGTGATTGCCCTCCTCTCCAGAAGCCTTGAGAGGCAACTAACACGTCTGGGCATACCTCCCCGGGGCGTCGTCTGCCTCTTTGTGGGGGCCTCCTGCAACGTGCCCGCTGTGGCCGCGGCTAGGGTGCTCTGGGGGAGGGCAAACCGCGTCCTTACCGCTCTGCTGTTGCCATATGTGCCCTGCGTCGCGAGGCTCGCCATCTTCGCCGCTGTGGCGACCGCCGCCTTTGCCCACATGCCGTATCTCATACCGCTCGCCGTGTTCCTCCCCTACGTAGTCGCCTTTCATATGGTGCTCCTCGCGTCGCTGATATATAGACGCGTGCTGGGCCTGGGCGCGGCCGCCGGAGGCGAGGTGCCGCCCTCCCCGATACTCCTCCCAAACCTCCGCATATACGCCTTGAAAGTGGCGGCTGAGTTCCGCGAGTTTTTCCACAAGGTGGCGCCGCCTCTTGTCGCCGTCATGCTCGCCCTATGGCCGCTTCAAGCCTTCGGGCCACACGGCGTTGCCGAGGACGTCTCCCATTCCTATCTCGCCTTGGCCGGCCAAGCCATGCAACCTCTCTTCGCGCCGCTTGGCATGCCTTGGGAGCTGGTGATGCCGCTTATAGGTGGCTGGATCTTCAAGGAGGTGGTGCTGGGCCTCCTCGAAGCCACCGGCGGCTTGCAGTTGCTTCCCTCCCTGCCGCTACCCGCTGTGTTTGCCTACTTGGTGTTTACGGCCATGTACTCCGCATGTATCGCAACTCTCTCCTCCATCTACAAGACGGTGGGGCTTAGGCTTACTCTGCTCAGCGTCGCGGCGAACCTACTCCTGGCTTACGTCGCCGCCTACCTCACCTACTTCACGCTTTCTCTAGTCTTCTAGATTTCACCGCGAAATAAGCCACAGGAGTCACGACGAGGCTAATCAAGGGCACGGCGGCCGTTGCGCAAATCACGTGGACAACAACAAGAGCGCCAGCCGCATCAAGAGTCTGCTTAAGGGATAGTGCGATCTCCACCACGTACTCCCTGGCCGTGAAGTATTGGGAAAGTATAGAGGAGCGGAGTTCGGCGCCGCTGTGAGGTCCTGCGCCACCTGCAAAGCCCAGCTGAGGAGGGTCTTCCACGCGTTGGGAGTCCAGGCCGAAGTGGCGGGCGTCGTGGATCTTCTCCACCGGGCTACCTAGAGGAGAGGACTTGAGAAAGGCAACCGGTAGGGGGCTCTACGCCAGCTAAGGTGCAGATGGCGCCGTAGCTCCCGCCGAAGGCCTCAAGCAGAGTTTTCTTGTCAACGCCCAGGTCTGACTCCGTGACCGAGGCCGGGGGACACACCTCCTATTGCTACCAGAAGCCTGACGTACTACCACTTATAAACATCCGCTTGTTTTGTTTTTTATGTATCCGCAACTGGATGAGGTGCACAACCTTGTGAGGAAAACGGCAAAGGACTTCGTGGAGAGGAGGGTGGAGCCCAACGCCAGGCGGATTGACCAGGGGTGGTTCCCCAGGGAGCTGTTGCGTGAAATGGGGGAGCTGGGCCTCCTCGCGCCGCACGCCCCGCCGGAGTACGGAGGCCCCGGGCTGGACTTCCGGAGCTTGGTGCTTGTGGTGGAGGAGGTGGCTAGGTCAAGCCCGGCTCTGGCCACCGTCGCGGAGGTTCAGGGCTCCATGATTGTGCATAACCTCATGCACTACGCTGGGCGGGAGCTCCGGGAGAGGTGGCTACAGCCCGCCGTGAGGGGGGAGAAGATCATCGCCTTCGCTCTTTCCGAGCCTTGTTGCGGCTCAGACGCCTTCTCGCTTGAGACTAAGGCGGAGCGCGTGGGCGGCTCGTGGGTTATCAATGGAACTAAGCTGTGGATAACCTCGGGCATGTACGCCGACGCCTTCCTAGTGGCGGCGAGGACCGGGTCGCCCAGGGAAAAGCACAAGACAGTGACGCTGTTCCTCGTGGAGCGGGGGAAGTGCGTGGAGACGAACCCCGTCACCGTGATGGGGGTCAGGGGGACCGGCACTGCGGAGGTCAAGCTCCACGGTTGTGAGGTAGGCGACGAGGCGATAGTAGGCGGTTTAAACGGCGGCTTCAAGGTGGTGCTCGACGATCTAAACAACGGCCGCACCTGCGTGGGCGCCATAGGCCTCGGCATCGCGCAGGGCGCCATAAAGGAGGCCGAGGCGTACGCCAGGAGGAGGACGGCGTTTGGCACCGCCATAATAAACTTCCAAGTTCTTCAACACTACGTGGCATCAATCAAGGCACAGATAGAGGCTGTGAGAGGCGTTGTCTACACCGCGGCTTACTACAGAGATAAAAACGTCGAGTTTTTCCCGCTCTACGCCCAGATAGCCAAGTACCTGGGGTCACGGCTCGCCGTAGATGCAACGCGCATAGCTATGCAGATAATGGGGGGCTTCGGCTACTCCACAGACTCCAAGGTGGAGATGCTGTATAGAGACGCCAAGGCCACCGAGATCTACGAAGGCGCCAACGAGGTGGTTCTCAACGCCTTGTTTAAACTCGCCGAAAAGTACGAAGCCTAAAGGCTGTAGACCTCCCCGCCTCTGAAGTAAATCCTCCCCCTGACCGCGGCCGCCGCCACTCTGCCGAAGGCGGTGAAGTCCTCAAAAGGCGTGTGTCTACACTTACCTGCGAAGTCCTCCCCACGCACCTTAAACTCCTCGAGCTTAACCACGACGAATGTCTCCTCCGCCTCCACGCCGAGGAGGCGGGCCGGCCTGTGCGAATACAGCCTAACCACGTCACCCAGCGAGATTACGCCCCTCTTCCAGAGGGCGAGGAGGAGGCTCAGCGACACGTCTATGCTACATATCCCGGGGGGCGGCGACTGCGACCGTTTCTCCTCCAAGGTATGTGGGGCGTGGTCAGTGGCGTACATATCCACGAGACCCGCGGCGAAGGTTGCCAGAAGCGCCTTCCGGATCTCCGGCGTCCTCAGCCGCGGGTTCACGAGACAGAGACCTGGATCTCTGCAGTTCTCCGTATCCAAGAGCAGGTGGTGCGGCGTGACGTCCACCGTGGCCCAGCCCCGGGACGCCTCCGCCGTCTGGGGCAGGGTGATGTGGGTCAGATGCACCTTTGCCCCGGTTAAGCTGGCTAGGGCACGCACCCGCTCGACACAGCGGAGCTCCGCCTCGGGGGGACGCTCCGGGCCTTTGAAGTAGGCAGGGTCTTCGCAGTGGAAAACGACGACGCAGCCAAACGCGGCGCATTTCCGCATCAACGCCTCCACGTGGCCCCAGCCGTAGGTCTCCACGTCCTCCGGATAGACCTTGACAGAGCCGGGCCTGGCGGCGTCCAGCTCCGCGAGGTCCCCGGGGACGCCCATGTGTAGCCTGTAGATGATGGGGAGGGATGCCCCCTCCTCCAGCCTCTTGCGGTAGAGCTCCGCCGTCTTTATGTGGGGCCTCGTGTTGGGCATGTCGCCGACTGCCACCACGCCGCCCGCCAGCGCCGCGGCGGCGCCACCGGCTAAGGTCTCCTTGTGTGAAAGCCCCCAGTCTCGGAAGTGGACGTGGATGTCCACCATGCCGGGCAGGATGATGTAGTCGTTGGAAAACTGCAGGGTCCTGCACCCCTCCCGCCCTAGCCTCACCCGGGCGAATCTGCCCGCAACGTAGGCCCTGCCCTCTATCCTGACGCAGTCCACGGCGTTAGCAGACAAGGCGGGGGGCCGGGTCGGTCTCGTAGCGGCACAGAGCTCTGCCTTGGGAGGAGTAGACGACGGCCCTGTCTCCCCTCACTTTTATAACGACGTCTGCGAAGGGCCTAAGCCCGAAGTCTTTGTCCACGTTTATAAAAACGGCGACGCCAAGCCTTCTGAGCTCCTCAATCTCCCTCCTGTTTATGTCGAGAGCCTTCCTGCCGTATACCAAGAACTCCACGTCTACGCCTTCTGAGATCAACACGTCTGCATCTGTCTCGGCCAAGGTCTCGTAAAGCCCCTTGATGTGCGTGAAGTGTGACTGGGGCCGGGGCTCCACCTGCTGCACCGAGGCCCTGCCCCCGAACTTCTCCACAAGTGTAGAGGCGGCGGAGGCGTCGCGGAAGAAGACGCGGTAAAGCACCTTAAGCCCCTCGCGGGAGAGCTCCGCCGCGGCCCGGGCAAGGAGAGGCGTTAAGCCGCGGCCAGCGAAGAGGTAAACACCCCCGCCTTTCACGGGCCCCACCGCGCTGTAGAGGGGATCTACCCGCCTCTCCCAGCGCCCCTTAGCCGCAGGCCGGGGCAGGTCGTCGAGGAACACAACGCCTCGGCCCTCCAAAATGTCGAACTCGACGTAGTAGCCGGCCCGCCTCCCCCTGGCCTTCACCACATACATCCTCCTCTCGGCGATCCCGTTTTCAAGCCTCAGCTCCATGCGGAGCAGGTTGTCGGCTATGTAGTCCAGAGGCGTCGCCGACTCCTCCTCGGCTATGCCGATTAAGTCTATGTTAGAGGGCTTGAAGACTCTATACACCGCGTTTATGAGGTACTCCCTGCTCTGGAGATCCTCCACCAAGGCCGATATGGAGTCAGCCACGACGAGGCCGTAGTTCCCCTGAGAAGTAGCCGAGATCACCTGGTTGAGTATGATGTCGGGCCTGACGAAGATCATATCCCAGAACTCCGCCTTAGAGAGGTCGTAGCCCAGCGCTGCGGCGTTTCTGAAAAAGGTCTCCTTGTCCTCGTAGAGCGAGACCCACAGCACGTTCTGCCCCTCGGCGATCCGCTCGTGGGCGATGCGCATCGCCAGGCTGGTCTTGCCGGCCCCCGGCCGGCCGTAGATGGCCGTGACGCCTCTGAAATCAAGCTTCATGAGTGTATTCGGGTCTATTTATATGGCAGTTCAAGGCTTTGGTAGGTATTACTAAATGTGGAAAGCCTCGCCCTTTAGGGCGGGGATGAAAGTTTTTAAAGGTGTGTGTTTCTCTACATAGGTCCACTGTCGTGGGCGTATGACCCGCGGTGCTGGCCCTGGTAGCTCCATGACCCCGGCCCAAGGGGCCGTTGAAGGCCGGGCGAGGGCGCCTATGAACCGCCAAGAAGGGCGGGAACCCCCGCCCTTATGGACGGGGAGGAGGTCAGTAAACACCGCCCGCTTGTTCTCTATAGCTATCTAGGCGCCTGCCACGTGTATCACGAGAGAGGAGTCATTTGCCTCGGCCCAGGCGGGGCCTGTGTTTAGCCGCAGGTCCCTCCTCGTCTTGTACAGCCGCGTCAGGAGCTGTCTAACCGGCGAGTCGGGACACGGCGGCGGGAACAGTCGCAGGGGGGTGGGCAGGGAGGTCGGGGAAGGAAACCTGTCATAAACCGCCATCAACTCCTCCTCTGGCGCCCTATTTGATGTGCCTATCAGCGTCCACAGCGGTGTCTGCATGGCTGAGCCCGTAAGGAGGTCGTACACGACCTCCACCTGCATGAGCGATAGCAAAGCGTTCAGTACGGCGCTACATCTCGTCCAGGAACGCGAACTTCGCCTTTACAATCGGCGACCAGTTGCGCATAAGCCTCCCGCTCCTTGATAACTCCGCCACATCAACGGCCCCAAACAACTCGTCGTATCTCCCCTATCCTCAGCGGCCTTCCATCAGCTCTGTAGGCCCATCCGTACCTCACCACCTCCCTCGTGCCGAGGTAGAGAGAGGCGTAGTTACTGTGTTGCAGTACCCAGCACTCGCCCGTGAGCTTGAAGGCGCAGTCTGAACACGCCGGCACCGGCGAGGCCCCCTCCCCCACGGGGAACAGCGACGCAATTACGGCGGCGGCAAGGGCCGCAAGCCCAGCAAATATGAGGACATCCCTAAGGGCGATCATGGCATCCCCGGACAGCTGTACTGGACAAGGAGCCACCTGCCTCTAGAGGTAAGCCCCACGGGGACGCAGTTCTTCTCCACCTTTGTATCAAACGGCGGCGGGCACCACAAGCCTGTGTAGGGGTCGGGCCCGATCCTCACGGGGGCGCGTGTGTACCTTGTGCAGTTGTAGCCGCCGGGGCAGACCGTGAACACGGCCGCGAGGTCGCCCGGCACCTCCAGGGCTCTTCTAAAGGCTTCTGGGTCGGCTCCGGCGTACTCCACCGCGTAGAGTCTGCCCGTGGCGTTGTAGACGTAGACTTTTATAGTCGGCGCGTCCCTCCCGGGCGCCGCCGGCGCCTCGACTATTTTCGACGGTAGGAACGGCTTGAGCGCCGCCACTGCCATTACAAACAGAGCCGCGAGGGCAGTTACGAAGACCGCAACCGCTATGAAGTCCTCCACGGGGGAGAGAGAGGGGGGGAGGAAAAAACCTTACTTTGTTTCTCTAAACGCCGGTGAATTACTTTCTTCTCCTAAGCGCCAGGGCAGTGGCGGCGGCTCCGGCGGCTGCGCCCAAAGCGGCGCCTATCCAGGCGGCGCGCGTCCAGGCCTCAAGCTGATGTCGTAGTTGGGCTGTCTGGGAGGCGTATTCCTCGTTTAGCTTGGCGAGAGTCTTGTTCATAGAGGCTACCTGTACCTTCAGCGCCTGGTTTTCGGCTGTGAGCTGTGTCAGCTGGGTTGCCACGGAGGTGCGGATGGCCTCCAGCTGTGACTTGTAGGCGTTGGCCTCCCCCTCAAGCCGGATGCGCGTGGCGTTGAGCGCCTCCAGCTGGGCCTTTAGCCTCTGGTTCTCGGCCGCGAGCTGAGCCGCTTCGCCCCTCGCCTCGGCCAGAGATGCGTTGAGCTGGGCGACCGCTGAGTTGAGCTGTATTAAGGTGGCGTTGAGCTGAGCCAGCTGTGCTGTCTTGTTCGCCAGCTCCGACTCCAGCTCGGATGCCCTCATCCTGAGCCTCTGGAGCTCCGCCATGACAGCTGTGTCGTTTGGAATCCTGAAGACCCTCTTCGTCGCTGGGTCTAGGTACCACCCAGCGGGGATGACGTAGTCCCCGGGAGGCGCCGCCGGCACGTCTACAAACACACTCGTGTCTCTGAATTCGACGGCCTCCGCCGGCTCGCCGATAAATTCGTCTCGGAACATGTACTGCAACAACCTCAGCCAGAACCAGTTGTTGTTGTACAGGCAGTAGACTTCGGAGATCCACACCTGGACGATAGGGCTCAGCACGATTATCTTTACGGGATCCACCATTGCGATGCCCTGCGCGCAAAACCGCCGGATTTGACGCTCGGCGAAGCTGACGATGAAGATGCCCAGCGGAGTCTTGGAGGGCTCGACCACCCTGACGCCGTACTGGACGACGTAGATAGTGGCAGGCACGTATCCGCTTCCCTCGACGTGTACTGGGTATGTGCTTTTGAACCATATGGACTCCGGCTTCCACCACGTCACGTTGAGAAACGTCAAGTTCATAGGCACGGCGTGCGGCGGAAACCACAGCAGGTAGACCGGGTGCCTAAGTGAATGATAGTCGTAGGGGCCGGTGCTGAGCAACGTTACACGAGTCCGCGAAGCCGCATCGACAGTAAACGCCAGCAACAACAGCAGTAGCGCCACAGCCAGGACTTTTGGAGCTGTCATGCCTATAGAGTTTGGGGGGTTAAAAAAGAATTGAATTGGTTTTCCCTACTCCTCTGCCTTCTTCTTTCTGTATATGACGAAGGCGGCGGCTACCCCAGCTAGGGCGGCTGGCAGTATGTACATCAGGAGGCTGGGCCCCTCTTCGCCGCCCGACGTCTGAACTGCCAGCTGTGCCTTGAGCGACGTCAGCTGGTTGTTTAGGTTGGCGAGGGTTTGGTTCATGGAGGCGAGCTGTGTCTTGAGGTGGTCGTTTTCGGTCTTGAGCTGTGTCAGCTGTGACCTGAGCCGGTCGTTTTCGGCTTGGGCGGCGCGTAGGTTGGCCTGGAGAGCGGCGGCTTCAGACTCCCTCTGCCGCAGAGCCTCCTCCAAAGCCCGCCTCTGCGCCTCCAGCCGCGCTACTTGGGCTTCCAGCCCGGCGATGAGTGAGGCGGCTTGGCTCGCGTTGGCTTTGCTCTTGTTCAGCTCGGCTTTGAGGGCCTTGAGCTGGGCCGAAAGGCTGGCGATGTGTGTCAAGAGGGTTATGTTGGCTTCTGGCACTCTGAAGACGGCCTTAGTCAAGGGGTCTAGGTACCATCCTGCCGGGATGTAGTTTGTAAACGTCCCTATGGGCGTCACTGCGGTGGCGTTGGTGGCGTTGGTGAACTGGACGTAGCCGCTGTAGGCGGTGAAGCGGAGGGGGAGCCACCTCAGCCAAAGCCACATTGAGCCGTCTGCCGTGCAGTACACGTCGGCGGTCCAGAGCTGTGCGCTCTGAGAGATCTGCGCGGCGTTGAGCACGTCCACAGCCACGTACCTGCACTGGGAGTAGAGGTACTGCATAACCGCCTGCGCCTCGGCTGAAGAGCCGCGGAGGGAGAGCCCCGCCTGCGCGATGTAGACCGTCGTGTTGTTTACTGCCGTGCATGCACTGCCGGAGACCTGGCACCGCGGAGGACGCCAGAGCCGCTGAAAAAGGAGAATTAGAAAAAGGAACCAGTTGTGGATACAGTTTCATGGCCCAAAACATTGGCAACATGCCCCGCCGGGCTGAGGGGCAGGCCCGGCTCAATCGTCTGCTATCCAGGGCGGGGCGCCCCGCCTAGCCGCTCTTATACGCCAGCTGAGGAGGGGGCCCAGCACCCCACCTGGCCGGTGCCCCGGCTGGGGAGGCCTAGCGCCTCCTCGGCCCGAGAGCCCCCCCTCGTACGGCCGGAGCTGAAGGGGGCGTGAGAGCCACCTCTTTTACTAGACGCGCCAGCTCTGGACTCTTTAAGATGAAGGGGCCCTCCGGAAACAACGGGTTCCGAAGCCCCACGTGGTACAATACTACGTCTAACACAAGCCTCATGCCGGCTCTCCTCAACGCGTCTCGCAACGCGACGAAGGCCGTCCAGCCCCCCAGCCTCTCGTCTACGTCCATATGGTTCACCACATCGTATCGATGGTAACTCATGGCGGGATATATGGGGTGTAGATAGAGGCTGTCTGAAAAGTCGAGAGCACCCATGGCGAGCGCCGCCACGTCTTTTAACGTGCCGCCGCAGAAGTGCCGCCGCAGGTCGATGCAGCCGAGGCGATCCGCGGCGCGGTCCGGCAAGACCTCGTACATGGCCGTCACCGGCGGCGACGAGGCG
>Ga0326763_1000232_pt1 | contig 20760 bp, 19 predicted proteins | sample NORPS_P_FD_207671 | JGI IMG/M metagenome (GOLD analysis project Ga0326763, IMG submission 207671) | Hot spring water microbial communities from Norris Geyser Basin, Yellowstone National Park, WY, United States - NOR.PS_P | ecosystem: Environmental > Aquatic > Thermal springs > Unclassified...
GTGAGCCCCCTTGCGGACATGGAGACCGGCACCGCGTTCAAGCCCGTGATTGAGGAGATCGACCCGATCGCGCCGGCTGACCGCGTGCGCCGGGTCGTGATGTGCTCCGGGAAGGTCTATTATGACTTGCTGCAAGCCCGCCGCGACGCCGCGCTGGACGACGTTGCCCTCGTCAGGCTGGAGCAGATCTACCCGTTCCCGGAGATCACGCTGCCGAAGGTACTGGGCCAGTATCGCAACGCCGAACTGGTCTGGTGCCAAGAAGAGCCGGCGAATATGGGCGCGTGGACGTTCGTGGACCGGCGGATCGAAAAGGTGTTGACCGCGCTGGGCGGCAAGGCAAAGCGGCCAAGCTACGCCGGCCGGGAAGAGGCGGCCAGCCCGGCGACGGGTCTGGCGAAGGTTCACGCTCAGCAGCAGGCCGCACTCGTGCGCGAGGCACTGGGTCTCGGCGCATGACGCCCCACATGGAAGCAAGGTAGCGGAACCGATCATGGGCATCGACATCAAGGTCCCGACGCTAGGCGAAAGCGTTAGCTCCGCCACCGTGGCGCGTTGGTTGAAGAAGGCTGGCGAGAGCGTCGCGGCCGACGAGCCGCTCGTCGAGCTCGAGACGGACAAGGTGACGGTCGAGGTGCCCGCCCCGCAGGCGGGCGTTCTGGGCGCGATCCAGGCAGAAGAAGGCGCCGAGGTCGAAGTCGGCGCCGTGCTCGGCACGGTCGAAGCCGGGGCAGCCAAAGCCAAGCAGCCGGCCGCCGCCGCGAACCCCGCCTCCGGCGTCAATCCGCCGCCCGCGCCGCGCGGCCCGGTCTCACGCCCTGCGACCTCGGCGCCCGAGCCGGCCCGCGCTGCGTCCCAGCACAGCCCGATGCCGTCCGCGTCGAAAATGATGAACGAGCACGGGGTCACGCCGACCCAGCTGGATGGAACCGGCAAGGATGGCCGGATCACCAAGGGCGACGTGCTGGACTTCCTCTCCCGCCCCGCTCAGACCCCCGCCACCCCCGCCCCTGCAGCTCGGGCGTCGCGTGAGACGGTCGAGGGCGAAGAGCGCGTCAAGATGACCCGGCTGCGGCGGACGATCGCGCAGCGGCTGAAGGAAGCGCAGAACGCGGCCGCCATGCTGACCACCTTCAACGAGGTGGACATGACCGCAGCCATGGCGCTGCGGGCCGAGTATAAGGACGCGTTCGAGAAGAAGCATGGCGGCGTGCGCCTCGGCTTCATGTCGCTGTTCGTCCGCGCCTGCATCGCCGGGTTGAAGGAGTTTCCGGCGGTCAATGCCGAGATCGACGGCGACGACATCGTCTACAAGAACTTCGTGCACATGGGCGTTGCGGTCGGCGGCCCGAACGGGCTCGTCGTCCCGGTCATCCGCCACGCTGACGAGATGGGCTTCGCGCAGATCGAGAAGGCCATCAACAGCTTCGGCAAGCGCGCCCGCGACGGCCAGCTGAAACTCGAGGAACTCTCCGGCGGCACCTTCACCATCAGCAATGGCGGCGTCTACGGCAGCCTCATGAGCACGCCGATCTTGAACGCCCCGCAATCGGGCATCCTCGGCATGCACAAGATCCAAGATCGCCCGATGGCCATCGGCGGCAAGGTCGAGATCCGGCCGATGATGTACCTCGCTCTCTCCTATGATCACCGCATCGTGGACGGGAAGGAGGCGGTTTCCTTCCTCGTGCGGGTCAAGGAAGGCGTCGAAGATCCGCGGCGCCTGTTGCTGGGACTCTGAACGGTGGCTGACTACGACCTCATCGTCATCGGCGGCGGACCCGGCGGCTACGTTTGCGCGATCCGCGCGGCGCAGCTGGGCCTCAAGACGGCTTGCGTAGAGAAGCGGGCGACGCTGGGCGGCACCTGCCTCAACATCGGCTGCATCCCCAGCAAGGCGCTGCTGCAATCCTCGGAGAATTTTGCCGAGGCGCGCGACCATTTCAGCGAGCACGGCGTGATGATCGAGGGGGTCAAACTCGACCTCGCTCGCATGCAGGCGCGCAAGGGCGAGGTAGTCGGCGCCAACGTTAAGGGCGTCGAGTTCCTGTTCAAGAAGAACAAAGTCGACTGGCTGAAGGGCGAAGGCACCATCACCGCGCCGGGCAAGGTCTCGGTCGGCGGCCAGGAGCACGGCGCCATGAGCATCGTGCTCGCTACCGGCAGCGAGAGCATCCCGCTGCCGGGGGTGGACGTCGATGAGAAGCGCGTGGTGAGCAGCACCGGCGCGCTCGAGCTTAACCAAGTTCCGGGCAAGCTGGTCGTGATTGGCGGCGGCTACATCGGGCTCGAGTTGGGCAGCGTCTGGAACCGGTTGGGTGCCGACGTCACGGTCATCGAATACCTCGACCGCCTGGTTCCCGGCATGGATGCCGAAATCGCCAAGACCTTCGAACGCGTGCTCGGCAAGCAGGGTATTCGGTTCCGCCTCGGGACGAAAGTCACATGGGCCGATACGACCGGCAACCAGATCAAGCTCACCGTCGAGCCGGCCAAGGGCGGCGACAGCGAGACGGTCGAGGCGGACGTCGTGCTCGTCTCGATCGGACGCCGGGCCTTCACCGACGGGCTCGGCCTGGAGGCGCTCGGTGTCAAGCGGGACGAGCGCGGCCGCGTCGAGGTCGACGCGCATTACGCGACCAACGTGCCGGGCATCTACGCCATCGGCGACGTCATCACCGGGCCGATGCTGGCGCACAAGGCGGAAGAAGAGGGCGTTGCCGTTGCCGAGCAGTTGGCCGGGCAAGCGGGCCATGTGAACTACGGCGTCATCCCCGGCGTGGTCTACACGTGGCCGGAGGTGGCCAGCATCGGCGCGAGCGAGGACGAGCTCAAGCGCCAGGGCGTGGCCTACGCCGTGGGCAAGTTCCCGTTCACTGCCAACGGGCGCGCCCGCGCCATGGGCAGCACGGACGGCTTCGTCAAAATCCTGGCTGACAAGGCGAGCGACAAGGTGCTCGGCGCCCACATCATCGGCCCGGACGCGGGAACGCTGATCGCGGAGATCGCGACCGCGATGGAGTTCGGCGCCAGCAGCGAAGATATCGCCCGCACCTGCCACGCCCATCCGAGCTTGAGCGAAGCCGTCAAGGAGGCCGCGCTGGCCGTCGAGGGGCGAGCGATCCACATCTGAAGGCGGAACGATGGCGTTCAAAGCGGCGCGGGAACATAGCTACGCCGTCACCGTGACCTGGACCGGCAACACCGGTGCCGGCACGGCGAGCTACCGTGGCTACAAACGCGAGCACGAGATCGCCGCCCGCGGCAAACCCGCCCTGCCCGGCTCGTCCGACCCGGCTTTCCTTGGCGACCCCGAGCGCTACAACCCCGAAGAGATGCTGCTTTCGGCCATCTCGTCCTGTCACATGCTTTGGTATCTACACCTCTGCAGTGTCGAGGGCATCGTCGTCGAGGCATACGCCGACATCGCGGAAGGCGTGATGGTCGAGGATCCGGACGGCGGCGGCCGCTTCACCGAGGTGGTGCTGCAGCCGGAGATCACATTGAGGGCCGGGTCGGATCGAGACCGGGCGACGGCGCTCCACACCGACGCCCATGCCAAGTGCTTCATCGCCAACTCGGTCAATTTCCCGATCCGCCACGAACCCGTGTTCCTAGAGGCCTGATGCTGGCGCTCACCATGGGCGACCCGGCCGGCATCGGCGGCGAACTCACGCTCAAGGCCTGGTCCGCGCTGCACCATGTGGGGCCCGCTTTTGCAGCGCTCGACGATCCCGCCCGCTTGCGCGCGATCGATCCGGCCATTCCGCTGCGCTTGGTCGACACGCTCGAGCAGGCCGCCTCGGCCTTTCGCGAGGCGCTGCCGGTGCTGCCCATCCCGCTTGCGGCCACCGCCGTGCCGGGCCGCGCCGACCCGGCCAATGCGCCCGCGATCATCGCCAGCATCGAGGCGGCGGTCCGGCTGGCCCAGTCCGGGCAAGCGGCCGGCGTGGTGACGAACCCGATCAGCAAGGCGACGCTCTACGCTGCCGGTTTCGCCCATCCCGGCCACACCGAATTCCTTGGCGCCCTCACAGGAGCGGCGCTTCCCGTCATGATGCTGGCGAACAATCAACTCCGTGTCGTGCCGGTCACGGTCCATGTCGGCCTGCGCGCCGCACTCGACCAACTCACCACCGACCTCATCGTCGCCACGGCGCGGATCACGGCGGAATCGCTCCGGCGGCAGTTCGGCATCGCCCGCCCGCGGCTCGGGATCGCCGGGCTGAACCCGCACGCCGGCGAGGCCGGGGCCATGGGCACCGAGGAACGCACGGTCATCGGCCCCGCAATGGATGTTCTGCGGGAGGAGGGAATCGAGGTCAGCGGCCCCTACCCGCCAGACACGATGTTCACGCCCGCCGCCCGCGCCGGCTATGACGTCGCAATCTGCATGTATCACGATCAAGCGCTCATCCCGCTGAAAACCATCGACATGGCGAGCGGCGTGAACGTCACGCTCGGGCTGCCGATCATCCGAACCTCGCCAGATCACGGCACCGCTTTCGACATCGCCGGGCGCGGGATCGCTGATCCGAGCAGCCTAATCGCAGCGTTGCGCCTGGCCGCCCACATGGGAGCAACCGCATGAGCGCACGCCTAGGTGTAAACGTCGATCACGTCGCCACCATTCGCAACGCGCGCGGCGGGGCGCATCCGGACCCGTTCGCGGCGGCTCTCGTGGCGGTCGGCGCCGGAGCGGATGGTATCACCGCCCATCTGCGGGAGGACCGTCGGCACGTGCGCGACGGCGATCTCGAGCGGATCGCGGCCTCGCCCGAGATCCGGCTCAATTTCGAGATGGCCGGCACCGACGAGATGGTCGCCATCGCGCTCCGGCTCCGCCCGGCCGCCTGCTGCATCGTGCCGGAGCGGCGCGAGGAAGTGACCACCGAGGGCGGCCTCGACGCCTTCGGCCAGGCGGCCTCGCTCGGCCCGAAGATCGCGGCGTTGAAAGGGGCCGGCATCCGCGTCTCGCTGTTCCTCGCCCCCGACCCGGCCCAGCTCGACGCTGCCGCGCGTCTCGGCGCGGAGGTCGTGGAGCTCCACACCGGCGCCTATGCGGAAGGCGGCCAGGGCGAACTCGAGCGGCTGCGCGCGGGTGCGGCCCATTTGCGACGCCTCGGCCTTGAGTGCCACGCGGGTCACGGCCTGACCTACGCCAACGTGCTGCCGATTGCCGCCTTCCCAGAGGTCGAGGAGCTCAACATTGGCCACTTCCTGATCGGCCAAGCCGTGATGGACGGGCTGCCGGGCGTGATCAAGCGGATGAAAGCGCTGATCGCTTCCGCCCGCGGCTGAGCCAGGCGCTCCGGGCGTGAGGACTGGCCTGACATTCGTCTTGTACCTTTTCAGCCTGCTCGTCTTTGCGATGCCGCATGGGCTGCAGACAGCGATGTCTCTGTCGAAAACGAACCCCATCTGCACGCCAAAGGCGGCCGAAGTCCTGTTCTCGTGCCGGGCCGCCTCGCCGGCCACCCCGCTGTCGACGGTCGAGGACATCATCTCGCTCTACGGCTTCAACGATCAGGCAAGCTATGCGGATCGCGCTCGGAAAATCGTCAACGAAGGCTTCGCGCGGGCATATTCTTACGTCCAACCGCCGGGGCTCGCCTTGCTCGAGGCAGCGATGTACGCCGTGTCCCCCGGCTTCCCGCTCGGGCTGGGACTGATCGCGTTAGCCTGCTGCCTGTGGGCATCGCTGTTCACGGTTATGGCGTCGGCACTCAAACGGAGTGGAGCTCCGTACCTCCTTGCGCTGGCGGCGCCCACCTCGCTGTTTTTCCTTAACGCGTTGGGCGAGGAGCTTGGCTTCGGGATCTGGCTAAGCGACTGCTATGCCTCGATCTTATGCCTGCTGAGCATGGCGCTTCTCACGGCGAGCGTTTCCTCCCGCCGCCCTCGCTTCTGCGCCGTCGGAAGCGGGATCGCCCTCGCGGGCGCGGCCTACATGCGCGCGCAGATGGACATCATTGCCCTGATCATCACGGCCTTGGTGTTGGCGAGCCTGATCGCCAGATTTGCGGCCCGGCGCTTCGTGCCGAGATCGGCCCTGCTGCCGCGAACAGCAATTCTGATGATCGTGGCCTATCACGCGTTGACGCTGCCCTATCGGATCTGGAACGGCGGTCAGTGGGTGACGGCGGGGGGCTTCGACCACGTCTGGTCCATGATCTGGAACTATCCGAGCGAGTTGCCGCCCGAATGGGCCTTCTTCTCGGACGGCGGCGGGACCGTGGGATGCGCGGTCGACGAGATCCGATGTCATTACCTGCACGATCTCAGGCTGACCAATCCGGCAGCCGCCACGACGGCGGTCTACAAACACCTGACGCTCACCTCGCTGGCCTCGCACCCGATCGCTTGGCTCCGATACAAGCTCCACTTCGTGGTGGCCGGTTGGAACTGGGGTGGCCAGGGCTACGCCCTGGCGCTCGTGGCCTTGTTCCTCGCCGCCGTGATCGGGCGGTATCGAGGACCGGCGTTGATGAGCCTAGCCGCCTTCCTGTTTGCGACGACGGCCGGCGTATTTGGGCCGTTGATCTTGCTACACCTCGAGGTCCGCTATCTCGAGCCGCTCAAGTTGATGTTGGTGTGCGCGGGGATCTACGCTGCATCCTCACTCCTGGCGCGGCTCCGCCCAGGGTCGCACGTCCTGGAACCCGGCCGCGCCCGCTGCGCTGATCTCCGAGAAGGAGAGCATGATGTCCGACAAGCATGAGAAGGCACTGGATCTGACCGAACAGGCGCTCGACGCCCTGGTCGAGGGCGACGAGAAAACCGCCGGCAAACTCGTTCAGAAGGCGAAGGCGCTCGACCCGGCTGCGGTCGAAGAGGTCGTCCACGATCTGGAAGAAGCCGAGCACACGAGCGTCAAACCGCAGAAATAGTCACTCCTGGCGCGGATGGGCACGGGACCACACATCCCGCAGCCCGGCCGCGTCGACGGCGGTGTAGCGCTGGGTCGTCGAGAGGCTGGCGTGGCCGAGTAGTTCCTGGATCGAGCGCAGGTCGGCGCCGCCCGCCAGCAGGTGCGTCGCGAAACTGTGGCGCAGCGCATGCGGTGAAGCGTGTTCCGGCAATCCGGACGCGCGGCGGTAGTCGCGCATGGTCTTGCGGGCGACCGCCGGGTCGAGCCGGGCGCCGCGCGCGCCGATGAATAGCGGGGCATCCCGAGCCGCCGATGGGTGGAGCCGCAGCCAGGCCGCCAAAGCCTCCTGCACCGCCGGCAACTGCGGCACGATGCGCTCCTTGCTCCCTTTGCCCAACACGCGTAGCCCGGTGCCGGCCGCGGGCCCGACGGCACCCACATCGAGCGACAAGGCTTCCGCGATGCGCAGCCCGGCGCCGTATAGCAACGTGAACAGCGCCGTGTCCCGCGCCTGCCAGCGGGGATCGGCATGCTCCGCCCCGATCTGGCCGACCAGCTCGGTCGCCTGCACGGCGGTGAGGGCGCGCGGCGCAGGGGCGCGCACGCGGGGCCGGCCGAGCAGGGAGGGTGACGGATTGGTCACAGCGTGGTGGCGGGCGAGGTATTCGAAGAAGCTGCGCACGGCGGAAAGGTGGCGCGCCCGGGTCGCGTTCGTCGTGCCGGCGCCGGCTTGGCGGGCGAGCCAGGCGCGCAGGTCTGGCTGCCCGATTGCGGCCAGATCGGCCAGGCTCGGCTCCTGGCCGAGATGCTCCGTGAGGAAGCCGACGAATCCGCTGAGGTCGGTCCGGTAGGCAGCCACCGTCAGGGCAGCGGCCCGGCGCTCCCGGAGCAGCCAGTCGAGATAGGTCTGAACGGCCTCGAACGCGGTCAAACCCGCTCGAGCGCAGCCGCCGCAGCGTGGCCGAGGAACGCCAGCGTCGGAGTGCTGGCCCCCTCGAGCGCCACGGCGTCCCGGGCCGCGACCGCCAGCAGCGCGGGCGACCCGGCCAACGGCACGCGCACGAGGGCTTCCCGCACGGTCAGCGGCGCCGCCTCGCCATGCAGCCCCGTGTCACGCCCGCCATCACGCACCAGCGCACATCGTTGGCCGAGCAGCGTTTCGATCGTTCCTGCCTTGAGCAGGGCGGCGCCCGGCAGCGGCGATTCGGCCGACAGCCGCACGCTTTCGACGCGGAGCAGGCCGGGGACGTCGTTCTGCAGGCACCACGCCGGGTCCGGCGCACGCATGAGCGCGAGCACCGCGTCTTGAACGCGCCGGGTAAACTCCTCGGCGGCACGGCGGCCCGCCGCGGCGTCGCTGCCATGGCGCCGCGCCTGGTCGATGATCGCGACCATGTGGTCGGCCATCGCTTCGCCGTGCAGCCGCCGCGGCGGATCGAGCACCGCATACAGTTCAGGATGCGCGGCCAGCCAGCCGGGATTGGCGCGCAGGAAGGCGGCAATCAGCCGGTCGCCATCCTCCCCGCCCTCCAGGGCCTGCCGTTGCAATCGTTCCAGCGCTGCGCCATCCAGGATTATGGTCTGTCTCCGTCCAGGTGAGCCGAGCCTACTCGCTGATGTGCCCGCCCGAAAGCGCGTACCCGTTCTGCTCCCGCGTCCATTCCGGGGGCCGTTCGACTACGCATTGGCCGAGGGCCAGCAGCCGGAGCCCGGTGACGTCGTCATCGTCCCGCTCAACCGGCGAGAGGAGCTGGGCGTCGTGTGGGATGGCGCGCCGGACGCGAACGTTGCCGACGAGAAGCTGAAACCGATCACCGCCGTGCTGGAGGGGTTGCCGCTCCCGGCCGCGCTGCGTCGCTTCGTCGATTGGGTCGCGGCCTACACCCTGGCGATGCCGGGCGAGGTGTTGGCGATGGCGCTGCGGGTCAACGCGCTGCAGCCCGAGACGCCGCCGGTCGGCTGGCGCGTGGGGCGCGTGCCGGAGGGGCTGACCAAGCCGCGGGCGCGGGTGGTGGCCGCGCTGGCCGACGGGGTGCCGCGCAGCACAGGCGAACTGGCGCGCGACGCCGGGGTGAGCACCGGCGTGGTGCGCGGCATGGGACAGGCCGGGCTGCTGGAGCCGGCGGCCCTGCTCTGGCGGCCGCCGTTCCACCGGCCGGACCCGGCGCGCGCGGGCCCGGCGCTGTCCCCTCAACAGCGCGAAGCGGCCGAGGCGTTGCAGGCCGCGGTCGCCTCGCGGGCGTTCAGCGTGACGCTGCTCGACGGGGTGACCGGCTCCGGCAAGACGGAGGTGTACCTCGAAGCGGTGGCGGCCTGCCTCGCGGGGGGCCGGCAGGCGCTGGTGCTGCTGCCGGAGATCGCCCTGTCGTCGCAATGGCTCGAGCGCTTCGAGCGGCGCTTCGGTGTGGCGCCGGCGGTATGGCACTCCGATCTTGGGTCGCGCACGCGCCGGGTCACGTGGCGCGCGGTGGCCGAGGGGCTCGCGCCGGTGGTGGTCGGCGCGCGCTCGGCCCTGTTCCTGCCGTTCCCCGATCTTGGCCTCGTCGTGGTCGACGAGGAACACGAGACGGCCTTCAAGCAGGAAGACGGCGTCGTGTATCACGCGCGCGACATGGCCGTGGTGCGGGCCCGCCTGTCCGAGGCGCCGGCGGTGCTGGTGTCGGCCACGCCAAGCCTGGAGACGCTGGCCAATGTGGAGGCGGGGCGGTATGGGCGGCTGACGCTCGAGGCGCGGCACGGCGGCGCCAGCCTGCCCGAGGTGGAGGCGATCGACTTGCGCGAGTTCCCGCCCGAGCGGGGGCGGTTCCTCTCGCCGCAGCTGATCGCGGCGGCGACCGAGACCTTCGCCCGCGGCGAGCAGGCCATGCTGTTCCTGAACCGCCGCGGCTACGCCCCGCTCACGCTGTGCCGCACCTGCGGGCACCGGATGCAGTGCCCGAACTGCACGGCATGGCTGGTCGAGCACCGGGCGCGGCGCATGCTGGCGTGCCACCATTGCGGGCACAACGAGCCGATCCCACCCACCTGCCCGTCCTGCGACGCGCCGAACAGCCTCGTGCCCATCGGCCCGGGCGTGGAGCGCATCACGGAGGAAGCGGCCGCCGTGTTCCCCGAGGCGCGGCTGCTGGTGATGGCTAGCGACACGTTGACCGGGCCGAACGCGGCGGCCGAGGCGGCGCGGCGGATCGAGCAGCGCGAGGTCGATCTCATCATCGGCACGCAGATCGTCGCCAAGGGCTGGCACTTCCCGCACCTGACGCTGGTCGGCGTGGTGGATGCCGATCTCGGCCTGGCCGGCGGCGACCTGCGCGCGGCCGAGCGGACCGTGCAGTTGCTGCACCAAGTCGCCGGGCGCGCTGGACGGGCCGAAGCGCCGGGCCGCGTGCTGTTGCAGACGTTCAGCCCGGAGCACCCGGTGATGCAGGCGCTGATCGACGGCGACCTGGCCGGCTTCATGGAAACGGAGGCGGAGATCCGCCGCCCCGGCGGCTGGCCGCCCTACGGCAGGCTGGCGGCCTTGATCGTCAGCGCGGACACGGCGGGGGCGGCTGACGAACTCGCCCGCGATCTCGGCCGCGCGGCGCCGCGGGGCGACGGCCTCACCGTGCTCGGCCCCGCACCCGCCCCGTTCGCGATCCTCCGCGGCCGGCACCGGCGCCGGTTGCTGCTGAAGACGAGACGCGACGTGGCGGTGCAGCCGATCCTGCGCGACTGGCTGGCCCACATCCGCCCGACCGGCACGGCCCGCATCGATGTCGACGTCGACCCGGTCTCGTTCCTTTAGGAGGTGATCTGCTTGGACTCCTTCGGGATCCGGTGGAGCAGGAAGATCGACGACACCATGACCAAGATGAGCCCGCCGAGCACGCACAACTCGATCATCGAGGCGTGGAACTGCTGGGACACGCTATCGGTCCAGGCGTGTCCGCGCATCGCCTCGGACGTCTCCAGCGTGATGACGAGTACCCGCCGGATGGAGGCGATCAGCCCCACGATCAGGAAAGGCTCCACCGTCAGCCCGCCGGTGCGGATGGAGGCGCTGACCGTATGCATGATCTCGATCAGCATCAGCACGAACAGCAGGCGGTCGACGACCTCGAACACGGCCGTCGTGTTGGTCCAGTCGAGCATGCCATGCCACACCAGCGCCATCGCCCCGGCCACCGCCACGATGGCGGCAATGATCAGCAGCATGCCGACCGAGATGTAGGCGTAGCGCTCGACCCGGGTGAACAGGTCGCGGAGCACTGGTGGCTCTGAATTATTGACCTGTCCCATCCCGTTCGCTCTCCTTGGCCGGACGTTCCTCCCCGGGCCGCGGGTCAGATGTCCGCGTAGCAGTGCGTCTCCGCCTTGGCGCCCGGATTGGTCACCGCCCCCAGATGTGCCGGCCCCACCGTTTGCGCGAATTTCCAGATCGCGCCGCTATTGTAGTCAGTCGCGCGCGGCTGCCAGGCGGCCCGGCGCGCCGCCATCTCGTCGTCGCTGATCAGCACGTCCATCGTGCCCTTGGCAGCGTCCAGCCGGATGCGGTCGCCGTTCTTGAGCAACGCGATCGGGCCGCCGACGGCGGCTTCCGGCCCGACATGGCCCACGCAGAAGCCGCGCGTGGCCCCGCTGAAGCGCCCATCGGTGATGAGCGCCACCTTGTCGCCCATGCCCTGCCCGTAGATCGCCGACGTGGTCGACAGCATCTCGCGCATGCCCGGCCCGCCTTTCGGCCCCTCGTAGCGCACGACGATCACGTCGCCGGCCTTGTAGGCCCGCGCGTTGACGGCCGCGAACGCCTCTTCCTCGCTGTCGAAGCAGAGCGCCGAGCCTTCGAACACCAGGTTTTCCATCCCGGCGATCTTCACGATGGCGCCGTCGGGCGCGATGTTGCCCTTCAGGCCGACGACGCCGCCCGTGGTGCTGATCGCGCGCGAGACCGGATAGACCACGTCCTGGTTCTCGGGGAACACGACGTCCTTCAGGTTCTCCGCCAGCGTCTTGCCCGAGACGGTGATGCAATCCCCGTGCAGCAGGCCGCCATCCAGCAGCGACTTCAGGATGACGGGGATGCCGCCGATCTTGTGCACGTCGAGAGCCACGTATTTGCCGCCGGGTTTGAGGTCGGCGATGTACGGCGTGCGGCGCATGATCTCGACGACGTCGTCCATGGTGAAGTCGATGCCGCATTCGTTGGCGATCGCCGGCAGGTGCAGCCCGGCATTCGTGCTGCCGCCCGTCGCGCCGACCACCACCGCCGCGTTCTCGAGCGCTTTGCGCGTCACGATGTCACGCGGCCGCAGCCCGCTTTCAATCAGCGCCATCACCGCGCGCCCGCTCTCGACCGCCCAGCGATCCCGATCCTCGTAGGGCGCCGGCGACCCGGCCGATCCCGGCAGCGCCAACCCGATCGCCTCGCTGACGGTCGCCATCGTGTTGGCCGTGAACTGGCCGCCGCACGCGCCCGCGCTGGGGCACGCGACGCATTCCAGCTCGTGCAGTTCCTCGTCGGACATGGTTCCGGCCGCGTGCCGCCCCACCGCCTCGAACACGTCGACGACGGTCACGTCCTTGCCCTTGTAGGTCCCGGGCAGGATGGAGCCGCCATACATGAACACCGACGGGATGTTGAGGCGCACCATCGCCATCATCATGCCAGGCAGCGACTTGTCGCAGCCGGCCAGCCCGACCAGCGCATCGTAGCAGTGGCCGCGGACCGTGAGTTCCACGCTGTCGGCGATCACTTCGCGCGACACCAGCGACGACTTCATGCCCTGGTGGCCCATCGCGATCCCGTCCGTCACCGTGATGGTGGTGAACTCGCGCGGCGTGCCGCCGGCCTCGATAACGCCTTTTTTGACCGATTGCGCCTGCCGGCTGAGCGCGATGTTGCAGGGCGCCGCCTCGTTCCAGCAGGTCGCCACGCCCACGAAGGGCTGATTGATCTCGTCCTCGCTGAGCCCCATCGCGTAGTAATACGACCGATGCGGTGCCCGCCCCGGTCCGACCGTCACATGGCGCGACGGCATCTGCGACTTGTCCCAACGCTTCTTCAACATCGACCTTTGTCCCGTTCGCTGGAGAATCTCCCGGCGTTTCTGGCACAACACCCGGCCACCGACCAGCTAGGCCTTGGACCAGCCGCGGTCGGTTTGCTTCCAGTAGGTCAGTGTGTGGCCGGCGGCTTTCGCGGCGGTCCAACGGGTGCGGGCCGCGGTGACGGCCGGGTCGTCGCGGCCGTCGAACAGGTCGAAGATGCGGGTCCAGTCGGGCAGCTCGGAGGTCCGACCGTCGAGGCGGAAGAGGAAGCGGGCCTGGTTCGGGCGCTCCTCCGTCTCGGTGAGCCAGATTGGCTGCAGCGCCGGGGCGCTCTTGCCGGCCGGACTGCGGGCGGTGCCGTTGGGCAGCCAGTCGGGCTCCCGGCAGTCCCACAGCAGCTTGCTGAGCGCGTCCGCGCGCTCGGGCGACGCGCAGAGGATCACGGCGCGTTCGCCTGCAGCCAAGGTGCGGCCCAGCAGGGCGGGAAGTGCCTGGTCGAGCGTCGTCCGGGTGAGGTGATAGAAGCCGACATCCGCCACGCGCCGAGTGTATCAGGGCCGCGCGTCCAGGAGTAGAAGGCGGCATGGCCGTCACCATCACCCTCTACGTCGCACGACAGTTCATGGCTGCCGTGCTCGCCATGCTGGCGGCGCTAACCGGCGTCGTGTCGCTGTTCGACTTCATCGAGCTCCTCCGCCGGTCGGCCACGAAGCCCGACGCGACGTTCGGGCTGGTGGTGCAGATCGCCGCGCTACGGGTCCCGTTCGTGGCGATGCAGATCCTGCCATTTGCTGTGCTGCTGGGCGGGATCCTGGCGTTCTGGCGGCTCACGCGGTCCAGCGAGCTGATCGTGGCGCGGGCGGCAGGCGTGTCGGCCTGGCATTTCCTCTCGGCGCCGCTGCTCTGCGCCATCATGCTCGGCGCCATCGCGACGGCGGGGGTCAGCCCGCTCGCCTCGGCCACGCTGGCCCGGGCGGAGTTGCTGGACAACGCCTATCTCAAGACCGCGGCCGGCACCACGGCGCTGACGGGAGGGCAGCTGTGGCTCCGGCAATCGGACCGGCAGCTAGAGCCCGACGGCGTCGCGATCCTGCACGCGCGGACGGTCAGCCTGGACCGCAAGACCCTGACGGCCAACGATGTGAGCGTGTTCCGGCTGGACGACCACGACCGGCTCCTGGCGCGGGTGGAGGCGAGCAAGGCCGTGTTGCGCTCGGGCGATTGGCTGCTGGAGAACGCGCGGCGGATGCTGCCGGACAAGTTGCCGCAGGATGTCGGCACGATCGAGCTGCCGACCGACCTCACGGTCGGGCGCGTGCAGGACAGTTTCGCCAGCCCCGACACGTTGAGCGTTTGGGCCCTTCCCGGCTTTATCCGGTTGCTGGAGCGCTCGGGGTTCTCCGCCATCCGGCACCGGCTGCATTTCCAGGCGTTGCTGGCCTTGCCGCTGCTAGCGGGGACCATGGCGCTGGTGGCGGCTGGCTTCAGCATGCGGGCGACGCGGCGGGGCGGTGTGGCGCAGATGATCGGCAGCGGCGTCGCGGCCGGGTTCCTGCTGTTCGTGGTGAGCAAGATGGCCGAGGAGTTCGGGCAGTCGGGTGCGCTGCCCGCGCCATTGGCCGCGTGGGCGCCGGCCGGCGCCGGGCTGATGCTGGCGGTGGCGCTGCTGCTCCACTTGGAGGATGGCTGAGCTTATTCGCCGGGCGCGGCAGGCTCGCAGGGCGCCGCGAGGCGGCCATCGGCGAGGCAGGCGGCGAGTTCGGCGGTGAAGGCGTGGGCGCTGGAGGGCTTGAGGTGCGCGCCATCGGCGAACAGCGGTGCGGGCCAGATCGGAATTTCGGGATCGAGCAGGGTGGCGCCGGTGCGCTTGGCCATGTCGGCGAGGTAGTCGCGATAGGCGGCCAGCACCGGGCCGGTCTCCTCATGGGTTTGCGCGTAGGGCATGATGAGGATTGCGGCCGCCACGCCGCGGTCGCGAAGGGCGCTCAGCGCCGCTTCGAACTCGGCGTTCTGCAGCGCGGTGACGATGAAGCGGCCGGGGTGTTCGGCCCGCAGTGGGTCGCCCCCGACATAGGCGGCCCAGCCGCGATCGGCTTTGGCGGTGGCCAGTCGAGCCTGGTTTTCGGAATACCGGCCAAAGATGCGGCCGCGGACGAGGCTGCTGAACGATAGCGACGGGAACCCGGCGGCATACAGCCAATCGCGCGGGGCCCCGGACAGGCCTTCCGGTGTCCGCGTGGCCAGCGTTTCGGTGTCACCGAGTTGGGCGGCCAATCGCTGCACCGCGAGGACGTCGCCGGCGGACAGGAAACCGTAGCGGATGGAGAGCAGCCAGTAGAAGCTGCTGACCGGGCCGAAATGCTCGGGCGCCAGCGAGATCACGGCCTGGCGCGGCAGCGTGGGGCAGGCGAGGGCGCGGTCGATCGCCACTCGGGCTTCGATCGCGGTTCCCGCGGCCAGGGCGAAATTGGTGGAGGGCGCGGTGAAGTCGGCCGGGTCGAAACCAGCCTCAAGACGGGAGTCGCCGAAGAACGCGATCTGGCCGAGTTCGCACCCGTCGAGCATCGCCTTCTTGGCCGCCCAGGACACGTAGCCACTCTCGCGATAGGCCATCGGGAACCAAGCGGTGTAGGCCCACACGACGGAAATCCACAGGACGAGCGTCACCGTGAAGACGATGAGGTAGCGGGTAAAGGGCGCCGAATCCATTGTTCGGCAGCACTGGCTTAAAAGTGCCTGCGGCGCAACCGGCGCGTGCGGCAGCGTGGCGCCAGCGTCACCCTCCGGCTCGTGCGCGACAGGACGAAGCAGAGCCGCTTTTGTCGGCGGCACGCCGACTGTATAGAACGGCATGCCCCGTCAGCCTCGCCGGAATGTCGCGCCGTGGATCAGGCGCTTGGTCATCCTGGCGATGGGCGGGCTCGGGGCACTATCGGCGAACGACCCGGCCGCCGCACAATTCACCCGGCAACGCGCGGCAGGACCGCCCGCCAAGCCGATCTCGCGCAACGACCCGGTGGCGTTCACCGCGGACGAAGTGACCTACGACCGCGACCATGGCCTGGTGACGGCGACGGGGAACGTGGAGGCGTGGCAGAATGACCATGTCATCCGCGCCGACCGCATCACGTTCGATCGCAACACCGACGTGGTCGCGGCCTCCGGGCACGTGACGATGATCGAGCCGGACGGCCAGGTGCTGTTCAGCGACTACGCAGAACTCACGCAGGGGATGCGCGAGGGCGTGCTGCGACAGATGAGCGCAATCCTGGCCCAAAATGGTCGGCTGGTGGCCAACGGCGCGCGGAGGACCGAGGGCAAGGTCAACGAGTTGAGCCGCGCCGTCTACTCGACATGCAATCTTTGCGCGAAGGATCCCTCGAGAGCCCCGCTCTGGCAGCTCCGTGCGCGCGATGCCGTGCAGGATCAGGAGAACCACCGGATCGAGTATCGGGACGCGGTGTTGGATATCTACGGTATCCCAGTGGGATGGCTACCGTATTTCTGGCACGTCGATCCGTCCGTCAAACGAGCGAGCGGGTTTCTGATCCCGTCCTATGGCCACTCGAAAAACATCGGCGAGTTCCTGCAGACGCCGTATTTCTGGGACATCGACCAGAGTTCGGACGTGACCTTCACGCCGACGTTCAATACCAGGCAGTATCTCAACGTCGACTCGCTGTACCGGCGCCGGTTCAACGACGGGACACTCAGCATCGACCTCGGCGTCGGCTACGACCAAAACAAGCCGCAGGCGGCGATTTTCGCCAACGGCCAGTTCGCCTACAATGATACGTGGCGCTACGGGTTCGATGTTAACCGGGCAAGCTCGTCGGTCTACCTGCGCGACTACAAGTTCAACAACCACGCCGACATCTTGGCGTCGACCGTCTTCGTCGAGGGGTTCGGCACGGGCGCCTATAGCCGCCTCGACGCCCAGGCGTTCCAGGGCCTGGTCGCCAGCATCCAGCAATCCCGGCTGCCCTACGTCCTGCCGCGCTACAAATACAGCTATTTCGGGGAGCCGGACGCCTGGGGGGGCCGGCTGAGCTTCGATACCGAAAACTTCAACGTCATCCGCAGCGTCGGCACGAACACCCAGCGCCTCGGCGCGACCGCCCGCTGGGACCGGCCGTTCGAGAACGCGCTGGGGCAGCAATACAAGTTCACCGTGCAAGCGACGGCGGCCGCCTATAACGCGAGCGCGCTCGACCAGAACCCGAACTACGCGCCCATCACATCGGCAAGCACCGCGCGTGCGCAGCCGAACGTCGCGCTGGAAGTCCGCTGGCCGTTCCTGCGGGAAGGTTGGGGGCGCCAGGTGATCGAGCCGATCGTGCAGGGGATCGTGGGCCCCTACACGGGCGGGCTGCGGCGGCGCGACATTCCGAACGAGGATAGCCTGGACTTCGAGTTGACCGACGAAAACCTATTCATGATCAACAAATTTCCCGGCATCGACCGGCAGGAAGGGGGGCCCCGGTTGAACGCCGGGCTGCACGTGAACTGGACGGTGGGCGGCATGAGCTTCGACAACCTGGTCGGCCAGAGCTACCGCACGAAGGAGTCCGACACCTTCCCGCTCGGAAGCGGGCTGGAACATCGCGTCTCCGACGTGGTGACGCGGACGACGTTCACGCCGGCGAGCTGGCTCGACCTCACGGGGCGGACGCGGCTGGATCGCCGGGACCTCAGCCTCCGCTTCGCCGACGTGCAGGGCAGCACCGGCTTCTCACACCTCCGCCTGAGCGCCGGCTACCTGTATTCGGACGTCAACCCGTATTTCTACTACGACACGCCGACTGTCCCGGCGAGCTACTTCACGCCTCGCAACCAGATCACGATGGCCGCCACGGGCAATTACGACCAGTATCGCTTCTCCGCTTTTGCGCGGCGGGACCTCGCTTTGAACAAGATGGTGTCCGCGGGCGTGCGCGCGACCTACGAAAACGAGTGTTTGGTCCTCGATGCCAATGTCAGCCGGCGTTACACATCGTTAAATGGTGACACGGGCTCGACGCTCGTATTATTTCAGATAACCTTCAAGACTGTCGGGCAGTTCGGCTTCAACGCCTTCTGAACCAGCGCTCACATCCAGGACTTCTCCATGGCAACCTACCGCTCGCTTCTCTTGTGCGCCGCACTCGCCATCGGTGCGGCTCCGGCACTGGCGCAGCATCGCGGGACGCAGGCTCCCGCCCCTTCGAAGGGACAGGCCGAACCGACCGATTCGGAGCGGATCGTCGCCGTCGTCAACGGCGACGCCATCACCTCCGGCGACGTGACCGCGCGCGGGCGGCTGTTCGCGCTCAGCACCGGGCTGCCCGTTACCCCCGAGGTTCTGAACCGGCTCCGGCCGCAAGTGCTGAAGCAGCTGGTGGACGAGCGGCTGCGGCTGCAGGAGGTGCAGCGGCGCAAGATCGTGGTTGGCGACCGCGACATCGCGGAAGCGATCGGCGAGATCGAGGCGCGCAACGGGATGCCGAAGGGCGCGCTGGGCGCGGCGCTGCAGGGGCGTGGCGTGGCAATGCGGACGTTGATCGACCAGGTGCGGGTGCAGCTCGGCTGGACGAAGGTGCTGCGCGAGGAGCTGGGCAGCAAAGCCGACATCACCGACGCCGACATTGCCGAGCAGCAGCGCTTGTTCAAGGCGCAGACCGGGCAGCCAGAGTTCCATGTGGGCGAGATCTTCATTCCCATCGACGAACCGGCCAAGGCCGAAGACGCGCAGCATTTCGCCGAAACGGTGATCACCGAGTTGCGCCAGGGAGCGCCCTTTCCGGTCGTGGCCGCCCAGTTCAGCCAATCCCAGACCGCTCTTCAGGGCGGCGATCTCGGATGGGTCCGCGCCAGCCAACTCGATCCGGAGGTGGCGACCGTCATCCGCGAGATGCCGCCCGGGGCGATCAGCAATCCCGTCCGCGTACCGGGCGGCATCGACATCGTGACCTTGACCGGCAAGCGGATCATCGGTCGAGACCAGTCGACCATGCTGAAGGTGCGGCAGGTCTTCATCCCGTTCACCTCGGCGGTCAATCCGGCCGCCCCGACCGAGCAGCAGAGAAAGGCGGTCGAGCAAGCAGCCCAAATCGCCAAATCGGCGAAGAACTGCCAGGACATGGAGGCGGCCAACGAACGAGTCGGCAAGACACGTCCGTCCGACCCTGGCGAGATTCGACTTGAGGCCGTCGGCTCGGCGCCGCTGCGGCAACTCATGACGGGTCTGGCGGTGGGTCAGGCGAGCCGGCCTCTCGTCGCGTCCGACGGCGTGGCCGTCGTCATGGTGTGCTCGCGAGAGGTTAAGACCGATAGCGCTCCCGCCAAGCAAGAGATCACCAACCGGCTGCTGAGCGAGCGGATCGAGCTCGCGGCACGCCAGCTTCAGCGCGACCTGCGGCGCCGGGCGGTGCTGGACATGCGGGTCGACAACGTCGCCGCCAAGTAGCCCTCCGTCCGCGGGCGGAGCCGGGCTGCCCCCGCTCCGCGACGTCATCGCCACCTACGGCCTCGACGCCCGCAAGTCGTTGGGGCAGCACTTCCTGCTCGACCCCGGTCTGACCCACCAGATCGCGCGGCTGCCGGGCGACCTCGCCGGCCGGGATGTGGTCGAAGTCGGACCGGGCCCCGGCGGGCTCACGCGCTCCCTGCTGCAAACGGATGCCACACGCGTTCTGGCCGTGGAATTGGACCGGCGCGCCATCGCGGCGTTGGCGGCGCTGCAGGAGCGCTACCCGGATCGGCTGACGGTCCTGGAGGCAGACGCGACGACGCTAGATCTTGCCGCCCACAGTACGGCGCCGCGTCAGCTGGTCGCGAACCTGCCCTACAACGTCGCGACGCCGCTGCTCGTCGGGTGGCTGCGCCAGGCCGGGTCGTGGGAGCGCATGACGCTGATGTTCCAGCTCGAGGTGGCCGAGCGCATCTGCGCGGCGCCTGGCACGAGCGGGTTCGGCCGCTTGAGCGTGCTGGCCCAGTGGATCTGCACGGCCGATCTGGTTATGCGCTTACCGCCCGCCGCCTTCACGCCGCCGCCGAAGGTTTGGTCCGCGGTCGTTGGCCTGACGCCCCACACGGAACAGCCGCCGGCCGACCTGTTCCGCACCATGGAGCGGCTGACCGCCGCCGCGTTCGGCCAACGCCGCAAGATGCTCCGGGGCAGCCTCCGCGCGCTGGGAGGCGAGGCTCTGCTCGAACGCGCCGGCATCGCGCCGGAACGGCGCGCCGAGACGCTGGCCATTGCTGATTGGGACCGCTTAGTGCGCCTGCTCTGATTGGGGAGATGGCGCGCCCTGAGGGATTCGAACCCCCGACATGCGGATTAGAAGGCCGCCGCTCTATCCAACTGAGCTAAGGGCGCACGCGCCCGGCTTATAGCCGGTGCGCTGGTGTCAGGCTACCGCGCGGCCATGGGCCCGGAGCATCACCTCGACCCGGCGCATGCCGACGATCTGCCGCAGGTTCCCCTCGACGAGATGGACCGCGTCTTCCGGCATGGCGTCGAGGACGAGGGTGATCTGCATGACCTCGCCATGGCGGCGGGCCCTCATCTGATCAACGGCGATATCACGGCGGGCGAATGGGGTAAGAACGCGCGGAAGGAGGCCCGGCTCGGCGTCAGCAAGCACGTCGAACGTGACGGATTTGAACATCGGACAAGGCTTTCGTTGGATGGGGGATACGCGGCGACGGACCGGCAACCGGGCCGCGCAGCAACGCGGCTCTCTAGGTGGCCGGGGTGCTAATTCGCGTGTTCATCCAACGAGGCATAGCGGGAGAGTAAGGCGGGCTGCTTGCCCGCGCAAGGGTTACGGGAAACGGACGATCTGGCACACCATGCAGATCGTGCCGCCGTCGCGGGCCGG
>Ga0326763_1000235_pt1 | contig 20664 bp, 25 predicted proteins | sample NORPS_P_FD_207671 | JGI IMG/M metagenome (GOLD analysis project Ga0326763, IMG submission 207671) | Hot spring water microbial communities from Norris Geyser Basin, Yellowstone National Park, WY, United States - NOR.PS_P | ecosystem: Environmental > Aquatic > Thermal springs > Unclassified...
AAAGGTCTCGGGCGCAACCGCTTCAGTCTTGCTCTCCCACGAAAGCATGAGTTTTCTGTCGGGCAACCGCTTGGTCATGCGGGTTATGCTTTTGGGCGAGAATTTATACGTATAAATTCCGCCCTCAGGTTGGGCGGGCGGGATAGCGGGCGGGGTAAACCCACCAATTTCGCCGCCATGCCCATTATCGTTGGGCGTTTTGGGCGGGTTATCGTCGCTGTCGTCAGGGCTCTCTGTTGGTTCGAATTTATTCGTATAAATTCGAAGTCCGGGCGGTCGGGAAAATCGTCGTCAGAGTTTTCGGGTGGCTGGCGGGATGACTAACGGTCGGTCGCAGGCGGGCGCAATATTAGCGTGATTGTCGGTTATTTTGCGCCAAAAATTAGCGGGCGGGCATTCCCGCAGACCATGTCGTCAGGTTCTGGCTCGAGGGGTTGCCAACCGTAATGTTCTTCACCGAAACTCAAAACGGAAAACCATACTCCTTTGGGTCAAAGTCGACAGGATGCCACAAAGTCCCTACCCATTGCCACCTTCGTCCGCACCCAATACACACTCCGACGCCCCCCTCGTCAGGCTCTATAGGCTCGCCGCAACACGGGCTTGGCGGATACTGGACAACCACTTCGTCATGATGGCAAGCGATTAGGGGATTTGGGGAAGTAACCGAAGGGTCGGGGGCATTCATGACAGATGACAGATTGTGACGCGTTTTTTCAAAACTTTGGTCGGCGTCGCTATTTATAGGGCAACTTTCGGAAAAACGCGTCACATCTGTCACATCTGTCATGTTGGGCTGGTCGGGGTTATCGGGTTGGTCGGGCGGAAGCAAGTCTGGCTGGGGGTCGGTATCGGAGCGTAGGCGGATACCGAACCAGCAGCGGCGCAACCGACCTTCAATGTAGGCACGACCATGCGAAAAGCCTTTCGCTGCCAGTCGGCGTCCAAAAGCAGTTTGACCGAAAGGTTCATAACCGTTCTCGGCGCACCATTCTCGGAAGGCTTCATAGAGAGTCTTTGAGGGGGTGACCGCTTTGGGGTCGGGGACACAAGCGTCTTGCACGAACAAGCCAACAATGTCCATCTCGGCACGGTAGGCTTCAGTGGCTTCGGTCACTTCGGGCGGGGGCTGCAAGCCGTTCGCGAGCCAGTCCCGTAACCCTTCCAGCGCCCAATTCAGGATGCCAGACAGTTCCTCTTTGAGTTGTTCGGCAAGGTCGGGGATTTGCTCTTCGGGCGGGATAGTGACAGTGAAGGGGATGAGCCTGATGCGTCGCCAAATGGCGTAATCGGTTCCGCGAATCTCTGGTTTGTAGTTCGCAGCCAGCCAGACTTTGAAGCGGGGTTTGAACTCAAAGAATTCGCGGTAAAGGAAGCGGGCTGCCACAGTGTCGCCGCCAGTCAAGGTCTTGATGAGTTCCTCGGCAAATCGCTTGCCTTCACCGACTTCAATGGCAGTCACCAATCTGGCGCTGTGCAAACGAGCGATGTCGTTTCGGACGCTGCTTTTTCGGTCGGCAACGAAGGTGGAAAATTCGGCGGTCACGGCGTAATCACCAAGCAAGGCACGGATGACTTCAAGGAAGGTGGATTTTCCGTTCGCACCAGTCCCGTGCAGGAAAAACAAGCATTGTTCACGCGTTGAGCCAGTCAGGCTATAACCAACGGCTCTTTGAACGAAGCGGATAAGGCGCTCGTTGCCGTTGAAGATGCGTTGCAGGAACGCTTTCCATTTCGGACAATCAGCGTTGGGGTCATAGGTCACGGGCGCTAATTTGGTCAACTTCAAGTTAGGGTTATGAGGCATGAACTCAAAGGTTCGCAAGTTCAAGACGCCGTTCTCCAAGTTAAGCAGCCAATCATCGGCGTCAAAATCATCGGGAGACGCACGGGACATAGGTTCTGCAAGTTCAATCATAGCAGCGATGCGTTGTCTGCTTTCGGACGCTATTGCCCATTTTGCTAACTTGGCTCGTTCTTCGGGGTCTTGGGCTTCGGCGGCTTCGCGGTAGATTTGTCGGACAGTTTCCTCGGCGAGTTCCGTGATGCGCTGATTGCCGTTATCTCGTGTCCAACGCTTACCATCCCAAACGAGCCAGCCCCATTGGGGCACGGAGCGAATGTGGTCACCGAAAAGGCGGACAAGTCTTTCAGCGTTACCTAAATCTGTGCAAGGTCGTTCGGGTCGTTCAATGGTCGCAAGGGTTGGGCTGTGACCGTTGCGTGGCGGGTTAGGCAAAAGGCGGTCAAGGGTTTGTAAAGTTTCATCGTCCAACACCCGCTCCAATCCCTGCCAAGCGAGGACGCTTTCACCTTCGGCGAGGCGCTCATAGGTGTCCATCAGCGCTCTCAAACGGTCTTTGACTTCATTATCCCCCGCTTCCCGTGTCAGTTTCCGCAGGATGTTTTCGGCGATCTCTTTGGGGACGCCTCGTTTAGCGAACACGCCTGCCAAAGCCAGTGCAGTGTCGTGCCGCCAGCCTTCCTGCCAATAGGGTCTCAGTAGGGCAATAACCGCATGAGCCCACGAAGGAAGACCTTTGCCATCACCGTGACCGTTTTGAGGAAGCGTCACCGAGCGGGATGTTGGTTTCGGTCGTTCACCGATAAACGCAAAAAGTAGCGGTTCGGGAATGTCGGCAAGTGGAATTTGTTCGGGCTCGTGCCCTTTGAGCCATCGGTAAACTGTGCCTTCGGGGTGAATTGAAGGTGGCAAAACGAGAATTCGCTCGTTACCCAAAAGTTCGGCACCCCAAAGTTCGTTGGGCGTTTTTGAGGGCAAGTTGTAACCGTTCGGGTAGCGGAAGATTAGCGCACCGCCGCGATGGGAGCGGGTTGCCCAAGTTCGCAAGTCTCTCTCGGTCAAGCCAATAGCATTGCGGGCTTGCTTGAAGGCTTCGGGATTGTCAATGTCAACGGCGCAAAGGTTGTGGGCTTTACCCAAGATAGTGGCAATGTTCAAGTCTTCACCGAAACGCTCAATGGCATCACGCCAAACGACCTCCAGTTCTTCCCAACTTGGGCGGCGATATTCCCATTGCGCCCACGCACAGGCGGGCTTCTTAGAGCGGGGTTCGCAAGGGATGGGTGTCAAGCCTAACTCGTAGTATCGCCGAACTAAGTCTAACAGTCGGCGTGTTAAAATTTTGCACGGGAGAAGTTGGATGTCGTTCATCAATTTTCACCTCCTTCTGAGTTTGCGGGGCTATGCCCCGCTATTTTTATTCTATCCTCAAACCCCGCCTCGATTGCACGGCGAAAGTGCTCCCTTTTTGCCCGCACCCAATCCAGCAGTTTTTTCATTTTTTCGTTAAATGTTCCTTGATGGAGGTGCTTCTCTAAGTTGTTCAGCAGACTCCCGTAGCGTCGGCACAGCGGGCTGCAATACTTGCGCTTTCGGGCTACCATCTCTCGTTCACAAAAGCTGCATCGTCGGACTTCATACATCGTCAACACCTCTGGCTCAGCCCTGAATACCTTTTCCCCAAGTTAGATTTTAGGAAATTGGTATTTTGGAAATGTGAAAAATTTGGGAAGACAGACATAACGCATAAATTTGCTGTCAGTGTTCCCATCGTCACCGTTGGGGCGTCATCGGTAAGCGTGTCGGCGTCCGTCGGGACTTGGTCGGTCGCATCAGCGGGGAGTATCCTCGGCAGCTTGAAGGTTGTTTTTGGCTGCTAACGCTGCTTTCATTTCGTCAATTCGCAAAACTTTCAAGCAGTAACCACAAACCTCAATGCCGTTCCATCGGTCGGCTTCAGGGCACGGGATTTCGGGATAGTAGCGGTCAAAGCGCTTAAGGACAAGTTCAAAGCCTTCAGCGCCACAGCGGGGGCATCGCTTCTTTCCGCGTCTTTGAGCGATTGGCTGAAGGGGTTGGTCGGCAGCAACGATTTCGGCTGCCCGTTCGGCTCGGTCGCCTTTCATTGGCGGGCTCGTTGGCGGTTGCTTTGGCTTTTCGGGTTTGACTTCAAAGGGGAGCATGACCGATTTGATGCGTCGCAAAGTTTCTCGTCGCTCACATTCGCGCAAGTGGGCTTCATAGAGCGCTTCTTTGTGCTTCAACGCGAACCGCAAAACCTGTGCTGGCGTTGCGTTAGTCCACGCTCGTTGAGCGTGGCGAATAATGCCGATAGCGGCGTCAAGCGTGAACTCGGCAAGTAGCGTTTTCCCGACCTTGCAGCGAAAACCGAAGTCGTTCCTGCCTAAAGGCTGGTTGAAGATTGCAGTCGTTGCTCTGACGAAAGTTTTGAACTCTCTCTCGCGACGCACCTTAAGGTCTTCGTCTTTAAAAGACACCGAAGGTCTGAATATATTCTTTGAAGTAGGTGTGACATTTTTCGTTGTCCGATTTGGCTGTGGCTTTTGGTCGGTAGCAAAGAGAGCCAAAACTTGCAGCCACTTTTGAGGGTCTTCAAAGAGGCTGCTTTGGGGTCGCTGCGGAAATGTCACACTGGCAAGCAAAGCGATAGCGGCTGCCTTGCCTTCCGCTGAAAGCCAAACCTTCGTTCCTTTCCTGCCACGACCGTTTTGCCATCGCACCAAACCTTTGAGCCGTGAATAGCAGTGTCGGTCGCCCGTGATTTTGCGTTTGACTTGTTGGGGATGCGCTCCAATGGCTTTCGCGATAGAACGAAGGGTCAAAGCATTGTCGGGGTTAAACGCTTTCAACGCGAGCAAGGCGACCAAAATCTGGCGACTAATGGCATCATTTTCAGGGATTTTGCCCTCTACTACTGCATAGAGTTGAGTCAAACTATAAGTGGTGTGCGCCATTTGGCGTCACCCCCTTCCATCCCGATTGTCGCAACCGGAGCATCAACGGACGCCCGCGTGGTGGGGACGCGGGCGTTGTCTTTTTTAAGCCGCATCTTCGCTCACCTCGCTCTTTTCCTCTGCCTTTTGTTTTTTGCGCCACCTTTCCCACCTTACTCTAACAGCGTTAGCGCGAAACTCGTGATAATAGCTTTCCTTCCATCGCTGAACATCTTCAGGCTTAAGGTAGGTTCGCCTTCCAGCACTAAAGGCGCGCAATTGCTTTTGCCGAATTGCCCGCCGTAAAGTTTCTTTGCTAACCCCGAATTGCTTGACTGCTTCAGAGATTGAGATTAGCGTTACCCTGCCAATTTTCAGCATCTTTCATCACCGCAAAAATTTTAGCGCTTCGGGCTGTCATTGTGACATACAAAAACCCCACCAGTTTCAGCCTATTTGACGCCAGTTTGGGCGATTTTGCGTTCGCGTCGGTTTTCAGGGTTGACTTTGCTATCATGAACTTGAAGCGGAACAAGTTAGCTTCGGCGAAATTATCATTGTGACCTTGCTTCGTTGCGACTGTGGTGTCTTTCCTGTGAAGGCAACAGTCGTTGAAGACTGGGCAAATCAAGAGCTCGGGCTCAAAACGGGCTCGCACCCAATTGCTTTAGGGGGTGATTAGCGTGAACGAGTTCCAAATGCACCTGCGTTGGCTTGCCGAACAAAGGCGGTTGGCTGACTTGGAGCGTCGCTATCGGCAAGCCGAAAGAGTTGAGTTGCACAAACTTCTTTTTGCTTCTGACGATGACCAAATTGAAGACGACGACAGCGTAACTTTAGACCAAAACGACGATGAAACCCGAGCCTAATCCGCGCCCTTTATCGCCTCAGCCGCCAGCCTTTTTGGTTGGGCTGGCGGTTTTGTTTTTGTCAAGGAGACAATCACTCTTTGGTGCAAACTTTTGTCTCTTTTGGGGCGTTTTTATGCGGGCGTGATCTTGGGCTTTTTGGGGATGTTTGGGGTTCAAAAGAAGACAAAAGGGGTGCTTTTGTCTCTCTTTCACCAACGGGTTATGAAAGCCATCCTAACCACCGCACGACACTTCACCACCAACGGCGCCATCCCCAGTGTCTTTGCTTGCCGCCCTCAAAGGTCACTTCCCTAAAATATCGGCAACCTCCGAATCCTCACCCGATTTTCCTCAAAAACCACTACACTACCCACCCTTAAATCCCCTTCTATCCGCTTCAGATTAGCAAGAAGCAATTCAACCTGTCGTTCTGGACGCCTCTCTACCCCCTTCCGAAACAGGATAATAGATGGCTGATTCTTTCCCCAACGAGCCAATAGGGTCCCAAAATCTGTGTCCGCTGAAAGGATTACCCTCCCTTCTTGGACAGCACAGAGGAAAATTTCTTCGTCTTTCGCCCCCTGCATCCCATACTCCCGGACATGAACGGCATCATAACCTGCCTCCCTCAACTTCTCGGCGACAAAAGGAGACAAAGCGTTATCAACCAGAAACTTCACGGCACTGTCACCAAAGGCAGTTGCCTTTCCTGAACCGCTTCGGCAGCAAACTTAAGAGCTTCCTTAATGTCCTCTGGTTCCAAATCAGGGTAAGCGGCAAGTATCTCCTGCTCCGTCATTCCTTCCGCTAACATCTCCAAGATCGTGGCAACAGGAATCCTCAACCCGCGAATGCAAGGAACTCCACCCATCTGCTCTGGGTCAATGGTGATGCGAGTGAACTTCACACTATATACCTCCCTTCTTCATCTCCCGTTAACTTGGCGGTATATATTGCCTCGTTGCTTGCATCTTGATTATCTTTGCTGCGATAAAGAAACCGGGAGCAAAAGCCCACAGGACAATCATGAACCCTGCCTTGCGGTGCAGCAAGGTTGCTACGATAGCGATTAAGGTAATGAGCACTATCGTTCTAATCGTCTCAAAGTCAATCATCGTCGCTCACTTCCCCTTCCTTCAAATAATCTTGACATCATCCTTCTTTGCGCTACCACAATGGCTACCTGAAGGCGTGAGGGAGGCAGATAGGAGAGCAAGTCGTCGTTCAATCATCAACAGGAACGATGAAAGTATTGCTGTCGCTATTGTCATTGGTGCGGGAACAATTTTGGGAAAAGGTAATGAACCGGTGATGACTCTTTCCGTCGTCGTTCTCACCCGCAATGAAGCCGAAAACATTGGGCGATGTTTGAAGAGCGTTCAGTGGGCGGATGAGATTGTCGTCGTAGACGCTGAGAGCACTGATGGGACGCCCGAAATCGCTGAGCGGTTAGGCGCCCGTGTCATCGTGCATCCGTGGGAGGGAGCAGGGGCTCAATATGCCTTTGGCATCGCCCAAGCCCGCAGCGATTGGGTGCTCATCTTGGACGCCGACGAAGAAGTGACGGCAGAATTGGCGGATGCCATCCGAAAGGTCATCGCCGACCCGAAAAATCCCTTTGTAGGCTACAAAGTTCGGCGGGTCAACTACGCGTTGGGACGGTGGCTGCGTTACGGGGGCTGGCAGGAATGGGTTTTGCGGCTCTTTTTGCGGGAGCGGGTGACCTCCCCGCCGACGCTCCATCCCCGCTTCCAAGTGGACGGGAAAGTTGGCGTTCTCCCTTACCCTATCCGCCACTACATGGCGCCCGATTTGTGGGCATGGTGGGAACGAAGTTTTCGGCTGGCGCGCATTGAAGCCGATGTGGAATTTTTGCAAGGGGAGCGCTTCAGCGGTTGGGCAGTCGTTGGTGGCTTTTGGAAGTTTTTGCGGCGATTTATTTTCAAGGGTGGCTTTTTGGATGGGTGGGCAGGCTTTTATGCCTGCCTGCATCGCTTCCTTTACATAGCGGTCAAACAAGCCCGCCTTTTGGAGTTACAACGGGGGACTACTTCTTCGGTCTCAGAGCCACAGAAATTGCCCTTCCGATGAGGAGGCAAGGAGTGATGACGATCGTTTGCGTTAGCAGCATTACATTGATAAGTGAACGCGGAACACCTTGCCACCTAATGCGAGCGATGGCGGAGCGGGTGCCCGTTATTTACATCAACCCTCCTCACTCATATGCCCGCGCCCGTCGGCAATTGAGCACGGATGTGAAAGAGTTAAGGGTCATTACCCCCGTGCTTCCCACAACCTTCCGCTTTCTTCCCCGCCGATGGCGGCGGTGGCTCGTTAGCCTTTTGTCAATGCCCCAAGTCGTGCGTCGCGTTGCTCCCGACCTTCATCCGCCTGTTGTGTTATGGTCTTATTTAAGCGAATTAACCTTGCCCCTTCAGCGGGCGTTGAAGGCGGAAATCCTTTGCTACCATCGCTTGGACGATTTCGCCATTTTATCACCCAAAGACCGACCGTTGGAGCGAGCCATTGAAGTAAAGGCAGACTTGCTCTTCGTCGTCTCAATGCCATTGCAAGAGCAATATGCCCGACAGGGGCGAAAAGCCATTCTTTTGCCCAACGGGGTTGACCTTGCCCATTTTTCCCAAGCCCTGAAGGAAGGGACGGAAGTGCCAAAAGATTTAGCGTCCCTGCCTTCCCCTCGCATCGGCTTCGTCGGGCTCGTTGATCCCCTTTGGGTGGACACAGAATTGTTGGTCAGTTTGGCACGGGCGCGTCCTGACTGGTCAGTTGTTGTCATCGGGGATACAAAGAAATGGCGTGTTCCTACAGATGCACTCAAAAACCTGCATATCTTGGGACCACGACCTTATGCTCGTGTGCCGCATTACTTGAAGGGAATGGATGTTTGCCTTGTGCCTTTTCGCAACAATGCAGTGAGTCAGGCAGCCAGTCCACTCAAACTTTACGAGTATTTGGCTGCAGGACGAGCAGTAGTTAGTGCCCCTGTGCCCGATTTGGCTTTTCTTGGTTCAGTTGTTCGGAGTGCCCGAAATCGGGATGAATTTTTGATTGCTATTGAGGAAGTCCTACCCCTTGCCCACGACCCGACGGAGCAAAAGCGACGCTTAGAAGTCGCTGCTCAGCACTCTTGGCAACAACGCGCCCAAGTCGCCCTTGGATGGATTGAAAAAGCCTTGACTGCTTCAAAATCTCCCGCACAGGGAACTAAAATTAACCTGCCAAACATCAAGGAGTAAACTGCGATGACTTGCCCTGCTTGTGAAGGGAAAGAAGTGGCTTTAGTTTTCGTGGACAAGTGGCAGTCAGGTTTTGAGAAGCGCATCCATCGTTGTCACCGATGTGGGTTGAGTTTTGTCGCTCCATTGCCTTCTCAAGATGAGTTGCTTGTCCTTTATGACGAAGGCTACTTCTTGTCACCTGATAAAAGCCTCGGTTACGCTGGCTATGAACCGCCGATGGTGTGGTTTGCTGAGTTGCTTCGGAAACTGCGTCGTGTCGGGGCAGAAAGCCCTTTGCTGGACATCGGCACTGCAACGGGGGAATTCCTTTTGCTGGCGAAAGAGCACGGTTTTGAAGGTTTGGGCATTGAACCCTCTTCTTGGGCAGCAGAAAAGGCACAACAAAAAGGAGTGCAAGTTTTGGTCGGCACATTCGAAGAAATCGCCCCTTCACTTCCATCCGCTTCTTTTGGCAGTGTGGTAATGTCTCACATGATTGAGCATTTCCCTGACCCTTTGGGCGTCCTGAAAGAATGTGCTCGTTTGCTGCGACCCAAAGGCTGGATAGCCATTTTAACCCCAAATTACGCTTCGCCCAAATGGAAGGACAAAAACCAAACTTATCTGACTTCTCGCGAACATCTCTTCTACTTCACACCTTTAAGCCTTCGCTTGATGGTTGCGAAAGCAGGTTTCACAGTTCGTCATTGTGTTTCCCAACCTTGTCCATCCCCGCTGGCTTGGGCAGAAATTGCCCGAAAGGAAGGCACTTTTCACTGGCTCCGCTTTTTTAGCAAATGCTTCACTTGGGCTTACAAAAGATGGCTTAGGTCTGCTTTCCAACCTATGCGATGGAGCGACCTGATTTTGCTCGCTCAAAGGAGGCTATAAAGGATGGAGATGTGGTGCGGTAGCGACATCGCCCGAAATTCAGTGTCGCAGCAAATACTAACAAGGTTTGCGGGATGGGTGTTTCTCATGGACTTGCAAGTTAAGTGAGCACCTTGTGATACCTTAAAAGTCGCTTATTTGAGGACTGGCTTGCTTCCTTATTCCCTTAGGCTATATCCCGCCAGATGCAGTTATGGGAGTGAAAACGACAACAACCCAATTTCCTGCTTCCGTCTCTCTTTCTTTACAGGTCACGAAAGCAATCCTAACCGTCGCACGATAATCTACCCAATGACATCTCTTCAGCGTCTCTACTTGCCGCCCTCAAAGGTCACTAAAGTAACTGTCCCTTCCAAGAAGTTAACATCCAAGCATGGAACTCTGTCAGGTTTTTAGTCGCTTAGTCGATTGGGAAAAAATCGCTTCGCCCAAATTGGAGGTGACTTCTATGGTTCGCCGCATTGCTGCTGTGTTGGTGGCTGTTCTACTCGCCTTCGCTTTGACTGTCGGCTGCAAGAAGAAGAAGTCAACAACTTCTGAGACCACGAAATCCCCAACTTCTGTCATGCAGAAGCAAAGTGAAACCAAGTGAGAGAAAGAGGAGCAGGTCATCTCAAGGAAGGCATGGGTCCTTTTGGGCTCATGCCATTTTCCTTTTAAAGATTTGCTTGGAGACAGGTGAGGGCTACCCTTAAACGGTAGTGAGCGGGGTATCATCCCCACCATCATACTTTTAACTTGCCACGACATTCTGACTTCCCATCCATCTCCTCCTTCACACTCCTAACCTGTCAAAGTAACCAGCCAGTAACATCTTGCCCCCATTTCTGCCACTGGCTCACTAACCCTCGAACTTACCTCTCTCTGTGCCTAAAATTCGTGAAAAGCCCTACTCACTCAAAAACGGGATGGCAAACTTGTGAACGGGTGAAGGGAAGATGGTGACATTAAAGTGTATCGCTGAACTAAAGAAGCCCACCCATGTCGGTTTTGGAACTGGAAGGCAAGTTAGAGACCTGAGAAGGAAACCTTTCATCCCTTCCATCGTCTTGACAACTCAAATAGCCACCCTCTCCCTTAGGCTCGCCAAGTCCGTCAATAGACCTGCCCCTTCAGTCAAAGTCTCCGACGGTTTCTTGATGGGGAAGGAGAAATTGGTCAAGGTTAGAGGTCAAGAGTTCTTTCAAGGTCAAATCGCCTTCCAAGTTCAAGTCCCAAAAGAAAATCTCGACATAGTATTGGGAGCATTAAAGTTGCTCCAAAACTTCGGGATAGGAGCAAACACATCGATGGGATTTGGCTACTGCTCCATAAAGGTAGTAGGGACATCAATTGGGAAGCCAGAAGAAGTCATTAACCGATTCAACCCAAAGGCAAATGAACTAATTGGCGACGGTGAATTTTCCCTCCCTTCACCCTTCGTAAGGTTAGCCCAGCAAATTTTCAACAAGTTGAGGATGAACTGGAGTTCATGGTTTAAGGCTATGGAGACAGGTGCAATTGAGAGGATAGTCTATCTTGCTGGGGAGACGGAGATTAAAAACCCTTTCGTCTACCGAGGATGGTTAAGGAGCAAGTTGTTGGAATTTTGGGGGATAGAGCACGAGGATAGGATAACGGTTTGTCCTCCAAAAACGAATCCTTGCAAGGTTTGCAAGTTGATGGGGAGGATGTCGGAGAAGTCGAGGGTTATTGTCAGGACTTTTGAGAGGAAGGGGGTAGGTGCTTCAGTTTGGCTGATTGCTGACAATCCTACTGAGGATGAACTTGAGGCGATAAAGAAAGTGGCAGGGGTAAGAGTTGTCCGTGTTGAGAAAATCTCCGATTACTTGCCTTCCGACACCGCTCTATCTCCGGCATCCGTGCCTAAAACCCGTAAAGGGACTGCGACAGACCTTAAGTTTTAGGGAAGCGAATTATCCTGACTGTGGTCTCTGTAGCAATCACCAAATTCCCTTCGAGGTCACCCGCATATCTGTCCAACAACTGTTTTAGCACCCTAATCTTGTTAGTCGTCCTCTCGTCCTTCAGCCGCAAGATGATAACCCCACTGTGTTGCTTCCCTTCCCTAACCACCTTTTCTCCAAAGTCTTTATCGTTGGTGACAATAATCCAGCCCTCGATATAGGCTTTCTCCAAGAGAAAATCATCCTCCGCCCCTCTTATCTGTTCATAGACGGAGAAAACCTCGTGACCTTGCTCCCTTAACCACCTTGCGACAGAAGGACCTGTGCACTCGTCCACCAGAAATTTCAACTAAATCGCCTCCGCCATCAAAGGAACAAACTCTGTCCTTTCTAATGCTTCAGAGGCGAAAGCAATGCATGCCAATATGTCTTCTCTCTCCAAACCCTCATACTCGTCCAATATCTCCTCAATCGTCATCCCACTGGCTAAGAGGCTGAGAATGTAATGGACGGTCAAGCGAGTCCCTTTGATGACAGGCTTACCTGCCATCACCTTCGGGTTGACTTCAATCCTTTCAAGCAGCCTTTCTTTTTCCATTTCCATCTCACCTCTCCTATTTTGCCCTTAACTTGCTCACTCCTCAAACTTAACCTGAGCCTGAATCTTCAACGCTTCTTCCATCGTCAATGTTGCAAGATACCTCATCGTCATAGCCATGCTGTTGTGCCCCAAGTGCCATTGAAGTGCTTTCGGGTTTCCTGTCTGCCTCAACCTCTCAATGGCGCAACTGTGCCGAAGCAAGTGGGGATAGACCCTCTTGTTCAACCCAGCCAGTTTCGCTGCCTTAACCAACATCTTGTGGGCGTTCTTTCGGTTCAGGTTGAAAAACCTATCGGTCGGTTTTAAGCCCCTCTGATATGCGTAGGCAAGCAATTGAGAGTAAAGTGCTTCTGGGACATGAACGAGCCTTTCCTTCCCACCTTTACCCTTCACCCTCAAGCAGGGAATTCCTTCAAATCGAGTTAGGTGGGAGGGTGTCAAAGAGAGTGCCTCGGAAATTCTTAGACCGCACTGATACAGGACTTTGATGAGCAAGACATTCCTTTCACCGTAGCGAAGTTTCCTTGCTGCCTCAATTAGAGCCGAGACTTCTTCGGAGCGAAGGTAAGGGACTGGGGATAAGGATTTTCTTTTGACGATTGAACTCACTTTGCTTATGGTCGCAATCGCTCTCACCTTTTCTCCCACAAATCCTCACCTCCAACTCAAATTGACCGCCTAACTACTTCCTCTCATAAACTTGACATTGCTTTGCCGCTATGGAAGCCGTTCATCCAACGGCTAATTGGGAGGTGCTTCAAGGAGGGAGTAGTCACTGCAACGGATAGTGCAATGGAGAAGTGTAATCATCGCCGATATTGTCGAAGAGGTTCAAGGGTCATTATGGGTTCACGGGCAAGGGTGCGGCGCAACTTCGTCAGGTCGCCCAAGCCCAACACTTGACTGATAGCCTCGTCTATCGCTGCCCGCCCTTCGTCGTCCGCCATTTGCGGAAGGGGATGCAGCGGCACATCTGCAAGACGGTCAAAGGCGTTTGTTAATTGCCTTAATTGCGCGTCCTTCAACTTCCTCACATCCAAAACGAGCAGTTTGTGCAGCGTCGGCTTTTTGAACTTCACCCAAGCGCCGTGTGTCTCCAAGCGATTAGCAATGAGCAAAAACAGCCCTAAAGTGCTGTTGAGCCAAAGGGTGAGGGCTTTAGCGTGTCGGTCATCTAAACCATCCCGCAACTTGAGCGGCCACCAAGACATGGACAAAACGGGCTTAGGTAGCAGAACAGCGGTTAGTCGTTGGGTGTTCAGTCCCATCCGCTCTACAATCAGCACTTTGCCCGCACGAGACCAAAGCAGTTCGGCATCCCGCAGTGGGCGTTTAGGACGGGGGTGGCGTAAAGGCGCAAGGTAAGCGTTGGGCGATTGGTGAAGCGTTGTGACTGTTTCCGCATCATGCCTCCAAAATGCTGGGTAGTTCGTTGGCGTGCTCGTGTCTTCCAAAATCTCAAAGCCCATCGTAAATATCCCGCACATCGGGTCCCAACTCGCCCAATTGCTGGAGCGGGCAAAGTGGTAGGTAGGTTTCGTTGAAAACGCCATCACGATACAACTGCAGCAAGGTCTTCACGAGTTCGCCTTGTGCGAAAGCAAAAGGAAAGAGCCAATGAGGCAGCGCTCTCAAGTCACTCCAACGCACGATAACAGTTTCGCCCGCCTTTTCGTTGCCAAGCCAAAGGTCGTAGATAGTGTCAGGTTGCGCATCGCTCAACTCTCGCAATTGCTCCGCCAACAGCAACGCCTTCAACGGGTCGGTCGGGTTGTGCCAAAGGTTGACACAGAGGGTGATAGGTGAGGGAAATTCGTTATAACGCCCAATGCTGCTTGTATGCCGATGAGCAAAAATGCCCACTGAAACAGTCTGGCTTGGTCGGGCTCCAGTTTGAAGATATGAGGCAACAACAACGAACCGATTATCGCACCGAGCGTGATCAAAAAAAACCAACACCCCACATCATCGTCGCCAATTGCCCTAAGATACGGTTGGCTTGGTCGTAATCGCCTGTTGCTTTCGCTGCAGCGAGGTGACGGGTCAGGGTAGTAGTCAGTCCAAACTCCAAAAGGCTTAGGTAACTCACGACACTTTGCGCCAGCACCCAAACGCCATACTGAGCAGCGCCCAAATACTTGGTGAACATCGGGATAAGTATGAAGCCGACAAGGGCGCTGACGAAGTGGCGGAGCGGGAAATCATGTTGCGGGCAATCCGCCTCGCTAAACTGCCACCAGTTTTTTGTTGTTCGGTCGCCGTCATTTCCTCTCCTCAACCTTCCAAAGATGGAGACAAAGGCTATATGCAACCACAAAGGTGAGCAGTGCAAGTAAAGGTTCCATGCTGAAAGAGTGTCTGTCTGGTTCTGCACCACCTGCAACTACGACTGTCAGTAAGATTGTTGCTACGCTAAATGCTGCAAGAATTCGTATGAAGTGCGGAAATCTCCTCGGCATAAACAAGACCAGTGCTAACCCCCCAACCTTGAGCAATAAGCCGAATGGGAACCAAATAGTGAAAAATGAGGCAAAGCCTGCGGGAAAAGGTAGAGGTTTGAAAAAGGTTATTATTGCAGTGATTATGCTTTTCATGAAAATATCTGGATGGTGGATAATTGCTTTAAAGGCTTCTTTTTCCAATTTCTTACTAATAGCACTATATGGTAATTTCCACTTTAACATAAGATTAGGTGCAATATGAATTATAGCAAATCTATAATTTTTTACCGAACATTTAGGGCATTTAGGTATATGCTCATAAAGTGTTTGTTTTAGGATTTTATCATTAAAAGCATCAATTCTTTTCATTGATGTAAAATGTATGCATAAATTGAAACCAGTTACTGTGGAAATTCCCCAAAAGCCATAGCGAATACCATTACGGGTAATCCAACCACCAACAAGGATAAGTGGAGGCAAAAGAAGGGCTACTACACTGTGCCAACTAAAAACTGCTGATTTGCGGATAACCTTATACAGCCACCAACTAAGAGGCAATATTGTAGCCAAGATGAATTGAGGGCGGGTAAGAGCAAGTAGTCCCCCTAACAGGGAGACCCACCACAAGGAGCGTGGACGAATTTCCTGAGTCTGGTCTAACTTGCATAACCCCCATAGTAAAGTAAGCAACAAGGTAGCGGTGAGAATCTCAGTTAAGATAGCAAGTTCAAATCCCCAAAACCATGTCGGATTCCATCCAATGACCAAAAGTGCCACGAAGAAAGCAATAAGCGAATTACCTGTTAGACTCAGAAGCAGTTGGAATAAAAGCACTGTCGATAATATTCCTAAAATATGTTGGGTAATTTGAACTAATTTTAGATTTTCTTTTTGTGTAAAAAATTTTAAGTGCCAAGCATCAATTTTGAAACCTTGGTGGCGCTGGATACGCTGCAATATTGCTTCTTCAGTTCCCTTCTTTGGGGAGAGGAAGAAAATAGTGTTAAGGAAAATTGGATACACAGGAGTTCGGAATCCTTGGTCATCTCGATGAAGGTCAAAAGGTGATATATTTTCACCTCTTAAGACTCTCGCAAGATTAAGATAAGAGAAACTATCAGGTGTAAGATATGGAACTCTTCTAAACGCAGCATAAACTCTTGGTAGAGAAGATAGCAAGATAACTAATGCTAAAAGGATTTTAGAGCTGTTCATGATTTGCCTTATCAAACCACCATTAAATTGCCTCATCACTGTCATTTGGCTCACCTCTAAAGCGTAATTTGGATAGTGTTTAATTCTTAGGTAAAAACGATTTTTATGTGTCGTCCTTATAGGTGACGGTCGCCCAAAAATAACCGCCTACTCGTAATTCGTAATGCTTAGGTTTATTGCTTGTCAAAAACTGCGTCGACTGGGACTGAGAAGCCTTTCAGGATTTCGGAGTGGGCGATTTCGCCTGTTTTCCATTTTCCGAGCAAGTGATATGCGCCGTGCCGCAAGACATAGACTTCAATGGTCTCGTCCTCAGGGTCAACGAGCCAATATTCGCTGACGCCAGCCTTTCGGTAGTCTTCAAATTTTTTTTCGCCTCGGTGGCATTGTTGCGCAAATAATTATGGCAAGAGGGCGGTGAGATGTTAAGGTCTAACAAATTGGGGTGAAAACAATGAACAAAACCTTAACAACCCACCACCAAAGAGACTGGAAAGAGGATTTTGTTGCACAAAGTGTAAATTTCAGCACAATGCGGACTTTGTGGCGGCGTATAACATTGCCGTAAGGGCATTGAAGAAGTTAGGGATGAGGGAAGAGATAGGTTGGAAGGTATTGACAGGGAAGCCGAGGGTGTTATAATGACGATGGATCATGGGGAGCAGGCTCCCCATGGGCAGCGTGCCCGCCGAAAGGTGGGTGGAGGGCAGAGCCTGTCTGCCTGTAAGCAGCACCTTCCCACATGGGGAGGTTGACTGCAAGTTCACATTATCCCCTGACCCCAGCGGTGAAGAGCCGCTGGGGTTTCAATTGTCTTAGCGCTTGCTGTCCACATTAACCCCTTAAGACAGAAAACTTGCCCAAGCGAGGGTTAGCACGAACTATTGCCTTGTAACGCTCCCCTCAGTGTTTGCACAGTTGCGACAAACTAATGGCGCACGAGAACGGGAGACGACCCTTGCTGAGAGCGTAGCCTCTGCCTTACGCAATGAACACTCACAACCCCGCTGTAGCGTTTCCAATCCCCAAGGTTAGGGCGGAACACCGTCGCTTTTTCGTCAGCGTTAAATCAGCGTCAGTTACCATTACTTTGCCGAAAATTTTGCTTATGACCCGTGACCCACAACCCAAAACCCGCTGTTTAATCGTCCCCTCATGGTCGGGTCGGAACAGATTTTATCCGGATAAATTCTCGTTGAGGGATTTGGGTCGCCGTCCCCTCATAGTCGGGTCGGAACATTTTAAAAGCAACCGCCGGGCTCACACTCCATCAATAGTCGTCGTCCCCTCATAGTCGGGTCGGAACCCGAAAAGTTCCCAGAGGGCTTCGAGGCAAAGGGCATTGTCGTCGTCCCCTCATAGTCGGGTCGGAACAGGTGATTGAGAAGGCTGGTTTTGAGATCGAGATTGGGTCGTCGTCCCCTCATAGTCGGGTCGGAACTGAACGAGCATGGCGATAAAGGCTGTCTCTCTCTCGTCGTCGTCCCCTCATAGTCGGGTCGGAACTCAGTGATAATTTGATTGCCGTAGTTGGCGACGAGTATTGTCGTCGTCCCCTCATAGTCGGGTCGGAACTTATCGTCGCTGGAGTTCACCTCGGCGGAGATGTGCGGTCGTCGTCCCCTCATAGTCGGGTCGGAACCAAGGCAAATTTTGGGGTTTTGACGGTGAAACGAAGGGAAACGGGAAAGGGGTTGCAGTCGACCTTCGGTTGCCCGAAAACCCTTAGGGGGTCGACGGCAACCGACCCTTCAAAATTGGGTCATTTTGGGCTAAAATCGCCACCACGCCTCTATCCTGCTTTCAAGGTGCTCAAAACCGCTTAGGTCGACGGCAAGTTTAGCACAATCCAAAAGAAGAGTAAAGCCAATTTCGTTAATGCCCCGTGACCCTCAACCCAGAACCTAATATCTAATCGTCCCCTCATGGTCGGGTTGAAAATCACTTCCCGCAATATCCGCCGAATAAGCATTAGTTAGCGCACGACTTCTCAGAGGGGGTGACGGACTGTGCAACAGGAAAAGGTTAGGTTGCTAAAGGATGCCCTTAGCCTCGTCCGTGTGACGGTTGAGTTAGACCCGTCCAATTCTCTCTCATTCGTTCCCGTTTCAGAAACTTTGCGTGACATTGAGCCCGAAGACATTCAGCCGCCAAAAGCTATCTTAATGGACAGTGAGATGTTCAAGGTGTTGTGGCGCTTTATTAGGCGGGCGGTTGTGTTGGTCGTCCCCGCAGGCAAGGAAACCGTCTCCCTTCGTGAAGTTGAAGTCTATGCCACTTCTTGACGGGGGTGGTCAAAGTGACCGTTGAAGTCCTCAAGGAGACGATAAAGCAAGCGCTAATGACCGAGCCTTCCCCGCCTCGTTTTAGACTGTCGCAACTTAAGGAATGCTTGCGCCAGCAATGGTTTGAAGTCAACGAGCCCGAGCCTGAGGGTGAGACGAACTTAATTGAGTTAGGTCATTTTCTCAAGGGGCGCTTGTTTGAGGATTGGGTCGCTTCAGCATTTCCAGAAGCCGTCCGCCAACACGAAGTCGAACTTCATGGAATCAAGGGGCACATAGATTTGTTCATATCGCCCGATGTTGTGATTGAGGTCAAAACGACCACGACCCAATCCTTGGTGTTCGCCCCAAGTTATGACCATGTTTGGCAAGTAAAGGCATACTTGGCAGCGCTAAAGTCCAGTGGGATTGACGAGCCAAAAGGTTTTCTCATCTATATCCCTGCCGATGACCCTGCCAAGTGCCTTGACTACATCTTTCCTGTCGATTTGTCCGACCACGAGTATGAGATGCTCTTAAACAGGGCGAAAACTTTGAGCGAAGCGACAGATAGCCCGCCTCCTATCCCGTCCGACTACAGCCCTGAAAAATTGCCGTGTGCGGGCATTATTTTCAACGCACCTTACCGCTGTCCTTACTTTGAGAAATGTTGGGGCGAAATTGGGACGATAGTTCCCCGTTCTTGGGTTGATGGATTGGGGGCTCAATTGGCTCAACTGGACGAAGTGATAGCAGCGTTTGAGAAAGTCATCAAAAGCAAGGAAGAAATTGAGAGGCGAATCAAAGAGGCAATGCGGGAGAAGGGCTTAACCGAATTGGTCATCAGTGGCGACCAATTTGAAATTGTGGCGCAAATGGCGGATAAGCCCCGTGAGCAAATCGACATAAAGGCTCTGAGACAGGACTTTGGAGACGATATATTGCGACGCTATGTTAGGGAAGTTTACCCGATTTTCGTGCGTTGGCGGAAGAAGTGACGACAAATAGGGCGGGGGCATAAAAAAATTTGGCGGCAGCGCTCCCGAGCCGACCGTCTCCCCGCCCCGTTTTGCTTTGGCGGGGTCTTTTAGGTTCAATCTATCGCTGCTTCAAATATTCCCTCATTGCTTCGGCAACGAGTTCTTGAAAAGTTCGCCCCTCATCAATCGCCATGTGCTTGAAGGTCTTGACCAAATTCATGGGCAACCGAATTGTAACCTTCGTCATCGGCTCAAAACCTTCCGATGCCTCAGCCTCGGCTCTCGTTCCTCTCGGCTCTAATTGCTCCATGACCTTTATCCCCTTCCTTCCAAGTTCCGCCAAGGTATCCTCTTTCCTTTTCCTCACTTCTTCTTCACCCTCCTTTCGATAGCTTCAGCGATTTGCTCAATTTGCTGTGCCCACTTGCTCGCGGGAGCAAGAATATGCAGCGGTTTCCTTTCCAGTGCTGTCTCTTTGACCCTAACGGACTTGGAAAGCACACCTAAAAACTTCCCCTCTCCCATAAGTTGCTTAACTGACTCGATAACCCTTTGAGTTATCCTCGTGTGTTCCTCGGCTAAGTTCACAACGACGCCCAAAACTTCCACCGTCCTTTTCTGTTTGCTCGAAAATTCAACCAAATTATCAACTAACTGAACAACCCCTGCAACTGCAAAGGGAGATGGGTCAACGGGAACGACAATGTAGTCACAGGAGAGAATCGCAGCCCTCGTTAAGGGTCTCCAGCCTGTAGGTGTGTCCAAAAGGATGAAGTCAAAAGGTAATGAGCGGATTACCTGTGATGGCAAAAGAAGGTCTGGGTTCGTCCCCCTCATGTCCCAACTCGAGAGTTTGCTGTCAGCACCCAAAAGCCAAAGGTTCTCTGAGGCAGGATAGGGTTGAGGGGACTTTCGGGAAAATAGGCAGCGGGTTTGAGCGTCTTCAGGGAGACTTTCGGGAGGCAAAAAAGCAAAGGTTAAGTTGCTCTGAGGGTCGAAATCGACTGCTAAAACTCTCTTACCCCTATCAGCCCAAAGAAAAGCTAAGTTGTAAGTTAAAGTCGTTTTCCCGACCCCGCCCTTTAAACTGGCAAAGGCGATGACGACCATGCTAAATCACTTCCGCTTCCCGAGTTTCCTGTTGCATTGCGAATGGATTGTCATTCGTAAGACTTGCCTTACGAAAGAATTGCTGGCTCACATCTATTTAGACATTGTTTTGCTTCCCTTCGTTGCCTCTGGAACGATTGGCTCAATCTCGATTTTCGTCTTATCCCTGACCTTGACTTTGAGGATAGTTTTGCAGTGAGGGCATCGGATTGCGACAATACCTTCGTCATTCAACTGCAGCGCTAAGGGTTTAACCTTCCACCTTATCGTTGCCCCTATCCTGCCCCAGAACTTCTTTGATAACCGTCTCCGATATTTCGTGTCGTTGATTGCGTGCCATAGGGTTGATTTGTTGTAGCCTGTCAGCTCCGACATCCTCTTTAAAGAGATGCCAGCTCTTTCCATCC
>Ga0326763_1000238_pt1 | contig 20494 bp, 16 predicted proteins | sample NORPS_P_FD_207671 | JGI IMG/M metagenome (GOLD analysis project Ga0326763, IMG submission 207671) | Hot spring water microbial communities from Norris Geyser Basin, Yellowstone National Park, WY, United States - NOR.PS_P | ecosystem: Environmental > Aquatic > Thermal springs > Unclassified...
CCTTGCGCTTGCGAAAATCAATGACTCCTTCCCGTTGAAGCCAATGAACTGCTTCCCGTTCCATCGTGTCTTTCAAACCCGAACCGTCAACGACGGGAGTTTGCTTGACCAGTTGGGCGAGTTTCAGCGCTTCCCTCAAAGCATATTTTCGCTTGCCACACCGAACCCAAATGTCCATTCCGCCGAAGCACAAAGCATCAGCTTTGCCGTCCAGTTGCTGGAGCAAATCGGCGAACTTGCGCAAATCCCCATCGGTTCCGATTCGCTCAATCAAAAACCGCTCACCGAAGAACTCCGCCTCAACTTTCTTGTCCCGCTTAGATGAACCCAAACTCACGCTAACGACCCGCTTCATCACCTTCGCTCTCCCACTTGACTTGATAGACGACCATTTCGTCCCCGCCACAAATGACATTATGAGCCAATTTGACCCGATAGATCGGCTTCAGTTCGGGACGGCGGGAAAGGCGTGGATACCAGTTGGGGAAGATGACGATGTAGTCCACCCTTCGTCGCTTCAAGAATTCCCAAATGCCTTCCTCGTTCGCACCAAAGATGCCTGTCCCTTGAGGCTTGTAAACGAAGGGCAAAATTTCAGGCATAACCAAGCCACAGGTGTCCACGATGCGCCGTTTGGAAAAGAAAGCGATAGCGCCTATGTCGTTGGTGGCAATGACTGCATTTGGTGGTGTGTTTTGGGCAAGCCACTTGCCTATGCGAACTTGCATGTGAGTCGTGTTTTGAACCATCCAACCGTGTTCGTTAGCGACCCAAATCAAACTCGGAATCGCACCGATAATCCAAAGGGGCAACTTCCTCCATCTCTTGCTCCAAACCGAACCGAAAACTAACGCCAAAACCAAGGCTGGCATGAAGTAGCGGGTGAAGTAAATGCTCATAGGCGGGAAGCGATGGGCAACCAAACGAATCGTTGCGAACACAAGCGGGACTGTCAGCAGGAAAACCGCTTGCCAATCCCTTTCATTGCATTTCCTCTTGACTGCTTCCACGAAAGCAGCGAAGGCTGTTGGGTTCATTGCCAACCAAAAAGTGAAAAGCACGATGCCGATGGAAATCGTGAACAGTGCACCGAAGCGAATGTGAGAAGGTTCAGCCTTGGCGAGATAAGTTGCTGGGAACGGAGTGCCTGTGTGCTTGAGGTTGAAAGCCACCCAAGGGGAAACGAGAAGCACGGTCAAAAGCCCCATGCCGATGAGCAGAAGCAAACTTCTTTGGCGGTGTTCCAAAAATTTGTGAAGTGCTGAAAGGGCAAAGAAGACCAGAGATTCTGGACGGGTCAGAGCCGCCATCCCCCAAATGAAGCCTTCCAGCAGCCATTGGGGCGACGGTTGAGCCAGAAACCGAACATGCCACCAAAATCCCAACACGACCAAAAACACCCACAAACTTGTTTCCATGCCTGAAAGAGCAGCGGTGACTAAGAGAGGGGAAAGGGCGACAGCCCAGCCAGCAATTTCGCTCTCGTCGGTGGTTTGCAATTGCTGCGCAATTTTGAGTCCGACAGCGATAGTTCCCAACCCAGCCAAGATGCCCATCAACTTCATCGGCAAAACGAATTGTCCTGTCAACTTATAGGCGATGGCAGAGAGAACAACCCAAAGGGCAGACGAGAATCCGGGGACAGGTTCGCCCGGGTTGTAACTGAACCCGAACCCATCTGCGAGGTTGCGGGCGAATTGAGCGAAAATCCAAGCGTCATCAGAGACGAAACTTACTTGCCCGGCTCTAAACTTTTCCGCCAGCAAGTAGATTCCGCAAAGGCAAAGGAAGGCAAAATAAGGCTGCCATCGCTTGTTCATGGCGCTCGCCCCCTTAAAGTGTAAACTTTGACCAGCCAAAATCCGCAGGGAGCGTGGAAAACCCACTCCCTTATCGGCTTGCTCAGCGGGACACCGCATTTTTGCGCATAGCCTGTGATGCCGACGAAGAAATCGGATTGACGCAAGGTTCGCTTTAACGCTTCTCGCTGCATAGGTGTTGGGCTCAGTTCAATGAGCTGCAAATCTGGGCGCAAACGCTGTAGTGTAGGGAAGGGGTCCGGGAGTCCGTGAAGCAAAACCTGAACACCTTTCGGCAAAACTGTCACCAGTTCAAGGTTGAAACGGTCAATTTCCGCTTTCAGACCTTGCACCGACGAAAGGGCTTGCCCCACTCTGAAGCCTTGATAACTGCACCACAAAAGACAAAGCCCCACCAAAGCAGAGCGCCGTCGGTTTTCCTTGAAGGCTTGGTGAAACCAAAGGCTGAGGAGCAGGTAGCCAAAAGGGGTGAACCAACCGATGTAGCACAATTCGCCACCGAGAGATGCCGAGCAGTAAACTGCAATGAAGAAAGCCAACTGCCATCCACAAAGCGGTAACGCCCTTCGCTTCCACGCTAAGACGGAGACCAAGGTCAAGGGAAGCCAAACCGGCGGTGAATTAACGGCGAAAACCCCACTAAAGGGGAAGAGTGCCTGAAGGAACAGAAGGTGGAGCAATTTACCCACAAAGCCAGATTCACTTTTGCGGGCAAATTGGTAGCACAACTGCGCCCAAAAACTCTGCCAATCTTGAGCGGCGTAGATGAGCCACATACCCCAACCCAAAAGGATGGGAAACGAGAACCAAAGCAAGTCTCGCCAGCGCTTCCGCCAAGCGAGGACAAGTGCCAAAGTCAGAACCGAAGGGATGGCGATGAAATGGGTGAGCGTCGCTAATGCCCCGAAGAAACCTGCTGCCGCTGCCTGCCAAATCCTTCCGCCCCGTTGGTGTTCAGTGAAAGCCAGTAAACACGCCATTAACCAAAAAGCGTTCATCGTGTCCATCCGACCGAGGTTGGAGTTGTATTGGAAGGTCAAGTCAAGAGCCGTCCAGATGACGCAAACCAGCGCAAGTTGAGGACAAATGCCCCACCTTAAAGCGAGTAGCCAAAGCAGCAGCAAAATTCCGACCCCGCAAACTCTGCTCAGCAACCTTGACGACATGACATCAAAACCCACCAACTTTCCCCAAACTGCGAGGACGAGGAAGTAAACTGGTGGCTGCCAATATGTTCGCTGCGATATGCCGGGCAGTAAATCGTCCAATACGGGGGTGCCCATCCCTTTCCCTTCGGCAAGGTTTTGCGCCGGTTGAAGGAAGCAAATTTCGTCAGCAGTGTATGGCAACAACGCATAGCTGTAGAAATTGAGCAGGCTAACAAAGCCGATAATCACGAAAGCAATAACAACCATATCCAACAGCGGGAGTGAGCCGCTTTTTATGGTTTCGCTTCGCTCGTTCATTCTCCCTTCACCCTGCCAAGTCAGTGCTCCAAAGCGAGTTCTTTCGCTGCAACGGGCGTTTTTTGGAAGCCGTTTTCAGCCCTTGACTTTAATCGGTAGCCAGCAGCGAATTTTGTAGCGTTGCCCTTCTGTGGGGATAGGTTGGACATCAAGGCAAGCCAGAAGCGTGACGGTAGATGATGGGCTGGAGGCTCATCTCTCGTTTCGTGCCGATAGTTAAAAATTTCCCGAATGCGTCCTCGTGGCTTTGACCAGAGCAATTTCTTCAATCTCAACGATGTGCTGCTCCGATGCGTGTTGAGGGAACAGCCATGCTCCGAAGCAAATGTTGACGGCAGCGACATTTTCGGGTCTGAATCGGTCGTCCACGCTGCCACGCCCTTGCGGGCTGGTTCCCCAGTGGGCGAAGTGGCGAAGGGTAGATAGCGGCAAGCGAATTTCCTGCCATTCCGTCTTTAAAGGCACATTCGTTCCCCACGGCGTTCCATCTCGTTCAATCAAGGCAACTTCAATGTGGGTTGTCACGGGTGTGACTGCTCGTGCTTTGATGACCAAAGTGTCACATTGGGCGAGTTCGTCACGGCGGGATTCAAACTCCTCAAAAACATCGTGTCGGAAGTAAACGCAACTTGGAGGCGGACCGAACCCGTTGACAGAAATCCTCAGCGCAACTTTTTCAGCCCCGCCGACAAGGCTTGTTCGAACTGGGACATCGCCCCGCACCGAAACTTGGTGGCGCTCAGCGCTGAACAAAACGATTGGGGCATCTTTGCTTAAGACGGCGACCTTCCAGACCTTCGGCTTTATCGCTACCCGCTCAATCTCCAGTCCATGCGGCAAAGTTCTTTCGTCGCCGTAAAGCCAAGCGCCAAAAATGACGGAAAGTTCAGCAAGTTCCGAAACTCGCAACCTCTGACCTTTCGTGCCCCAAAGTGGTCTCAAATTTTCCAACGGCACTTCAATCTCCCGCCAAGTATTTGTCAAGGGCACTTCATATCCGTAAGCGGAGCCATCCCGTTCAACCAGCCCAATTTCAACGGCTTTAGTTTGCGGGAACAAACTCCTTGCACGAACCACAAGGTTCAAACCGGAAACATCTTCGGTCGGCAACTTGGGCGAGCGGACTTTCAGCCTAACGCCCGCGCAACTGGGTGGCTCGCCGAACCCCGTAGCCATCAGCCTGAGGACTAAACTTCCGACATCGCTGCCTTTGACGATTTCCGAAGTTGCTTTGTGCTGCTGCGGTCCAGTGTATGAAACGGGCGGCGGTTTGTCTCCTTCTTTCAGGGCGAAAATCGTTTGCGCTTCGAGGAACTCTTCTTTCCGCACTGGTTCCCTTCCCAAATCAGCAGGGAAGGTTTGAAACTTCTGCCCAAGTTTCACGCCGACAAGATACTCAATTTCGCCGGGCTTGAGCCAATTGCTTGGAATCGTCGCTTCGTAACGGTATGCCCGTTTGCGCTCCAACGGGATTGAACGAAAAACTCTCGCACTTTCATGCCAAAGATAGAGCATGACCCTCTCAGGTTCTCGTGGCGATGCGACGGTGAAGGTCAGCCTCAAGGGTTTACCCTCAACCCATTCTCGGACAGGTTCATGCCACACCGTTGCGGGAGCGTCGCTACTTGGTGGAGCGTAAAATTCACGAAGACCAACTGCAAACGGAAGTTGGAGCCTTTCAAGGTCAACTTTTGAACTCTGTCGGCTGAGCAAGTAAACGCCGGGGCGGATGGTGAAAGTGCCCGAAACTGCTTTCGCTCGGAAACGGTTGCCTTCGTTGAGTGGCTCAACTGCGAAGTTTGGTCCTAAATCTGGCAGGTTGACCTGCATGACTCGTTCTCGCCAGTAAACCCTTGCGACCTCTCGCTCAAGGCTCGGTCTGCCATACGGGTCATTCACCCAAACTGCGTCGGGATAAACTTCAAGCCTCCAAACACCGTCGCCCAACTTTTCCAGAAAGTATGCGCTAGTCCCTTCGTAGCGGACTATGGGCGAAGAGCCACAGCCGATGATTCGCTCCAATTTTTCGGGTGATGGCGGCTTCGTCTTCGTGTCGTTGGAGTAGAAAAATTCACGCTCAGTCACCATCTCGCTCAAATCCTCTTCGTAACTCACCCTAAACGGTCCGAAACGAGTGTTCTCAGGGTAGCGCCCATAAGTTTTCAAGCGAGGCAACCTGCGAAACGCTTCGGCTGCGATGATGAAACTCACGGCTTTGTTAGGTGTGTAAACAAGGTTGAGGTAATGAGTTTGCCAGTTGATGTTGAACGGAGCCAGCGGCAATACATCGTATTGAAACTGGGCTGCAATTTGAGCACCACCGCTCCGGAACGCACGAGCCATCGCTGGGTAGATGTAACTCCCAGGCACATCGGCGGCGTCAAACTCGTAAACGATTTTCGCCTTCCTTTCAAGTTCCGGTGCTCGCATTGATGGGTAGTCGTCAACTAAGGGCAGGAAGTTCCGCTTGAGCGACCGACCGGAAACCAAACCCGTCGGATACCAAACGAAACTACAACCGTCAACAATTGAGTCACGAACGGCTGCAAACTTTCCATCCCAACCGTTGTAAAAGAGCGGCTTTTTGCATCCCGTTCCACGAATCGCTTCAGCGAGGGCATTTATGTAGTCCCTCACTTGCTCGTTGGTTGTGCCCGGCGGATATAGCGGCTCGTTTATAAGTTCAAAGCCGACAATTGCTGGGTCATCTTTGTAAGCGAGACCAGTGTAGCGGTTGACATGCTGAACAAATTGAGCGAGATAGTTTCGCTGAGCCTTTCGTGCCTCAAGGTCAGTTGTCATTTGCTGCATCGTGAAGAAGTTGGAGAAGCCAGCGCTTGGGTTCGGCGTCCACCACCAAGCAATCGAGGTCAAAAGCGTGTAAATGCCTCTCTCCTTCGCTTTCGCAATGAGGTAGTCAAGCAAACGCAAATGCTCGTTGTCAATCAAGTTGCCCTCTCGGTCGCTGATTTCTCTGTCCCAAACATGCAGGCGAATCAAGTTCAAGCCCATCCGAGCGAGGTGAAGCAAGTCAATGTCAATCACCTTCTCAATCTGGAAGCCAAGCGCTTTCAGTTGGTGGTAGTCAATGGAAAACGGTGCGTAGTAGTTGACGCCGAAAAGAGCCACTTCCTCGCCGTTGTCCTGCCATCGCAAAATTCCATGTTCGTCAACGACAACGGTGCGGTTCGCTGGTCGCCAAGTCGCTTGCGCTGCAGCAAATGTCTGAGCGAAAACGATGGGCAACAAAATCCATTGGGACTTCAAACAACCCCACCGCCTTTCGCATCCGTCAGGATGCCACAAGCCGGACAACCTCTTCCATCGTTGCGACAACGAAATCTGGTTCAACTCCTTCGGGTTTCGGTTCGCCCGTTCGGTTGAGCCAACAAGTTCTCATGCCGACCTGCTTTGCCGGCGCAAGGTCATACTTGAAACCGAAAGCGACATGCAAAATTCGCTCGGGCGGTTCTTTGATTTGCTGCAAAGCGAACTCAAAGATTCGGGGGCTTGGCTTGTAGATTTTCGCGTCTTCCGCAGTGATGAGGGCGTCAAACTCAACGCCTATCAACTTCACGCTCTCCCGCAAAATGTCGTTGTCGGTGTTACTGATGATGGCGATGCGGGCGTGGCGTTTCAGTTCTCTCAGCGCTTTCGGGACATCAGGAAAGGGCTTCCAAGTCGGCATGGAAGCAGCGAAAGCATCGCCGTCTTCAGGCTCATACGGGATGCCAAATTCTCGCAGGGTCGCTTCCAAACTCAACCGCAAAATTTCCTTGTAGGGGCGATACTCACGCTGGATGAGTTCAAACTGGATGGCTTCCCATCGCTGGTGCAAATTCTCAATTTCGGCGGAGATGCCCTTTCGGCTCACCAGTTCGCTCAGGAAACTCCTAATGCCTGCATCCCAATCAATGAGCGTGCCGTAACAGTCAAATGTCACCCACTCAAATTTGTTCATTTGAAAGTCGCCCCTCCAATTGTCCCTGCCTTCGGAATCTTCAGGGCGTCAAAAACGCTGTCAGGAACGCCTTTCGCCTTCGTGCGAATGGTTTCACGGGTCAGCAAGTTCCCGTGAATGACGACCTCCCACCTGCCTTTTCGCTTCTGCAAAAACAGAACCAAAGTCTCAAAGTCGTAAACAATCGCAAGGGCATAGTTGCGGTAAATGCGGATGTCCAAAATTTGCGGGTTTCTGTAAAACTGCTGGGCAAGGTAGTCTTTGACTGCTTTGCGGATTTCCGCTCTTTCCCTTGCCTCAGGCATATACTGCCAAATTGCACCAACTATGAGCACGAGCAAGATCAAACCCAAAATTGCAGCGAGCCATCTCATCGCTAATTCACCCCTTTCTGACGAGAATTCAAATATGAACGCTTACACGCTTGCACACTTTCACGCCCGCACGCTTACACTCTTGCACGCTTGCACGCTAACTTAACGATTTTTTCTGTGACCTCTTCCGGCGTCATCCCTGTCGTGTCAATCTCAACGGCGTCCGGCGCTTTTCTGAGCGGCGCTATTGCTCTGGTTTTGTCCCGCTCATCTCGCTCCTTGACTTCCTGAAGCACTTCTTCGTAACTGACCGAGATGCCCTTTTGCTGCAATTCAAGCCACCTTCGCTTTGCTCGCTCTTCAAGGGATGCGGTCAAAAAAATTTTGACTTCAGCGTCAGGGGCGATGACCGTTTGGATGTCTCTCCCTTCCATGACGACGCCGCCGAGTTCTGCCATCGCCTTTTGGCGTTCTGCCAAAACTTTGCGGACACCCTCGTGGGCACTAACGATAGACGATGCTTCGGAAACTTCCGGCGTCCTAATTGCTTCCGTCACATCTTCACCGTCCAAGAAAACCCGAACGCTTCCGTCCACCTGTTGTTGCAGTTGGATGTCTGTCGCTTCAGCCAACATAGCCATCACTATTGGGTCGTTGATGTCCATGCCCAACCTCAAAGCCTTCAAGGCAACAGCACGATACATCGCCCCTGTGTCGACATAAAGGTAGCCGAGTTTTCGGGCGACCAGTTTAGCCACAGTGCTCTTTCCAGCGCCAACAGGTCCATCAATGGCGATGACGAGACCCTTCGGTCGCTTCACGCCATCTCCACCTCTGCCCCCAGAGACGCCAAAACTTGTGGGAATTGCGGGAACGAAATTGCGACGCAATCGGCATCGTGTATGACTGTCTCGCCTTCAGCCAAAAGCCCAGCGATAGCCAAAGCCATCGCAACTCGGTGGTCACCGTGACTTTGAACTTCAGCACCCATCAGTTTGCTACCTCCATGCACGACCATGCCATCGGGGAGTTCCTCAACTTGAGCGCCCAATTTGCGCAGTTCGCTCACCATCGCTGCGATCCTGTCACTCTCTTTGACCCGCAACTCTTGAGCATCTCGGATAACGGTTACCCCTTCCGCATTAGTGGCGATAGCAGCCAAAACCGGCAACTCGTCTATGGTTCGTGGAATCAGGTCACCCGAAATTGTTGCGCCTTTCAACTTGCCGCCCCGAACGGTTACATCCGCAACTGGCTCTCCGCCTTGAATTCGCTCATTGTGCAGCAAGACTGTTGTGCCCATTTGCTTGAGGACTTCCAAGTAACCGCTTCTGGTTGGGTTGACGCTTATCCCCAGTGCGGTGACTTCCGAATCAGGGATAACTGCTGCCGCACACAAAAAGAAGGCAGCAGATGATGGGTCGCCGGGGACGATAACTGTTGTGCCTTTCAATTTCGCTGGACCAACTACTGCGACCGTGAGTTCCTTGACAAAAATTTTTGCCCCGAAAGCCTGAAGCATCCTCTCAGTGTGGTCACGGGATGGGGCGGGTTCATGGACCAAAGTCGTTCCGTCTGCGAACAAGCCTGCCAACAAGATTGCCGATTTGGCTTGAGCGCTGGCTACAGGCAAAGCCCACTCAATGGGGCGCAATTCGCTTCCCCGCATTCGTATCGGTGGCAAATATCTTTCTGTCCGCCCCTCAATTTTCGCACCCATCCTTTGCAGAGGGATAGCCACCCTGTCCATCGGTCGCTTCTGCAACGACAAATCACCCGTCAACCAACTTTCAAAAGCGTGTGCCGCCAAGATGCCCATCAAGAGCCGCATCGTTGTGCCCGAGTTACCGCAGTCCAGCAGTTCTTCGCTCTGCTTCAAGTTAGCGCCACCAACTCCATGCACGATGATTGATGGCGTGCCGATGCCGTCAATTTGCACGCCCAATTGCTGCAAGCAGCGGGCGGTGCTCATGACATCTTCTGCAACGAGGCAATTTTCCACCCTCGTTTCGCCCGCTGCGATTGCACCCAGCAAAAGCGCCCGATGCGAAATGGACTTATCACCAGGCACAGAAAAAGCGCCACGAAGTTTCGCTTTCCCCCGAACTATCAACTTCATCTCCCATCACCGTCGGGAAACTTCAATCTCAGCCTCGAAATCCCTAACGATTGTAGCGCCAACAACCACTCAAGGTCACCATCGCTTTCGCCGAACGGGATTTGTGGACTGGTATCGCAAACTTCTGCCAGATTTGCCCAGAGTGATGGAAACGCTGGAAAGTCTCATGGGTTGAGTGGTGTTTGGGATTAAAGTGGGCAGCAGCAACATGTCACCCCTTTCATGGCATGATTTATCTGCGGACGCGTTCAAAACTCCAAGGTGGTGAAAAGCGATGGGCATAAGTGTCGGGATTGTAGGGGTAGGGCAGTTTGGACAGCATTTCGTTCAACTTTTTCGCGACCACCCCGATGTCAGCAGGGTGGCAATTTGCGATTTGAATCCTGACAGGTTGGCTGCTTGCGCTCGGAAGTTCGGTGTCACCGAAACCTATTCGTCCCTTGACGAAATCTGCCGAAGCGATTTAGATGCCCTTGCAATTTTCACTCAGCATTGGCTTCACGCCCAGCATGCAATCCAAGCGATGAAAGCAGGGAAACATGTCCTGAGCGCTGTCCCGCCCGCTTACGGCAGGACACCCGAAGAAGCGTTGGAATGGTGCGACAAGTTGGTCGAAACTGTCAAAAGGACTGGGCAAATTTACATGCTGGCGGAGACGACCTATTATCGCCCTGAAACGATGTTTTGCCGCAAGAAGGCTGCTGAAGGGGCTTTCGGTCAATTCGTTTACGCTGAAGGCGAATACTTCCACGACATGTCTCACGGTCTTTATGAAGTCCTGCGCAACCGTTGGGGTGCCGAATTTGGTCCCGACAAAACGGGTGACCCACCGATGTTCTACCCGACCCATTCAACGAGTGGGATAATCAGCGTGATGAAGGCAAGGATGGTTGAGGTTTCCGCAATGGGCTACATTCTGCCCAACGATGACTGGTTCCGCACCGATACAATTTGGCGCAATCCCTTTTGCAACCAAGTGGCGCTGTTCCGCATGAGCAATGGAGCAATTGCCCGCATCTGTGAGTTCCGACGAATTGGTCATGTCGGAAGGGAAGGGTTCCGGATTTACGGGACGGAAGCAAGTTTTGAGTGGGATGTTTCGGGCGCAAAATGGGTGACGAAAACCGGGTGGGAACTCGTTGACCCTACGGTCGCCCGTGACCCTTTGCCCGAACCACTCGCTTCAAACTTAGGCGGTCATGGTGGTTCTCACGCTTACATCGTTCACGAGTTCGTCTCGGCTTGCAATGAAGGCAGGTTGCCAGCGATCAATGTCTGGGAAGCGGTCAGGTATTTTGCTCCGGGCGTCGTCGCTCACCAATCATCGATGCGGAACGGAGAGTTGTTGAAAATTCCCGATTGGGGCGACCCTCCAAGTTGAAATTTGGGGGCTGAAGGAAATGGCAAAACCGAAACTAACCGTCGTGATCCCAGTTTACAACGAACGGGGCACAGTCATGACGGTGTTGGAAAAAGTCAAGGCGCTTCCCGTCAGCAAGGAGATAATCGTGATTGACAACCTATCAACCGACGGGACGCGGGAATTGCTTGAGACCGTCAGTGACCCAGAAATTCGGGTTGTGTTGCAATCAAAGAACTTGGGCAAGGGGACATCAGTCAAACTCGGTTTTGCAATGGCAAAGGGAGAATGGGTCATCATTCAGGACGCTGACCTTGAATACGAACCCAACGACATCTTGAGGTTGCTCGAACACGCCGAAAAAGCGGGCGAGGTTGCAGTTTTTGGTTCAAGGCTTTTGACCGGCAACCCGCAGGGCATGTTGGCTTTTTACATCGGGCGAGTTGTGCTCAACCTCATTTTTAGGCTTCTCTTTGGAGCGAGGACGACCGATGTGGCTACTTGCTACAAATTGGTTCGCTCCGACATCGCTAAAAGGTTAAGGCTTCGTTGCAGCGGTTTTGACCTTGACTTTGAGTTGGCATCGGCGTTACGACGATTGGGTTACAACATAGCAGAAGTCCCAATCACTTACCGACCTCGAACAATTGCCGAGGGAAAGAAAATCCGCCCTATGGACGGAATTAAGGCAATCGCAACGATGTTGCGCGTTCGCATCCAATCTCGAGAGACCTTGATGCGCCCCGTCACGGCATTGTAGCTCAAACTCGGCTACAATTTCCGTTAACAAGCCGAAAGGTAATGCTCGCCTTTGTTAGAGCGGTTACGGTTGAAGGGAAGTTCGACTTTTTGAATGGGGTGAAAAGTGATGGGCAAACCAATCGTGAGCGTTTCAGGCATACGAGGCGTTATTGGCGAAACTTTGTTGCCTGAAGAAGCACTTCGCTGGACTCTCGCTTATGGGACTATGGTCAATGGAGGGACAGTGGTGCTCGGGCGCGATACTCGCCCTTCGGGAGAGATGTTGCGGGGTGCAGTGCTTGCGGGGTTGTTGTCAACAGGTTGCAATGTCATTGACTTGGGAATAGTCCCGACACCAACTTTGCAACTGGCGGTTCAGCACTGGCAAGCCAATGGCGCTGTCGCCATTACAGCGTCGCACAACCCAGCGGAGTGGAATGCGTTGAAGTTTTTTGAGCCGTCAGGCATGTATCTTGACGCCGAGGGCATAAAGAGACTGAGGGCAATTTACGAAAGCGGAGAATTTAAGCGAGCCCGATGGAAAGAAGTCGGACATATTCAACCTGACACCACCGCAATTGACCGTCACATTGAGCGGATTTTGACCTGCGTTGATGTTGAGCGAATTCGCTCGAGGAAGTTCAAAGTCGTCATTGACTGTGTTAATGGGGCTGCGTGTTTTATCTCCCCGCGACTTTTGGAACGGCTTGGATGCGAAGTCGTTCCGATTTTCGCTGAGCCGACCGGAATTTTCCAGCGCGACCCAGAACCAATTGCCGAAAACTTGGGTGAACTTTGCCGAAAGGTTAAGGAAACTGGCGCTGATGTTGGTTTCGCTCACGACGCTGATGTTGACAGGCTTGCAATTGTCGCTGACGGCGGCGAGGCTTTGGGCGAGGAAATGACGCTTGTCATTGCTGTCTACCATGTGCTTGCCCACAAGGAGAAAGGTGCGGTTGTGACGAACTTGTCCACGACGATGGCGGTGGACGATGTGGCAAAGCAATTTGGTGTCCCCGTTTACCGAACTCCTGTCGGTGACATCAATGTCAGCAAGCGGTTGAAAGAAGTTGGCGGGGCAATCGGAGGCGAAGGGAACGGCGGCGTGATTTACCCGCGAATTCAGTATGCTCGCGATGCTGTTGCAGCATTGGCTTTGATTTTGGAGTTCATGGCAATCCACGATGAACCCCTTAGCGAGTTGGTCAAGCGATTGCCCCGCTATCACATGGTCAAAAAGCGATTGCCCATTGGGAAAACGCCCGTGTATGAACTTCTGGAATGCATCAAGAGGCGATACACAGCCGAGGAGATTGTTGAGGAGGATGGGATCAAGTTGCAATGGAACGACCACTGGGTTCATGTTCGCCCATCGGGCACTGAGCCAATTTTGCGGGTCATCGCCGAAGCGAAAACACCCGACTACGCCGAGAAACTTTGCGACGAAGTTATCGCTGAGTTGAGGCAATTTTTGGACTAATGTCACGCCCCCAATCCCTTAGATGTTGCAAGGCTTAACTCTTTTAGGCTCGAGGTGCAACAAGAGGTAAGTGACGAAGATGGGTTCATCAGTGTGCTCTTGACGAAACTTTTGGGGGCATGACGGACAGCCTCTTTCACCCTTTCCTTGCAGCGCTCATAATCGACTGCCTTTGTGAACTTTTCCCATCCTTGCCCTTCCTCCGTCCCATCCCCTTTTCCCTTCCTTTGTCACCTTGCTTTACCGAAGATGCCTTATCGCCTCTTTCTTCCTTTGCCCAACTTGATGGGTCGGTCGTAATGGAAGGTCTTGGGTATCTCTCCCTCTATCACGCCTTCTTCCCCCTCAAAACCAATAAAGCAGCGAAACCGAACGGGGAAAACTTCCCTTACTCCCTTCCCCAAAACCTCGCAAAGTTGAGGGGACTCATGGATCCATTTCAATTGGTCTCCAATTATCACCATGATGTGTTCTAAAGTTTTTCTCCATGTGTTCACTTTCACAGCGCCCTTCAAAAATGTCCCATCGGCAAGAAAGAATTCTGCTTTGATCCAAACTTCATCAGCATCTGTAGGAATGTAAGGAAGGTCTATAGGGACGAGGAAACCGCAGGTTTCCCAGAAGAAGGGAAAGTGGTCAAAATCTTGCCAAGTCATTTCAGAAGCCTTCTTGCTCGCCTCATAAAGGATGTGCTCGCGCCAACGCACCAGTCTGATAGGTCTATCTATCCGAAAGTCCATGGGATATTCGCCTTCTATTACCCCCTCTTCTCCCTCAAAGCCGACAGGGCAGCGGAAACGGATGGGAAAAACTTGTCCTTCCGATCTACCAAGTCTGCAGCATAAGGCTTCATGCCCATACATCTCTAATTCGCGTTGATACCATTCGGGGATGTCCTTTCCCACAGGAGGGGGCTCCACCGAGAAAAATTCCTGATAATCTAACAATAAGGCAATGCCTTTCAAAGATTTCGCGTAAGCCTCAACTTCAACAATGCCTTGGAAAGTCGTCCCGTCAGCCAACCGAAATTCTGCCTTGACAAAGGCTAGACCTGCATCCACTGGGACGAAAAGGGGAGGGTCAACGGGAGCAAACATTGTCTCTCCTCCGATGTCCTCCAATTCCAAACAATTCACCCATACGGGAAATTGTTCAAAATCTCTCCAGGTCAGTTCGCTCTGGTCTTTCGCCAGATCATATCGAATAATCACTTTCTTGACAAACATAACTATTCACCTCCTACCGCCACAAGGTAAACCAACATTACAGTAGTTACCACATTGAAAAATTGGAACGAAAATCGGTTCTCCCTTTTGAATGTAATGCCTTTCCTAATTAGGGTAATAAGTTCCATTTTTGAACTCTTTGTAATGTTGATTAAGAGCGTTCCAAATGTCAATATAAGTCAATTTACCTTGGTGGTAAAGGTCACAAAAACCCCTCCTTGCAGGTCGGCGGAACCTGTTGCGACTTAAGTTAGGGAATTTACGATCAAACTCACCATGAAAAAGCCGATGGTCTCTTCGTGGCATTCTAATTGTAGGTCCACGGCATCCCCTCCAAGGTAAATTGGCCAAAGGTGGTGATTGTCTTCAGGCTCACAGTTTGATATCCACCCTGCAAATCTCCTATACAGCCTTCTTGCGTCGTCCAAATATCTTGAACCTTGTGCTAAGTGCCTTAAGTGCCTTGAACGCAAGAACCATTTTGCCGCTCCTGCGACTCCCCGTAAAGCCAGTCCACCTATCTTGCCTAAGACAGGGATGCAACTTAAAACCGCACTTGACCATTCAGCCCACCCTACCTCTTGCTCCATCCAATATCGCTTTATCAGAACCAAAACATCTCCGCTGTGAGGAGAATCCCTTCTTCCACCAGAGCAACGCTTGTCTCCATGCCGTTCATGCCGGGAGGAAGCAACTCGTCGTGAATATGCCTTGTTGACATTCCATGTCACCCTGCCTAAATTGTAGCGTTGAGGCTTTTTGAACGGAGGGTGTCGCTTGTGAGTTGGGGTAAGGTGTTACAACGAGAGTTTTACAACCGAGACCCAATTACGGTCGCTAAGGATTTGCTGGGTAAAGTTTTGGTCAGGGAGACGCCCGAAGGCGTCACGGCTGGAGTTATTGTAGAGACGGAAGCCTATTTGGCGCAGGGCGATCCGGCGAACCACGCCTTTCGCGGCATGACCAGCCGGAACAAGAGCATGTTTGGTCCACCGGGGCATGCATATGTTTACCGAATTCACCAAGTTTGTTGCCTGAATGTAGTCACTGAACCTGAGGGTGTTCCCAGCGCTGTGCTGATCAGAGCGTTGATGCCAATTGAAGGGATTGAAATGATGAGGGAAAGGTTGGGACGGTTTGACTCTCTCCCGACGACCGGACCAGGGAAACTTTGCAAAGCGATGGCGATTGATTTAAGTTTGGACGGTTGGGACCTAACTTTGGGCGAGCAACTGTGGGTGGTTGAAGGCAATGAACCTGTTGAGTTTGCTGAATCTGACATCGCTGTCACCACACGGATCGGAGTAACGGCGGCGAAGGATTTGCCACTGCGTTTCTTCTTGAAGCGACAGCCCTTTGTCAATTTTGTGAGTCATCGCGGTGACAGGAGAAGATGATCCGACCTCGTTTTTTGTTTTCGCAACACAATCCGACCTGCGGCATACTTTGAACGGGCAAGTTCAAGTGGGCAGCCAAAATGTGATATCTGGCAGAAAAAGTTTAGCCGCCACCGTTAGTTTGGTGGCGGCTTTGAGAGTTTGAGGTGCCGACCTGCGACTGGGCTTTCGTTTTATAGTCTTTGGCTCAGTCGCTGGAGGTAGGAGAGAAAAAAGAAAGGGCGGTGAGGTCTTGGGTGAGGCTCAGGGGACGAGGGGGCTGCACCCGCCAGAGTATTTGCTGCCCTAAGGCAGCGAATAGGGGCGCGGCGACCTCACCGCCCCATTTACCGTAGGCTGGTTCATCCAAAACGATGCCAATAACCCACTTGGGAGAATGAGCAGGGAAAAAGCCAAAGAAGGAAACGACAACCTTTGTCGGGTCATAGCGACCGTTGACGACCTTCGTTGCAGTTCCGGTCTTGCCCGCTACCTTGACGCCCTCAAGTTTTGCCCGTTTGCCAGTTCCCTCCTCAACCACGGAAACGAGCATATTGCAGATTTTTGAAGCAGCCAGCGGAGAGATGGCGGAACCTAATTCTTGCGGCTCAAACCAGTGAACCTTCCCCGTCTTTTCATCTTTTACGCCTTTCACGATCCTCGGCTTCATGACTTTGCCGTGGTTTGCCAAGGCTGCGTAAGCAACAGCCATATGCATCGGCGTCACTGCAACACCTTGACCAAAGGCTAAAGTCGCTTGGTGGTGACGGATAGCGCTTTTTGCCAAGAACCGGTTAGGTGGGTCCAACCAACCTGCTTCTTCAAATCCCGCTCCCACGCCCAACTTTCTTCCGATGCCGAACTGGGAGAGGGTCTCGTAAATTTGTCGGTAGGAAGCTTTCAAAGCAAATTGAGCCATGGCAATGTTGCAGGAATGAGTGAGTGCATCGGAGATGGTCTCAGCGCCGTGAGGAGCAGTCCCTTTCTGAACGACCCAGCATCGGACAGAAAAAGCGTCGGTTTTCCATATCCCGTTGCAGTAGGCAACTGTGTGCTCAGTTATGACGCCATGATCCAAAAGCGCTGCAGCCACCAATGGCTTGAAGGTTGAACCCGGTTCATAGACGAAGGTGAGGGGGCGGTTGAGGAATCGTTCTGGAGGGAAACGATAGTATTCGTTGGGGTCAAAATCGGGTTTTGAAACCAGCGCCAAAATGTCGCCTGTCTTGGGGTCTAACACGATTGCGGATGCGCTCTTGGGTTGGAACTTCTTCATCGCTTCGTCGAGCACAGCCTCTGCTGCTTTTTGAATTTGTTCGTCAATCGTCAAAATAACGCTGTCCCCGGATTGAGGCGGCAAGTAAGAAAGGTATCCACTCGGCAAGGGTCGTCCGAGGGCATCGACCTCCAATTCCACCGACCCTGTTTTGCCTTTCAAGACTTTGTCCCAACTTCTCTCAACTCCGTAGCAACCCACATTGTCAAGATTGACGAAGCCCAAGGTTGCGGCAGCGAGCCGACCATAGGGATAAATTCTATGCATTTCAGGGGAAATTCCGAGACCTGCCTGTAAGATGCGCCATTCTAAAGGCACATCCTTCCTTTTAGTCTCCAAAATGCGCTTTAGGTTTGCGACAGCACTTTCATCTAATTGGCGCGCAACCCACACAAACCGGACCAGTATGGGTCTGCCTTTGGAGCGATTTTTGGTTGTCTGGCTCAAACGCTTTGTCAGTTCCTCCTCCGAAACTGCTTTGCCCTTCAAAAGGCTGCAAATCATGTGAGAAACTCGCCTCGCAATTTCATCTCTGCTCACCTGTCGTCCCCAAAACTTTTGGGCGGTGATCTGGATAGCATGTGGGTCAGCCCAGATGGAGTAGGTGAGTTGACAAGTGGCTAAAAGCAAGAAATTGCGGCTGTAAATGTTGCCCCGGGCTGGGGCTAAGTCTATGTGTCTCAGCCAAACGCGTTCTGCTTTTTGTCTCGCTTGCGCGCTTTTTAGCCCTTGCAGGTAAAGAAGCCAACTCGCCATCGCCAAGTTGACCAACAAGATGACCAATAGCGTCATAGGGCACCGCCAAGAAAGCACGCCGATCATCTCCTCCCCAAAAGGGTTAACTCTCGCTTCGGTTGATGGAATCCCAAAAGAACAGGCGAAACCTTTGGTTGGGACATCCCGAGCGAACTTCTTGTTAAATCTGACAGGCGGTGAGCGATGGCGGTCTGAAGTCGGTGAACTTGTATCTCTTTGAGCGAAATTTGTTGTTTTTGCCAGTTGTGAGTCTTAACTTCCGTGAGGATGAGTGCGTTGAGAAGGCACCACGATAGCAACATTAAACCGCTCAAGACCATTCTTTGTGCCCAGTTTCCGGTGACTGTCCGAACTGATTGATGTCGCTCAATCCCACGCTCAGGTTGGTTCAAAGTTGTAACAGGCACTTCCGCTCCTGTTTCCCTTCTAACTTGAGCCACCATCCTCATCTCCTCCTTTACCTAACCCTCTCGGCTGCCCGAAGTTTGCAACTCCGGGCTCGAGGGTTTTGTTGCCGCTCTTGAAAAGACGGACGAACAGGGTCTTTCGTCAAAATGCGGATCAAGGGACGATTTTCACCCTCTTTCAGGGGTTGGGCGAAGGAAGCAAAGGTTTCCTTGACCACCTTATCCTCAAGGGACTGATAGGTCAAGACAACGAATCTACCTCCTCGCTTCAAGACATGGATTCCCTCAATGATCCCGCCTTTGAGAGCGTCAAGTTCCTCGTTCACGGCGATCCTCAGAGCCAAAAAGACCTTTGTCGCCGGGTGGATTCGCCCTCCTCGCACCCCTTTCACTTCAGCCACTAACTCCGCTAATGCTTTCGCCGTGGGAATGCCACCGCTTCGGTTTCTTTCTCGGACAATTGCTTGCGCGATACGGCGAGCATCCGAGCGCCGTTCTCCTGCTTGGACGAACAATCGTTCTAACTCCTCGAAAGACAAAGTTTGCAAAAGCGTTTGAGCGGTGATTTGAGATGATCTATCCATTCTCATGTCCAAGGGAGTGTCATCCAAAAAACTGAACCCTCGTTTGCTGTCCATCTGCCAGAGGCTTGGACCTGGGTCAATGAGGCAACCGTCAACTCGGTCTATTCCTATCTGTTGGAGGAGCCTGCGAGTGTCTCTCATATCGCCGTAGATGAGGGTAACGCGGTCGGCGTAGTCCGCTAATCGCTCTGCCGCGACTTCAAGAGATTCGGCATCCTTGTCAATCCCGATAACTTCTACTTTTGGATTTGCTTGCAAAATTGCCAGCGTATGCCCTCCTGTCCCAACAGTCATGTCCACAAACACGCCCTTTCTCACTTCCTTTACTCTCAAGAACTCTAAAACTTCCCTGACCATCGCAGGTGGATGCAATCTTACTCCTGTTTCTCCAGCCTCTCGTTTACGCCTCTCAAGCACTCGTTGCAACCATTGCAAATCAATAGCCACTGTAACCTCCTCCTACTTACAAACCTAATTCTGCTTGAAGTTCTTTAACCTCAGGTGCGGTGATTTTGCTGAACCTCTGTTTATACGCTTCTTCGTTCATTAACTCAACTCTATCACCGATGCCAACAAAGTAGACTGTTTTGCGCAAATTGCAAATTTCTCTTAAGTTTGCTGGAACGATAAAGCGCCAGTTGTTGTCGACCTTGACCTTTTGTCCAAAACTCATGATCCGTTGCAGGACAGGCGCATACCGTTGGGGGTTGGACTGGTAATACTCCATCAACCGCTGGGTGTATCGCTTCCAATCCTCTGGCGCGAAGATGTAAACTGTGTCGTATGAACTGAGAGTCAGATAAAACTCGCTTCCCAATCTCTGCCTGAGCTCCACAGGCACAACAACCCTCCCCTTGTCGTCCACTGAGTAGCGGACGGTGCCAATGAAGTATTCGTCTGGTCGCAACTCTACCGTCTGTTGGACCTCAAGTTCCTCCAATTTTTAACTACCCCCAAACTTTTCGTCAACTTATTCTGAAACTTTCCACTTTCTCCCACTTTTTCCCACCCAGCCGTGGACACAAAAAGCGACTTCCCCAAGCAGCGCCCCTATCGCGCTGCCTGGGGTCATTTACTGCACCAATACAAATTGTCCCAACTGTCCAACTACCTACATGTGCGATCCCACACAGGTCTCATGACTGAACTAAGTCTTACTCCGCCGCCTAACCTGACATGCTTTGCTTAGACCGCTTCTCACCTCCGAACCTTTTTCCTTGGTTCGGCTGCTTTCATGATAACACATTTGCCCCCAGAAATCAACCTTACGGGGCAATTTATCCCACAAATCGTGCTATTTGTGCCCTGTTTCCGCGAATTTTTTGACGCTAACTGATGCTGCCAATTGAGAAGCAATTGCCTTGAAAGCCTCTGAGGCAGGTGATTCTGGGAAGGCTGCCACTACCGGCAATCCCAAGTCACTACCCTCGCATATCTCTGGCACCAAAGGCACCGAACCCAGAAACTTTATGCCTCTTTGTGAGAACTCAACCTCAACTGCCCCTCGCCTGAAAATTCTCGTTTCCTTGCCACAATGTGGGCAAATGAAGTAACTCATGTTCTCAACGACGCCGAGCACGGGCACATTTAGTCTCTCAAAGGTGGCTA
>Ga0326763_1000240_pt1 | contig 20378 bp, 21 predicted proteins | sample NORPS_P_FD_207671 | JGI IMG/M metagenome (GOLD analysis project Ga0326763, IMG submission 207671) | Hot spring water microbial communities from Norris Geyser Basin, Yellowstone National Park, WY, United States - NOR.PS_P | ecosystem: Environmental > Aquatic > Thermal springs > Unclassified...
ATGGCCGGCATGAACATCGTGGGCGATCTCTTCGGCGCGGGCAAGATGTTCCTGCCCCAGGTGGTCAAGAGCGCGCGCGTGATGAAGCAGGCGGTGGCGCACCTGGTGCCCTACATCGAGGAGGAAAAGCGCCAGCTCGAGGCGGCTGGGGGCGACGTCAAGCCCAAAGGCAAAATCGTCATCGCCACCGTCAAGGGTGACGTGCACGACATCGGCAAGAACATCGTCACCGTCGTGTTGCAGTGCAACAACTTCGAGGTGGTCAACATGGGCGTCATGGTGCCGTGCCACGACATCCTGGCCAAAGCCAAAGAGGTGGGCGCGGACGCGGTGGGCCTGTCGGGCTTGATCACCCCGAGCCTGGAGGAGATGCAGTTCGTCGCCGCCGAGATGGACAAGGACCCCTGGTTTGCCGAGCGGGGCGTGCCGCTGCTGATTGGTGGTGCCACCACCAGCCGCGTGCACACGGCGGTCAAGATTGCGCCGTGCTACCGCGGCCCGGTGGTGTACGTGCCTGATGCGTCGCGCGCGGTGGGGGTGGCACAGGCGTTGCTGGGCGAGCAGCGCGACGCTTTCGTGGCCGAGCTGCGCGCCGACTACGAGCGCGTGCGTGCCCAGCACGCCGCCAAAAAACCCGTCACGCTGTGGCCGCTGGCCAAGGCGCGCGCCAACCGCACGCCCATCGACTGGGGCCGCTGGCAGCCCGTGCGCCCGAGTTTTTTGGGGCGGCGGGTGTTCCTGCACTACGACCTGGCCGAGATCGCGCGCTACATCGACTGGGGGCCGTTTTTTCAGACCTGGGATCTGGCCGGGCCTTATCCGGCCATTCTGGATGACGAGGTGGTCGGCGAGCAGGCCCGCAAGGTATTTGCCGACGCGCAGGCGATGCTCGAGCGCATCGTCAACGGCCGCTGGTTGACCGCAAACGCCGTGCTGGGCTTTTGGCCCGCCAGCGGCGAAGGCGACGATATCGTGCTCTATGCCGACGAAGCGCGCACGCAACCCGTGCTGACCTGGTACAACTTGCGGCAGCAAGCCGAGAAAGAGGCCATCGACGGCGTGATGCGTCCGAGTCGCTGCCTGGCCGATTTCGTGGCGCCGCTGGCCAGCGGTGTGCCCGACTACGTGGGCGCGTTCGCCGTGACCGCAGGTATCGGCTCGGACACGCGTGCTGCCGCGTTCGAGGCGGCCCACGACGACTACAACGCTATTCTGCTCAAAGCGTTGGCCGACCGGTTGGCCGAGGCCCTGGCTGAGCGGTTGCACCAGCGCGTGCGCACGGAACTCTGGGGCTACGCGCCGCACGAGCAGCTCAGCAACGAAGAGCTGATCGCCGAACGATACCAGGGCATTCGCCCCGCGCCCGGGTACCCGGCGTGCCCAGACCACACGGTCAAGCGCGACCTGTTCGCCCTGCTGCGCTGCGACGAGATCGGCATGGGCTTGACCGAGAGCTTGGCCATGACGCCAGCGGCCAGCGTCAGCGGCTTTTATATCGCCCACCCGGACAGCACGTACTTCAACGTCGGCAAGATTGGGCGCGACCAGTTGGAGGATATGGCCGCGCGCCGTGGCATGCCGGTGCAGGAGCTGGCGCGCTGGCTGGCACCGAACCTGTAGTGGCGTTCAACGTGCCGTACCGGCGCGGATCTCGTCGATCGTCGTGAGTCCCCGCAGCACCTTGAGGATGCCGTCCTGGCGCAAGGTGCGGAAGTGCCCGGTCGCCATGACCGAATGCTCCAGCGTCTCGGGCGGCGCCTTGGTCTGGATCAGCCGCCGCAGGGGCGCATCGACCATCAACAGCTCGTGGATGCCGGCGCGCCCCTGATAGCCTGTGTGGTCACAGGCCGCGCAGCCCACGGGCTGGGGTCGTCTCAGAGAGCCGTCCTGCCCGTAGCGCTCCAGCCATTGGCGGCGCACAGTGTCCGGGTCGGGCTTCAGATCGGCGGGAAACACGTGCAAGTAGTCCGACAGCAGCTCGTCCACATACGCGGGGTCGGCCGCAGTGTGTTGCCCGCACTGCGGGCACAGGCGCCGCAGCAGCCGCTGCGCCAGCACCCCGACCAGCGAGTCGGCAAAGTTGAACGGGTCCATGCCCATGTCGAGCAGGCGCACCACGGTTTCGGCGGCGCTATTGGTGTGCAGGGTGGACAGCACCAGGTGGCCGGTCAGCGACGCCTCGATCGCCATCTGCGCCGTTTCGGTGTCGCGGATCTCGCCCACCATGATCACGTCGGGGTCGGCGCGCAGCAGCGCGCGCAGCGCCTTGGCAAAGGTCCAGTCGATGCGCGGATTGACCTGGATTTGCCGCAGATCAGGGTTGGCGATTTCGATTGGGTCTTCGGCGGTCCAGATTTTGCGGTCGGGCGTGTTGATGTGCTGCAGCAGCGCGTGCAGCGTGGTCGTCTTGCCCGACCCAGTCGGTCCCACACACAGCACCATGCCATGTGGGCGCTGCACGGCTCGCAGCAGTTGTTGCTGGTTTTCCGGTGACAGGCCGAGGTCTTGCACCGCCATCGCGCGTGCCGACGACAGGATGCGCATGACCACGTCTTCCGCGCCGGAGTGGGTGGGGATGGTGGCCACGCGCAGCTCGATGCGGTGTTGCGGCGAAAAGCGCGCGAAGTCGATCTTGCCGTCCTGCGGTTTGCGGCGCTCGGAGATATCGAGCTCGCACATGATCTTGATGCGTGCCACCAGCGCCGCACGGTAGCTGTGCGGCAGTTCCATGTAGGGGCGCAGCCGCCCGTCCTTGCGCAGGCGGATACGCACCTTGCGCTTGCCGGGGTAGGTTTCGATGTGGATGTCCGACGCGCCGAGCTGGTAAGCCTCGATAATGATGGTGTTAATCAGGCGCACCAGCGAGTTGTCGGACTGCTCCACCGGTGGCGTGCCGTCGTCGGCGTCCTCGGCGCTGAGCTCCAGCGATTCGAGCAACTGCTCGGATGAGGTCTCGGCACCGCCCGGTGCCTCGGCGACGGGGGGTGCACCGGCATCGAGCCCGAAGCGGGCATAGACGTCGGTGACGACGCGGGCATCGAGCGGCTGGCTGCTCAGTGTCGGCACCACCTTGCATTGCAGCAAAAACTCCAGCTCATCGATCATCGCCCGCCGCGAGGGGTCTTCGGCGGCGATGATGAGCGCGCCGGCGCGCCACAGCAGCGGCACGATGCGCAGCTTGCGTGCAGTGGCCAGCGGGACCCGCCGCAGGGCGTCGGCATCGACCGGAAACTGCGCCAGATCGACCACGGGGTAGCCCATCTTGCGCGCCAGCGCCACGCGCAGCTGCTCGCGCGTGAGCTGGCCGCTTTGCACCAACAGCTCGCCTAACGGCACGCTGCGCTCGGATTTTTGGCGCTCCAGCGCCTCTTGCAGTTGTGCTTCGGTGATGAACCCGAGCGCCGTCAGCGCCTCGCCAATGCGCACCAGCGGCATGCGGTGCTGCTCTTCCAGCGCCGCGAGCAGCTGCTCGGGTTTGACGATCTCCTTGCCCACCAAGTAGTCGCCCAGCTTGCGCTGGCGCATCGCTTCTTGCTCGCGGGCGGCCAGTTCGACTTGATCGGCGGTCAGGGTCTGCTGCTCCACCAGCACCCGGCCGATCGCCTCGCCGACGTGAAGATCCCGGTACGCCTCGCGCGGGAAAAACAACCGTCGCACGCGGTCGTCGTCGTCGATGGGCTCGTACAGAAAGGCCCCCGCCTCGTTGGTCACGTGACCGATGGTCGTGCCCTCGCGCACGCTGCCGTCGGCCAGCGTCAGCCGGTACGGCAGGCGTGGGCGGTGGCGTAACAGGGCCTCGAACGCGTTGTCGGGTAGCTGGGCGTCGGTCAGCGCCAGTGGCGCCAGCGGCTCGGTCAGCGAGAGCCGCCGGAACATCTCGAACCGCAACGGCATCACGGCGCGCGACGGCGGCACCTGGATGTGCGCGCGCCGCCGCTCCATGTCCAGGCTGACGAGCAGGCACGAGCGGGTCTGGCCGTTGACCCCCTCGACCTCGCACGGCTGCGGGCCGTCCCATTGTTGTTCCGCACCGTACGCCAAGTAAGGAGGCGTGGGCCAACGCAGCGGTGGCAGGGCGGCGGCGTCCGGAAACGCGGAGGCTCTACAAGCGGGCGTCGCAGTGTTCATGGAGGGCAAGGGCGTGGCGCTGCGCGCCATTATGGCGGCATTGGGCCCGGCGTGGGGCGGTACTGCAGCGCTTCCGCCACATGAATGGCCTGCACGCGCTCGCTGCCCGCCAAGTCGGCGATGGTGCGCGCCACGCGCAGCGCCCGGTGCGTGGCCCGCCCCGACCAGCCCAGCCGTGCCGCCGCCTGCTGCAGCAGGCGCTGCGCGGCATCGTCGGCGGCCGCGTGGGCCAGCAGCGCGTCCCCTTGCAAGGCGTGGTTGGGGCAGCCCTGGCGGGCCTGGGCGCGTGCCCGCGCGGCCCATACCCGCTCGCGCACCACGGCGGATGACTCGCCCGGGGCCGATGTCAGCAGCACCTCGGGCGGCAGCGCCGGCACCTCGACCTGCAGGTCGATGCGATCCAGCAGCGGGCCGCTGAGGCGGCTGCGGTAGCGCTGGATCTGCTCGGGTGTGCAGCGGCAGGCGCGCGTCGTTGCCCCCAGGTAGCCGCACGGGCAGGGGTTCATGGCCGCGACGAGCTGAAAGCGCGCTGGGTACTCGACCTGCCGCGCCGCGCGCGACAGACGCACGGTGCCGGTCTCGAGCGGCTCACGCAGCGCCTCCAGCGCGGCACGGGAAAACTCCGGCAGTTCGTCCAGAAACAGCACGCCGTGGTGGGCGAGCGAAATCTCCCCTGGGCGCGGTGGCGAGCCGCCGCCTACCAGCGCCGCCGCGCTGGCCGTGTGATGCGGCGCGGCGGTGGGCCGCTGGCGCCAGCGCTGTGGGTCGAAGCGCCCGACCAGGGAGGCAATGGCTGCCGCCTCCAGGGCCTCGTCGTCGCTCAACGGGGGCAGCAGCCCGGCCAGCCGCTGCGCTAGCATCGATTTGCCCGAACCTGGCGGCCCCGACAGCAGCAGGCTGTGCCCGCCAGCGGCCGCCACCTCCAGCGCCCGCCGCGCGGCCGCCTGCCCCTTGACGTCGGCCAGATCGGGGCTGTTGGGTGCGGTATGCACCAACGTGGTGCCAGTACGCACCAATTGCCAGCCACCCGCGTCGTCGGCAGCCTGACCATCGCCCGCTGCGAAGCGCTGCACCACGTCGCGCAGGTGCGCCACGCGCACCACCGTGACCCCGGGCACGAGGGCGGCTTCCTCGGCGCTGCCCGGGGGCAGCACCAGGGTGGGGGCCGCCGGGCGCTGCGCGTGTTCGGTGCGCAGGGCCAGTGCCATGGGCAGCGCGCCGCGCACGGGGCGCAAGGCGCCGCTGAGCGAGAGTTCGCCCGCGTATTCGTACCCCTGCAGCGCTCGTGCATCGAGCTGGCCGCTGGCGGCCAGGATGCCCAGCGCGATGGGCAGGTCGAGCCGACCCGATTCCTTGGGTAAATCGGCAGGCGCCAGGTTGACCGTGATGCGCTTGGACGAGGGCCACTCCAGCCCACTGTTCTGGATCGCCGAGCGCACGCGCTCGCGCGCTTCCTTGACTTCGGTATCGGCCAGTCCCACCAGCGTGAAGCTGGGTAAACCGTTGGCCAGGTGCACCTCGACGTGCACCGGATGCGCCGTCAACCCCACCAGGGTGCGGCTGTGCACCACGCATAGACCCATGACCTGTCGCCCTCCCTCTCGCTCGTGCGAATGGCTCGGTGCCAATGATGCCATGGGCGGCGAGCCGGTAGGCGAGCGTGCTGGCCGCGCGCGGCATCGGCGCGGGCTGGCACGCGTCGTGCTTTGGATGGGCGAGCCTAATGGAAAGGTGAGCAACCCCAAGGAAAGGACAGCCATGAAACTGGTCACCGCCATCATCAAACCCTTCAAGCTCGACGAGGTGCGCGAAGCGCTGTCGGCCATCGGCGTGCAAGGCATCACGGTCACCGAAGTCAAGGGCTTCGGGCGCCAAAAGGGCCACGCCGAGCTCTATCGGGGTGCGGAGTACGTCGTCGATTTTCTGCCCAAGGTCAAGGTCGAGGCGGCCGTGGCCGACGGGCTGGTCGAGCGCGTCATCGAGGCGATCGAGTCTGCCGCACGCACCGGCAAGATCGGCGACGGCAAGATCTTCGTCTTCCCGCTCGAGCAAGTGATCCGCATCCGCACTGGCGAGACGGGCGCCGACGCGCTCTGACGCCGCGCCCATCCATCCAACACCCATCACCGTGAGGGGATTCCCATGAAAAAACTGCTCTTGAGTCTGTGCCTGGGTATCGGGCTGGTATGGGCTGGCGCCGCGCTGGCCCAGAGCGCCGAGCCTCCCAAAGACGCGCCCGCGGCGGCCGAGACCGCGGCGCCTACTCCCGCCCCCGCCGCGACCGAACCGGCGGCGGTCGAGCCCGCTGCTACCGCTGCGGCGGCAGTCACGGTCGACAAGGGCGACGTGGCCTGGATGATGACCGCCACGCTGCTGGTCGTCCTGATGGTGCTGCCCGGGCTGGCGTTGTTCTACGGCGGGCTGGTGCGTAGCAAGAACGTGCTGTCGGTGCTGATGCAGGTAATGATGGTGTTTTCGCTCATCACAGTGCTGTGGGCCATTTACGGCTACAGCCTGGCGTTTGGGGGCGAGGGGACCATCATCGGCAGCTTGGACAAGGTCTTTCTGGCAGGGGTGACCACGGCGTCATTGGCGGATACCTTCACCGAAAACGTCAAGTTACCGGAACTGATCTTCGTTGCATTCCAGGCCACTTTCGCGGGCATCACCTGTGCGCTCATCGTCGGCTCGTTTGCCGAGCGCATCAAGTTCAGCGCGGTGCTGCTGTTTAGCACGCTGTGGTTCACGTTCAGCTACCTGCCGATCGCGCACATGGTGTGGGGGGCCGGCGGTTATTTGTTGGACAAGGGTGCGCTGGATTTTGCCGGTGGTACCGTGGTGCACATCAATGCCGCCATGGCGGGTCTGGTGGGCGCCTATCTGCTGGGCAAGCGTATCGGCTATGGTCGCGAGGCCATGCCCCCGCACAGCCTGACGCTGACGATGGTGGGCGCTTCGCTGCTGTGGGTGGGCTGGTTTGGGTTCAACGCGGGCTCCAACCTGGAGTCCACCGCCGGTGCCGCGCTGGCGTTCCTCAACACGCTGCTGGCCACCGCAGCGGCCGTGCTGGCCTGGTCGATCGGCGAGGCGCTGCACAAGGGCAAGGCGTCCATGCTGGGCGCGGCATCTGGGGCGGTGGCGGGGTTGGTGGCCATCACCCCGGCGTGCGGTTCGGTCGGGCCCATGGGTTCCATCGTCATCGGTTTGGTGGCGGGCTTCCTGTGCCTGTGGGGCGTGACGGGCCTCAAAAAGATGCTCGGTGCCGATGATTCGCTGGACGTGTTCGGTGTGCATGGGGTTGGCGGCATCGTCGGTGCGCTGCTAACAGGGGTGTTTGCCGCGCCGGGGCTGGGCGGCATGGGCGCCGAGGACTTCAGTATCGCCAGCCAGCTCTTGATTCAGGCCGAGGGTGTCGTCATCACCATGGTGTGGTCGTCGGTGGTGGCCTTTATCGCCTACAAGATCGTGGACATGGTCATCGGTCTGCGCGTGACCGAAGAGGAAGAGCGCGAGGGCCTGGACATTACCTACCACGGCGAGTCGGCCTACAACCGCTGATCTCGCAACGGCTTCATCTGCCTAACGTCTCTCTGGGGGCTTGAGGCCCGGGGTGCGCCCAGCACCCGGGCCTTTTTTCGACCAGCGTGACCGCCAGTCGGGCCGGGGGGCGTCAAACGGGCGACGCGACGCGGCCGCCTGGGTGGGCGGCAGGCGCCACAATCGGGGGCATGGAATGGCTGGTTTTGACAGCGGCTTCGTTGCTGGCGGCGGTGCTGCTCTACACCCTTGCGCGCAAAGACCTGGGCCGCAACCATCAGCCCCGCTATGCCGGTCGCGCCGAAGTGCTGGCGACGTGCGCGGTGGGGGGAACGATCGGGTTTTATGTCGGCTTCTTTGGGCCCGGCACGGGCAGCTTTTTCGTGTTTGGCTTCGTGCGTGGCGTCTTCCTGATCGTGGTCGCGGCCCTCATCGCCAAGACCACCTGGGACGCTTACGGCGCGCTGCCCTGAGGCGGCGGCCACGGGATGTCTTCGACGCGCCGCGGCGCCCCGATGGGCGCGGCGGTTTGGCCTTTTTGCGTGGCGGCGATGTCCTCTTCGCTCGGGTACTGGCCCAGCAGCAGGTAATCGAACACCCGGCGCGCAATCGGGGCCGCATGGGCGGCACCAAAACCGGCGTTTTCCACGATCACGGCCAGCGCCACGCGCGGAGATTCCACTGGCGCGAACGCCACGTAGAGCGAGTGGTCGCGCTGGAATTCGGCCAAGCGGCGGGCGTCGTACTTGTCGCGCTGGCCGATGGTGACGGCCTGCGCGGTGCCGGTCTTGCCGCCGCTGCGGTAGGGGGCGCCGGCAAACACGCGCGCCGCCGTCCCCTCGGTGGTCACGGCCGCCATCGCTTCGAGCACGGTCTGCACGTGCTGTGGCCGGTAGCCCAGCGCCAGTGGCGCTGGCTGTACCCGGGTCGAGGTGACTTCACCTTGCGGACCAGGGGCAAGCGTCTCTAGCACGACGTGCGGCGTCTGGCGCTGGCCGCCGTTGGCCAGCGTCGCCATCGCGGTGGCCAGCTGTAGCATCGTGAAGCTGTTGTAGCCCTGGCCGATGCCCAGCGAGATCGTCTCGCCCGGGTGCCAGCGCTGCTGCTCGGCTCGCTTGTAGGTGGCCCGCTTCCACGCGGGGCTGGGCAGAATCCCGCGCGCCTCGCCCGGTAGGTCGATCCCCGTGAGCTGCCCAAATCCCAGCGGGGCCATGAAGTCGTGGATAGCCTGTACACCCATCTCGTGTGCCAGCGTGTAGTAGTACACGTTGCTGGACATGACGATGCTGCGTCGCAGATCGACCGCGCCGAGGGCGTGTTCACCGTGGCTGCGAAAGCGGTGGTTGCCCAGCATCCAATAGCCCGGGTCATGGACCACGGTCTGCGGCGTGCGCAGGCCAAGTTCCAGTGCAGCCAGCGCCATGAACGGCTTGTAGGTCGACCCGGGCGGGTAGGTGCCGCGCAGCGCGCGGTTGAGCAGTGGGCGGTCCAGCGATTCGTTGAGCGCACGCCAGTTGTCCACGTCGATGCCGTCGACGAACAGGTTGGGGTCGAAGCTGGGCATGCTCACCAGCGCCAATACCTCGCCCGTGCGCGGGTCGAGCGCGACCAACGCCCCGCGCCGCTCGCCGTACAGGCGCTCGATCAGGTGCTGCAGCCGCACGTCGATCGACAGGCGCACCGTCTCGCCGGGCTGCGGGGGCGTCGCCTCCAGTCGACGCACGGCACGCCCGGTGGCCGAGGTCTCGACGCGTTCGAAACCCGTGCGTCCGTGCAGGCGTTCCTCTTGCGCCAGCTCCACCCCCAGCTTGCCGATGTGGGTGGTGCCGCGGTAATTGGCGACTTTTTCCTCAGGCCAGTCCTCCATCGCCTCGCGGTCGCGTGGGCTGATGCGCCCGATGTAGCCGATGACGTGCGCGGCGGTGGGACCCAGCGGGTAGCGCCGCAATTGGCGCGCTTGGATGTCCACGCCTGGCAACGACCACAGGTGGGTGGCGACGCGCGCCATCTCGGCCTCGCTCAGCCGGGTTTTGAGCGGCACCGAGTCGAAGCGCTTGGCATCGGCCAGCAGTCGCCGAAAGCGCTGCAGATCGCGTGGCGTAAGCGTGACCAACTCACCCAGCCGCTCCAGGGTGGCGTCCAAATCGGGCGTGCGCGCGGGGATGATTTCCAGTGAATAGACGGGCAGGTTTTCGGCCAGCACGATGCCGTTGCGGTCCACGATGCGACCGCGCGGCGGCACGATGGGCACCACCGCCGTGCGGTTGCTTTCCGCCTGGGCGAGGTAGCGTTCGTGCTCGCGGATTTGCAGGTGCCAGGCCCGCAAGGCCACCAGGCCAAACGCGCACACCACGGCTACCAGCGCGATCCAGGCGCGCCAGCGTAGCTGCGCGATGTGGGCGTTGGCGTCGGTGTAGGCTGTCATTGCGGGGTTGGGCGGGTCTCGCGGCCGAGGGAAGGACATGCCCCGCGATCACAGGGGCCGCGTCTCGTCGGGGTCGGGTGCGCGGCGCTGCGGTGCGAGCAACAGGCCGGTCGCCGGCACCCACAGCGCTGCGGTCAGCAACGGCGACACCCAGGCCCATGCGGGCGGCGCGCCATGCCCGGCGACGGCACGAACCAGCACCTGTACGCCAAAGGCCACCGCCAACAGCGGCAGCACGTGCAGCGTCTGGCCCAGCCAGTCGAACCACAGCACACGCCGGTGCAGCGTCACTGCCAGGTATGCCATTACCGTGTAGGCCAGGGCGTGTTGTCCCAGCAAGACACCCTGGTGCACGTCCAGCCCCAATCCGGCCAGGAATGCCACCCCCATGCCGACGCGCAGTGGCTGGTGGACAATCCAAAAGACCAGCACCAGCGCCATCCAGTCCGGCAGCCAAGCGGCGGGGCTGAGCAGCCCTTGCAAGACCTGCAGCACGAAGGCCGCGGCCAGCGTCCCCCAAACGAAGGTGGGGTTGGCCGGCAACAGCAGCGCCTGGCCGCGCGGCATGATCATGGCCGATCCTCCCGGGCGGCGGGGGCGTTGGACATCGGCTCCAGCACCAGCACGTGCAGGGCGTCGCGCACGCGCGCCGCGGGCTCCGCCAGCACCTCGGCAAAGCCTTCACCGCCTTCGGCGGATACCCGGCGCACCGTGGCCACGGGCAGGCCCGTGGGGTACAACCCGTCGATGCCGCTGGTCACCAGCACGTCACCGGCGCGCGTGGCAGTCTGCACGGGAACGAAGCGCAGGCTCAGCTCGGGCTCGTCGCGGCTGCCGGTGCCATAGGCCAAATAGCGCTCCCCAGTGCGGGTATTGAGCACCGGCACCGCCATTTTGCGGTGTACCAGCAGCGTGACCTCGCTCGTAGCCGGGTGCACGCGCGTCACCTGCCCCAGCACGCCGTAGCCGTCCATCACCGGGGCGCCCAGCCGTACCCCCTGCAGTGCGCCCCGGTCGATGACGACCGCAGGCACATAGGGATCGGGTAACGCATACAGGATTTCCGCACCCTGGGCGGCGGGCGATACCCGCTCGCGCAGGCCGAGCAGCCGGCGCAGTTCGCGGTTTTCTTGCGCCAGGTGCTCCACCAGCCCGGCGCGCTGCGCTTGCTGGGCCAATTGCTCGCGGGCTTCGCGGGCGTCGCGCTGTGCCGCCTCCAGCGACGCCAAGTGCGCCCCCACCCACCGCACTGCGTGCACCGGCTGCAGCGCCAGCCACTGCACCGGCATCAGCACCGTGGCCACGGCGGTGCGCAGCGGCGCCGCCCAGTGTAGGCGGGCATCGACCACCATCAGCACCACCGCCAGTGCGCTGAGCACCAGCATCTTGCTCAGCGCGGGCGTGCCCTGCTTGAAAAAGGGCGGCGGTGTGCGGTCGAGGGTGCCCAGCGGCATGGTGCGGCGATGGCGATCGGGCCGTCGGCGATGGGGCCGCCCACGTGCCTCACTCGTTGGTGAAGATGCCGTGACCCAGCCGGTCCATCTGCTCCAGCGCCGTGCCGCAACCGCGCACCACGCAGGTCAGCGGGTCTTCGGCCACGAACACCGGCAGGCCGGTTTCCTCGTTGAGCAGACGGTCCAGGTCGCGTAGCAGCGCGCCGCCGCCGGTCAGCATCATGCCGCGGTCGGCGATGTCGGCGCCCAGCTCCGGAGGGGTTTGCTCCAGCGCCGTCTTGACGGCACTCACGATGTTGTTGATCGGGTCCGTCAGCGCCTCCAGCACCTCGTTGGAGCTGATGGTGAAGCTGCGCGGCACGCCTTCGGAGAGGTTGCGGCCCTTGACTTCCATCTCCTTGACTTCGGAGCCGGGAAAGGCGCTGCCGATCGTCTTTTTGATCAGCTCCGCGGTGGGCTCGCCGATCAACATGCCGTAGTTGCGGCGGATGTAGTTGATGATGGCCTCGTCGAACTTGTCGCCGCCCACGCGCACGCTGCCCTTGTAGACCATGCCACCCAGGCTGATGACGCCCACCTCGGTGGTGCCGCCGCCGATGTCCACCACCATCGAGCCGGCGGCCTCGGACACCGGCAGGCCGGCACCGATCGCCGCGGCCATGGGCTCTTCGATCAGAAACACCTCGGACGCGCCGGCACCGAGGGCCGATTCGCGGATGGCGCGCCGCTCCACCTGCGTGGAGCCGCACGGCACGCAAATGATGATGCGCGGGCTTGGGCGCAGCATCGAGCGCGGGTGCACCATCTTGATGAACTGCTTGAGCATTTGCTCGGTGACGGTGAAGTCGGCGATCACGCCGTCCTTCATGGGCCGGATCGCTTCGATGTTGCCGGGCACCTTGCCCAGCATGGCCTTGGCCGCGTGGCCCACAGCCTGGATGGTTTTTTTGCCGGTGGGGCCGCCTTCGTGGCGGATGGCGACGACCGACGGCTCGTCAAGCACGATGCCTTTGCCGCGCACGTAAATGAGCGTGTTGGCCGTGCCCAGGTCGATGGCGAGGTCGGTCGAGAAGTGCCGACGCAAAGATTCGAACATGGTGTGTGGAGTCCTGTGCAGCCTGCCAGCAAGGGGTGGGCGTCTGGCCGCGGGCAGGCCATATCGCGAAACCCGGGATAATACCGCATCGACCTCTGTTCACGGTCTCGACACGCGGCGTTTTCAATCGTTACACACCATGGCACTGACCCTACAGGATGTCGATCGCCTCGCGCATCTGGCGCGGCTGGCGCTCGACCGCCCTACCGCCGAGCGCATGCTGGGCCAGCTCAATGCGTTTTTCGACATCGTCGAGCAAATGCGCGCCGTCGACACCACCGGTGTCGAGCCGCTGGCGCATCCGGCCGAGGTCTTCGAGCCGGTGCGCTTGCGCCTGCGCGACGACGTCGTGACCGAACCGAACCAGCGCGAGGCCAATCAGGCCAGCGCCCCGGCCGTCGAAGGCGGCTTGTACCTCGTGCCGCGGGTGATCGAATGAGTACCGAACTGCACCACATGGGCGTGGCCGAGCTGGCGGCGGCGCTCGAGCAGCGGCGCGTCTCTAGCGTCGAAGTCACGCAAGCGCTGCTGCAGCGCGTGCGCGCGCACGCGGCGCTGGGCGCCTTCTTGGCGCTGAACGAAGAAGCGAGTCTCGCGCAGGCCCGCGCGGCCGACGAGCGGCGCGCACGCGGCGAGCACACGCCGCTGCTGGGCGTGCCGATCGCGCACAAGGACGTGTTCGTCACGCGCGACTGGCCCACCACCGCCGGCAGCCGCATGTTGGCTGGCTACCGCAGCCCGTTCGACGCCACCGTGGTGGCGCGCCTCGGGCACGGCGCCGACGGCCACCCCGGCGCGGGCGCCGTGACGCTGGGCAAGCTCAACTGCGACGAATTCGCCATGGGCTCGGGCAACGACAACTCGGCCTACGGCCCCGCGCGTAACCCGTGGGACCCCACGCGCGTGCCCGGCGGCTCCTCCGGCGGCTCGGCAGCGGCGGTGGCGGCGCGGCTCGTGCCTGCGGCCACGGGCACCGACACCGGCGGCTCCATCCGCCAGCCGGCGGCGTTTTGCGGTGTCACCGGCATCAAACCCACCTATGGCCGCTGCTCGCGTTATGGGATGGTCGCCTATGCCTCCAGCCTGGACCAGGCCGGCCCGATCGCCCGCTCGGCGTGGGACTGCGCGCTGCTGCTGTCGGCCATGGCCGGCCCCGACCCGGACCGCGACTCCACCAGCCTGGACCGCCCGGCCGAGGACTACACGCGCGGGCTGGACGAGCCGCTGCCCGGCGCCAGCGCCGCGCGGCCGCTGCAGGGCCTGCGCATCGGCTTGCCGGTGGAGTTTTTCGGTGACGGCTGTAGCGCCGACGTGCTGGCCGCCGTGCGATCGGCACTGGCCGAGTTCGAGCGCCTGGGTGCCACGCTGGTGGACGTGCACCTGCCGCGCACGCAGCTCGCCATCCCCGCCTACTACATCATCGCGCCGGCCGAGGCCAGCTCCAACCTCAGCCGCTACGACGGCGTGCGCTACGGCCACCGGGCCGCCGAGTACACCGACTTGCTCGACATGTACCGCCGCAGCCGCAGCGAGGGGTTCGGTGCCGAGGTGCAGCGCCGCATCCTCATCGGCACCTACGTGCTGTCGCACGGCTACTACGATGCCTACTATCTGAAGGCACAGCAAATCCGGCGCCTGATCGCGCAGGACTTTTTGCAGGCGTTCACGCAGTGCGACCTGATCGCGGGGCCGGTGGCACCCACCGTGGCCTGGGCGATTGGCGACAAGGCCGACGATCCACTGTCGGCGTACCTGGCCGACATCTACACGCTGCCCGCGTCGCTCGCTGGCTTGCCCGGCATGAGTGTGCCGGCGGGCTTCGGCGCGGGTGGGCTGCCGGTGGGGCTGCAGCTCATCGGCCCGCACCTGGCCGAGGCGCGCCTGCTGCACGCCGCGCACCAGTTCCAGCGCGCCACCGACTGGCACACCCGCGCCCCGGCGGGCGACACCCTCTCGCGTCAGGCTTGACCCATGACCCGTTCATCGTTTCTCGTCCACGGCTACGAGGTCGTCATCGGCTTCGAGACGCACGCCCAACTGTCCACGCGCAGCAAGATCTTTAGCCGCGCGGCCACCGCCTTTGGCGCCGAGCCCAACACGCAGGCGTGTGCGGTCGATCTGGCGCTGCCGGGCACATTGCCCGTCATGAACCGCGCTGCGGTCGAGTGCGCGATCCGCTTCGGCCTCGCGGTCGGGGCCCACATCGCCCCGCGCAGCGTTTTCGCGCGCAAAAATTACTTCTACCCCGACCTGCCCAAGGGCTATCAGATCAGCCAGTACGAAATCCCCGTGGTGCAAGGCGGCGCCATCGAGTTCTACCTGGGCCAGGAGCGGCGCACCGTACGCCTGGTGCGCGCGCACCTGGAGGAAGACGCTGGCAAGTCGCTGCACGAAGACTTCCACGGCATGAGCGGCATCGACCTCAACCGCGCGGGCACGCCGCTGTTGGAGATCGTCACCGAGCCCGACATCCGCTCCAGCGCCGAAGCCGTGGCCTACGCCAAGGAGCTGCACAAGCTCGTCACCTGGATCGGCATTTGCGACGGCAACATGCAGGAGGGTTCGTTCCGCTGCGACGCCAACGTCTCCGTGCGCAAGCCGGGGCAGCCGCTGGGCACCCGGCGCGAGATCAAAAACCTCAATAGCTTCAAGTTCATGCAGCAGGCTATCGACTACGAGGTGCGCTGGCAGATCGAGCAGTTGGAGGACGGCCACGCCATCGAGCAGGCCACGGTCCTGTTCGACCCCGACACGGGCGAGACGCGCGCCATGCGCACCAAGGAAGACGCGGCCGACTACCGCTACTTCCCCGACCCCGACCTGCCGCCGCTGGTGATCGAGTCCGAGTGGGTGGCACAGGTGCGCGCCACCCTGCCCGAGCTGCCGCGTGCGCTGGCCGAACGCCTGGTGCGCGAGCATGGCCTGCCCGACTACGATGCCACCACGCTTACCCAGTCCCCGGCCATGGCCGCCTACTTCGAGGCCACGGTGCGCGCGGGCGCGCCGGCCAAGGCCGCCAGCAACTGGATCATGGGCGAGGTCTCGCGCCGACTCAACGCGGCCGACATCGGCATCGAGTCCTGCCCTGTGTCCCCCGCGCTGCTGGGCGCGCTGCTGCAGCGCGTGGCCGACGGCACGCTGTCCAACAACGCGGCCAAGCAGGTGTTCGATGCGCTGTGGGCAGAGCCGGGAGCGGCCACGGGGGACGACGCGCTGGCGCGCGTGGATGCAGTCATCGCCGCCAAGGGCCTGCGCCAGATGAGCGACACCGGTGCCCTGCAGGCCATCGTCGAGCAAGTCGTCGCCGCCAACCCCAAGAACGTGGCCGAATACCGCGCCGGCAAGGACAAGGCGTTCAACGCCCTGGTCGGCCAGGTGATGAAGGCCACGCAAGGCAAAGCCAACCCGCAACACGTCAACGAGCTGCTGCGGCGCGCGCTGGGCGGCTGACGCGGTGTGCCCGCGGGATCGCGCCCCGCAGCGTGCGGCGCTAGCGCGGGGCGGCGCTGGGTGTGGCGCTGGGCGTGGCGCTGGCCCCTGCCCACAAGCGGCGCAGCGTCTCCAGCTCAGCGTCGAACTTTTGCTCGATTCGGGCTTTCTCTCGTTCCTGGTCGGCGATGAACTGCGCCTGCAGCTGCCGCTGCTGCGCATTGGTGGCCAGGCGCTGCTTCAGGGCCGGGAGCGCCTTGGCTGGGTCTTTGCGGTAGAAGGCCATCTCCTCGTCCAGGCGTTGGCGCTCTTGTTCCAGTGCCTGGGCGTGCTGTTGTGCACTGTCGATCGTGGCCTGCACCTGGGCTAGCGCTTCGGCGCGTGCGCGCTGGTGCGATGCCTCATCCGGGTAGCGTGCCAGCAACAGCGACTCGCGCCGGCGCTGGTCTGCCTCGCGCGCGGCGGCCTCGGCGGCGGCGCGTTGCTGGGCGGCGGCGCGCTCCTGCTCCTCGGGTGTGGGGGGTGGGGCAATGACCCGGCGCACCGTGCCACTGGGGCCAATCTCGTGCTGCACGCGGTCGCGGCATTCGGGGATCGGCCGGTCCGACGACAGCAGCCGCCCGCGCGCATCGATACAGGTGTAGATGCTGCCCGCCGCCGGGGCCTTGGTCTGCGCCCCCACCGCCACCGGGCCGGCCAGCAGGCACCCGGCCACGAGCCATACCCAGGCAGCACGACAGGGATGGGGTGGGCGATGGCCTGAGGGGGTGTGCAAGGGCATCGGTGGGTGTCCGGTGTGGGCCCCCTCATGCCACGCCGTAGCGTGCGCGGTACGCCTGCACGCGCTCGCGGTGGGCCTGCATGGCGGGGTCGTCTCGATGCTGCAGATACTGCAGCAAGTCGTCCAGTTTGGCAATGGCGCACACCGCCAGACCGAGCTCACGCTGCACGTACTGCACGGCGCTGTAGGGCACGTCAAGCACGGTCCCGTCGGGGGCCACCTCGGTGGCCATCTCCTGCCGGTCCAGCGCAATCGCCATCGCGTGCGGTGTGGCGCCCGCGCCACGGATGAGCGCGATCGACTCGCGCGCCGCCGTGCCCGCGCTCATCACGTCGTCGATGATCAGCACCCGCCCCTGCAGCGGCGCGCCCACCAGCGAGCCGCCCTCGCCGTGGTCCTTGGCCTCTTTGCGGTTGAAGGCAAACGGCGTGTTGTGCCCGCGCCGGGCCAGCTCCACCGCCACCGCCGTCGCCAGCGGGATGCCCTTGTACGCCGGGCCAAAAATCATGTCGAACGTGATGCCACTGGCCAATATCGCATCGGCGTAAAACGCCGCCAGTCGGCCCAGCTTGGCACCGTCGTTGAACAGCCCGGCGTTGAAAAAGTACGGGCTCAGGCGCCCGGCCTTGGTTTTGAATTCGCCAAAGCGCAGCACGCCCGCTTCCAGGGCAAATTGCACGAAGCGCTGCGCCAGCGCGCCAGCGTCGCTTGGGGAGGGAGCAGCAGTATCAGCCATGATGCGATGAGATCAACCGCTGCCATTGTAGGGGCGGGCAGCGGCGCATCAGCCGCCGCGCAGGCCAGCCCAGGTGGCAAAGCCCAGTGCGGTGAGCGCCAGCGAGCCGCCCACGTGCAGGCCCATCGCCGCCAGCGCCCAGCCCAGCCGCCCCTGCTGCAGCAGCGATACCACCTCGATCGAAAAGCTGGAAAACGTCGTCAACCCGCCCAACAGCCCCGTGACCAGAAACAGCCGCCAGTGGGGGCTCAGCTCCGGGTGGTGCATGAGGAACGCCACCACCAGCCCGACGGCGTAGCCCCCCAACCAGTTGGCGGCCAACGTGCCCAGCGGCAGCTGCGGCAGCAGCGCGTTGAGCGCCAGCCCCAGCCACCAGCGCAGCAGCGCGCCGATACCGGCACCAACGACGACGGCGAATGCGGAGGTCAGCATGGTGTCAACCGGTGGCGGTGCGTCGAGAGCCGTATCGGATCAACCCCAGCGTGCATGAATGCGCTGCTCGATGTCGGTCAACATCGCCAACAGGCGCCGGGCCGCTGCAAATGCCAGACGCAGCCGCTCCAGGCGTTCCTCGGGCGCCTGCGGATATTCATGGCTGAACTCGTTGCGCAATCGCCGCAGCTCCAGCCATTCGTCCGCCGATGGAATCCACCCCAACTGTTCCAACCGCGCCAAGCGGTCGATGGTGGACATGACGGCAATATCTTCCCCGAGTGCACGCAAAATGGCTGGCAAGAGGCGGTTACCCATATCGTCTTGCAGCCGAGTGTAGCGGTAGGCGAATTGGTCCAAAACGCGCCGGTCGTCGCGTGTGAGGTGCGCCAGTGCGCCGACATCGGCCGGTGGCTGCGGCATATCGGTCAGTGCATCCACCAGACCGTCGCGGTGCCCACGGCAGGTGGACAGCGCCTGTTGCAGCGCCAGCCGTTCGGGCGTGGGCGAGGTCACAGCCATACCCCCTGCTCCCGGGCGATCGCGACGATGGGGCGTGTGTCGCCAGGGTGTGCCAACACCACGTCGATGCGGCGCTCGCCCAGGGCGCGCTCCAGCCGCGCAAGCAGGGCCAGTCGATGCTGCACCGGGGTGTCGAGGGGGGCGTCGGTCTCCACCAACAAGTCGATGTCGCCGCCGCGTCGCTGGTCGTCGGTGCGTGAGCCAAACAGCCGCACCCGTGCCGACGGCCCGAACGTGGCCGCCACGGCGTCGCGGATCAGTTGGCGTTGGGTGGGCGTCAGGCGCATCGCATCATCAGTCTAGCGCAACTTCAGCCCCCCATCGCCCCGGCGGCGACGTGCCCGGCTGGCACGTGCTCGGCGGTGTTGTGTGCGTGGCGCGTTTGGTCGTCGGAGAAAAAGTCGGGGGCGCACTCACGCAAAAACCCGCCCTCGGACAAGCCGCCCAGAAACAGCGCCTCGTCCGCCTCGATGCGCCAGTCCATGAGCGCGGATGGCGGGAAACCAAGCACCGAGCGGCCGACTCATGGCTGAGGTTCCCCCATCAGCTTGTGCCCAAACTCATCCCACGCAAACCCCTGCGCAAACGTGCGGCAGCCCTCAGGAGCCAAGGGCGAGCCTGGGAGGTCGCGCACGGGGAAGACGTGGAGGTCCGCACCAAAATTGGCGTCGGCCAGATCCGGCCCAAACAAGGTGCCTAGCCAACGAACGTTGGGCGCCACCCCCGCATCCCGCGCGGCGGCGAAGATGCTCTCCGGCGTTTGCGCCTGCGCGTACAGCGCCTGCTTGGGCGCATCGCCCACGATGACCAGCACCCCATCGGGTCGGGCGTCTCCGCATCAGCCCGTCGCCGCCCCAACGGCGGGCGCGACATCCTCGAACACCTGCGCCAAAGGCAGCAATAGATGCACGCTGGCCAGTTCGAGCACCTCGTCGCCGCTGTAGGGGTACAGCACCCAGTGGCCGCTGGCGTCGCGCCGGTAGACCTCGACGCTGCGGCGGTCGGGGTCGATCAGCAGGTATTCCTGCAAGCTCGGCAGGCTGCGGTAGGCCGCGAACTTGCCCCCGCGGTCAAAGGCCTCGGTACTGGGCGAAATCACTTCGGCCACCAGCACGGGCTCGGCCTTTTCCAGCGGCTGCTGGGCGTCGGCGGCCGAACAGGTGACAAACACGTCGGGGTAAAAATACGCGTCCGCTGCCGCCACGCGCAGCTTCATGTCGGCAATGTAGGTGCGGCAGGGCGTGCCGCGCAGGTGAGTGCGCAGAGCAACGTAAAGGTTGCCCGATGCCGTCACATGCGCGTCGCTGCCGCCCCCCATCGCGTATACCTCGCCCGCAAAGTACTCATGCTTCACAGGCTGGTTGGCCTCCCAAGCAAGATAGTCTTCGGCGCCGAATTTGGGCTGGGCAAGCGCGGTCATGGGGAACTCCTGGCAAGCGGTGCAGTGCTGCATTGTGACGGAACGCCGCAATCCGCGGCAAGATAGCGTCCATGAACCCGCGCCTCGACCAACTCGACCTGGCCATCCTGCGCGAGCTGCAGGCCGACGGGCGGCTGTCCAATGCCGAGCTGGCCGCCCGTGTGGGGCTGTCCGCCGCGCCCTGCTGGCGACGGGTGCGCGCGCTCGAAGAAGCCAGCTTCATCACCGGCTACCGCGCCATCCTCGACCGGCAGAAAATCGTCTCGCCACTCCGCAACGGGCTTGGCGGGTAGCGCCCTCTCGCGCCCCTTCAGCCGCCCATCACCCCGGCGGCGACGTGCCCGGCTGGCACGTGCTCGGCGGCGCTGTGCACATGGCGCGTTTGGTCGTCGAAGAAAAAATCGGGCTCGAACTCGCG
>Ga0326763_1000241_pt1 | contig 20323 bp, 19 predicted proteins | sample NORPS_P_FD_207671 | JGI IMG/M metagenome (GOLD analysis project Ga0326763, IMG submission 207671) | Hot spring water microbial communities from Norris Geyser Basin, Yellowstone National Park, WY, United States - NOR.PS_P | ecosystem: Environmental > Aquatic > Thermal springs > Unclassified...
CCGAGGCGGAAGCCCTTGCTGTTCGGCGTGACGGTGCCGCGGGTCAGCTGCTCCACCGGCAGATCGGCGCCGGGGTTGCTGGCGTAAAAGCCTTCCTGCTTGAGCAGGTCGTAGCCGCTATTCGTCACCGGCACGTAGCCGGTCGCCTCGCTCCATTGCGCCACTTGCTTGGGCTCGGACAGGAATTTGAGGAACTCCGCCGCGCCCTTGTACTCGGCCGCGCTCCGGTTGGGCGCGGTCATCGCCCAAAGGCTCGCGCCGCCGATGACGGAGTTGATCGGTTCCTTGATCAGCGAGGGATCGTACGGCAGCAGCGCCTCGCGCCACTTGAATTTGGCGTTCTTCGCGATTTCGGCGCGCGAGCCCGACGAGTTGAAGGTCATCGCAGCTTGTCCTGAGGAGAAAATCGGGTCCGGCGCGTTGTCGCGACCGGTGTATTTGAAGGTCCCCTCCTTCGACATCTCCAGCAAGCGGTTGAGATGCTGCACGAACGGAGGCTTGTTGATCAGCAGCTCGGTGTTCAATCCCTTGAAGCCGTTTTCCTCGGTCGCGTAGGGAATGTTGTGGATGGCGGCGAACTGCTCGAACTGGATCCAGGCGAACCAAGCGGTCGTTGACGGCATGGCGGCTCCCGCCTTGGTCTTCAGCGCCTGGGCGGCGCTGGTGAACTCGTCCCACGTGGTGGGCGGCTTGGCCGGGTCGAGGCCCGCCTTCTCGAACTGGTCAGCGTTGACCCAATACATTGCGGTGCTCGAGTTGAACGGCGCGGAGGCCAGCCGGCCGTCGGGCAGGCTATAGTAGCCGCGCACGGCCCCGATATACTGCGCCGGGTCGAGCGCGACGCCGGTTTCCTTGGCGAGCTCCCATAGCTGCTTGACCGCCGGCCCGGCCGCGAGCATCGACCCGGTGCCGACCTCGAACATCTGCACCAGGTTCGGCGCCTGGCCCGCCCGCCAGGCCGCGATCGCGGCGGTCAGTGTTTCTGGATAGGTGCCCTTGAACACCGGCACGACCTCGACCTCAGATTGGCTCGCGTTGAAAGCCGTCACCAGCTTGTTCACTTCGTCGCCGAGCGGCGCATTCATCGCATGCCAGAAGACGACCCGCGTGCGGCCGCCGCTTTGAGCCAGAACGGGGCTGGCGGCCAGCGCGGCGGCGCCGGCCAGAAGAGTGCGGCGGAACATAGTGGTTCTCCCTGATGGTCCAAGCGCCTTACCGGCGCCTTATGACATCCATGTTGCCGTGTGATGACGCCGAGGTGAACCCCTCAGCGCTTGTGAACGGACCACAACATGAGCCATCGCACCGGAAAAACCCAAACCAGCCCGGCAACGCACCAATAAAGCGCCTCGACCGGCCATGGCATCATCGGCAGGTGATCCGGCAGGACGACGGCGGCGATCACGTAGACGAAGACGAACAGCAGGGCGGCGGTCGTGGCGGCGGGGACTCTGGACATCGGCTGGTGGCGCCTCGGTTGCCGCCCCGGCCCCGGCGCGATAGAGCGGCGGCGCTTTCGAGGCGGTGGTGATGAATCTTAAGGACCATATCAGGGGAGTTCCGGATTTCCCCAAACCAGGTATCCTGTTCTACGACATCTCGACCCTGTTGCGACATCCGCAAGCGTGGCAGGTCGCCGTGGACCGGTTGGCTGATCTGGTCGCCAAACAACGGCCCTCGTTGCTCGCCGGGATCGAATCGCGCGGATTCCTGCTTGCCGCCCCGCTCGCGACCCGGCTCAACTGCGGCTTCGTCATGCTGCGCAAGCGCGGCAAACTGCCGGGGCAGGTGGTCGGGCTCGATTACGCGCTCGAATACGGGCAGGACCGCATCGAGATCCAGGCGGACGCCGTCGCGCCGGGCCAGCGTGTCGTGCTGCTCGACGACCTTCTGGCAACCGGCGGCACCATGCGAGCGGCGGCCGATCTGCTGCGCCAGGTGGGGGCGGACGTGCCGGCCGCCGCGGCGCTGATCGAACTTTCCTTTCTCGGCGGCCGCGACCGGATCGGTCTGCCGTTCGAAGCCCTCGTGACCTACGACTCCTGATCGTAACGGTGTTATAGCGCTCGCAATCAAGAAGGAGGGAACCGTGATGAGGCGATCGATCACGCGCCGACGGGCGATCGGCGCCGGCGCGGCGCTGGTGGCGGGAGCGGCCGCCGCCCAAGCCGCGCCAGCGAGCCTGCCCGCACAACCCTCGCTGCTCGTCGCAGGACCGGCGGGCAGCCAAGTCGATCACTGGGCCGATGTGATCGCGCCCCCGCTCGGCCGCGAGTTGCTCGGCAGCGGAAAGCTATCCTTGCAGAACGTCGGCGGCGCCGACGGCGTCACCGGAATCAACCAGTTTCAGGCCCGCACCAACCCGGACGGGGCCACCGCGCTGCTGCTGCCCGGCACGGCCTTGCTGGCCTGGCTCGTCGGCGACACGCGGGCACAGTTCGATGCGGGAACCTGGGCGCCGCTCTGGGGCGGCATCACGGGCGCGATCGTCGCCAGCCGCGCGCCACTCGTCCCCGGCCGGTCCGTGCGGCTTGCAGTGCGGAGCGTCGCCGGCCCGGAACTGGAGGCGCTGCTCGCCTTGGAGCTGATGGGGATCGAAGCCGTGCCGGCGCCGGCAAGGCCGGATAACGCCCTCGCCCGGGCCGACGTCGACGCGGTCTACCTGCGCGGAGCTGCACTACGCGACAGCCAGGCACTGCTCAGCCAGGGCTGGCGGCCCGCTTTTGCGCTGTCGCGGGCCCGCAACGGCGGCTTCGCCAACGTGCCGCTAGCGTCCGAACTGTTCGGCGGGTTGCCGCCGTCGGACACTAACCTCCTCCCGGCCTACCGGGCCGTTGCCGCAGCGTCCGCCCTCGAAGTCGCCCTGGTGCTGCCGTTGGTGGCGCCCGCGACCGTGCTGGCGTGGTGGCGGCGCGGCTGCAATTCGTTGGACGACACTGCAAGCGTGCGCGACGCCGCCGCAGCCGCCATCGTGCACCAGGCCGATGCCGGGCAGGTCGCCGCGCAACTCGCCAGCGTCACGCTCGAGACCAGCGCCATGCTGTCGCTCCGGCGCTGGCTGGCCGACCGTTACAATTTCCGGCCGAGTTAGCCGCCCGACACGCTCGTGGGCCCGGGGCGCCGCCTCGGCCCAGTCACGGCATTTGCCGCCGTGGAGCAGACCTGTAGAGTGGCACCCTGCATGGGCTCCGCTACCCTCATCCCCGGCGTCGTGCCGCAATTCCCCGTGGAGTTGAGCCCGCCCGATCTCCATCCCTGGCTCGCCGGCAATACCGGCGTTCCCGGCGTCACCACCGTCCGGGGCCCGGAACCGGGTCCGCACGTCGTGCTGCTCGGTTTGCTGCACGGCAACGAGATCGCCGGCGCCATCGTGCTCGACCGGATCATGCGCGAGCAGTTCCGCCCCGCCCGCGGCACCCTGACGATCATCTTCGCCAATCTGTCCGCGTTCGACCGGTTCGACCCGGAGCAGCCCACCGCGTCCCGCTTCATCGACGAAGACCTCAACCGCGTCTGGGACCCGGCCGTGCTCGACGGCCCGCGCGGCAGCAGCGAGCTCGACCGTGCGCGGGCGCTGCGGCCAATGATCGACCAGGCCGACCTGCTGCTCGACCTGCACTCCATGCTCTGGCCGAGCGACCCCCTGCTGCTGTGCGGCCCGGGCCAGGCCGGCCGCGCGCTCGGCCTGTCGCTCGGCGTGCCCGACCTCGTCGTCGCCGACCACGGCCATGCGACGGGGCCGCGGCTGATCGACTACCCGCGCTTCACCGGGTCGGGCAAAGCCGCCGCATGCCTGGTCGAGGCGGGGCAACACTGGCGCCAGGAGACGGTCGCGGTCATGCAGGATTGCGTCGCCGCGATGCTCGGCCTGGCCGGGATGGCCGCCATGCCGACGCCGCGCGCGAGGCCGCGTTGTGCGGAAGTGACCTTGGCGGTGACCGCGTCGACCAGCGGCTTCACGTTCCTGCAACCCTATCGCGGCGGCGACGTCATCCCCGAGCGCAACACCCTGATCGCGCTCGACGGCGGCCTCGAGATCCGCACGCCGCACGATGACACCCTGCTCATCATGCCGAGCCTGCGCGCCAGCCGCGGCCACACCGCCGTCCGCATGGCGCGTTTCCTGGAAAGCCGATCGTGAGTTCGCCATGCCCCTGAGTTCGCCCGCTCCCCGCCGCCGCTTGCACACCCGCGCGATCGAGCTCTGCGGCTACGAGCGCGAGGATGGCCTGTTCGAGGTCGAGGCGAGCCTGACCGATACCAAAACCTACGTATTCACCAACGAGGATCGCGGCGAGATCACGCCGGGCGTGCCACTGCACGGAATGCTGTCGCGCATGACCTATGATAGCGCGATGCTGATCCACGCCTTCGAAGCCGCGACCGAGTTCGGCCCCTATTTCGCCTGTCCGGCCGCGGCGGAGAACTTCGGCGACCTGGCCGGGTTGACGATCGGGCGGGGCTTCCTGCGGGCGGCCAATGAACGGATCGGCGGCATCAAGGGCTGCACCCACCTGCGCGAGTTGCTCGGCCAAATGGGCACGGTCGCCCTGCAGACGGTGGTGCGCCAGCGCATGCAGGCCGCCAGCGCCGCCGGCAACCGGCCCGCCCAACTCAACACCTGTATGGCCTACGCCGATGGCGGCCTCATCGCCCGCCGCACCTGGCCCGAATATTACGCTCAGCGCGACGCCGCGGAGAGCGAAGCCTCCTCGGCCTAGGCGACCTCCCCCGGCGCCTTGAGCGTCAGTGCCAGCGCGTGCAGCCCGGCCGCGAACTCCGCGCCGAGAGCCTCATTGACCAAACGGTGCCGCGCGACCCGGTTCAAACCGGCAAACCGCTCGGACACGACCGTGACGCTATAGTGTGTCTCTCCCCCCGCGCGGGCGCCGGCGTGGCCCGCGTGCTTGGCGCTATCGTCTGCAATCTGCAGGATCGTGGGCGCGAGGTGGGCGCGCAGCGCGGCTTCTATTCGGACAACTCGGTTCGTCATAGGCGTCATCTAACGGCGGGTCTTGCCGCGCGCTACCCCGAACGCACATAACTCGGTGATGACCCGCCGCCCTTCCACGCGTCCCCGGGCCTACGCGCCCGACCCGGACGCGCCGGGCCGCTCCTGCGACTTCCCTGCTTGCCCAGAGTCGGGGGAATACAGGGCCCCGAAATCGCGCGACACGCTGAACGACTACCACTGGTTCTGTCTCGAGCACGTGCGCGCCTACAATGCCAGCTGGGACTTCTACAAAGGCATGACGCCCGGCCAAATCGAGCAGCAGACCCGCTACGACACCGCCTGGCAGCGCCCGACCTGGCCGCTCGGCACCAACGGCACGCGCACGTTCGACGAGACGGACCTGCGCGACCCGCTGGAGCTTCTGCAGACCGGCAAGATCAAACGCGGCCAGAAAGGCTACCCGCCCACACCGGAGACGCGCATGCCCCAGGCGATGCGCGAGCCGGTGCAGACTTTGGGGCTGGAATGGCCCGTCTCGATGGAAGTTCTGAAGGCGCGCTACAAGGAACTAGCCAAGCGGCACCACCCGGACGCCAACGGGGGTGACCGGGCGGCCGAAGAACGGCTAAAGACCATCAACCTCGCATATGCCGCAGTTCGGCACTATTTGACCACGGAGCCCAGAATGGCGGCGACTGGCTGACCTTCCGCCGGGGTCGCGAGGGGCGTAGTCTTTTCCCTCACGGTCGCCTCCTTCTCGGATTGGTATGGGACACCCCTGTTGATGAACAATATCGCTGCCCTGGCTGACGCTCGTTCCACCCCGACTTCGGCGATCAACGTGCCGGATAGGACCGTATCGGCGCGCGACGTGTTCGGCATCGACACCGACATGATGGTGCCGGCCTTCTCGGTCCCGACCGAGCATGTCCCGGAGATCGACACCGGCTATAGGTTCGACCGTGAGACGACACTGGCGATCCTAGCCGGGTTCGCCTTCAACCGTCGCGTGCTGATCCAGGGCTATCACGGCACCGGCAAATCGACCCATGTCGAGCAGGTGGCCTCGCGGCTGAACTGGCCATGCATCCGCGTCAACCTCGACAGCCACATCAGCCGCATCGACCTGATCGGCAAGGACGCCATCGTCCTGAAGGACGGGAAGCAGATCACCGAATTTCGGGAAGGCATCCTGCCCTGGGCCCTGCAGCACGCCTGCGCCCTGGTGTTCGACGAATACGACGCGGGGCGGCCGGACGTCATGTTCGTCATCCAGCGCGTGCTCGAGGTTGAGGGGCGGCTGACGCTGCTCGACCAGAACAAGGTCATTCGCCCGCACCCGAGCTTCCGCCTGTTCGCCACGGCCAACACGGTGGGTCTCGGCGACACGACCGGCCTGTATCACGGCACCCAGCAGATCAACCAAGGCCAGATGGACCGCTGGAACATCGTCGCCACGCTCAACTATCTGCCGCACGCGCAGGAAACCGCGATCGTGATGGCGAAGTCCGGCTACTCTGCGGACGACAAGGCCAAGAAGAAGCAGGTCGAGAGCATGGTCGCGCTGGCCGACCTCACCCGCGCCGGGTTCATCAATGGCGACATCTCGACGGTGATGTCGCCCCGCACGGTGATGACCTGGGCCGAGAATGCCCGCATCTTCGGCGACATCGGCTTCGCCTTCCGGCTCACCTTCCTCAACAAGTGCGACGAAGCCGAGCGCAGCACGGTGGCTGAATATTATCAGCGCTGCTTCAACGAGGAGCTGCCGACGGGGCTGCTGGCGCCCCGCAAAGGACTCTGATGTCCGGGTCGAACAACAAGGACAACGCGCGCACCGAAGATTTCAAGCGCGCCACGGCCGGAGCGCTTCGGGCGGTCGCCCAGACGCCGGACGTGCAGGTCGCCTTCCAGCCGGGTCCGTCCGGCCTGGTCGGGAAACGGGCGCGTCTGCCGCTGCCGACCCGGTCGTTGCCGCCCAACGAGATGGCCAAGCTGCGCGGCGCCGCCGATAGCGTCGCGCTCCGCCTTCGTCACCACGACGACGCCGTCCACGCAGCCCGCAGCCCGGGCCGACGCGAGGCCAAGGACGTCTATGACGCGCTCGAGCAGGCGCGCTGCGAAGTGGTCGGTGCCCGCCACATGGCGGGTGTGTCCGAGAATCTGCGGGCGCGGCTGCAGGAGGAATGCGAGGCCGAGGGCTTCGACCGCATGACCCGTAAGGACCAGCTGCCGTTGCCGGCGGCGCTCGGGCTGCTGGCGCGCGAGCGGATGTCGGGCCAGGACTCGCCCGAAGCGGCCAAGCGCATCCTGGAGAGCTGGCGCGACACGTTGGGCCCGGCCGCCGAACAGGCACTGGCCGAAATGGCCGATAATCAGCTCGACCAGAGCAAGTTCACCCGCTCGGCTCGCAAGTTGCTGGCCGCCCTCGACCTGGCCGAAGCCGAGGTCGAAAGCGAGCCGGAGCCGAACGAGGACGAACAGGATCAGGGCGGCGAAGAAAGCGGCGCCCAGGACAACCAGGAGCAGCAGCAGGGCGACCAGCAGAGTGACGCGGAGTCCATGCTCGGCGCGCAGCCCGAGGAGATGGAGGCCGATACCGCCGAGGAGGAAGGCCAGGACGAGGCCGATGACGACGCGGCGACGGCCGAAGGCGAAGATCGCCCGGGCGGCCCGCAGCAGCGTCGCGAGAAGCCGGTGGCCGACGATCACCAAGCCTATCGCGCCTACAGCCGCGCCAACGACGAGGAGATCGACGCGGAAGACCTCTGCGACCCGGAGGAACTGACCCGCCTGCGCCAGCAGCTCGACCAGCAACTGCAGCATTTGCAGGGAGTCGTCAGCAAGCTCGCCAACCGGCTGCAGCGGCGGCTCATGGCCCAACAGACCCGCGCCTGGGAATTCGATCTTGAGGAAGGTATGCTCGACGCCGGCCGCCTCGCCCGCGTGATCGTCAATCCGCTCATCTCGCTCTCCTACAAGCGCGAGCGCGAGACCGATTTCCGGGATACGGTCGTGACCCTGCTGATCGACAATTCGGGCTCCATGCGGGGCCGGCCCATCACGGTGGCCGCGATGTGCGGCGACATCCTGGCCCGCACGCTCGAGCGCTGCGCCGTCAAGGTCGAGATCCTTGGCTTCACGACGCGCGCCTGGAAGGGCGGCCAGAGCCGGGAGCGTTGGGTGCAGGACAGCAAGCCGCGCAACCCCGGACGTCTGAACGACCTCCGCCACATCATCTACAAGAGTGCCGACGCCCCCTGGCGCCGCGCCCGCAAGAATCTCGGCCTCATGCTGCGGGAAGGGCTGCTGAAGGAGAACATCGACGGCGAAGCCCTGCTCTGGGCCTATCGGCGGTTGATCAACCGCCCTGAACACCGCCGCATCCTGATGGTGATCAGCGACGGCGCGCCGGTCGACGACAGCACGCTCTCGGTCAACCCGGGCAACTATCTCGAGAAGCATTTGCGCCAGGTGATCCACGAGATCGAGAGCCGGGACCAGGTGGAGCTGATCGCCATCGGCATCGGCCACGACGTGACCCGCTACTACCGCCGGGCGGTGACGATCGTGGACGCCGAGGAGTTGGGCGGCACCGTCATGAAGAAGCTTGCCGAGCTCTTCGAGGAGGACGTCGCTATGGCCTGGGCCCGCGCCGCCGCGGAGCGCGCACCCGCGATTGCCTGACCGGGCCTAACGGCGCCGAAGAAGCGCGGCGATGTCGTCCGACGCGCGAGCCAGCGCCTGGCTCATCGCGGCCACGTAAGCCGCGGTGGACGGCCCGGCCGGGGTGATCATCACGCGGATGGGCCGTGTGATCGGCTCGGCGCGGTTGTTGTTGCGGGTGATGGCCACCTGCGCCGCCAGCACGATCTGCCCGCCTGCATCGGCGTCGAACCGTTGGATGTCGATCTCCACCCGCGCCCCCGCATCGGCAGAGATCGCCCCGGCCGAGGTGAACACGCTGCTGCCGGCGAGGCGACTGTTCAGGTCTTCCGCCAAGACCCGGCCGACCATGTCGCCGAACGGTTCACCCCATCGCTCGCCCGTCGCCACCTTCAGCTGGTAGGGCGTGTTGGACCGCGTGATCTCCGACCGGTCGAGATATCCAGCAATGCCGGGGCGCCGCAGTTCGACGAGTGAGGGCGCACCGGGCAGGGCAGCGCCGCGGATCGGCGCCAGGGTGTAGTAACTCGGGTCCGGCGACGAGCAGGCCGCAACCAGCAACGCCGGCGTCGCCAACACTAGGGTCCGTCGCCTCATTGCGCACCCGCCCGGCCGCGCAGCAGGGCTTCCGGATGCCGGTCCAGGAAGTCGGCGAGTTGCCGGATCGATCGCGCCGTATCACCCACTTGTACCATTGCGCGAGACAGTTCCCTTTGAGTTTCGGAGTCTTTGCCGTAGCCGCGGTCCAGCGACGTCAGCACGCGGTCGGCTCGAGTAACCGCCTGCTCGAGCGAGGACGTGATCGCCGGCAGGCGCGCAAAGGCCGGGCTCAGCCCACTATTGGCGTGATTTGCGAGGTCGCCGACGCTCGCCATGGCCGTCGAGGCAGAGCGCAGCGTGCGGTTCAGGTTGTTGCCGATCTCGTCGAGCGGGACGCGGTCGAGTTTGTTGGCGATGTTGCTGACCGAGCTCAGGATGCTGTCCAGCCCGCCTCCCTCGCTGGGGATGACCCACTGGCCATTCTGCTGCGTCAGCTCGGCGGGTTCCGCGTTCTTGTCGAGATTGAGCGTCAGCACCATGCTGCCCGTCAGGAAACTCGCGGTCTGGAGTTGCGCCCGCATGCCATGCGCGACCAACCGGCGTGCGACCTCGATGGGATCCTCTTTGTCGTTGTTCGGGTTGCTCAGCGCGATCCGTTCCGGCTGGATCTGGAAGCTGACCTTCACGCGTGTCTGTGCGGTGGCCGGGTTGAGATCAAGTTCGACGTTCTGGACGGTGCCGACCTGGATGCCGAAGAAGTCGACGGCAGCGCCCTTGGACAGGCCGCGCGCGGAAGCCTCGAAGTAGGTGACGAAGTCGAGCCGGTCGCGGTAGCCGGCCGACTGCGCCTCATCGTAATTGCGATACAGCTTGAATTCCGTCCCGGGCGATGCTGGCTTGGCGTTCGGGTCATGCGGCGCGTCGTAGGCGACCCCCCCGCTCAGCAGGGCCTGCAAGCTGGCCAACTCGAGATGAAGCCCGTCGGCGCCGACCTGCAGGGAAAGCCCCGACGCATTCCAGAACTTCGAGCCGTTGCGGACGAGCTTGTCATAGGGGGCGCGGATGAAGACGGTCAAGGTGACCGGACCCAATCCGTTGCCGATGTCGTAGTCGAGCACTTCACCGACGCTGAGGTCGCGATAGAACACGGGAGCGCCCGAGGACAAAGATCCCAACCGTTCGGCACTCAGCCTGTAGGTCGTCCCGGGCTCGCCGCTCCGGACGGCCGGCGGCGTCTCGAGACCCTCGAAACTATATTTCTTCTCACCGCGGCGGTCGCCCGGATCCATCTCGATATAGGCGCCCGAGACCAGCGTCTCGATCCCTGCGAGGCTGCCGGAACTCAGCCGTGGCCGCACGACCCAGAACCGGGCGCTATCGGTCAGGAACGGATCGGCCTCCCGCAGCATCCGCACCGTCACGATCACTTGCTTGACATCGTCCGACAAGCGGACCGTCTCGACCTGCCCGAGCTCGACAGCCTTGTAGCGCACCTTGGTCTGGCCAGCCACGAGGCCGTCACCGCTGCGAAACGAGATGGTGATCGTCGAACCGCGTTCGTTCAGGGTGCGCCACGCGAGGAAGCCCGCGACAAGCGCCGCCACGACCGGGATGAGCCAAACCCACGAGATACGGCTTTTGCGGACTTCCGCATCCGGCGCCAGGCTCACGCGGGAACGCCCTCGAGTTCGACCGCCCGGTCGGGCTCTTCGGCGGCATCCCACATCACCCGCGGGTCGAAACTGGCCGCGGCCAGCATGGTCAGGATGACGACTGCGGCGAAACAGATCGCGCCGGGCTCGGGGATGACGGAGGCGATGGCCCCCATCCGCACCAGCGCCGTGAGGATGGTGATCATGAACACGTCGATCATCGACCATCGTCCGATCGCTTCGACGAGCCGATACATCTTCGTCCGCCGTTTCAGCCCGGCTTTCGAGTGCCGTTGTGTCGCGATCAGCATGTAGGCGAGCAGCACCAGCTTGAGCATCGGCACGACGATGCTGGCGCAGAACACGATCAGCGCAAGCGGCCACATCTGGTTGGCCATCAGTTCCTGCACTCCCCCGATGATGGTGCTCGTCTCGCCTTGATGGACCCGGATCACGGTCATGACCGGCAGGATGTTCGCTGGGACATAGAGCGCCACCGCCGCGCCGACCAGCGCCCAACAGCGCGCGACCGGTTCTTTCTTGCGCAGGCGCAGCCGGCTTTCGCAGGTGGGGCACAGATCTCCGGGACGGCCGACCGAGACATGCCCGCACGTGTCGCAGCCGATCGGCGCCCCCCGACGCTCCGGCATGCTCGGCTGCCGGCGGCCGATCGCGTCCCACAGCGCGTGCTCGTCCAGCCAAGCATCGGCGGCCACCATCACCAACATCAACCCGGCCATGGCGTAGACCGCTGGACCGATTTCGACGCTGGCATAGGCGGTCAGACGCGTGTAGGCGACGAACAGGCCGAGCAGGAACACCTCCGTCATCGCCCAGGGCGACAGCCAGGCGCGAACCCGGGCGAGGGCCGCCAGCGAGGTCGGATTGACCGCCGGCATCCGCAACCCAATCAACAGCCCCGCCGTCGTGCCGAGCTTAAGCAGGGGCGCGATCAGAGTGAACGTGAGCACCAGGATCGACAATTCGCCCATGTTGAACTGCTCGAGCGCGAACGGCATTGCGGGCAGGCTGGTCGTGATCTCGCGGCCGAGCACCGTGATGCCAAGCAGCGGCTCGAACAGGAGAACCGTGAACAAGGCAAGCCCGGCGATCATCAACGCGGAGGTCGTCGAGAAACTATCGCGCCTCCGCGCTCTCAGCACCTTGTCGCAGCGGACGCACTCAGCCACCAAGCCCGGCCGCAGCGCCGGCAATCGCTGAAACAATCCACAATCCGAGCACTCACGCAACGCACTGAGCGGGGTGTCGTCTTCGTCGACGACCGGCAAAGCATGAGACATTCTGACCCCAACGCTGCAAAACTGACCCCGTTCCGCAGTTGCGGCCCGGCTTGCCGGACTGTATACGCCTCGCATCTTTGCCCGTCGCCGACGTAGCTCAGTGGTAGAGCAACTGATTCGTAATCAGTAGGTCCTCAGTTCAATCCTGAGCGTCGGCACCAGCCTCCGTCCCGACCTCGCCAGCAAATGCCTCGCACTGGCCTGCATTAACGATGTGGTCAGCAGCTTGTCGTAAACGACAAGGAGCGGTCCGGCGCGTTACAGGCTTCGCTTCGGAGGAGTGCCATCATGTTTGTTGGCGACTGGTTCGCCTTGTTGCGCATCATCGTTCTCGCGCCGCTCGCCTACGCAGCACTCGTGTGCCTGCTCCGGGTGTCGGGCAAGCGGACGTTGGCCAAGCTCAACGCCTTCGACCTGATCGTCACCGTGGCGCTCGGCTCCACCTTGTCGACCGTGATCACGTCGAAATCGCTGCCGCTCGACGAGGGCTTGGTGGCCCTGTTGAGCCTCGTGCTGCTGCAATATGCGGTAGCTTGGGTTTCCGTTCGGTCGGGAAAGTTCAGCGAACTGGTCAAATCCGAGCCGACGCTCCTCCTGCACGACGGACGGCTGCTGCCGAACGCGCTGGTCGCGCAGCGGGTGACCACGGGCGAAGTGCGCGCAGCGCTCCGGGGGTCCGGTCTGGAGGATTTCAGCGAGGCGGCCGCCGTGGTGCTCGAGACCGACGGTAGCCTGAGCGTGATCCCCGCCAGCGCGCGCCACCCCAACCCCTCGCCCGTCAGCGTTCCTTGATCAGCGTCGGCGAAGCAGTCGGGTGGGTTCTGCGCGTCGCTCTGCTGATCGCGGCGCTGGTGCTGCTGATCTTGACACTGTTGCCGATTTCGCACGCGGATACCTGGTGGATCCGCTACGCCATGTATCCCGCCCTGCAATTTGCCGGCCTGATGCTGGCGATCGCTCTGCTGCTGCTGATCTGGCGCGGCGTGATCGAGTGGATCGCCATCGCTGGCCTGCTCGTGGGGATCAGCATCCAGGTGAGCCGGCTGGCGCCCTATCTCGCGCCGCTCGTGGTCAACGTGCCAGCCCCGACCGTCACCGACGGAAACTGCGGCACGGCCAACCGGGTCCGCCTGCTGGAAGTCAACGTGCAGCGGACCAACCGGCACGACCATGCGCTGCTGAACATCGTCCGCCATGTCGACCCCGACATCGCGTGGTTCCAAGAGGTCGATGACTGGTGGGAGAGTGAGCTTTCCGCGCTGGATCCGTCGATGCCGTACGGGCTCCTCGACGTGCAGCCGAACTATTTCGGCGTTCATCTCTACTCGAAGCTGCCCCTGACCGACACCAGCACCCAAGACCTCACCAATTCCAATAACCCTTCCATCTTCGCCACCGCCACCCTGCCCTCTGGCGACCGCCTACGGATCTACGCCGTTCATCCGCGGCCGCCCCAGGTGGGACAAAGCGCTGCCGAGCGCGACGCACAGCTGATGGCGACCGCGCTGGCCGCCCACGGCGACACGGAGGCGCACCTCGTGGCCGGCGATCTCAATGCGGTGCCGTGGGATGACATCCTTCGACGGGTCGAGACGATCGGCCGGGTCGCCGACCCGCGGGTGGGCCGCGGCCTGTTCATCACGTGGAACGCCAACCGGACCTTTGCCAAGTGGCCGCTCGATCATCTCCTGCCGGGACCCGGCATCACGCTCAGCCGCCTGGAGGTGCTGCCCCCGTTCGGCTCCGACCACCGGCCGCTACTCGCCGATTTCTGTGTGGCCAAGCCAGCCGCCAGCCCGCAACCGCTCGACCCGGCGGTCAAGCAAGCGGCCGAGGCCGTCGTGGTGCACGGACAAGGCAAGGCTCGCAGCCCTGGCGCCGCCACGCCGGAAGGCAGCGAGACGCACGAGGACCGGCCGAACTGAAGCAGCGTCGCTGCGCTCAATCCCAAACAGGGACAGGACCGCGACATCGATGAACAAGATCACCTTCGGTTTTCTGGTTGCGCTCGCAGCTGGAACGGTTGCAACGTCGCATGAGGCAATGGCCCGGATGCTCGCTCCGTCCGAGGCGGCCCTGGGAGCACCCGCGCTGCCGGGCGCCGCACAACTGCACGCGATCGCCGACGAGCGAGCCGGGTTTGCCGGGAGAGGTCTGCACAGCGGTCAGTTGCACGACGGCCACCTCCACAGCTTCCGGCACTTCCAACGACGCACTTTCTTTCGCGGCTATCAACCCCGCTTCCATTCGCCGGGCGGGTTCTACGGCGGGTCCCGCCGCTACTGAGCACGGGAGCCGCCATTGACGACGGCGGCGCTTCTTTCGACAAGCCGGCATGATCACGGCGTCGATTCTCAGCGAGCCTCTGGCCGGGCTGCAGGCGCAAGCCCACGGGCTCGCTGAAGCCGCGCAGCTTTCGCCGCGACTCATCGCGCTGGCGCCCCGCGCCCCTTGGCGTTTCGTCACCGCCCGACTCTGGCCGGCGCCGCTGCGCGCGGTCGGGCTGGCGGACCCGGGGGACGACATCCTGCTCAGCGCGGGTGGCACGGCCGGCGTGGTGGCGTACGCGCTCCGTCGGCCGGGGCGCCGGCTCGTGCAGGTCCAGCACCCGCGGCAGGACCCGGCACGGTTCGACGTCGTGGTCGTCAATCGCCATGACGGGCTGACCGGCCCCAACGTCATCGTCACCCGGACCGCCCTCCACCGGGTGACGCCGCAGCGCTTGGCAAAAGCGGCGGAGATCTGGCGCCCACGCCTGGCGCATCTGCCGCGGCCGCTCGTGGCCGTGCTGATCGGCGGCAGCAATGGCCGGTTCCGGCTCGACGGCGACGTCGCGGCCGCGCTGGGGCGACAGCTGGCCGAGATGATGCGCGCCGACCGGGTCGGAGTGGCGCTGACACCCTCGCGGCGCAGCTCGGCCGAAGCTGTCGCCGCCCTGGCCAATTCGGTGGAACGGCTCGGGGGGTGGGTATGGGACCTGGCGGGAGACAATCCGTACTACGGCATGCTGGCTCTCGCCGACGCGATCGTGGTCACGGAAGACAGCGTCTCCATGGTGTCCGAGGCGGCGGCGACGGCCGCGCCGGTCCTGCTGGCGGCGCTCCCGGGCCAATCGCGCCGGATCCGGATGTTCACCCGCCTGCTCGAGGAAGACGGCCGGGTGCGCCGGTTTGCCGGCCGGCTCGACCTGTGGCCGGTCGAACCGATGAACGACACGCTCGCCGCCGGCCAAGACGTCCGCCACCGTCTGGGCTATTGAGGCAGCATGCTCGACATCCAAACCTTCGATGCCCGCGCGGGCGGCAACGTGATCTACAAGGCCCTCGCGCATCCGCTGGCGGCCGAAGCGGCGGAAGCCTTCGCGGCGACGCTGGAAGCCCCGCTCGCGGTGTACGACCCCGACGGCGTCGCCGGCGCCCTGTGGTCGATGCACCCGATCATGCCGCGCCCCACCGAGATCTTCGTGCACGACGTCGCCCAGATCGGCCAAATGCGCGCCGGCGTCGCCACTTTGCCGCTCACCGACCTGCCGCGCTCGCGCGGGCGCACCTTGCTGATCGCGGCGTTCGACGCCGAGCGGATCAAGGCGCGGATCGGCTTCATGATCCCCGACGGCATGGCGGTCGTCTCGCTCGACGCGCTCAAGCTGCCCGCCGCGATGCTGACCAACTCGTCCCGCTATCTCGAAAAGACCAACTTCGCCACCAACTACGCTTTCTTCCGCGACACGGGGGAGCCGGGCGGGACCGGGCTGCACACCCGGCTGGTCACCGCCAACTACTGGTCGGGCTACGGCAGCAAGGGCGTGCGCCTCTGGCTTCGCCTGTTTGACGCGCGGGGCACCGTGCTCGCGCAGTGGGAGGAGACGACGCCGGCCAAGGTGGGCGGCATTACGATCGACAGCGCGGACGTGCGCGCCCGCTTCGGCCTGCCCGCTTTCACCGGCCAACTGTTCATCCATGCGATCGGCGCGGCCGGGCACGATATCGTCAAATACGCGCTCGACACCTATGGCACCGGCGACGAGCCGAGCCTCTCGGTCACCCACGACGCCAATGCCTGGCCAAGCGACCGCTACGCCGGCATGCCCGCTCCGCGACCCGGCGAGCGCGTCACCTTCTGGCTCCAGAACAGCCACGCCGCGCCGATCCCACCCGGCACGATCAAGCTCGACCGGATGGGCGCCGAGCGGCCCGTCGCGCTCGAGACCGAACTGCCGGGCTACGCCAGCCTGCCGGTGGACGTGGCCGAGCTCCTGCCGGGGATCGCGTGGCCCGCGCAGATCGAAGTCCGCGCGGGGCGGCACCTGGTGCGGCCGCGCTACGAGGTGACCCAGATGGGGCGCACGCGGATCGCCCATTTGAATGTCGAGCGCGCCGATCTCAAGCCGAACCCCGAGATCAAGTCGCTGCACAACCTGATGGGCCGCGGCTATCTGCTACCGTTCCCGGTGCTGCCGCCGGAGCGCTTCCGCTCGATCGTGCTGCCGACGCCCATGGCCGAGACGCAGGCCGACCTGCCGCTGCGGCTGGAGGTCTTCGCCCGTGACGGGCGCAAGATCTCCGAGCGGTTCCTCGGCGACCTGCCCCGCGACCACGCCCTCGCGGTCGACCTCGAGGAGCTCGGCGCAGAGGCCGGCCATGCCGAGCTGGTCTACGATTTCCGGGACGGCGGACACGCCGATGGCTGGATGCACTGCCTGGTCCGCTACGAGCATCGTGCGAGCGGCCACGCAGCCGAAAGCAGCTTCGGCGCGCACATCTACAACACGGCGATGACCTACCGCGACGAGCCGCAGAGCTATTCCGGCCCGCCGCCCGGGCTCTCGACCCGGCTCTTCCTCAAGCTCGGCGACCGCGCCCGCCGAAGCTTCGCGGCGCTGATCTACGCGGCTTCCGCCCCGTGGCATGAGCGCTCGGCCACCACGCTTTTGCTGCACGATGCGGAAGGCGACGTCATCGCCGAGCACCCACTCGAGATCGCCTGCTCCGGCAGCGCGCTGGTCTTTCCGCACGAGGAATTCGGCGACGATCTGCTCGAGCGGGCCGGCCCCCGTGGCTACGTCATCATCCGCGACCCGACCTGCCGCCTGTTCGGCTATCACGGGCTGATGGCCGACAGCGGCGCCTTCTCGCTCGACCACATGTTCGGCTTCTAGCGCACTATTCGAGCCGACTGGCTCGGGAGGTTCTCTAGCGGAGGCACCGGGCCGACCTGACGGCTTCTTCACGCAACCGCCGGAAAACCGCCCCGTTGTCTCTCCGGCACTGAGGAGACGGTCGATGCCCGACGATCATTACGACATCATCGTCATCGGCAGCGGGCCCGGTGGCGCCAGCCTCGCGCACGACCTCGCGCCGACCGGCAAACGCATCCTCATGCTCGAGCGCGGCGGCTATCTGCCGCGTTCCCGCAAAAATTGGGACGCCAAGACAGTCTTCGTCGACGGCGCCTACCAAGTCGACGAAACGTGGTACGGCCGCACCGGCGAAAGCTTCAAGCCGGGCCTGCACTATTTCGTGGGAGGCAATTCGAAGGTCTATGGCTCCGCCCTGTTCCGGCTTCGCGAGCGGGATTTCGGCGCGCTACAGCACAAAGGCGGCGTCTCTCCGGCCTGGCCCCTCGGCTACGACGTGTTCGAGCCCTACTACACCAAGGCGGAAGCCTTGTACCACGTGCACGGCCAGCGTGGCGAAGACCCGACGGAGCCGTGGTCGAGTGCCCCCTACGCCTACCCGCCCGTGCAGCATGAGCCCCGCATCCAGCAACTGAACGACATCCTCAAGGGCGAAGGGCTGCACCCGTTCCACCTGCCGCTCGGCATCAAGCTCGACCAGAACCCGGATGGGTCGGCGACCACATACAGCCCCTGCATACGCTGCGACGCATTCGACGGATTTCCCTGCGCGATCAATGCGAAAGCCGATGCCCAGGTGATTTGCGTGGACCCGACCCGGGCCGCCTACCCCAACTTCACGCTGCTCACCGGCGCCTATGTCAGCCGGCTCGAGACGGATCCGTCCGGCCGTAGCATTAGCCGGGTCCATGTGACCCGCGATGGCGTGGAGGAGCAGTATTCGGCCGATCTCGTCGTGGTCGCCTGCGGTGCGCTCAGTTCCGCGCTCTTGCTGCTGCGCTCGGCGAACGATGCCCATCCCAAGGGCCTCGCCAACGGCTCGGATCAGGTCGGCCGCAACTACATGCGCCACAACATGTCCGTGCTGATGGCGATTCTGAAAGAGCCCAATCACACGGTGTTCCAGAAGACGCTGGCGGTCAGCGACTACTATTTCGGCGCGCCCGACTGGGAGTATCCGCTCGGGCTGATCCAGATGTGCGCGACCTCGCATGGCGAGCAGATTCGCGGCGAGGCGCCCCTGCCAAAGCTGATGTCGTTCATGCCGGAGATGCCGTTCGACAAATTGGCGGAGCACTCGATGGATTTCTGGCTGCAGAGCGAGGATCTGCCGCGGCCGGAAAACCGGATCTACTACGACGGGGACCGGGTCGTGCTCGACATCCATGAAGGCAATGAAGAGGCGGCCAAGCGGCTACGGCAGAAGCTTGAGCGCTTGCTGACGCCCATGAATGCCTGGCCGCAGCTGATCAGCCGCGACCTCTACCTCGGTAAGAATATCCCGATCGGCGGCACTGCGCATCAGGCCGGAACCCTGCGCTTCGGCACTGACCCCGCCGACTCCGTGCTCGACGTCCACTGCAAGGCGCACGAGCTCGACAACCTCTACGTCACGGACGCCAGCTTTTTTCCCTCGATCGGCGCCGTTAATCCTACGCTCACCATCATCGCCAACGCGCTCCGGGTGGCCGACCACATCAAGCAACGCCTGGGCTGAACTCAGTCCAGCTTCTTGGTCATGAAGACCCGCCGAAGCCCTCGCTCGACCGCGCGATGCGTTTCGATATACCCGTTCCGGGCATAGAGCAGGCGGTTTTCCGACATCGCTTCGTTCGTGTAGAGCTTGATCGTTTGGTATCCGGAGGCCCGCGCGACCGCTTCGGCGAAGGCCAGCAGAATGCGGCCCAATCCCATCCCTTGAGCTAAAGGGCTTACGGCGACGTTGTCCAGCAGCAGCGCGTCGGGTTGCTCCCGCAGCACCAGCAGCCCGCGGACGACGCCGCCCTGTTCGACGACGTGGACCCGGCCATCCCGGACCAGCGCATGGTAGTCGTCGAGCATGGGCCCGGGCTCGCGCCCGATCCGCGCAATATACGGCGCGTAAGCCGCGTGAACGATGGCTTTGATGGCGCCCAGGTCGCCGCCGACGGCCAGCCGGGGAACCCGCTCAGCCACGCAAAGCCTGGGCGAGGTCATCGATCAAGTCGATCGGGTCTTCGAGCCCGACCGAGAGTCGGATCAGCGTCGGCGGGCAGAGCGATCCGGGTCCCTCCGTGGTCCAACGGTGCTCCGCCAGGCTTTCGGTCGAGCCGAGTGACGTCGCCCGGCGGAACACGCCGAGCCGGCCCAAGACGGCAAGGGCGGCCTCGGCTGTCTCACCCGTCTCGAACGACAGCATGCCGCCGAACCCGCCGGTGAACTGCTTGGCGGCGATCGCGTGCCATCGGTCGCACTCGAGGCCCGGGTAGTGCACGGCCGTGACCGCCGGGTGGGTGGTGAGCGCCTGGGCGATGCGCAGGCAGGAGGCCGAGATGCGCTCCATCCGCAGTGCGAGCGTCCGCATGCCGCGCAGCAGCAGCCAGCCCTCGAACGGGGACAACACGCTGCCGTGCTGCGTCCGCGCGGCGGCGATTTCCTGCCAAGCCGGCCCGGTCGCGGCCGTGACGAGCACGCCGGCGAGCACGTCGCCGTGCCCGTTCAGATATTTGGTCCCTGAATGCAGGACGAGATCGGCGCCCAGACCCAGCGGCGTGCACAGGACGGGGGTGGCGGCGGTCGCGTCGACCAGCAGCAGCGCGCCGGCGTCATGGGCGAGAGCCGCCACGGCCGCGATGTCGGGCACCCGCCACAGCGGATTGGTCGGGCACTCCAACCAGACCAGCCGCGTCCGCCCGGGCTGCAGCGCGCGCCCCACGGCGTCGAGATCGGCAAGATCCACGCGGTCGACGGCGACCCCCCAACGCCGGCCGAACGCGACGAAGATGCTGGCGAACTCGTAGTAGGTCCCGACGTCGAACAGCATGTGGTCGCCGGGCTTCAGCGTCGCCAACACCGCTTGAGTGACCGCGCTCGC
>Ga0326763_1000242_pt1 | contig 20280 bp, 18 predicted proteins | sample NORPS_P_FD_207671 | JGI IMG/M metagenome (GOLD analysis project Ga0326763, IMG submission 207671) | Hot spring water microbial communities from Norris Geyser Basin, Yellowstone National Park, WY, United States - NOR.PS_P | ecosystem: Environmental > Aquatic > Thermal springs > Unclassified...
GGGCTGGAGCTGGCGTTGGGGGCGCATTACCGCATCGCCGCGCCCGGCACCAAGGTGGCGCTGCCGGAGGTGAAGTTGGGCCTGATACCCGGGGCGGGGGGCACGCAACGCCTGCCGCGCGTCATTGGCGTGGAGGCCGCGCTCAACATGATCGTCAGTGGTGAGCCCGTGCCCAGCGAGCTGCTGGCCACCATTCCGGGGCAAAAGCTGTTCGACAAGTTGGCGGCATCGGCCGAGACCCTGCTGGACGAGGCGCTGGCGCTGGCGCGTGAGGTGGCGCAGCGCCACGCGGACGGCGCCCCGCTGCCACGGGTGCGCGACCTGCCGTGCCGGCATCCGCACGCCGAGGCGTATTTCCAGTTCGCCCGCAACATGGTCGGCGCGCAGACCAAGCACTATCCCGCGCCGCTGAAGTGCATCGACGCCGTGCAGGCGGCCACCACACGCCGCTTCGACGATGAACACGCCTGTCAGCATGGCGCTGCGCTACCTGTTCGTGGCCGAGCGCGCCGCGGGCAAGATTGCCGACGTGCCGGAGGACACCCCCCAGCGCGAGATCCGCCAGGTCGCCATCATCGGCGCTGGCACGATGGGCACTGGCATCGCGATCAACTTCCTCAACATCGGCCTGCCCGTCACGCTGCTGGAGACCCAGCAGGCGGCGCTGGAGCGCGGGGTGGCGAACATTCGGTCGGTGTACGAAGGGCAAGTGAAGAAAGGCAAGCTCAAGCCCGAGCAGATGGAGCAGCGCCTGGGCCTGCTGCGCACGACACTGTCGTACGACGACATCCGCGAGGCAGACTTGGTGATCGAGGCGGTTTTCGAGGATTTGGAAGTCAAGCGCCAGGTGTTCGAGCGGCTCGACGCCGTCATGAAGCCGGGGGCGATCCTCGCCACGAACACGTCGACGCTGGATGTCAACAAGATCGCGTCGTTTACGAAGCGGCCGCAAGACGTCATCGGCACGCACTTCTTCAGTCCCGCTCACGTGATGAAGCTGCTGGAGGTGGTGCGCGGTGAGGTTACCGCCAAGGACGTGCTGGCCACCATCATGGCCCTGGGCAAAAAGATCAAGAAGACCTGCGTCGTCTCGGGGGTGTGCGATGGCTTCATCGGCAACCGCATGATCGAGCAGTACAGCCGGCAGGCCGGTTTTCTGCTGGAGGAAGGTTGCACGCCCGAGCAGGTGGATCGCGCCATCGAGCGCTTTGGCTTTGCGATGGGGCCCTTCCGCATGGGCGACCTGGCCGGCAATGACGTGGGGTGGTACATCCGCAAGCGTCGCTATGTCGAGAAACCGCACCTGCGCTACAGCAAGATTGCCGACCGCCTGTGCGAGATGGGGCGCTTTGGCCAAAAGACCGGGGCGGGGTGGTATGACTACCAGCCGGGCAAGCGTGACGCGATACCCAGCCCGGTCGTCAACCAAATGATCGAGGACTTTCGCCGCGAACAGGGCATCACCCCGCGCCAGATCGGCGACGAGGAGATCGTGCAGCGCCTGGTGTTCGCGCTGGTCAACGAGGGTGCGCACATCCTGGAGGAAAAGATCGCAGCGCGCGCCAGCGACATCGACATGGTGTACCTGACCGGCTACGGTTTTCCGGCCTGGCGCGGCGGGCCGATGCATTACGCCGAGCAATTCGGCTTGTTCAACGTGGTGCAGGCCATGAAGCGCTTTGCCAAGAACCCGCACGACGATGCCCAGTTCTGGCAGCCCGCCCCCCTCATCCAGCGCCTCGTCGCCGAAGGCAAGGGATTCGCTGCCGCCTGAGCCGTCGCCGCCACATACACGTTACCCAGGACCGAACATGAGCAACGCTGTCATCGTCTCTACCGCACGCACCCCCTTGGCCAAGAGCTGGAAGGGGTCCTTCAACATGACGCACGGTGCCACGCTGGGCGGTCACGTGGTGCGCGCCGCCATCGAGCGCGCGCGCCTGGACCCAGCCGAGGTCGAAGACGTCATCATGGGCTGCGCCAACCCGGAAGGGGCCACGGGCTGGAACATTGCGCGCCAGATCGCCTTGGCCGCAGGGTGCCCGGTCACGGTGTCGGGCCTGACCGTCAACCGGTTCTGCTCGTCGGGGTTGCAGACGATCGCCTTGGCTGCCCAGCGCATCATGGCAGGTGAGGGCGAGATCTATGTGGCCGGTGGGGTCGAGAGTATCTCGTGCGTGCAAAACGAGATGAACAAGCACATGATGACCGACCCCGCGCTGCTGGAGCGCAAGCCCGAGATTTATTGGACCATGCTGCAGACCGCCGAGCAGGTGGCCAAGCGCTATCGTATCGGCCGCGACGCGATGGACGAGTACGGCGCGGCCAGTCAGCAAAAAGCCTGTGCAGCGGCGGCGGCCGGCAAGTTCGACGACGAGATCGTGCCGATCACGGTCACGGCTGGCATCTATGACAAGCAGCGTGGGCTCATCACGCAGCAGGTGACCGTGTCGCGTGACGAGGGGCTGCGAGAGGGCACCACCAAGGAAGCGATCGCCGCCATCAAGCCTGCGCTGCCCGGCGGCACGATCGCTGCCGGCAATGCGAGCCAGTTCTCCGACGGGGCGGGTGCGTGCGTCGTGATGGACGAAAAAGTGGCTGAGCGCAAGGGTTTGCAGCCGCTGGGGCGGTTTCTGGGCTTTGCCGTGGCGGGGTGCGAGCCCGACGAGATGGGCATCGGCCCCGTGTTTGCCGTGCCCAAGGTGTTGCAGCGGCTGGGCCTGACGGTGGATGACATCGATCTCTGGGAGCTCAACGAGGCGTTTGCGGTGCAGGTCCTCTACTGCCGCGACCGCCTGGGCATCCCGGCCGACCGCCTCAATGTCAACGGCGGCGCGATTGCGATTGGCCACCCGTACGGTGTGTCCGGGCAGCGCCTGACCGGGCATGCGCTCATCGAAGGCAAGCGGCGTGGCGCCAAGCGGGTGTGCGTGACCATGTGTATCGGTGGCGGTATGGGCGCAGCTGGCGTGTTCGAGGTGCTGTGATGAACCCGGGTCTGCGCGCCACCATCGATTTTTTGCTCTACGACTGGTTGCGCGTGCAGGCCCTGACCGAGCGCGCGCGCCACGCCGAGCATACGCGCGAGACGTTCGATGCGGTGCTCGACACCTGCGAGCGCATCGCGCGCGAGAAGTACGCCCCCTTCAACCGCCTCGTCGATACCGAGGAGCCGCGCTTCGACGGCGAGCGGGTGGTGCTGCCCGCTGCGACTCACGAGGCGTGGCGGGCCTATGCGGCCAGCGGTATGCTGAGCGCCTCGCAGGACTACGACGTGGGCGGCATGCAGCTGCCCTACACGATCAAGGCAGCGGGCAATGCGTTTTTTGCCGCGGCTTCGGTCAGCATCGGCGCGGGCATGCTCACGGTGGGCAACGCGAACCTGTTGATGGCGCACGGCACCGAGGCACAGCGCCGCGCGTTTGCGCAGCCCGAGCTGCAAGGGCGGTTTGCGGGCACCATGTGCCTGAGCGAGCCGCAGGCCGGCTCTAGCCTGAGCGATATCGCGACCCGGGCCGCCCCCGACGGCGACGATTTCGAGAGCGATCCCCTGGGGCCCCGCTACCGCTTGCGCGGCAACAAGATGTGGATCTCGGCCGGCGAGCACGAGCTGACCGACAACATCGTCCATCTGGTGCTGGCCAAGATTCCGGGGGCCGACGGTCGGCTGCCGCCCGGCGACGGCTTGCGCTGTATGTTTCACATGATGAACGAGGCGCGTATCGGCGTTGGCATGGCCGCCACCATGTTGGGTATGGCGGGCTATCTGGCCAGCCTCGACTACGCGCGCGCGCGGCTGCAGGGGCGCATGCCGGGCCCGCGGGCAAGGACCCTGCTCAGCCGCCGGTGCGCATCATCGAGCACGCCGACGTCAAACGCATGCTGCTGGCGCAGCGGATGCAGACCACCGTGGCGCGCGCCCGTGCCGTGCCCACGCTGGCGGCGCACGCGCAGACGCTGGCGCGGGCCATCGACGAGGTGGTCGACGCCGCCAGCCGCGGGCGCTTGCAGGCGTGCCGCTACTTTTTTCATTACGAACTGCCCAAGATCGGGCCGTGCCTGCAGGTGGTGCGCACGCGCGACAGCACGTGCGCCGAGATGCCCGAAGACGCTTTCTGAGCCTGGTGGGCCGCGCACGGGGCCCCCGTTTCGAGGAGATACCGCATGACCCGCAGCATCACACAACTGTTCGACCTGACGAGGCGCACCGCGCTCGTGACCGGGGGCTCGCGCGGCCTGGGCCTGCAAATCGCCCAAGCGCTGGGCGAGGCGGGCGCCAAGCTGATGCTGACCGCGCGCAAAGCCGATGAGCTGGAAGGCGCGGTGCAGCAGCTGCAGGCGCAGGGCATCGATGCGCGCTGGATCGCAGCCGACTGCGCGCGCGAGGAGGATATCCAGCGCTTGGTCAGTGAGACCCTGCAGCGCCTGGGCGACATCGATATCCTGGTCAACAACGCCGGGGCGGCTTGGGGGGCGCCGGCCGAGGACCACCCGCTGGAGGCCTGGGACAAGGTCATGAACCTCAATATCCGCGGCTACTTCCTGCTCAGCCAGGCAGTGGGTAAGCACAGCATGATCGCGCGGCGGCGGGGCAGTATCGTCAACGTCGCCTCTATCGCCGGGCTGGGCGGCAACCCGCCCGAGATGGAAACCATCGCCTACAACACATCCAAGGGCGCGGTGATCAACTTCACGCGCGCGCTGGCGGCGGAGTGGGGGCCGTACGGCATCCGCGTCAACGCCATCTGCCCTGGTTTCTTTCCCAGCAAGATGACGTGCGGTACCCTGCAGGCGATGGGCGAGGAACGGCTGGCCGCGCACGCGCCCCTGCGCCGCTTGGGTGACGATGAGGACCTCAAGGGGGCCGCAGTGCTGTTTGCGTCCGACGCGGGCAAACACATCACGGGTCAGTGGCTCGCGGTCGATGGCGGTGTCAGCGCCGTCATCGGTGGTTGAAAGGGCGCCGGGCGCTCATCGGTCCTGGCATCGTTTTACCTGGAGCCAAGTCCATGCCGTCGAACAAGCAGATTCTTCTGGTCAGCCGCCCCCAGGGCGAGGCCAGTGTCGATAACTTTCGTCTCGTCGAGACGCCAACCCCCGCGCTGTCGGAGGGCCAGGTGCTGGTACGCCACCATTATCTGAGCCTGGACCCCTACATGCGCGGGCGCATGAACGAGGGCAAAAGCTACGCCGCTCCCCAGCCGCTAGGCGAAGTGATGATTGGCGGCACGGTTGGTCAGGTGGTGGAGAGCCGCCACCCGCGCTACGCGCCGGGCGACTGGGTGGTTGGCATGGGTGGTTGGCAGGAGTACAGCGTGGTCGATGCCGACCAGCCGGGTGCGTTGCGCAAGGCGAATGCCGCCGCGGCGCTCGCGCAGGAATTGGCGCCCGCCAAGGGCGTGCACCCCGCGCTCGACCGGCTCGTCGCGAGCCTGCCCACCCGCGTGGAGATGATGGCCAACGTGGTGGAAGCCCGGCGCCTCGCGCAAGACGTGGCGCTCGCCGTGCAGGCGGCCCTGCTCGCGCAGACCGCACCGGGGGCGGTTTAGCGCGCGTTTTGTGACTCGCGCTTGGCAGGGGATTGGGGCGGCAGCTTTGGCACCTTGCCCAGCGGCACGGACTTTGCGGCCATCCTCGAGCGCGCTCGCCCGCGTTGATGGCGCCGCCGGGCCGACGTATCACCGAACGCCCTCAGGAGAATGTGCCGATGATGCAAGATTTCAAGGACAAAACGGCCGTCGTGACCGGTGCTGGATCGGGTCTCGGGCTCGAAGTCGCCCGTCTGGCAGCATTGTGGGGCATGAAGCTCGTGCTGGTGGATGTCCAGGCCGACGCGCTCGATGCCGCGGCGCAAGAACTGGGCGCGCAGGGCACCGACGTGCTCGCGCGGCGCGTGGACGTGTCCGATGGCGCGCAGATGGAGGCGTTGGCGGATGCCGTGCGCGAGCGCTTCGGCGCCCCGCATCTCGTATTCAACAACGCGGGCGTGGCGGCAGGCGGTCTGGTGTGGGAAAACACCGTGGCCGACTGGCAGTGGGTACTGGGCGTCAACCTGTGGGGGGTGATCCACGGGGTGCGCCTGTTCACCCCGATGATGTTGGCGGCGGCGAACGCCGATCCGCACTGGCGCGGGCACATCGTCAATACGGCCAGCATGGCCGGGTTGCTGACGCCGCCCAACATGGGCGTGTACAACGTCAGCAAGCACGCGGTGGTCGCCTTGACCGAAACGTTGTACCAGGACTTGCGACTCGTGACCGATCAGATCGGCGCCAGCGTGCTGTGCCCGTGCTTCGTGCCCACCGGCATCAGCCAGAGTCAGCGCAACCGTCCTGCCGAGCTGCCGCCTGCCGCGCCCACGCGCAGCCAGCTCATCGGCCAGGCCATGAGCGAAAAGGCCGTCAGCAGCGGCAAAGTAACGGCAGCCGAAGTGGCGCAGCGTGTGTTCGATGCGATGGAGCAGGGTCGCTTCTACATCTATAGCCACCCGCACGCGCTGGCACCCGTGGCGGCCCGCATGCAGGCCATCGTCGAGGGGCGCGAGCCGCCCGACCCGTTTGCCGACCGGCCGGAGGTGGGCGCGCAGCTGCGTGCTGCCCTGCGTGCGATGGGTTGAGGGTGCCGGGTCCTGTGGCACACTCCCGCGCTCACGGACAACCCATGCCCATCCATGACGACGATCGTGCAACGCATCGCCGACGAGCTCGGCGTGCGCGCCGCCCAGGTGCAGGCCGCGGTGGACCTGCTCGATGGCGGTGCCACCGTTCCCTTCATCGCTCGCTACCGCAAAGAGGCCACCGACGGCCTGGACGACACGCAGCTGCGCCAGCTCGAGCAGCGCCTGGCCTACCTACGTGAGTTGGAGGACCGGCGCGCGGCCATCCTGCGCAGCATCGAGGAGCAGGGCAAGCTCACCCCCGCCCTGCGCGCCGCCATCGAGGCGGCACCGACCAAGCAGGACTTGGAGGACCTGTACCTGCCCTACAAGCCCAAGCGCCGCACCAAGGCGCAAATCGCGCGCGAAGCGGGCCTGGAGCCGTTGGCTGACGCCCTGTGGGCCGATCCCACGCTCGACCCGCAGGCGGCCGCTCAGGCTTACGTCAAACCCGCGCCGGGCGAGGAGGGCGGCGACTTCACCACGGTGGCCGCGGTGCTGGATGGTGCGCGCGACATCTTGAGCGAGCGCTGGGCAGAGGATCCGGCCGTCGTGCAGCCCCTGCGCGAGTGGCTGTGGCAGGAGGGGTTGCTGCGCAGCCGCCGCATCGACGCGCGCAACCCCAATGACCCCGAGGTGGCCAAGTTTCGCGATTATTTCGAGCACGACGAGCCGATCGCGCGTGTGCCGTCGCACCGGGCGCTGGCCATGTTTCGCGGGCGGACGCAGGAGGTGTTGGACCTGCGCCTGGCGCAGCCGCAAGAGCCCGAACCCGGCCAGCCGTCGCTGGCCGAGGGCCGATTGGCCCGGCTGCTGGGCTGGTCGCACCAAGGGCGCGCCGCGGATGACTGGCTGCGCCGTTGCGTGGCTTGGACCTGGCGCGTCAAGTTGAGCCTGTCGATCGAACGCGACTTGTTTGCCCGCTTGCGCGAGGCGGCCGAGGCGGTGGCGATCCAGGTGTTTGGTGCCAATGTGCGCGACCTGCTGTTGGCCGCCCCGGCCGGGCCGCGGCCGACCATGGGCCTGGATCCCGGCATTCGCACCGGCGTCAAGGTGGCCGTGGTCGATGCCACGGGCAAGGTGGTGGACACGGCCACCGTCTATCCGTTCGAGCCCCGGCGCGATGTCGAGGGGGCATTGGCGACGCTGGCCGCGTTGGTGCTGCGGCATGGGGTGGAGCTGATCGCGATCGGCAACGGCACCGCGAGCCGCGAGACGGACCGTCTGGTGGGCGAGCTGCAGCAACGGCTGCGTGCCCGCGACGCCCAGCGCGTGCCGCAAAAGGTCGTGGTCAGCGAGGCGGGGGCGTCGGTCTACAGCGCCAGCGAAGTCGCCGCGCAGGAGTTGCCCGAGCTGGACGTGAGTCTGCGCGGCGCGGTCAGCATCGCGCGCCGACTGCAAGACCCGCTGGCCGAGCTCGTCAAGATCGACCCCAAGAGCATTGGCGTGGGGCAGTACCAGCACGATGTGAACCAAGCGGCGCTGGCGCGCACGCTGGATGCGGTGGTGGAAGATTGCGTGAACGCCGTGGGGGTGGATCTCAACACCGCGAGCGTGCCCCTGCTGGCCCGCGTGGCGGGCCTGTCGCCCGCGACCGCGCGGGCGCTGGTGCGCTGGCGCGATGCGCACGGGGCGTTTCGCCATCGAAGGCAGCTGTTGGCGGTGACGGGCATCGGCCCCAAGACGTTCGAGCAATGCGCCGGGTTTTTGCGCATCCGCGGCGGAGACGATCCGCTGGACATGACCGGTGTGCACCCGGAGACGTACCCGGTGGTCCAACGCATCCTGGCGGCGGCCGGCCAGCCGATCGAGGCCGTGATGGGCAAACCCGAGGTGCTGCGCGCGCTGCGCCCGGAAAGCTTGGCTGACGAGCGCTTCGGGCCCGTGACCGTGCACGACATCCTGGCCGAGCTGGAAAAGCCCGGGCGTGACCCGCGCCCAACGTTTCGCGTGGCGCAGTTCGACGAGGCGGTGCACAGTCTCGACGACCTGCGGCCCGGCATGGTGCTGGAGGGTACGGTGACCAACGTGGCGCAGTTCGGTGCCTTCGTGGACATCGGCGTGCACCAGGATGGACTGGTGCACGTCAGCCAACTCGCCAACCGCTATGTGGCCGACGCGCGCGAGGTCGTCAAGGCCGGCGACATCGTGCGCGTCAAGGTGTTGGAAGTGGACGTGGCGCGTCGGCGCATCGGGTTGACCATGCGGTTGGACGCGTCGCCCGCGGCCAGCGGTACCCGTCCAGCCACGGCCGTGGGTGCGGCGCGCACGGTTCGTGCGCGGCAGGAGTTGCCAGCAGCCACGGCGATGGCACACGCCTTTGCCAAGCTGCAGGCGTCGAGGCGCTAGGGCGCTGGCGGGAGTGGGGAGGGTTGGAGCGGTAAACTGCTGAACATGACACTCGACCAACTCCTTCAGCAGGCCAAGGCCATCCCGAGCATTCCGCGCGTCGTCTCCGAGGTCACGGCCGAGCTGGACCGGGACGAGCCAGATGCGCGCCGAATCGCGGAACTGGTGGCCACCGACCCCGGGTTGACGGCGCGGCTGCTCAAGCTGGCCAACTCGGCATTCTTTGGTTTGACGCGCCAAATCGACAGCGTGGGCGAGGCCATCACCGTGCTGGGCTTCAACCACCTGCGCACGCTGGTGCAGGCGGTCGCGCTCGGGGCCAGTTTCAAGAGCGTGCCCGGCGTCAACCTGGAGCAGTTTTGGCGCTACAGCCTCAACACCGCCAAGATCTGCCGGCCGCTGGCGCGCAGCCTGAAGCTGCCCGACGTGGTGGCCCTCCTGCTGGGGCTGGACTTGCAGACCGTGCTCGACAAAGACCCGGAGGAGTGGGCCTCTGCGGGCGAGCTGGCGGCCTTTTTGCACTGACGTCGCCGCATGCGTTTGCAAGACTTGCTGCAAACCCCGGAGGCGTTGCCCGTCGTGCCCGAGGTGGCGGCGCGCTTGATCGCCACATTTGGTCAGGACGAGGTGGATCTGGCCGCCATCACCGCCGATATCGAGCGGGATCCGGCGTTGGCTGCGCGGTTGCTGCGCCAAGCCAATTCGGCCTTCTTGCGCTTGCTGCGCCCGGTGCACAGCGTGCGCGATGCGGTGATGGTGCTGGGGCTCAACCGGGTGCGCGCGCTGGTGCTGGCGGCTGCCGTGCAAAGCCGCTTCCCGGCGCCGCCGGGCATCGATCTGGAGCGATTCTGGTCTTACAGCGTGGTGGCAGCGTCGGTGGCACGCCTCGTGTGTGCGCCGCGTCGGCTCGATGATGCCGTCGCCTTCACGGCCGCGTTGCTGCACGCCGTGGGAGAGCTGGTGATGCATCAGGCCATGCCCCAGGTGATGCGGGAGCTGCCGCACGATCGACCCTGGTACGCGCTGGACCGTGCCGGGGCCGAATATCAAGCCCTCGGGTATTGTTATGCCGAAGTCGGGGCTGCCCTGTGCCAGCACTGGCGCTTGCCGCGGGTGTTGGTGCAAGCGGTCGAGCAGCACGTCGATCCGCTGCACCGCGATGTGGCCGACCCGTTGGCGGCCGTCGTGCACATGGCCGCCTGGCGGGCGCGGGTGTGGGCGCTGGGCAACCAACGCGACGTGCTGATCCATACCTACCCGGATGCGGTCGGAGAGTTGCTGGCGCTCGACCCCGACGTGCTGGTCGACCCCGGTATCGTGGAGACGGAGGGCCTGGTCTGATGCGTGCGTTGCGCATCCACGCCGGCCCGACCGCGTTGGCCCACCTACAGCGTGAGGGCTTGCAGCCGAGCGCGGTGGGCATCATCCCGGGGGCTGCAGGCGGGCCGAAAGGGCTCATCCTGGGGCCGCTGGACCGGTTTCTGTTTGGCCAATGGTTGCCGCGCGGCGGGCACTCCGTCGACTTGGTGGGCGCTTCCATCGGTGCTTGGCGCATGGCCACGGCGTGCCTGCCCGACCCCGTGGCGGCGTTCGAGCGACTGGAGCGAGACTACATCGCGCAGGCGTACGAGGTGGAGCCGGGGCGGCGCCGCCCGCTGCCCGAGCACGTCAGTGAGGCCTTTGCGCGCAATTTGCGCGACTTTTTCGGCCCACATCTGCCCGGACTGCTGCAGCACCCGCGCTATCGTCTGCACATCGTGACCACGCGCGGGCGGCATTTGCTGCATCGCGAGGGCCCATGGCGCACGGCGGCCGGTTACGCGGCCGCCTTCGTGGCCAACGTGGCACACCGCCGTGCGATGGGGGCTTGGCTGGAGCGGGTGGTGTTTTCTGCGCCATCGGCGGCGTCGCCGGGGGTGGGTGGGCTGCCGGCACTGCCGTTCGACCCGTCGGACTACCGGACCCGGCAGGTGCCGCTCGACGCTGGCAACTTCATGCCCGCGCTGCAGGCGAGCTGCTCCATCCCCTTCGTGCTGCGCGCTGTGCACGACATCCCCGGCGCGCCGCCGGGGGCGTACTGGGACGGCGGCATCACCGACTACCACCTGCACCTGCGCTGGCGGCCCGAGCGCGGCTTGGTGCTCTACCCGCATTTTCAGCGTCAGGTCATCCCGGGTTGGCTGGACAAGGGATTGCGCTGGCGCCACCGGCCCACGTCAGCGCTCGATCGCACCATCGTGCTGGCGCCCGACCCGGCGTGGGTGCGGTCGTTGCCCAACGGCAAGCTGCCCGACCGCACGGACTTCGAGCGCTACGGCCACCACCTGTCCGAGCGCATGCGGGTGTGGCAGACGGCCGTGCGCGAGGCGCAGCGCCTGGTCGACGAATTTGCTGGCTGGCTCGAGCAACCCGACCCCAGCCGGGTCGAGCCGCTGTAAGCGGCACGCGTTACATCGACGCCTCCAACATTGCGCGGTAGTCCTCGCGTGAGGCGGTGCGCGGGTTGGTGCGTTGGCAGTGGTCGGCAAGCGCCCCGTCGATGATGCGCTCGAATGGGTCGCGTCGTACACCCAGCTCGGTCAACCCGCGGGGCAGGCCCAAGCGGGCATTGAGCGCACGGATGGCCGGGCCGATGTCTTCCGTGGCGGCCAGGCCCATGGCTTGGGCCATGCGCTCCTGGCGGCGCTCGCGGCGCACGCTCTCGGCGTCGGCTTTGAAGGCGATGACCGCAGGCAAAAAGATGGCGTTGAATGTGCCATGGTGCAGCGTGGGGTCGAGCCCGCCCAGCTGTGGCTGAGGGAGTGCACGCAGCCCAGCCCTTTTTGGAACGCCGTGCCCCCCTGTATGCTGGCGCACAGCATGTGCAGCCGGGTGTCGAGGTCACGCCCACTGCGCGTGGCTGGCTCGATGTGGGCCCAGCCACGCGCCAGACCGTCGAGCGCGATGCCGTCCGCCGGAGGGTTGAAGGCCGGGGCCAGGAAGGTCTCGATGCAGTGGGCGATCGCGTCCATGCCGGTGGCCGCGGTCAGGCGCGGGGGCAAGTCGACGGTCAGCTCGGGGTCCAGGATGGCCGCCTTGGGCAGCAGGTGCCAGCTGTGAAAACCCAGTTTGCGGCCATCGTCGACGATCAGGATGGCGCCGCATGCCGACGCGGGCGCATTCGGCAGGCAGCAGGCGCAACGCTCCCGCTTCGACCTGGATGGTGGTGAGGTAGCGAATCTCGGCCATGGAGTCTCCTTGCCTTTTGTTTTGGGGTGGTGGTCGTATTGTGCGGTGGCCGACGGTAACGCCACTGCGGGCGGGTCGGCAAGTGCGTGCGTGACAACGCGGGTGGGCATTGGAGTGACAATCGTGCCCATCTCGAATGGGGACCCGCACCACCTGTTGACCCCCGCCATGCGCGGCGTGCTGGCGCGCATGGCGCGCGCTCGCCGCCCGCCGCTGCACACCCTGACGGTGGCGCAAGCGCGTGCGTTTTACGAGGCGGGCGCCGAGGTGTTGGAGCTGCCGCCGCCACCCATGGCCCGTGAGCGGTGCTTGTCGGTGTCCGCGCGCGATGCCGGCTGGCCGCTGGAACTGCAGCTCTTGTTCTATCCGGGTTGCAGCGCGTGGCAAGACACCCGCTCGCACCGCCGCTTTGGGCAAGGCTTCGTGCTCGAGGCCGAGACGATCCAGTGGTTTTTTCGTCACTATGTCGATGACGCGCAGCGCGAAGATTGGCGCTTTGCGCCGTTGCTGGCGCCGGACTTCGATGGCGTGGCGCCGGCGTGGATCGGTCTTGCCGAGTGCGATCCGCTGGTGGACGAGGGCGTCGAGCTGGCCGATCGGCTGCGCATGGCAGCCGTGCCGGTCGAGCTGGAAATCTACCGCGGCGTCACGCACGAATTCATCAAAATGGGGCGGGCCGTACCCGAGGCCCAGCAGGCCCTTGCCGATGCGGCGCGCGCGCTGCGCGGTGCGTGGGGTATCGTAGGGGAATCGCGCGAGTCTCCCTGATGCAAAAAGGGCGGATGCGGCAAGCGTGCGCCTGCAGCGCAGCGCGCGCGTAGACTGAAAAGCTTTTTTCCATGGACGCCTGCGCCCGATGAACGCTCCGCTCGACGTCTCTTTCTTTGCGCGCGATGCCAAGCCGCTGACCAGCTACAAGCCCTACTGGGCCAAGCGCTTCGGCACGGCTCCGTTCCTGCCCATGAGCCGCGCCGAGATGGAGGCGCTGGGCTGGGATTCGTGCGACGTGATTCTGGTCACGGGTGACGCCTACGTCGACCACCCGAGCTTTGGCATGGCGGTGATCGGTCGCGTGCTCGAGGCGCAGGGCTTTCGCGTCGGCATCATTGCCCAGCCTGATTGGCACAGCGCCGAGCCGTTCAAAGCCCTGGGCCGGCCCAACCTGTTCTGGGGGGTGACGGCGGGCAACATGGACTCCATGATCAACCGCTACACGGCGGATCGCAAGATTCGCTCCGACGATGCCTACACCCCTGGCGGCGTGGCGGGCAAGCGGCCGGATCGTGCCTGCATCGTGTATGCCCAGCGCTGTCGCGAGGCGTACAAGGACGTCCCGATCATTCTGGGCGGCATCGAGGCCAGCCTGCGGCGCATCGCTCACTACGACTATTGGAGCGAGACCGTGCGCCGCTCCATCCTGCTGGACGCCAAGGCCGATCTGCTGCTCTACGGCAACGCCGAGCGCGCGCTGGTCGAGGTGGCGCACCGTCTGGCGCGCCGTGAGCCGATCGAATCCATCACCGACGTGCGGGGCACCGCGTTCGTGCGCCGCGGCACACCCGAGGGGTGGTTCGAGATCGACTCGACCGAGGTGGACCGCCCCGGCCGGGTGGATGCGCACGTGAACCCCTACCTGATGGTCTCGGAGCAGGCCCAGGCGCAGGGACAGACCTGTGCGCGCGAGGCCGAGGCGCAAGCCCTGGCCGAGGCAGCCAACACGGCGTCCGCGGCACGGTCGCCCGTGGCGCCTGTGCGCTTCATGCCCAATCCGGTGCTGGCCCGCCGAGGAGGGCTGCCGCGCGAGCGCACCGTCATCCGCCTGCCCAGCTACGAGCAGGTCAAGGCCGACCCGGTGCTGTACGCGCACGCCAACCGCGTGCTGCACCTGGAGACCAACCCCGGCAACGCGCGTGCGTTGGTGCAGGCGCATGGCAGCGGCCCTTCGGCACGGGACGTGTGGATCAACCCGCCGCCCATTCCCCTGACCACGGCCGAGATGGATTGGGTGTTCGGCCTGCCCTACGCGCGCAGCCCACACCCGGCGTATGCCGATGCGAACGGCCGCCACGATGGGCCGACCAAGATCCCCGCTTGGGAGATGATCCGCTTCAGCGTCAACATCATGCGGGGCTGTTTTGGCGGTTGCACCTTCTGTTCCATCACCGAGCATGAGGGGCGCATCATTCAGAGCCGCTCCGAGGCGTCCATCCTGCGCGAAATCGAGGAGATTCGCGACAAAGTGCCAGGGTTTACCGGTGTCATCTCGGACCTGGGTGGCCCCACGGCCAATATGTACCGCCTGGGGTGTCGCAGCCCGGCCATCGAGGCCGCCTGCCGCAAGCCCAGTTGCGTCTATCCGGACATTTGCGCCAACCTGCACACGGACCATGGACCACTGGTGCAGCTGTACCGCCGTGCGCGCACGCTGCCGGGCGTCAAAAAGATTCTGATCGGATCGGGCCTGCGCTACGATTTGGCGGTGCGCAGCCCTGAATACGTGCGCGAGCTGGTGCAGCACCACGTTGGGGGGTATCTGAAGATCGCGCCCGAACATACCGAGCCCGGGCCGCTGTCCAAAATGATGAAGCCTGGCATAGGCACCTACGACCGCTTCAAGCAGATGTTCGACCGCTACTCGCGCGAGGCGGGCAAGGAGCAGTACCTCATCCCGTACTTCATTGCCGCCCACCCGGGCACCACGGACGAGGACATGATGAACCTGGCGCTGTGGCTCAAGCGCAACGGCTTTCGCGCCGACCAGGTGCAAACCTTCTATCCAAGCCCCATGGCCACGGCCACCGCGATGTATCACACGGGGCTCAACCCGCTCAAGGGCATCCACCGCGACGAGCGCACCGAGAAGGTGGATGTGGTGCGCGGCGAGCGGCGCCGGCGCTTGCACAAGGCGTTTTTGCGCTACCACGACCCCAACAACTGGCCGCTGTTGCGCGAGGCGCTCAAGGCCATGGGCCGTGCCGATTTGATCGGCAACGGCAAACACCACCTGGTGCCTGCGTACCAGCCCGTCACCGATGGCGGCTACCGCGCGCCGCGACGCGCCCATTCCACGCCACCGGCGGCCAAGGCGCGCGCGCCCGGGCAAGCCACGGCGGCCGAGGCGCCACCGCCCCGCGGGCGGCTGTTGACCCAACACACCGGGCTGCCGCCGCGCGCCACCGGGGCCGAGGAGCCGACGCGCCGCGCGCCGCGCACCCCGCAGGCGCGGCGCAAGCGCTGACAGCCAGCCGCTCCATCGCCATTAAAGGGGATTCCGACAGTGCGCTTCGTGGCTCGGCTCCGCAGTCGCTGGCTGATTCTGTCGGTATGGCTGGGGGTGCTGCTGGGTTGCAGTGGCGCACCGCCCGCGGCCGACGGCGCGGGCGCGCTGGCGGTGACCGTCATCGCCGTGCACGACGGCGACACCTTGCGCGTGCGCGATGGCACGGGGCGCGAGCGGACGGTGCGGTTGGCGGTCATCGACGCGCCAGAAATCGCGCAGCCGTTTGGCGAGCAGGCGCGCGACGCGGTTCGCGCGCTGGTGCAAGGGCGGCTCGTGCGGCTGGAGCCGCGCGGACACGACCGCTACGGCCGCCTGTTGGCCGTGGTGTGGGTGCCGGATGGACCGTTGGCGCCGACCGATCTGTCGCTGTGGCTGCTGCAGCAAGGGCTGGCGTGGCACTACCGGGCACATGCCGATGAGCAGCCGCTGCCCGAGCGGTGGCAGTATGCGCTGGCGGAGACGATCGCCCGCGCCAATGGCGTGGGCCTCTGGGTGCAGCCGGATCCGCAGCCGCCCTGGGCGTGGCGTCGCCTCAATCGATGAGGTCGGTCGCCGTCGGGGGCCAGCGAAGCGCCCAGTCTTGCGTCAGACGGCCGTGCGCGGCCACCGCCTGCACGACGGCGTCGAACCCGTCGTGCGCCGTTGCTACCTGCGCCAGCCGCGCGCCGATCAGGCCGGCCAGCACGTCGCCGGTGCCGGCGGTGGCCAACAGCCCGTCGCCGCTGGCATTGATGATCGGGGTGACCCCGGGTGCGGCGTCGGCCGCCGCCGCAGCACCCAGCGCATTGAGCGCGTCCGCGTCCAGCACCAGCCGGGGGGCGCGCGCCAGCAGCGGGGGCAGCGCATCGGCCATGGCACGGCCACCACCACAGCCCGCGACCACCACGGCCTGCTCGACGAGCGGCGACTGCAGCGCCGCTCGTGCCGTGCGCAGCATCAGCGCGGGCTGCCCCGGGTCGACAGCCGGCACGGTGTCAGCGTCGCCGAGCAAGCCCACATAGACGCGACCCGCGCCCGCGCGCAAGGCAGCGCGACCGGCCAGCAGCGCGGCACCGGTCATGCCGATGCCGTCGCCGGTCGTCGGTAGCTGACCGCCGATGATCAGCACATCACCGCGCTGCCCTTTGTGGCTGGCGTGGTCAGCCCGCAAAGTGGGAACCTGCGGCCAGGCGTCGTCCCACGCCAGCCAGGCATCCGGCGCCTCGGTGGCGGTGACACCCAGGTCGTCGAACCAGAGGGCTGATCCCACACAGGCGCGCCCCACACCGGTGAACAAGCCCGGCTTGAGGGTCAGCAAGGCCAACGTCACGCGCGGGCCGCACGCATGCGGCGGGGCGTCGGCCCACCAGCGCCCGCTGTCAGCATCCAGCCCGCTGGGCAGGTCCACGCACAGCGTGGGCGCGGGGCACGCTTGCAGCCAGCGCAGCGCGTCCAGCGCGACACCCGTGACCGGGCGCGACAGACCCAGGCCGAACACTGCGTCGATGACCAGATCCGCCCCCTCGTCCAGACCCGATAAGTCGTGGACCGCGGTCACACCTGCCTCCAGCGCCGTCGCGCGCGCCCAGCGGCGGAGCAAGGGCGTGGTGGGTATGTCGGCGGGCGGTGGCAGCAGTCGTTGCAGGGGCATGGAGCCAGTATCGGCCGCGGGCCCGGGCACCGCATGCGTGCATCGCTGTTCGATGCGACGCGCTATAATCGACAGGTTTTGCGACCCGTTGGCCGCGGTGCGCGTTGGCGTTGGCAGTCGCAAAGCAATCGCGAGCCGGCCCATCCTAGGTGTCGCGTCGGTCGAGCCTAGTCGCTTGCCGCGTGATCCGGGCCGTCTTCAGACCCAACCTTCGGAACGAAAGACCACCATGTCGATTTCCATGCGCGAAATGCTGGAAGCCGGTGTCCACTTCGGGCACCAGACGCGCTTCTGGAACCCCAAGATGGCCCCTTACATCTTCGGCCATCGCAACAAGATCCACATCATCAACCTTGAAAAGACGGTACCGCTGTTCGAGGAGGCGCGCAAGTTCGTGCGCCAGCTCACCGCCAACGGCGGCACGGTGCTGATGGTGGGCACCAAGCGCCAGTCGCGCGAGATCGTGGCCGCCGAGGCGCGACGCGCGGGTATGCCGTATGTCGATCAGCGCTGGCTGGGCGGCACGCTGACCAACTTCAAGACCGTCAAGACGTCTATCAAGCGCCTCAAGGATATGCAGGCGCAAAAAGAAGCCGGCCTGGAGGGGATGTCCAAGAAAGAACAGCTGCTGTTCAATCGCAAGCTGGCCAAGCTGGAAAAGGAAATAGGCGGCATTCAGGACATGACCGCGCTGCCGGATGCGATTTTCGTGATCGACGTGGGCTACCACAAGATCGCCGTAGCCGAGGCCAAGAAGCTGGGCATCCCCGTCATTGGCGTGGTCGACACCAACCATTCGCCCGAGGGTATCGACTACGTCATCCCGGGTAACGACGATTCGGCCAAGGCGGTGGCGATTTACGCCCGTGGCATCGCCGACGCCGTGCTGGAAGGCCGCAGTGCTGCTGTCGAGCAGGTCGTGCAGGCCGCGCGTGCGAGCGACGACGAGTTCGTCGAGGTCGAGGAGGCCTGACGCCCCGCGTCACCGGCGACGAAGGGGCTGCGTGCCCCTTTTTTGTCACCGTCTGGACATACCCCTGATCCACACTCGGGTGGCGCACGCCGCCCCAAGGAGCAACACAATGGCAGCTATTACCGCTAGCATGGTCGCGGAACTTCGCGCCAAGACGGACGCCCCCATGATGGAGTGCAAGAAGGCCCTGACCGAGGCCGACGGCAACATGGAAAAGGCGGAGGAAATCCTGCGCGTCAAGCTGGGCAACAAGGCCGGTAAGGCGGCCAGCCGCATCACCGCCGAAGGGGTCGTGGCGTCGCACATCGATGGCAACACCGGCGCGCTCATCGAAGTCAACTGCGAGACCGATTTCGTCTCCAAAAACGAGCTGTTCGGCAGCTTTTGCCAGGCGCTGGCCAAGCTGGTCGCCGAGCGCGACCCGGCCGATGTGGCGGCGCTGTCGGCGTTGCCGCTGTCGATGGAGGGTTTTGGCCCCACCGTGGAAGACGTGCGCAAAGGCCTGATCGGCAAGATCGGTGAAAACATGACGATCCGCCGCTTCAAGCGTTACGCGGGCGGCGGCCAGCTGGCGGCCTATCTGCATGGCGTGCGCATCGGTGTCATGGTCGAGTACGAGGGCGACGCGACGGCAGCCAAGGACGTGGCCATGCACATCGCGGCCATGAAGCCGGTGGCCACGTCGTCGGCCGAGGTGCCGGCCGAGCTGGTCGCCAAGGAGCGCTCGATCGCCGAGCAAAAGGCGGCCGAATCCGGCAAGCCCGCCGAGATCATCGCCAAGATGGTGGATGGTGCGGTGCAGAAATTCCTCAAGGAGGTCTCGCTGCTGGACCAGGTGTTCGTCAAGGCTGCGGACGGCAAGCAGACCGTCGGCCAGTACCTCAAGGGTGCCAATACCACGGTCAAGGGCTTCACCCTCTACGTGGTGGGCGAAGGCATCGAGAAGAAGCAAGACGACTTCGCCGCCGAAGTGGCGGCGCAGGTGGCAGCCGCGCAAAAAGCCTGACGCGCGCGCTTGTTCTGCCGACGGCCGGCTCCTGTTCAGGGGCCGGCCGTTTTTACAGGGCGATCGTTGCCCACCGTCCAACCCCCCGTACAATCCCCAGCCAGATTGCGAGACCCCGCCATGCCCGCTTTGCAGCGCATTCTTCTCAAGCTCTCCGGTGAAGCCCTGATGGGCGACGAAGCCTTCGGCATCCACCGCGGCACCATCGAGCGCATCGTCGCCGAGGTGGCCGAGGTCAACCGCCTGGGGGTGCAGGTCGCCATCGTCATCGGTGGGGGTAACCTGTTTCGCGGGGTGGCAGGCGGTGCCGTCGGCATGGATCGCGCCACCGCCGACTACATGGGCATGCTGGCCACCGTCATGAATGCGCTGGCCATTGGTGACGCGCTGGAGCGCGGCGGCACCAAGGCGCGCGTGATGTCGGCCATCGCGATCGACCAGGTCGTCGAGCCCTACGTGCGCCCGAAGGCGCTGCAGTATCTGGAAGAGGGCAAGGTGGTCGTATTCGCGGCGGGCACGGGCAATCCGTTTTTCACCACGGATACCGCGGCGGCGCTGCGGGGCGCCGAGATCGGCGCCCAGATCGTGCTCAAGGCGACCAAGGTCGATGGTGTCTACACGGCCGATCCCAAGAAAGATCCCACGGCGACCCGCTATCCGCGCATCAGTTTCGACGAAGCCATGGTGCGCCAACTGCAGGTGATGGACGCGACCGCGTTTGCGCTGTGCCGTGACCAGAACCTGCCGGTGCGGGTGTTCTCGATCTTCAAGCCCGGCGCGCTCAAGCGCGTCGTCATGGGCGAGGACGAGGGGACCCTGGTGCACGTCTGAGACCACGAGAGGCCATTCGATGAGCAGCATTCCCGAGATCAAAAAAACCGCCGAGCAAAAAATGCAGCAGTCGCTCGAAGCGCTGCGGGCCAATCTGGCCAAGGTGCGCACGGGCCGCGCCAATCCGGCGCTGCTGGATACGGTGCAGGTGGAGTATTACGGCAGCATGGTGCCGTTGAGCCAGGTCGCCAACCTGACGTTGCTCGACGCGCGCACGATCGGGGTGTCGCCCTGGGAAAAGGGCATGGGCGCCAAGATCGAAAAAGCCATCCGCGAGTCGGACCTGGGGCTCAACCCGGCGTCGCACGGCGACCTCATTCGCGTGCCA
>Ga0326763_1000247_pt1 | contig 20033 bp, 20 predicted proteins | sample NORPS_P_FD_207671 | JGI IMG/M metagenome (GOLD analysis project Ga0326763, IMG submission 207671) | Hot spring water microbial communities from Norris Geyser Basin, Yellowstone National Park, WY, United States - NOR.PS_P | ecosystem: Environmental > Aquatic > Thermal springs > Unclassified...
ACATCCTTGGGCTGATCCAATTCCCTCAAAGTCGGAGTCATTACCACATCATGCTCTGCTACGGTTTCCTTTTATGCCACTGATCTTCTAGTAGGATCGTGATTTGCAGGATACATCTGGTGGCTTCGCGCCCGATTTCCGCCACCGGACAGGGTTCTGGGAGCACGCAAGTCGGGGAGGGAAAGAGACCCGGTTTGGCTTTGACGGTCGCGCTGGTGATCTCCATCGTGGTGGGCTTGATCATACTCTCATTCGATGGCCTGCTCTGGTTTGACAACCCAAAGAACGGGCACGCATACGCCCTCATCGGCTTCACCGTTATCCAGCTGCTTCTTCTGACGGGCCTTTTCCTCCGTCCGAGATGGACAGTTAGGGCCGCGTTTTACTGGTCCATAATCTACCTCGTGTTGTTGCTGTTGAACCCCTTATCAGGCCCGGCCATAGGCGTCTCGCCTGCCGAGTTCGCGCTCTACCTGTTCGGCCTCAGCCCCATAGGGAGCTTCGACAACGTCAGCTGTCCGTTCCTCTGTCCTCCCTTCGCGGTCACCTACGACCTGCTTATCGTGTGCCAAATAGCCATCATAATATTTGCTAGAAGAGAGATGAAGCACTGAAGCTTGAGGATGAAACAGCTCGCAACAGCCTGGACCTTCGAGCGTAAAGTCCTGATTATAGGAGCCGCGATTCAGATAGTATGCATACCGTTCTTCTCCCACGGATACGACCTCCTCGTCAGCTACGTGGCAGCAAGGAACGTGGCACAGGGCGTAAGCCCTTACGCCGGCGGAGAGCTTCCCAACCCTTCATACCCGTCAAAAGTCCAAGGGATAGGCGAGACGCCCATATGGCCGTTATACCTTTCGCTCGCCTACATAGCAGCTGGCGGAGACCTGATCCTCTTCAACGCGATCTCGAAGTTGCCCATCTTCTTCGCAAACGTCATGTTGTACTTCCTGTTTAGGAGGTTGGGGGTTCAGGGTGCAGAGTTCTACCTCGTCAACCCGGCCGTCTTGTTGATCACCGTCCTGTGGGGGAAGCCTGACGCTGTCGCGACGCTTCTCGCCGTTTTGTCGCTCATCTCGATAAATCGTCCCACCGTCTCAGGGATCCTTCTGGGCGTCTCTGTCAACGTAAAGCCCATAGCGCTCGGCTTGATTCCAGCTGTGTTGGCGTACTTGGGGATCGAGAGGGGAGCTCGGTTCATGGTTACGTTCTCCACGGTCTCGGTCCTGATCTTCACGATGCCGTTCGTCCTCCTCGGTTGGGATTTGTCCGTTCCATCTTCTGGTCTGCGTAACTGGTTCAGGGAGGCTGGCGGTCTCAACCCGTTGAACGTCTTCGAGCTGTTCTACGGTTGGAGCTACGAGCGAGGTTACAACCCATACGGAGAGTTGGTCAGCGCGCCTTGGATCGCCGCGTTGATCGCTGTTGCAGGCTATGTCGCGCTGAAGAGGCCCAGGAGCCGTAAGGATATGGTCTGGGCGGCCCTCCTCGGATCCTCCGCCTTCATCCTCGCCAGGTCGCGGGTCTCCGAGCAAAACCTCATTCTCCCCATATCGTTGATACACCTGTACTCCGGCAGGCCCATCAAAACGCGGTTATGGGTGACGCTTCTCGCCTATTCGGCCCTCAACTACTCTGTCCCCCAACTCCTTTACCCCATTTGGCCCACCGTGGCCATCGACCTTTACAACCTCACCAAGGATTTTGAGGGTACGAGGATCTCGATCAGGTTCGTTTCGTCCGTCGTTTTCTACGTCCTCTACATTTCGGAGCTCAAGGAGATCCGGAACGGTGGAAAACGACATGAGGGGTGAGCTGATTCCATTTTCTTTGGCCGCAGTGAACTTCCTGTGGGGCATAGCGTCGCTCGTAGATCCGAGGATCGGTCTTCATCCCAGGTTGCCGCCTCCGTATTTGCTCGCAACCCTTCACCTCGTCTCGGGTCTCACAATTGTGCTGAGGAGGATCAGATTGGCAGGTTATATCATGTCCGTCATAATGTCCTTGTATTATTCTGTCAGGCTGAAACCGTTTGCTCCTCTGGCTGAACCTCAGACCATCGGCATACTCTTGATCTCGTTAGTGGCTGCAGTTGAGGAAACGATCCCCTTATTTCCCCGCAAAGGCATCTCACATTTGAAACGGATCAACGACTTGCTCCTTCGCGGAGGGATTGCCTACCCGTTTGTGGAGTGGGGTTTAGATGCCTTGAGGAATCCAAAACACTTCATATCCTACATCTCCAGCAACGAAAGGGCATTGTTGATTGCGGGCCCGATTGGAATAGAGAACAGCGTTTTCCTGCTGTTCGTGCTGGAAATAACATTGGCTATCATGATTATTTTGGGATGGCTGAGAACCCTTACAGCTCTTACATCCGCCGCTATCCTAACCCTTTTCATGATAATCTCAGGTTATCCGCTTGCCTTCCCCCAGAACATAGTCCTTGTAGCTGCGTCATTGAGACTCGGGTCTGTGGGGAATTATGGAAGGAAAGAGCAAACGGGTGAAATTCCCTACCTTCGAGAGGACTTCTGAGATAGGAACAGGATGAAGATGTTCTGCAAACACATGAACTCCAAAAATGGGGAACGTAGGGAAATCAGTAGAAACGATGGAGACGCTGCAAGTTTTCTTGAAGAGGGGGAGTGCAAATTGCGACCAGCGTTAAGTTGCGTAAGCTTATAGTTCGCCTGCCGCTTGGGAACTGACGGTGGTCGCGGGAAATCGCCGGCTGAAACTCGATAGGATAGACGTTGAGATCTTGAGGACGCTTCAGGAGAATGCCAGGATCCCCCTAAAGGAACTGGCCTCGAAGGTGGGTCTAAGCATCCCTGCAGTTAGGGCCAGAATCGACAGGCTGATGGACCTCGGTGTTATAAAGGGGTTTACCGTCATTGTGGACCCTTCAAGGATAGCTGAAAGGGTTAGGGCCCTGATCCTCTGCAAGGTCCCAGCAGACCGCCTTGGTAATCTGCCGGAGGAGCTCGGAAAACTCGAATCGGTTAAAGAGGTCCATACGCTCGCAGGCTCCTATAATCTTGCCCTGAAGGTGGAGTTGAGGGAGATCGGAGAAATAACGAGGTTCGTCCACGAGAGGTTATCAGGGGCTGTGGACGTCGAAGTCCTGATCGTATCGAACACATTCAAAGAGGAATACGGAGCAACCCTGTACCCCGACGAGGCGATCAGGATAAGGTGTGACTTCTGCCACGCCTTAATAGTCGAGAAACCTGTAATTAGGGAGATAGGCGGAGGCAGGTACTATTTCTCCAGCGAGGAGTGTGCTGATGCCTTCGAAAGGAAGCTCAGGGGTGAGGAGATTGAGATGCCCTGGTGGGAGAAGCAGACCCGGGAGCAGTTAAGGGCCGGTAGAAGACGAAAGGGCCGCTGATAACTGTGGAGGTGTAACGGGGCCGTCGCTCCTCAGCACAACGTTTCCCTCAGGATCTATTACGAACGTCGTGTCAACGTATGCGATCCGCCAGCTTTTTGTGAGCTCGCCCGTCTCGTCCAGAACCAAGTACCATCCCTTGTCACCCCATAGAGAAATGAAGGAGGACAGAACGCCCGCATCCTCAGGTGGGGGCACTCCAGGACGGCCCTCAAGCCCTGCAAGCTTCAGCACTGAACGCGTCCACAGGTCCACCACGATTATGGCAACGTCAGCTCGCCCTTTCACAGCATCCTTTATCAAGGGACCTACTGCGGCACAGCTTGGACACCACGCTGCCATAAACCAGATGACCACGAACCTTCCTCTGAGCTCCGAAAGCCTGAGCGTTTTACCGTCGACGGTTACGAAGGCAGTATCTGGTGCCTTCATCCCCTGAAATGGGCCGACTTTCGGGCTCTCCGCAGCTGGGACGGTATCGACGGTCTTCGCCTGTCTTCCGATCACAGTTGGGACGGTAGCGGTCGATCCGCCTTGAGAGCCTGCGCTCAAGAAGCCCATTAACGCAAGGACCCCTATCAGCAGCAGGCAACAGAGGAGACCTGCTATGACGATCGGTCGCGCTTTATCTGTACTCCCCTCGACCTTCTTACGTTCAGAACTCCCTTTTCGGCTGCTCGTTCTATGCGATCCGGCAATGGAGCCTCCGCAACAGCCCACCACGGCTTTTCACCTCAACAACAGGAGGAGGATCCGGAGGCCCACCCTAACTCAAGCTTCCTTTTCCTTGCGTTCCTATCAGTTCCATTAACCCAGCTCCTATACAGGTAGTACTGGTTGAGCCATAACAGGGCTATCGAGGCTGCCACCAGAAGCCTGCCATACGTTAACATGGCCCCTGAGACGAGTGGCAGAACTCCTGCTGAGAGCAGGACGGCAAACACAAGCCCACCACCGCAGCAGGAGAAGAAGCCGAAGAAAGCCGGAAGGGCTGAGGTGAAGACAGAAACGGCCGTCCTCTTGGAGCTGATGCAGCAGGCAGCCCTTCGAGATATATAGTACAGAGCCGATGCGTTAAGGCCGATCAGAGTTGAGATGGCAAGCATCGAGAGCGCTACTTCCAGGTTGACCGAAATGGTCCAGTACCTGTCAACATATACGACTAGCCAGGGTACCTGACCTATCGGGCCTCTTGTTATGAGTATGACCTGAGGTACTGTGATGTATTCCGGGACGGGGACGGGGTTCCTGAAGACCATCCCTATTGCGAACGCATAAGCCAACGCGAAGAGTGTAGAGGAAAGTACGCCAATCTTCCTTGCTCCTCTGTCTGATGCGACCAATCTGATGAACCTAGTGTAGGCCATCTCCTTGTCCTTCAGTTACTTTGCGTTCATCGCCATACATATCCCATTTCGTTTAACTCCTGATAAGCGAACGGCGAGTCGAACTTTATTCACCAGCGATCTCCGTCATCAGATGTTAAAACTTTTTGGAGATATTCGAGGCGAGCACTTTAATTATTAAACGAAATCGAATTTGTTGGCCCTATTCAATTAACAAGGTTGTGAAGGAATACGACTTCGTAATAATCGGTGGTGGGGCTGCTGGGTTCGCGTGCGCCGTAAAGTTGTCCGAGCTGAGCGGCGGAGATGCAAGGATCGCCCTGGTAAATTCAGGACCGATCGGTGGGACTTGCGTTAACGTTGGATGCGTGCCATCTAAGGCCCTCATTGAGGCCGGAAAGCTCGCTTTCGAGTCGTCAAGAACGAGGATCCCAGGCATTAGGTCGAGAACCGAGATCTCTTTCGAAGAGGTGATGAGTTGGATCAGAAGGACGGTGAACGATCTGAGGCACGAGAAGTACGAGTCCCTATTGGAGAAACTTGATGGTGTCGAGCTGATCAGGGGGCGCGCTTCCTTCAGAGGCGACGGCTCCCTAACTGTCAAGCAGGATGGAAGAGATTTGGAGATGAAAGGGCGAAGGTACCTCATATCTACCGGGTCCAGACCTGCTGTACCTCCGATAGAGGGCCTGGAGGAAGCAGGTTACGTGACGAGCGATGACGTGTGGAAGATGAGCGAGAGGCCTGAAAGCATGATGGTGGTAGGGGCTGGCGCTATTGGCGTCGAGATAGGCCAGGCAATGAACCGCCTTGGCGTTAAGACGACGATAGTAGAGGTGCTGGACCGCGTCCTTCCCGGAATTGAACCCGAGCTCTCTAAGGTCTTAACAGACGTATTGAGGGAAGAGGGGATTAAGATCTACACAAAAACTAGGGTTGTGCGCGTCAGGAAGAAAGGCGAGAGAAAGGCAGTCGAGCTGGTTACAGGTGAGGGTAGGAGAGAGGAGGAGGTCGAACAAGTCCTGGTTGCAACTGGAAGGAGACCCAACACTGATGGACTGAATCTCGAGGGCGTTGGGGTGAAACTCGACAAACGCGGGTTCGTTGAAACCGATACCACGATGAGAACGACGAACCCCAACGTCTATGCAGCAGGGGACGTAGTTTCGAAGAAGTGGATGCTGGAGACGCTCGCCGCCAGAGAAGGTGTCGTAGCCGCGATTAACATGTATGGTGGTAGAGCGGAGATGGATTACAAAGGAGTGCCCCTTGTGGTCTTCACGGAGCCCCAGGTAGCGTCCGTAGGTCTCACTGAGGAGGAGACGGTTAAGGAGCTTGGTGGATGTGCCTGCAGGACCCTTGAGCTCTACGATCTGCCGAAGGCCAGGATCACTGGCCATAAGTCCGGAATAGCCAAGGTGGTGATCGACCCTTCAACCGGCAGGGTGCTGGGTTACCACGTGATAGCGCCGAACGCTGCAGAGTTCGCATCAACGGCTTCGCTGATTATCAGGTATAACCTCACGGTCGAAGACGTCCTTTGGATCCACTCCGTCTTTCCGACCTTCTCGGAATCCCTGAAATTGGTCGCAACGAAATTCTTCAGGCAATTAGAACGCATGCCGTGTTGCATGGAGTAATTGGAAACGAAGGGCCGAACTAACTATGAACCTCAGGTGCCATTCTCCCAGGCTCTAGAACCAATTGCCACCAGCCGGGACCCAATAGCAGGCGTTATCGAACTATATATGAGAAATCGTTTGAACCTTAGCGCGTAATTAGGTTAAAAATATATCATGCCTAGTTTGACGGTAATGACGTGACCGCTTTGTCGCCTGATCCGACTTTCTACCCGACGCCAGCTGAAGCCATGAGGGCGCCCCCGGAAAGGATCGCCTACGTAGCAGCCCTCCACGTAGGGACCGGCATCGACAAGCCAGATTTCATTGCTGTGGTGGATGTTGACCCGAAGTCAGACGACTACGGGAGGATAATACACAAGGTGGAGCTTGACGAAACCGGTGACGAGCTGCATCACTTCGGCTGGAACGCATGCAGCTCGATGCTCTGTCCCTACGGAGATCCTACGATTGAGAGGAGATACCTCATCGTACCGGGTCTCAGGTCCTCCAACGTCTACGTCCTCGACACGAAACCGGACCCGAGGAGGCCGCGGATCGTGAAGAAGATCCCAGGAGCTAAGATCACCAGAGTCACAGGATATTCAAGGCTGCACACGGTACACTGCGGCCCGGATGCGATCTACATCAGCGCCCTCGGCGGATTAGGGGACGAGGGTCCTGGCGGGGTGCTGCTCCTCGACCACAGAACCTTCGAGCCCTTAGGAAGGTTCGAGGTTCATAGAGGGCCGCAATATCTCGCATACGACTTCTGGTGGCATCTAGCGGAGGACACAATGGTGACCAGCGAGTGGACTGTGCCGAAATACTACGAGAACGGTCTCGATCTGGATGCCCTGATTAAGGGACTGTACGGAAACAAGTTGCACTTTTGGGACCTGAGAAGAAGGAGGCACGTCCAGGCGATAGAGTTGGGGAAGGACGAGAGGATGGTCCTGGAGCTGAGGCCGTTCCACAACCCTGAGAGGCCTATGGGGTTTGTGAACGTGGTCGTGAACGTCTCAGACCTCAGCTCCAGCGTGTGGCTCTGGTACAAGGAGGACGGCAGATGGGATGCTAGGAAGGTAATCGAGATCGAGGCAGTGCCGCTGGAAAAGGATCTGTTGCCGGAGGCCCTGAAACCGTTCGGTGTGGTGCCTCCACTAGTCACAGACATCAACCTGTCACTGGACGACAGGTTTCTCTACGTCTCGTGTTGGGGGACCGGTGAGCTAAGGTGCTACGATGTCAGCAACCCGTTTGAGCCGAAGCTGAGGTCGTCCGCTAAGTTAGGAGGGATTTTGCATCGGGCTGCCCATCCGTCGGGAAAGCAGTTGACCGGCGGGCCGCAGATGGTTGAGGTCAGCAGGGACGGGAAACGCATGTACGTCACGAACTCATTGTACAGCAGCTGGGACCCAATATTCTATCCTGAAGGTCTACGGGGATGGCTCGTGACGCTGAACTCTGACGACGGAAATCTGAGCGTTGTCAAGGAGTTCTTCGTCGACTTCGGCGACGCCAAAGCCCACCAAGTGAGGCTCGAAGGCGGCGACTCCAGCTCTGACAGCTTCTGCTATCCTCCGGTATGAGGGGTTGTTGCTCAGCGGAGAACTGCTGATATGGATGATGGTTTACACGGGCGTCCTCCACGGGCTCAATCCTGCTTCTGGATGGCTACTGGGGGTCTTCAAGGGCTTAATTGCAAAAAGCTCGAGGACGCTTCTGGTCTCGGTACTTTTGCTCTCGGCCGGACATTCTCTTTCATCCCTTACGGCCTTGACGTTCTCTGCGGCAGCTTTGCCATTGGGAGAAGGAGCTATTGCCCTCTCATCAACCTCCGCCCTGTCTTTCGGAATATACAGGCTCCTAAGACCCTCTCATCCCTATATGGGATTGAGGAGGGAGGAATTTGAGTTGATCTACGTTGGAATGCTTCTCGGGTTCATGCACGGAGCGTTCTTCTCTCTAACTCCCCTACTCTCTGCTTGGTGCACAAGGTTTCATAATGTCACGGGACCATTTATACAGGGTTTGATGTTGATAGGCATCCACGCACTCTCAACATTAACGGCAATGATGACTCTCGCTCTAATCGTCTATTTCGTTTCGGGGTTAGGTTTATTGAAGAAGCTTTGGGTCAACTATAACTTAGTCCAGTCTCTTAACCTTATAATTCTCGCCGCATATGTTTTGCTGACGGCCTCCATCAGGTGATGTCAGCTTATTTTGTGTAAAGTTGACAGCTAGTCACCCCTAGACGCGCTACAAACAACTGGGACATATTAAGATAAGAAAAGTTCAGTTCGGAACCGAGTTGACCAGAAAGACAATTATCTCTCCTCAAACGAGATCGGGCATGCAGGGACGTGTGATCGGTGTGGTGCTCATCGTAGGGCTGCTGCTTGCCCTGTCTGTTTCGTTGCTATCGTTCTCCAACGCAGCCGCAGGTGCGAGGACCTTTACGGCGACCCTCAGCGGATGGAATGAAGTCCCATCGGTCGTGAGCAAGGGGTTCGGTTTCGCCAAAGTGACGATATCGGAAGACGAGAAGAGCATTGAATACGAGCTCGTATACTACGGTCTTGTCAATGTCACCGCAGCGCACATCCACATAGGCAAGGACGGTCACGTGGGGGGTGTTGCTGTTTGGTTATGTGGGGGCCCGAAACCCAAGTGTCCACCGTCAGGAACTAGAATAACGGGGAAAATCACAGCTGAAGACGTGGTGGCAATCGCTACCCAAGGCCTCAAATCGGGAGATCTGAGTTCCCTAATCGCTGCCATAAGGTCGGGAAGCACATATGTCAATGTCCATACCACAACGTTCCCAGCAGGGGAGATCAGAGGGCAGCTCGTAAGCACCTGAGTTTTAGAAAATTTCCTTTTTTAGCCAGTTCGTCAGATCACCCTATGTCTGCAGAATCCCTCGCCAAGGGCTATACATTCGTGTAGCATGACCTTTTCACTTTAAAAAAGTTTACTCACGAGTTCTGTATGGATATGGTTGCAAACGAGCTTCTGGTGACGTAGGGCAACGGCCTTTAGTGGGCAGTTGTAGCTCAGAACGTCAACGTGTTTGCCCGCCTTAATTATGACCGTCTCGAAACCGATGCTATCGAGTACCAACTTTGCGTCAGCAAGATCCATTGTATGCGTCCCACGTGCAAGGGTAGCGAGTTCATTAGCGACAGGTGAGAACAAGCATGACACCGACTCCTCCCCAGTTCCTTTATCAGCAGTTCGACAGTCTTCTCGAGAACTAGATCGTATGCCGTCTTGCTCACCAGTGCATGACCACTCATAGACTCCGAACATATGCGGGAAACCGGAATTAGGCAACGAGATGACCCTGTCAATTGTGAAGGTGAGCAAGGGCATGAACGCGTCATCGAACAAGGCGCTCTCCACAGGAGCAGCTATAGGAATAGCAATAGGTTTGCTCGTAGTTGGGGTCGCTGCTGGCTTCTTCACTGGGCTGTCTGTAGGAAGGGCCGCAGGGGCACCGGTCGAGCAGCTCAAGACCCTTCAGGAGCAGGTGAAGCAGCTGGAGGAGAAGAACAAGCTCCTTAGTCAGTCGCTGAGGACGACGTCGGTCGTGACCGTCACGGATTTCCCGCCCTTCTTCGTTCCCAGCTTCATCAGAGTGAAGCCAGGAGACGAGGTTCGGTGGGTGTTCTCGGGGACCTCCACAACCCACACGATAGTCGGCATTGCGGGGCCTGAGCCGATAAACTCGGGGATCGTCAGCGGCGTTTTCACGACGAAACTCACGAAGGAGGGCGTCCACGTGGTTGTCTGCACCGTGCATCCTTACATGAAGATGGTGATTGCGGTAGGGGACGTGCAGGTTCCCCCCGAGATCATGAAGATAGGGGCAACAACTTGGCCGCCTGACAAGACCGAGCACGATCTCCTCCCACCACCTGCCGAGCCGGGCGAGGGAATAGTCATCGTTGACACACAGTTCGAGCCCGTGAGTGGAAGACCGAGGCCTGGGACCGTCACGATCATCGATGCCAAAACTTGGAAGGTGGTCAAGGTCATAGATTCGCCGATCTTCAACAATCCCCACAACCCATGGGTCACTCCTGACAACAGGTATCTGTGGCAGACGAACTGGCACGACAAGTTCGTATCGGTAATCGACCTTCAAACCGGGTCCATAGTGAAGGAGAAGATCGTTGTTGGCGAGTCTCCTGCCCACGTCGTAATCACGCCTGACGGCAAGAAGGCTTACGTCTCCATAAACGGCGAGTCTGAGATGGCCGTCATTGACACCCAAACGTATCAGGTCGTAAAGAAGGTCCCGGTAGGACAGGGGCCACATGCGTTCCACATGAGCTTCAGGACAGGGATCATGGCAATAGCCATAGCGCTCGGCAACAAGCTGGCGATATACGACACCAAGACGGACACGCTTCTGTCCACCGTAGACCTCCCTGAGCCAGCCCTGCCCCTTATGGCTTCCATGTCCTGGGACGGGAAATATGCTTACATCAGCTACATCAGGCTTTCACCAGATGCGTTGCTCCAAGGAAGGGTGATGGTCGTCGACGTCACCGATCCCAAGAACCCCAGAAGGGTAACGGTGATAGACGTAGGAGCAGGTCCTATCCAGGTAATCGAGAGCCCCGACAGCAAGTACATTGCAGTGGCCAACACCTTCGGCAATTCCCTTTCGATAATTGAGAGGGACACGTGGCGGGTTAAGACCCTCCCGGGATTCTACGGACAGCATGGCGTCAACTTCGGATGGAAGGATAAGAGCAAGGGAACGTACTACCTGTACTCCTCAGCCAAGTTCGCGAGGGTGGTCACCGTCGTCGGTGGATTTGAGAACGGATTCGATGCCATAAGAGTGGTGGGACACATCAGGCTCCATGATGAGGCGTGGGGAGGAAATGGCATACTCGCGGTACCGATACCGTACCCGGGATATTACGGTGGATGAGGACCTTTTGAACAAAGTATCCGCTTCTTTTTTTCGCTGCGTCGTTGGTTAAGCTAGTAATAATTATTTCGGTAATCGCCATTGCACTCACAACTTTCATCATCCTCTCCCCTTTGTATAGCAGTGCGGGTCGAGGTGCGAACGAGTCCGCCCAGAACGTTCCACATTCTGGTGGTCAGGTTGTGATAAAGATCATCGTGAGGAATTGGAGATACGATCCGGTCATCCTGAGCGGATCTGATAAAGCCGGCATTGAGGTGAAAGAGAAGAGCGAGTATTTCGCGGACGTGCGGATAAGCGTGAAGCGAGGTGAGGCTGTGAGGATCGTGCTAGAGAACGTTGAACCCAATGTGCCCCACGGTTTCGTGATAGAGGGCTACACCGAGCCGGTGGTTGTACCACCCGGGAAATCGGTGGAGATCGGATTTGTGGCAGATAAGCCCGGGGCTTTCAGCTTCTATTGTACCGTCTTCTGCGGCACCGGCCACCCGCTCCACAGGGGAACCTTTGTGGTGGGATGAACGTGCTGTCTCCTGTATACGCCCACGAACTAGGACCCGGTGAGCATGGAGCTGCTCAGGGACCTGCAGCACACCTAGACCCGCACCTCCTGCTGGCAGCGGTCTTTGCGATGACCGTCATGTCAACCCTTCTCGGAACACTATCAGGTTTTGCAGCGAGCAGACATCAGAGGACAGCTGTTCCATCGGTCGGCTTCGCGGGCGGAGCGTTGATGGGGCTCCTCTTCGATCTGCTCAAATCGACCTCGGGATTGGGGACCGGAACCTTGAACTCCTTGCTGGACCTGCTCAACCTTCTGGGTTTACTGGTAGGAGCAACGGCTGCAGCCTTGCTATGCCGCAGACCCGATCTCCCTACAGGCCTGACTTCGGCGTACTCGTGGGCGCTGATCGCAGTAGGAGCGCACTCAGTAGGGGAGGGGATAGTGATAGGCTATGACGTCGCTACTGGGCAAACTGTGATCTCCCTCTTCCAAGCATCCAGCTTCGCGCTCCATAAAGTGGCGGAGGGCTTCGCTATAGGGGTAGTCTTCTCCAATGCGGGAGCGCTCCGGCACGGCCTCTTAACCTCCGTCCTCGTCTCACTCGCTGTTCCCCTCGGAGCCGTATCGGCTCTGACAGGCCTCCCACCTGGATTCTCGACCATCTGGTTCGCCACCGCCTCCGGGGCCATTATTTGGTCTATACCCACAGTCTTCTCGTTAAAGGACAGCGCGGATCTGCGAAATAGGTTGGGCGGACTCTTGATCGGTTTCGTGTTCGTGTATCTCGCGGGAACCCTGCACCAGCTGATCTGAGCTCAGATTTTTTGACTCCGCATTTATCCGGGATTTGCGCAAATACCCCGAGGAGCTTCTTGTTAGGCGAGGTGAGGGACGGGTGGTCGAGCTGCTGACGACGGATTCGGTCTGGTACTCGCTTTTCTGGTTCTATTTGACGGCGGCCGTCACAATCTCGGCTCTGGTCTTCGGGTTCATGACCTTCGTGGTCCTCCGATACAGGACCAAATCAAGGAGCCCTGCTCCAAGCGATCCTATCGATGAGGACTTCAGGTTAGGGGTGAGTCCGAAGAGGGGAGGAATGATCCCGGTTTTGGTGATAGTCGCTGGGCTAGCTGCCCTCTTCTTCGGCCTGACCCTGTCCACCTTCCACGCCAACGAACTGATGGAGGACGTGAGCCACTCAGGCGATCCTGCACCACTCAAGATAAGGGTCGAAGGATATCAATGGGGCTGGATCTTCGTGTATCCTAACGGAAAGAAGCTCGACGGTGAGCTGATAGTTCCGGTGGGGAAGGCCGTCCAGCTGGAGATAACCAGCAGAGACGTCTATCACGCCTTTAAGGCGCCCGATTTCAAGATCATGAAGGACGCAATACCAGGCCGGCTTAACTACGCGTGGTTCAGGGCAGTTGAGGAAGGAGAGTACCATGTACAGTGTTACGAGCTCTGCGGGGTCGGTCACGCCAGGATGATCGCGAAGATCAAGGCGGTTGACCCGGGAACGTTCCAGAGCTGGTACACCAGCTGAGGTGATGTGGGATGTCACACGGAGCTAATGAGCACGTCGGTGGCCCAAACCCGCTGATTTCGTGGCTCTTCACGACGAACCATAAGAATGTAGGAGTCCTGTACCTCGTGACCTCGCTTTACTTCTTAGTCGTGGCTGGCGTGCTGGCATTGACTTTCAGGCTCCAGCTCTCGCAGCCTAACAACATCATCCTTGGGCCGGATGCGTACAACAGGGCCATGACGTTGCACGGTCTCTTCATGCTTCTCTGGGTCACTACCCCATTGGCCGCAGCGCTGGCGAACTATTTCGTCCCAATACAAATTGGGGCCAGGGACATGGCCTTCCCGAGGCTCAACGCCCTCAGTTACTGGCTTTATCTGTCCAGCGGCATAGTAGTTCTGAGCTCGTTCTTCGCCCCCGGCGGAACGGCTGACTGGGGATGGTACACCTACCAGCCTCTTGCGTCCTTGAGGTATAGCCCACAGATAGGAGGAAACATGATGGCCTTTGCCCTGCTATTGCTTCTTGCATCCACAACGATAGGGACGGTGAACTTCATCGTCACAATATTCAGGCTGAGGGCACCCGGGATGAAGATCCTGAACCTTCCGCTCTTCTCCCTCGGATGGCTTGCCACGAACCTTATCCTCCTATGGGCCTTCCCCGCTTTCATGGCGCCCCTGATCCTGCTGGCCACTGACAGGCTCCTCGGCACCGTCTTCTACACTTCTGCCGAAGGCGGGCCACTACTTTGGGCGCACCTCTTCTGGTTCTTCGGCCATCCAGAGGTCTACATACTCCTCATACCCGGTCTGATGGCGGTAGGCGACATCATAGCGGTCTTCGGCAGACGGGCGGTATACGCTAAGCCCGCGGTCTGGGTCGCCCTTCTGGTGGCCTCTTTCCAGAGCTGGGTCGTCTGGGCCCACCACATGTTCCAGTCCGGGATACACACCGGTCTCAGGGAGGCCTTCAACGTCACGACCGAGCTGATCTCGATCCCCTTCGCGGTCATAGTGATAGCTTTCATACTTACGTTAGTAGGTGGTAGAATACGGATAACTACGCCGATGCTCTTCGCCCTCGGATCCCTTGCGCTGTTCGTAATCGGTGGAGCCTCCGGCGTCTTCAACTCAAGCGTCGCGCTCAACATAGGCCTTCACGGCACCTTCTGGGTGGTGGGTCACTTCCATTACACCATAGTTGGCGGTGGGATAACCGGACTCGTTGCCGCGATCTACTACTTTTGGCCCAAGATGACCGGGAGAGTCTTCAGCGAGACGCTCGGAAAGATTCACTTCGTCGTACATATGGTCGGCTTCAACCTCCTCTACTTCCCTATGCACATGCTCTTCGATATGCCGAGAAGGATCTACACCTACGTGGTAGAGGCATGGGGTCCGGTGAACATGGTCATAACCATTGGAGCCTTCACCTTTGCCGCAGCGTGGGCCCTCTTCATCGCTAACCTCTTCCACAGCCTTGCAAGAGGCCCAAAGGCTCCTGACGATCCATGGGATGCTGCGTCCTACTCGCTCGAGTGGAACATACCGTCGCCTCCCCCGGAGTTCAATTTCCCCCACGGCATACCGTCTCTGTCCCTAACCGGCAAGATATCTTGGATTGCCACCAACGGTGCTTCACCGTCTGAGCACAGCCACCCGCACCTGAGCCCATGGCCCTTCATCGTCTCGGTAGGCATCTCGTTAATCGGCGTAGGGTTATTCATGAGCCCGCCCATGACAGTCTTAGGGCTTGCTGCTTTCATAGCGGCATTAGTCGGCTGGGCATACGACGACCTGAAGGACAGGTTCAAGGTCGTCATAGAGGCGATAGGCGAGAAGTGGCCCTTCGAGCGCGAAAACAACTTCAGCCTCGGGATGTGGGCCCTTGTGATAGGCGAGGTGGCGCTCGTGGGCCCGATTTTCAGCGGCTACGTCTTCGCCAGAGCCAACTCTCTGTTAACGGGCTTCAAATGGCCGGCCCCGGGCGAGGTCCATTCGATAGAGCTGGGGCTCCTGAACACGATCATCCTGACCACCAGCGGGCTCACCGCGACCCTGGCTTATCTCGCCTCGAAGAAGGGGGAGAGGAAGCAGACGGTCCTTTCGCTGACGGTGACGCTTGCGCTCGGCCTGGCGTTCTTGGGTATAAAGGCCTTTGAGTGGTGGGAGCTCCACGCACACGGCATAACCTTCGGCACCGACATAGCCTCAAGCTTTTACTACGTCCTCACGGGCATACACGCTTCCCATCTGCTGGCAGGAGTCCTCGTCCTCCCCTACCTAATCCTGAAGGCACACAAGGGAGGATACGACGGAGGGAAGGCGCCTGGAATAGAGATGTTCACCATATACTGGGGGTTCGTGGACATCGTCTGGCTCTTCATCTTCCCCTCGTTCTACCTTCTGTAGGTGAGATCATGGCGGAGCTCGGTCCTGTGATAGCCTACGCAGTTGTCGTGGCCATCGCGCTCTTCCAGGCTTCAGCGGTCATTTTGGGGCTTCTCGATCCGCAGCTGATGACTGGTCTGGTGCTGGCGGCGTCATTCGTTCAAGCATCACTGGTATACGTCTTCATGATGCACGCCCGTTACGCGTCGAAGGGCGTTCTGCTGCTGACCATAACCGCCCTCCTTCTGCTGATACCGCTGTTCCTGGCCCTGCTTTACTCGGTGGAGTTCCCCATCCACGTTCCGAGAGCGAGGTGAGACGATGAAGCCCCACATCTTCGCGGGTTTCGTCGCGATGTTCATAGGTCTGGTGTGGCTCAGCGGGATACTGGTGTTGCTCTTCGTCAACCCGACTGCAGGAGGGGTCCTTCCACCAGCCGCTATCAGAGGTGGTGCGGCCGGTGGTCCGACGGAGGTCATGGGAGGAGCCGGAAAGACAGTCGAGATAACGCTCTTTGGCGGTGAGTTGGATTCCTTTTACGGGTTCGGTCTGAAGAAGGACCAGCTGGCGACCCCCGGCCCTACGATAAGGGTCAAGGTCGGAACGACGGTCAAGATCGTCTTCACCAATGTGGGGACTAACCCCCATACGCTCAAGGTAATGGGAGGCAACCAGCCGAGCGACGACCCGACGGTTCCTGTTGCGTTTGCAGGCGCGATGATCGAGGGGCGTGTGGATCCCGAGGGCGGTACAGCCTCTCTGACCTTCACGGTTGACAAGCCGGGGAAGTTCTGGTACGCATGTGTTGTTCCTGGCCATATACAACGCGGGATGTTCGGAACCCTTGAGGTCGTCCAAGGCTGACCCCGGGACGAGGGGAACCTTCCTGCGCGATCCGACCAACAGGCTGATGCTGATCTTCTTCGCTGCCCTTGCCATCGTCAGCATCCTCCTGTTCCACTTCTCACCCGTCAGGCAGTCAATCAGAGAGCAAGGTGGTACGGGACCCTCGGCGACGCCCTACGTCCGCGAGATCATAATACCGATCCCAGATCCGGGGCCGACCGGCATAACGGTGGGGCCTGACGGAAAGGTCTGGTTCGTGGCATCGAACCCTGCGTTGTTGGTGGCGTTCGACCCTTCGTCGAACACCTTCGAGTGGTACCAGATGCCGGTTCGGGTGAAGCCCCAATCGAGCTGGGGGATGGCCTTTGACGACAAGGGGAGGCTCTGGATGACCGCCTCTGAGGACGGGGTGGTGCTCTCCTTCGACACGTCGAGGAGGACCTTTCAGAAGGTAGGGCTTCCGAACCCCCTCTCCTTTCCCGTGGGACTGAGGGTTGACGGAAATGGATACGTCTGGGTTGCGATGCTGAACGGTGACGGGCTGGCACGGATAGACCCCTCTGACGGATCTGTCAGGATATATGACCTCAAGACCCCGGGCTCCGGCCCCGTGGACCTCTGGATAGATCAGCGGAGCTACGTATGGACCACCCTCTCCTTAGTCAACAGGATCGCTTACTTGGATCCTGTAACGGGAACCGTCCAGGAGGTGCCGATAGAGGCGCCTGTCATCAGCCCTGTGGGAATATACGTCGAGCGAAGCTCGGAGAGGGTCTGGTTCACGGAGCACGGCGGATCGGCAGTGAGCCTTCTCGACCTCCGCACAGGAAAGGTGACCAGGATTCCTACGCTCGGAGCTGTAGCAAGCAACGTCACGCTACCCTACTGGATTAGACCTGATCAGGATGGGAGGCTCTGGATCAATCTGCACGTAGGCAACAGGATAGCGGTCCTCGATCCGAGGACCTGGACGCTGATCGAATACCACCTGCCGAAGGGGAGAATCCTGGAAATCGTGAACGCGGTGGGAATAGCAATCGCGCCGGACGGCAGCGTCTGGTTCACCGAGTGGTCAGACGGCAGAATAGGTATCCTATACCCCCGTAAGCCCGCTTTCGAGGTTTCCGTCAACGTACCGGAGCTGAGGGTCAAGAGGGGCGAGAGCCTTTCCCTAACTGCGCAGCTCACAGGCAGGTCCGAACTTCCACTGACGATCAGAGTCGTTTCGCTCCCGACATCGGTCTCCAGGTGGTCGAGGACCGAGCTGCTCTCGGTTTATGCGGTTGAGAAGGAGACTGTAGAGCGATTAGCAGGACAGACGTCTGTCAACATCAGATTGACGTTCTCAGGGGAGGTGAAGCCTGGCGAATACGTGATCGGCATCGCCGCCAGCGACACATTCGTAACCGTGACCAGACTGGTCCGAGTGGAGGTTCTGGGCTGAGCGGAACGTCAGCTCATCCAGCTTGCCACGAGCTTCCTGATGGCCCTCTTCAACGACTCCGAGACCGCCGAGGGGCTGTTCCCCAGAAGGTCGGCTACGTCCCTGACCCTCGACTTGGACGGGACGTCGAAGTATCCGAGGATCCAGGCGGCCTTTAGGACCGCCTCCTGCTTCGGCGTGAGCGGTGTGTCCCGCTCGATTCCCTCACCCTTCAGTATGGTTATGCCGTATCCGAGCTTCCTCCCCCTTTCCAGGACACTTTCCATCTCCTTGGGGGAACATATGACCTCGATTATGGCATGGTCACCCGACAGGAGACACCTGGTGACGTAGATCCTTCCGCTCAGCGATAGGTCAGCAATGGGGCAACCGCTCCTTCCCTTAATCACCACCATCCTCTTAGTCCCTGATCTTGTCACCAGCTTGATGAAATGGAATGGGGATTGGGGGTTTGCCACCTCTGCCATCACGAACTGACTCCTATCCGATACGAGCTTCAATGCAGTACACCTGCTGGCGAAGTCAGGTATCGTTTGCAGGTCTATTGATAAGGTGTACAGCTTCAGCTCCTCTTGGCCCACCATCCCCTACATCCGTCGAGAGAGGAGGACTTTGGCTTATTAATATTTACCATGAACAACGAACAACTGATCTAGTGCGCACACGGATCGAGAAGGAGCTCCTGATAGGGCAGCTTCAGACCATCCTCTTGAACCTCCAATCTGTGTACAGCTCGTAGGGCTTCAGAAGGAGGTAAAGTGGTCCGAGCTTCCTCCTGAGCTTCCACTGAAACTTCGCCTTCCACATTCCGTACTTCAGCTTCTCCAACGAGAAGTCGTGTTTGAAGAGGAGCCTGTGATCCCATCCGTGCATAGGCTTCTCCCACTCGAACGTCTCCATCCTGTCCTTCACCCTCTCGTAGAGCCCTGTTCCGGGCAAGGGATAGGGGATGGTCATGCTGAAGTAGTCCAACGGAAGGCTCGAGGCGAGCTTGATCGTCTTGAGCATCGTCTCGTTGGTCTCCCCCGGATAGCCCAGTATGAAGAAGGCTCCTACCTGAAGTCCGGCCTTCTTCGCAGCTGTTACCGCCGCCTTGGACTGAGCCACGGTTATCCTCTTCTTCATGAGAGCGTTGAGCACGTAATCGTCGCCTGACTCCAGACCGAAGATCACCTTGTAGCAACCGGCCCTTTTCATTGCCTTTGCGATCTCGGCATCGAATAGATCGACTCTGGAGAGGCACTCCCATTTGACGTCTATGCCGCGCTTGACGATCTCATCGCATAACCTCAGAACGTGCTTCTTGCTCGCTATGAAGAGCTCGTCAGCGAACCAGATCCTCTGATAACCCCACTTGTACCTTATCTCCTCCATCTCCTCAGCTATCTTCTCGGGAGACCTGTACCTGTAGACCCTGCCGTAATCGGGACGCCAACAGAAGTCGCATGAGAAGGGGCAGCCGCGGCTCGCTATCATGGACGTCATCGTGTATCCGAAGTTCTTTCTGTAGTAGGACTGATAGAGCTGGTGGTCGTAGAGGTCCCGCGCAGGAAAAGGCAGCGAGTCGAGGTCACGAATAAGAGGTCTCGGACCAGTATGCTCGACCTTGCCGCCGTTCAGATGCGATGCGAGCCAGACGCCCCTCACTCTGCCGAACTTAGGCTCGGACCGTCCGTCCATGGCGTCCAACAGCTCCGCTACGGTGATCTCACCCTCACCCTGAACGACGGCGTCAAATGCGCCTAGGAACGTCGACGGGTAAGCTGAGGGCATGGGCCCTCCTGCCACGACGAGCTCGCTCACCTTTCTGGCATGGGCTGCCAGCTCCTTTGCTGTCCTGACCATCGATAGCATGCTGTATATCCCCACGACACGTGCCCTCTCCCTCCTGATCCTCTCCTCAGCTTCCTTTTTGTTTAGGAAGGTGCAGTCCAATATCCTGACCTTGTAACCTTTTTCTCTCGCGTAGGAAGCTATGTAACCTATGCCGAGAGGAGGGAA
>Ga0326763_1000248_pt1 | contig 19979 bp, 14 predicted proteins | sample NORPS_P_FD_207671 | JGI IMG/M metagenome (GOLD analysis project Ga0326763, IMG submission 207671) | Hot spring water microbial communities from Norris Geyser Basin, Yellowstone National Park, WY, United States - NOR.PS_P | ecosystem: Environmental > Aquatic > Thermal springs > Unclassified...
TTTTGGACGCCACGAACACCGTGCGCACCTCGGCCATGCCGATGACCTCTTCGCGCTTTTCGGGCGACAGCAGCCCGGCCATGGCTGCCTTGATCTCGTCGACCGCGTCGTAGATGATGTTGTAGTAACGGATCTCGACGTCGGCCGACTCGGCCGCCTTGCGCGCGTTGGCGTCGGCGCGCACGTTGAAGCCGATGATGATGGCCTTGGAGGCGATCGCCAGGTTAACGTCGGATTCGCTGATCCCGCCCACGCCCGCGTAGACCAACTGCACACGCACCTCGTCGGTGGAGAGCTTGAGCAGCGCCGCCGACAGCGCTTCTTGCGAGCCCTGCACGTCGGCCTTGATGATGATGGGCAGGGTCTTGACCTCGCCCGCGGTCATGTCGGCAAACATGTTCTCCAGCTTGGCCGCTTGCTGCTTGGCCAGCTTGGTGCTGCGGTACTTACCCGCGCGGTAGGTGGCGATTTCGCGCGCGCGCCGCTCGTCGGCCATGACCATGAAGTCGTCGCCCGCCAGCGGAACCTCCGCCAACCCCTGGATTTCGACCGGGATCGACGGGCCCGCTTCCTTGACCTGGCGACCGTTTTCGTCGAGCATGGCGCGCACCCGGCCGTACGTCTGGCCCGCCAGCACCACGTCGCCCACGCGCAGCGTGCCGGATTGCACCAGCGCCGTGGCCACCGGGCCGCGGCCCTTGTCCAGGCGGGCTTCGATGACCAACCCCTTGGCCTTGGCGTCCACCGGGGCCTTGAGTTCGAGCACCTCGGCCTGTAGCAGCACGTTTTCCAGCAACTCGTCGATGCCCTGCCCGGTCTTGGACGATACCCCAATGAAGGGGGAGTCACCGCCGTATTCCTCGGGCACCACCTCTTCGGCCACCAGCTCTTGCTTGACCTTCTCGGGGTTGGCGTCGGGCTTGTCGATCTTCGTCAACGCCACCACGATCGGCACCCCTGCCGCCTTGGCGTGCTTGATCGCCTCGCGCGTTTGCGGCATGACGCCATCGTCGGCGGCCACCACCAGAATCACGATGTCGGTGGCCTGGGCGCCGCGCGCGCGCATGGCGGTAAACGCCTCGTGGCCTGGCGTATCTAGGAAGGTGATGACACCGCGCGGCGTCTCCACGTGATAGGCGCCGATGTGCTGCGTGATGCCGCCGGCTTCGCCCGCAGCGACCTTGGAGCGGCGGATATAGTCCAGCAGCGACGTCTTGCCGTGGTCCACGTGGCCCATGACCGTGACCACCGGCGGGCGCGGCTTGGGCTCGCCTTGGTACAGCACGGCCTCCTCTTCCGAAAACGCCTCCGGGTCGTCCAGCGACGCCGCGATCGCCTTGTGCCCCAGCTCCTCGACCACGATCATGGCCGTATCCTGGTCCAGCGACTGGTTGATGGTCACCATCTGGCCCAGCTTCATGAGCTGCTTGATGACCTCGGACGCTTTGACTGCCATCTTGTGTGCCAGCTCGGCGACCGTGATGGTCTCGGGCACGTGGACCTCGATGACGCGCTGCTCGGCCGTCGCGGGCGACGACGGGCCGCGCCCATCGCGCTCGTCGCGCCCACCGCGGCCGGGCTTGCCCTTGGGGCCGGCACGCCAGTTGCTGCCGCCACGAGCCGGGCCACTGTCACCCCGGGTCTTGAGCTCTTTCTTCTTCGCCGCCTCGTCCTTCCAAGACGACGACAAGGCTTCGGATTTGACCTCTTTCTTGGCCGAAGGCGCAGCCGGTGCCGGCGCCGGACGCGCGGGCGTGCCGGCCGGTTTGTGCAGCGTGCCCTTGAGGCCGGGTTTGGCCTCGGCCGCGGGTTTGGGCTCCTCCGGTTTTTTGGCCACCAGCACCTTGCGCGGCTGGGCCATCATGGCGCGAATCGCCTCCGCCTCGGCCAGCGCCTTGCGGCGGCGCTCTTCCAGCTCGCGCGCGCGCGCCTCCTCGGCGGCACGTTCGGCTTCACGCCGGGCCTGCTCGGCCTGCTGCGCGGCTTGGCGCTCGGCCGCCTCTTGCGCCGCCGTGTCGCTCGAGGACGGGTTAGGCGCTCCCTCGGCCGCCGCTGGCACCACATCGGCGGTGGCGGTGGCTTCGTTGCGAGCGCGCGCGAGCGCCGCCTCGCGCTCGGCACGGGCGCGCGCCTCGGCCGCTTCCCGTGCCAGGCGCGCTTCTTCGGCAGCGCGGGCCTCGGCCTCCTCACGCTCGCGACGTTGGCGGGCCAGCGCCTCCTCTTCCTGGCGCAGGCGCTCGGCCTGCAGGCGCGCCTCTTCCTCGCGGCGCGCCAGCTCCGCCGCCTGCGCCGCTTCCTGCGCCTCCGACACCTCTGGTGCCCGCGTCTCGGTCTCGTCGTCACGCTTGACGAAGGTGCGCTTCTTGCGCACCTCGACCTGGATCGTGCGCGCCTTGCCCGACGCGTCGGCCTGCTTGATCTCAGTGGTCGAACGCTTGGTCAGGGTGATCTTGCGTCGCTCCTGACCCTGGGTGCCGTGGGCCGCCTTGAGGTAGGCCAGCAGGCGCTGTTTGTCCGCTTCGGTCACGGAATCGCTGCCCGCACGCTTGTCCACGCCAGCGGCAGCGAACTGCTCCAGCAGCAGCGAGACGGGTTTGTTCAGTTCGGCAGCGAATTCGGCGACGGTGTTACTCGACATAGGGGGTCCTTCTCCTCGGCTGGGCCGTTCACGAACGCGCGGACGACGCATCACCAGCGAACCAGTGCTCGCGCGCCTTCATGATCAGGGCCGTCGCTTCTTCGCGGCTTTGCCCCGTGATTTCGATCAATTCGTCGACCGCCAAATCGGCCAGGTCGTCGAGTGTGTGCACACCGGCTTCGGCCAGTTTGGCGATCAGCTCGGTGCTCATGCCTTCCAGGTCGCGCAGGTCCTGCGAGACCTCCTCGACGCTTTCTTCTTTGGCGATCTCCATCGTCAGCAGCGCGTCCTTGGCGCGTGCGCGCAGCTCGTTGACGGTGTCCTCGTCGAAGGCTTCGATCTCCAGCATTTCCTGCAGCGGCACGTAGGCCACTTCCTCGAGGCTGGTGAAGCCTTCTTCGATCAGGATGTCGGCGATTTCCTCGTCCACGTCGAGCTTGTTCATGAACAGCTCGCGCAGCGCTTGGCGCTCCTGCGCCTGCTTCTGGGCCGACTCTTCGGCCGTCATGATGTTGATCTTCCAGCCGGTCAACTCGGACGCCAGGCGCACGTTCTGCCCGCCGCGGCCGATGGCGATGGCCAGGTTTTCTTCGTCGACCACCACGTCCATCGCGTGCCGTTCTTCGTCGACCACGATCGACTGCACGTTGGCTGGCGCCAGCGCGCCGATGACGAACTGCGCAGGATCGTCGCTCCACAGCACGATGTCCACCCGTTCGCCCGAGAGCTCGTTGGTGACCGCATTGACGCGCGAGCCGCGCACGCCCACGCACGTGCCGATCGGGTCGATGCGTCGGTCGTGCGAGAGAACGGCAATCTTGGCGCGGCTGCCTGGGTCACGCGCGCAGGCCTTGATCTCCAGCAGCCCCTGCTCGATCTCAGGCACTTCTTGGCGAAACAGCTCGATCATGAACTCCGGCGACGCACGCGACAGCAGGATGGGCGCGCCGCGCAGCGTGGGATCCACCTCCATGATGAGGGCACGCACCCGGTCGCCCGTGCGGAAGTTCTCCTTCGGGATCATCTCGCTGCGCTTCAAGCGGCCTTCGACCCGGCCGCTTTCGACGATGACGTCGCCCTTGTCGAGACGCTTGACGGTGCCAACGAAGATCCGGTCGCCACGCGACAGGAAGTCGTTGAGCAGCATCTCACGCTCGGCATCGCGGATCTTTTGCAGAATGACCTGCTTGGCGGCCATGGCGCCAATGCGGCCAATGGGCACGCTCTCGATCGGCTTTTCGATGTAGTCACCCACCTGAATGTCCGGATAGTCTTCCACCGCGTCGGAGTACAGCTCCTCAGCGTCCGGGTTTTGCAGGCCAGCCTCGTCGGGCACCACTTTCCAACGCCGGAACGTTTCGTAGGCGCCCGTATCCGGATCGATCGACACCCGCACGTCCACCTCGCCGCCGAGCAGCTTTCGAGTCGCCGATGCGAGGGCCGACTCCACCGCTGCCAATACGACGCGCGGCTCCACATTCTTCTCGCGCGAGATGGCATCGATCAACATCAACATTTCGCGGTTCATTGTTTTGGCCTGCCTTTCACTGCCTGCGTATTCGTTTCAAGCGGGATCATGGGCGCCGCGCGGGCGGCGCCCTTTGAAATCCACGATGGGTGCCAGGCGCGCCTCGCGCACCTCGTCGAGCGTAAAACCCAGCACCTGAACGGTGGCCGGGTCCGCCACGCGCCGCTGTGGCTTGCCGGTCGGTTTGGCGCTCGATAGGGGCGCAGCCTCGTCGATCAGCTCGAGCTGCCAGGTGCCCGGCTGGCTGCCACGGCGCAAGGTGCCACGGAATTTCTTGCGCGCCGGTGCCACTGCACCGGCAGCCGCTGCCCCGATTGGCGTGCGCAGCGACAGATCGACGACTTCGCCCACGAAGCGCTCGTAATCCCGCTCGTGCCGCAGCGGGCGGTCGATACCAGGCGAGCCGACTTCCAGGCGCCGGTAATCGACGCCCTCCACCTCCAGCACATACTGGAGCTGGCGCGTGACACGCTCGCAATCCTCCACGGTCACGAAGCGCTCTTGCGCCTGCGCCGCATCCCACGGCCAGTCGATGGTCACGCGCAGCAGCCCGCCGGCGGACCGCTCCAGATCCACCAACTCGTACCCCAGTCCAACGACCGTCTGCTCGACCACCTGCTGCCAGCTCATGCGATCCGTATCTGCCTTTTCTGGGAAAGCGCGCTGATCACGCTCCCACGCTTGCCACCCCTCGTGATGGGACGTTCGACCAAAAAAAATGGGCCGGTATGCACCCGCCCATTCGGTCGTGACTCCGTTATTCTAACACCCCAAGCTCCGCAATGCATCATCCCCGGCTTGGGGCCCGTTCACCCCGGCGCCGCCGAGGTGCGCCCAAGCCGCTACAATGTAGGCTCTGACGTCGGAGCGTAGCGCAGTCTGGTAGCGCATCTGCTTTGGGAGCAGAGGGTCGAAGGTTCAAATCCTTTCGCTCCGACCAATGCGTTCACACCCCTGCCGTCCGTAGCTCAGCGGGATAGAGCAACGGCCTTCTAAGCCGTGGGTCGGGGGTTCGAGCCCCTCCGGACGGGCCACCCCAATAGCGCCATTTCACGACATGACCGTCACCATCAAGGATGCCGCCGGCATCGAAGGCATGCGACTCGCCGGACGGCTGGCCGCAGAGGTGCTCGACTATTTGACCCCGTACGTTCGCCCCGGCGTCACCACCAACGAGCTCGATCGGCTGGCACACGACTACATTGTGAACGTGCAGCAGGCCGTGCCCGCGCCGCTCAACTACGCCCCCAACGGCTACCAGCCATACCCCAAGAGCATTTGCACGTCGGTCAACCACGTGGTCTGTCACGGCATCCCCAACGACAAGCCGCTCAAAAAAGGCGACATCGTCAACATCGACGTGACCGTCATCAAGAACGGCTGGCACGGCGACACGAGTCGCATGTTCCTCGTCGGCGAGGTCGCACCCCATGCGCGACGGTTGTGCCAGGTCACGTATGAAGCGATGTGGAAGGGCATCCAAATGGTGCGCCCGGGCGTGCGGCTGGGCGACATCGGCCACGCGATCCAGACTTATGCCGAGAGCGCGGGCTACAGCGTGGTGCGCGAATTCTGCGGTCACGGCATCGGCCGCCGCTTTCACGAAGACCCCCAGGTGCTGCACTACGGCCGGCCCGGCACTGGGATGGAGCTGCAGCCCGGCATGACGTTCACCATCGAGCCGATGATCAACCAGGGCCGCCGCGACATCCGCGAAATGGGCGATGGCTGGACCATCGTCACGCGCGACCGGTCGCTGTCGGCGCAGTGGGAGCACACCGTGCTGTGCACGGAGAACGGCTACGAGGTGCTCACCCAATCGGCTGGCACCCCTGCCCCACCGGCGTTCGTCACGGCCGCACAGTCCACCCCGGCCTGAGCGTGGGCTGGCCCCGGTCTTGCTTGTCACTGGGCCATGATCGACACCGTTGCACCCCTGCCTGAGGCGCCGTTGGCGGCGCTGCGCCAGCACTATCGCGCGCAAAAGGCGGCCATTCTGCAGGCCATCGAGTCGCTGGACGTGCGCTCACGCGGGGTGCGCAGCCTGCTGCGGCGCCTCAGCCGCCTGACTGACGACACCTTGCGCCGTTTGTGGACCGGCGCCGGCCTGCCCCACGAGCTGACGCTGGTGGCGGTCGGGGGATATGGACGCGGCGAGTTGTTTCCGTACTCCGATGTGGACGTGCTCGTGCTGTTGCCCGACGACACCAGCACCGACGCCCCGCCCCCCTGGCAGAGCGCGGTCGAGCGCTTCATCGGACAGTGCTGGGACGTGGGCTTGGAGATCGGTTCCAGCGTGCGCACGGTGGCCGACTGCCTGCGCGAGGCATCCAACGACATTTCGGTGCAGACCGCGCTGCTGGAGAGCCGCTGGCTGGCTGGCGATCGGCGCCGGTTCGAAGCCCTCGGACGCGCGTTGGGTGAACAGATCGATGCGCTGACATTCTGCCGTGCCAAGCAGTTCGAGATGCAACAGCGCCACCAGCGCTACGAAAACACCCCGTATGCCCTAGAGCCCAATTGCAAGGAGTCGCCCGGTGGGTTGCGCGATCTGCAGGTCATTCTGTGGGTGGCCAAAGCGGCGGGGCTGGGCAGCACGTGGGACGAGCTGGCGCGCCGCGGCCTGGCCACCGCCCGCGAGGCGCGCCAGCTCAAGGCCAACGAGGCACTCTTGAGCCTGATCCGCGCCCGCTTGCACGTGTTGGCGCGTCGACGCGAGGATCGGCTGGTCTTTGATTTGCAGACCGCGCTGGCGCAGGCCTTTGGTATCGAGGCGCAGGTGGGTGCCGAGGGGGGCCGCGAGCAGTCGGCACGCCGCGCGCGTCGCGCCAGCGAGCGCTTCATGCGCCGCTACTACTGGGCCGCCAAGGCAGTCACTCAGCTCAATCAGATTTTGCTGCTCAACATTCAGGAGCGGCTCGAGCGCGATGAGCACGGCGTCGGCCCCCTGCGCCCCATCAACGAGCGCTTTCTGGACCGGGGTGGCATGCTGGAGGTGGCCAGCGACGACCTCTACTGGCACCAACCGCACGCCATTTTGGAAACCTTTTTGCTATATCAGCAGATCCCCGGCATCAAGGGGCTATCGGCGCGTACGCTGCGCGCGCTCTATAACGCCCGCCCCATCATGAACGCGGCATTTCGGCGCGATCCGGTCAATCGCCAGACCTTTCTGCGCATCCTGCAGCAGCCCCAGGGCATCACCCATGCCTTTCGGCTCATGAACCAGACCTCCGTCCTGGGGCGCTACCTGTGGCCGTTTCGCAACGCGGTGGGGCAGATGCAGCACGACCTGTTTCACGTCTACACGGTCGACCAGCACATCCTGATGGTGCTGCGCAACATGCGGCGCTTCTTCATGCCAGAGCATGCGCACGAATACCCGTTTTGCTCGCAGCTTGCCGCCGGCTGGGACAAGCCGTGGATCCTGTACGTGGCCGCGCTGTTTCACGACATCGGCAAGGGCCGCGGCGGCGACCACTCGGTCATCGGCGCGCGCGACGTGATGGTGTTTGCCCGCCAGCACGGGATCGCGCGCGAGGACGCCGAGCTGATTCGCTTTTTGGTCGCGCAGCACCTGACCATGAGCCACGTGGCACAACGGGAGGACACCAGCGATCCCGAGGTGATTCGCGCCTTCGCCCGCCTGGTTGGCGACGAGCGGCGACTGACCGGGCTGTATCTGCTGACCGTGGCCGACATCCGCGGCACCAGCCCCAAGGTGTGGAACGGCTGGAAGGCCAAGTTGCTGGAAGACCTGTACCGCGTCACGCTGCGGGTGCTGGGCGGCGGTGCCCCCGACCCCCATGCCGAGGTGGAGGCGCGCAAGCGTGAAGCCTTGGCCGCGCTCGCCCTGCATGCCCTGCCCCATCAGGCGCACCTGGCCCTGTGGTCGCGGCTGGACGTGGGCTACTTCATGCGGCACAGTGCCGACGAAATCGCTTGGCACACCCGCCACCTGTCGCGCGCGCTGGCGCAGACCAGTAGCACCTTCCCGCCAACCATTGTGCGCGCGCGCCTCTCAACTGCGGGCGAAGGGCTGCAGGTGCTGGTGTACTGCGCCGACCAGCCCGAGCTGTTCGCGCGCATCTGTGGCTATTTCGACCAAGCGGGCTTCTCGATTCTGGACGCCAAGATCCACACCACTGCCGACGGCTGTGCGCTCGACACCTTCCAGGTCGCCACCGAGACCTTGTCCGAACACTACCGGGAGTTGGTCGCACTGGTGGAAAGCGGCTTGCCGCGCGCGCTCGATCCCGCGGCCCCATTGCCGACGCCAGGGCGCGGCCGCGTCTCGCGGCGGGTGCGCAGTTTTCCGGTCGTGCCCCGGGTGCAGTTGCAGCCCGACGAACGCGGGCAGTGCTGGCTGCTGAGCGTGTCCGCCAGCGACCGCAAGGGTCTGCTCTACCGCATCGCAGGGGTGTTCATGCGGCACCGGGTTCAGGTGCAGCTGGCCAAGGTCACGACACTGGGCGAGCGGGTCGAGGACACCTTCGTCATCACGGGGCCGACGCTGCACGTCGCGCGCGAGCAAGCCCAGCTCACCCAGGACTTAATGGCGGTACTGGACGACGCAGCCGGTTCCGCCGTATAGTGCACATGCACGGACGACAGCTCAAGGAGGCATCATGCGACACGACACCCTCTCGGCAGCGCGGGCGGTATGCGGGGTGCTAGGGCTTGCTCTGGCGGCGGCTACCGGCGTACGGGCCGACGTGCCCACCATTTTTCGGGACGCCGACCTCGCGCTGGGCGAAAAGCTGATCCAACAGCACCGATGCGCCCAATGCCATGCGGAAAAGGTTGGCGGCGACGGCAGCGCGATCTACCGGCCGCTGGGGCGCATCAACACCCCGGGCCTGCTGCGCGGTATGGTCGAGCAGTGCAACAGCATGCTCAACCTGCAGCTGTGGCCCGAGGAAGTGACGGCGGTGGCCGCCGTCCTCAACCGCGACCACTACCGTTTCAAGCAGGACTGATGCCAGTTCCGGGTGCGGGCGTCGACTTGGGCGCCTCGCCCAACAGCGCGAGCAACCCCGCCTCGTCGAGCACGGGCACGCCCAGTTCTCGGGCACGCTCGAGCTTGCTGCCCGCGGCCTCACCGGCGACCACCCAGTCGGTCTTGCGGCTGACCGATCCCACCACCTTCCCCCCCGCGGCTTCGATGCGGGCCTTGGCTTCGTCGCGTGTGAGCGTGGGCAGCGTGCCGGTCAGCACGAACGTCTTGCCCGCCAGCGGCAGCGGTGTGGCGGCCGGTGTGCCCTCGTGCTCGGGCCAGCGGACGCCGCAGGCGCGCAACTGCTCGACCACTTCGCGGTTGTGCGGCTGCGCAAAAAAGGTGTGGATGCTGCGCGCCACCACGGGCCCGACGTCGGGCACCGCCTGCAGCTCGTCTACCGACGCATCCATGATCGCGTCGAGCCGACCGAAGTGGCGCGCCAGGTCGCGCGCCGTGCTCTCGCCCACGTGCCGAATGCCCAGCGCGAACAGAAAACGCGCCAGCGTCGTGGACTTGGACGCTTCGATCGCCGCGAGCAGGTTGGCCGCCGACTTTTCTCCCATGCGATCGAGCGCTGCCAGCGCGTTCAAGCCCAGCCGGTACAGATCGGCCACGTTACGCACCAGGTTCGCATCCACCAGTTGATCGACCAGTTTTTCGCCCAGGCCCTCGATGTCCATGGCGCGCCGCTGCGCAAAATGCAGGATGGCCTGTTTGCGCTGGGCGGGACAGAACAGCCCGCCGCTGCAGCGGTGATCCACTTCGCCCGGCTCACGCACCACGGCGCTGCCGCAGACGGGGCAGGCAGTGGGCATCTCGAACGGCGCGCCCCGCGGCTCGGGCAACGGGGGCGCCACCGCCACCACCTCGGGGATGACGTCGCCGGCGCGTCGCACGATCACGGTGTCGCCCACGCGCACGTCTTTGCGTCGCACCTCGTCGGCATTGTGCAACGTGGCGTTGGTGACGGTGACGCCGCCGACGAACACCGGCTCGAGCTTGGCCACCGGCGTGAGCTTGCCCGTGCGCCCGACCTGCACGTCGATGGCCAACACGCGCGTGAGTTGTTCCTGGGCTGGGTATTTGTGCGCGATCGCCCAGCGCGGCTCGCGGGTAACGAAGCCCAGCCGTTGTTGCCAGTCGAGCCGATCGACCTTGTAGACCACGCCGTCGATGTCGAACGGCAAGGCATCACGCTGGCCCCCGATATCACGGTAGTAGTCGGCCAGCGCTTGACCGCCCGCACAGCGGCGCGCCAAGTCGGATACCGGAAATCCCCAGTCCCGCAACGCGCACAAGACGTCCCAGTGGCGGCGAAAGTCGGGGCCGCCGTGTGTCGGCGGACTCACCTCTCCCAAGCCATAGGCAAAAAAACTCAAGGGGCGTGATGCCGTCACGGTGGGATCGAGCTGGCGCACTGCGCCCGCAGCCGCGTTGCGGGGATTGACGAAGGTCTTTTCGCCGCGCTCACGCTGACGGGCATTGAGGGCCTCGAACGCATCGCGGCGCATGTAGACCTCGCCTCGCACCTCCAGGCGGGGCACTGGCGCTCCCGCCCCCCGCAGCCGCAAGGGTATCTGCCCGATGGTGCGGATATTTTGTGTCACGTCCTCGCCGGTCTCACCGTCGCCGCGCGTGGCGGCCCGCACCAGCACGCCGTGCTCGTACAGCAGCCCAATGGCCAGGCCGTCGAACTTGGGTTCGGCCACGTACTCGACCGGTGGGTCGTCAGGCCCCAATCCGAGATCTTTGCGGATGCGCGCATCGAACGCCAGCGCAGCGGCCGGGTCGGTATCGGTTTCGGTGCGGATGCTGAGCATCGGCACTGCGTGCCGCACGGTGGTAAACCCCTCCAGCGGTGGCGCGCCGACGCGCTGGGTGGGTGAGTCGGGTGTCACCCAATCCGGGTGGCGGGCCTCGATCGCCTGCAGTTCGGCCAACAGGCGGTCGTACTCGGCGTCCGGAATTTCGGGGTCGTCCAGCACGTAGTAGCGCCACGCGTGGTGGTGCAGCAGGCGGCGCAGCGCCTGCACGCGCTGCCATTCGGGGTCATCCAAAGGGTGGGTCGCGCCCTCGGCGCTCGCGGAAGTGAACAGATCGGATGGCACAGGAGCAGTGAAAAGCGGGATGGCAGACACGGACCCGATTATCGGCGCCCCAAGCGGCTCAGGTCGGCAGCAATCGGGTCGTGTACAGGCGCGTGGGGTCGAGTGAATCGTACTCCATGCCCTGGGGTTGCGCGTACAGAACCCGCAGTACCTGATGGACAGCCTGTGGCTCCAGCGTACCGTTGGGTGAAAACGCCCCCCGCGTGTGCATCAAAATGGACAAAAAAAGGCTCGGATCACCCGCAAAGCCGCCTAGGTCGGCGTGGCGCGCCAGATCCGACGGCCCCGCGGTCTGCAGCCAGCGCAACGCACGCCGCACCGCACGGGCGACGGCCTGCAGCTCGGCGCCGTGGCGGCGCACCTGCGGCTCGGGTGCGCTCAGGCAGGCGCACAAGACCGGGCCACCGAGCAAACGCTGACTGTCCGACGGGTGGCGGGTGTCGGCCACCAGACGGATGGCGCCCTGGCGTTGCAGCTGGGTCAGCATCGGGTCGCCCACGCAGACGGCGTCGATGGTGCCCGATGCCAGCAGTGTTTGTGTATGCGCCACGTCGCCCAGCGTCGGATACTGCACCTGCCCCGGCGCGACCCCCTGTCCCTGCAGCACCAGGGCGGCGATCGCAGGTGCCATCCGGTCACCCGCCAGCACGCCAACCCGCACGGGCGCCGCGGCGAGCCCTTGACCCTGCGCGGGTGCCGGATGGCGCCAACCAAACCCAAGCTGTGGCGTACGGACCAGCGCCAGAAAGGCCTGCTCGGGCTGCCCTTGCAGCTGTTGGCGCAACACGAAGTCGAAGGCACCGGCGTGAACCCGGATCGCGTCGGGGTCGAGTGCAGCCGCTGGGGCCGAGCCGTGCGGCGCCAGCGCAACGGCCACCCCCTCGGCGGCGAAGTAACCCAGCCGCTCGGCCAGCCGCACCGGCAGGGCCGTCAGTGGTGTGTGCAGCGCCCAATGCACCGACACCGGGGCTGCTGCCACGGCCCGCACACGCGGCGGCAGCGTCGTGGTGACGACCGCCCCCCCCAGCGCACGCAAACAACCCCGCCTGTCCATGTCGCCGCCCCGGCTGATGCCGCCCGCTCGCGCGGGCGACGATATCCGTACAGGATAGGACGCGGCATCGGGGCCGCGCATCGGTATCTGCCCCGACAGGGTCATCCCGGAGCGGGTATTCCCGCACCCGCCGGGAGGCGTCAGCGCCGGTCTGCCAGCGCGTGCGCGATCGTGCCGAGGTCGACATACTCCAGTTCGCTGCCCACGGGCACGCCGCGGGCCAGCCGGGTCACTTTCAGGCCCAATGCGCGCGCCAGTTGTCCCACCACGTGGGCGGTAGCCTCACCCTCGGCGGTAAAGCTGGTGGCCAGAATCACTTCTTGCACCGGTGGCGTACTCTGCAAGCGCTCCAGCAGCGGCCGCACGCCGATGTGGTCAGGCCCAATGCCGTCGAGCGGGCTGAGCCGCCCCATCAGGACGAAATAGCGCCCGCGGTAGGCACCGGTGCGCTCGAGCGCCGCCTGGTCGGCCGGCGTTTCGACGACGCACAACAGCCCCGCATCGCGCGTGGGGTCGGCGCAGGTCGGGCAAATCGCCTCTTCCGAAAACGTGTGGCACAGCGCGCAGTGTTGGATGCCTTCGGCCGCGGCTTGCAGCGCATGCGCGAGCTGCAGCGCGCCGTCGCGGTCGTGCTGCAACAAGTGATATGCCATGCGCGAGGCCGAGCGCACGCCCACGCCCGGCAGCCGCTGCAGGGCTGCGATGAGCTGCTCGAGCCGCCGCGACGCAGACTGGCCCATGGGCAGCGGTCGCGTCAGCTCAGAACGGGAACTTCATGCCACCAGGCAAACCGGGCATGCCTGCCGTCACCTGGGCCATACGCTCCTGGGTCGTCTCTTCGACCTTGCGCACCGCCGCATTGAACGCGGCGGCCACCAGGTCTTCGAGCATCTCCTTGTCATCGCTTAGCAGGCTGGGGTCGATGGTGACGCGCTTGACGTCGTGCTTGCCGGTCATCACGACCTTGACCAGTCCTGCACCAGATTCGCCGGTGACCTCCATCGTCGCCAGTTCTTCCTGGGCGCGCTTGAGGTTTTCCTGCATGGCCTGGGCCTGCTTCATCAGGCCGGCGAGCTGTCCTTTGTTGAACATGGGTCAGTGCTTTCTCTCGAAGGGGGTCGATGGGTTCAGACGGCGGGGTCGCCGTCGACGGGCTGGATGCTACCAGGGACGATGGTCGCCCCCCAGTCGCGCATCAAAGACTGCACGAGCGGATCGCCCTGAATGGCGGCCTCGGCCGCTTGCTGGCGTGCCTGGCGCGCCGCGGCACGCCGCTGCGCGGGCGAGTCGGGCGCGGGGCCGACCTCCACCGTCAGTTGCCAACTCTCGGGCAGCCCCAGGGTTTGGGCCAGCGCCACACGCAGGCGCTCGCGCGGCGTGTCTTGTGCCAGCGTGGCCTGGGGCACGCGCAAGCGCCAAGCGTGCGCCTGCCGGTCCACCAACTCGGACTGCAGTGCCAGTTCCCGGGCCAGCGCCTGCACGTGCCCGCCCGTCTCCAGGGCAAGCACGATGCGTTCCCACTCATCCCCCAGCGGCGGCGAGTCGACAGGGTGGCTGGCCAACGCTTGCACGGCCGCGGCGGCCGGCTCATGGGCGGGGGGCGGCGCTGGCGGTGTTTTTTTTTCTGCCGGTGCCTCGGGCGCCACGGGAGCGACCACCGACGGGGGCGGCTCCCCCATGAACGCCAACGCGCGCAGCAGCACCATGGTCAGCGCGGCGTACTCGTCTGGCGCCAACCCCAACTCCGCACGCCCATGCAGGCACAGGCTGTAGAGCAGTTGCGTGACATCGGCCGGCAAGGCAGCCGCCAGTGCCGGCAGGCGTGCGTCGTCGGCGTCGTCGACGGCGGCCTCCCCCGTCCACTGCAGCACCGCCAAGCGTTGCAGGATCGCCGTCATCTCCTCCAGCGTCGCCGCGGGGGGCAGCCCCTGTACACGCAGGTCGTCGACGGCGGCCACCAGCGCGCGTGCATCGCGCGCTGAGAGCGCGTGCAACAGGCCGAGGACGTAACCATGATCCACCGCCCCCAACATCTGGCGCACGTCCGCCTCGGCCAGGCGCCCGGCGCCGAAGGCGATGGCTTGATCAGTCAGGCTCAGCGCGTCGCGCATCGAGCCCCGTGCCGCGCGCGCGAGCAGCCGCACCGCGCCCGGCTCCGCCGCGATGCCCTCGCGCGCGAGCACCTGCTGCAAATGCTGGGCCACCGTCTCCGGCGCCATCGGCCGCAGGTTGAACTGCAAGCAGCGGCTCAACACCGTCACCGGCACTTTTTGCGGGTCGGTGGTGGCGAGCACGAACTTCAGATACTCCGGCGGCTCCTCCAGCGTCTTCAACATGGCGTTGAAGGCGGTGTTGGTGAGCATGTGCACTTCGTCGATCATGAAGACCTTGAAGCGCCCCTGCACCGGTTTGTAGACGGCCTGCTCCAGCAGGGCCTGCACTTCGTCGACGCCGCGGTTGGATGCCGCGTCGAGCTCGGTGTAATCGACGAAGCGGCCCGCGTCGATCTCGCGGCAGGCATCGCAAACGCCACACGGCGTGTCGGTGATGTCGCCCCTTCCGTCCGGCCCCGTGCAGTTGAGCGACTTGGCCAAGATGCGCGAGACCGTCGTCTTGCCCACGCCACGCGTGCCCGTGAACAGGTACGCATGGTGCAGCCGCCGTGCGCGCAGCGCGTTGCCCAGCGCCTGCACCACGTGTTCCTGCCCCACCATTTCGGCAAAGGTTTTGGGGCGATATTTGCGGGCCAGCACCAAATACGACATACAGGCATTCTAGCCGTCGCATACAATGGCGAGTGACGGGCCTTCCCGCATGGTGAAGCGGCCAACCGGGTCAGGTGGGGAACCAAGCAGCCCTAACCGTGTAGCCAGTGCCGGGGTCAAGGCTCGTCACCTCTCACATTCGACACGAACACGACGACCCGAGGCCCATCCACCATGGCAAGCGACCTGATCAAACACGTGACCGATGCCACTTTCGACGCCGACGTCCTGAAGTCGACGACGCCGGTATTGGTGGATTTCTGGGCCGAGTGGTGCGGCCCCTGTCGCATGATCGCGCCCATCCTGGACGAGATTGCGGCCGCTTACGCGGGCAAACTGCAAGTGGCCAAGGTCAACGTGGATGAGAATCGCACGGTGCCCGCGCAGTATGGTATTCGCGGCATTCCCACGTTGATGCTATTCAAGGACGGCCAACTCGCCGCCACCAAGGTGGGCGCGCTGAGCAAACAGCAGCTCACCGCCTTCATCGAGCCGTACCTGGCCTGATAGCGTCGCACAGCCAACCGCGGGCGCCTCTGTGCGGCTGCCCGGGGTGTTTGGTGTCATAATCCGTGTTAAAGGCAGCGCCCCACGTGCTGCCGGCCCCGGTTGGTAGCCAACCAGCCGTGCGGGCACCGATTGCGCCGGTATGGTTCCGGCCGTTGTTGGTTTTCCCCAATGTCGTCTTGGCGCGTGCGCATCCACTGCCACGCAGCCACCAAGCACACTCCCTTGTCTGGAGTCGATTTCCATGCACTTGAATGAACTGAAGGCCCTGCACGTCTCGGAGCTGCTCAAGATGGCCGAGGCGCTCGAGATCGAGAATACCGGCCGCATGCGCAAGCAGGAGCTGATGTTTGCGATCATCAAGAAGCGAGCCCGGGCCGGTGAGCAGGTGTTCGCCGACGGCGTGCTGGAGGTGCTGCCCGACGGCTTTGGTTTCTTGCGGGATCCGACGGCCAGCTACACCGCCAGCACCGACGACATCTACATCTCGCCCAGCCAGATCCGGCGCTTCAACCTGCACACCGGCGACATGGTCGAGGGGGACGTGCGCACCCCGAAGGACGGCGAGCGCTATTTCGCGCTCAACAAGCTCGACAAGATCAACGGCTTGCCGCCCGAGCAGAACAAGCACAAGATCATGTTCGAGAACCTCACGCCGCTCTTTCCCAAAGAGCACATGAAGCTCGAGCGTGAGGGCATCAAGAGCGAAGAAAACATAACCGGCCGCATCATCGACATCATCGCCCCCATCGGCAAAGGCCAGCGCGCGCTGATCGTGGCGCCGCCCAAGAGCGGCAAAACCGTGATGATGCAGCACATCGCGCACGCCATCACCAGCAACTATCCCGAGGTGACGCTGATGGTGCTGCTGGTCGACGAGCGCCCGGAGGAGGTGACCGAGATGCAGCGCACCGTGCGCGGCGAGGTCATCGCCTCCACCTTCGACGAGCCGGCCGCACGCCACGTGCACGTGGCCGAAATGGTCATCGAGCGCGCCAAGCGCCTGGTCGAGCTAAAGAAAGACGTGGTCATCCTGCTCGACTCCATCACGCGGCTGGCGCGAGCCTACAACAACGTGCTGCCGTCGTCGGGCAAGGTACTCACCGGCGGCGTGGACGCCAACGCGCTGCAGCGACCCAAGCGATTCTTTGGTGCCGCACGCAACGTCGAAGAAGGCGGCAGCCTCACCATCATCGCCACCGCACTGGTGGACACCGGCAGCCGCATGGACGAGGTGATCTTCGAGGAATTCAAAGGCACCGGCAACTGCGAAATCCACCTCGACCGGCGCCTGTACGAAAAGCGCGTCTTCCCCCCGATCCAGCTCAGCCGCAGCGGCACCCGCCGCGAGGAGCTGCTGCTGCCGCCCGAGATTCTGCAAAAGACCCGCATCCTGCGCCAGTTCTTCTACAACATGGACGAAATCGAGGCGATGGAGATGGTGCTCAAGAGCATGAAGCAGACCAAGAACAACCAGGAGTTCTTCGAGCTCATGCGGCGCGGCGGCTGAGGTACCGCGGTCGATTCGACAAGGTATAATAGAAGGCTTTGCAGCAAGTGCGCCTGGATGGGCCGGGCCGTGGCTACTGCAGTAGGAAAGCGATCATGAAAGAAGGCATCCACCCCAACTACCGCGAAGTCTGCTTCGTGGACCTGTCCAACGGCAGCCAGTTCATCATCCGCTCGTGCGCCAACACGAAAGAGACGATCAAGCTCGACGACGGCCGCGAGCTGCCGCTGTTCAAGCTGGAAACCTCCAGCGAGTCGCACCCGTTCTACACGGGCACGCAAAAGAGCGTGGACACGATGGGTGGGCGCGTGGAGAAGTTCCGCAACCGCTATGCGCGCGCGGGCAAGCCGTCCTGACCGGCTGCCGTTCCCGCAGCGGGCGCTCACGACAAAAGCAGCCGCGAGGCTGCTTTTTTGTTGCCTGCCCCGTGTAGGCTAACGCCTGTCGCCAGCCCTTGCCGCCATCACCCAACGTGCTGCAATCCACCCCTGCTCTCGTTACCGAACAGGCTGCCCGGCGCCTGCCGCGCTGGGTCCCGTGGCTGCTGATCGCCATCTACGTGCTGCCGGGCTTTCTGGGGCGCGATCCCTGGCGCACCGACGATCTGGCGGCATTCGCGGTCATGATCGACATGGTGCGCGGCGGCCCGTGGTGGACACCGCAGGTACTGGGCGAGCCGGCCTCGCCCCTGGCGTGGCTGCCCTATTGGCTGGGGGCACTGGCCATGCAATCGTTACCGCTGCCTGCCGAGCTGGCGGCACGCGTGCCATTTGTGGCCCTGCTGCTCGGCACCTTGGCCGCGACGTGGTACGCCACGTACCGGCTCGCGCGTCAGCCCGCAGCACAACCCGTGGCGCTGGCGTTTGGCGGTGAGGCGCGGCCGACCGATTACGCCCGCGCACTGGCCGACGGCGCGCTGCTGGCGCTGGTGGCCACCTTGGGGCTGGCCCTGCCCGCGCACGAGGTCACGCCCGCCGCAGCCCAGTTGGCCTTTGTCGCGCTGCTGCACTACGCCGTGGTGCGCGGTCTGGCAATCGACGACACCCCTGGCACTGGTCACGCCGCGCGGTTGCTGGCGTGGTGGTGGCTAGCGGCGTGGGGATTGGCGCTGTCGGGTGCCCCATGGGTGCTGTTGGCCATCAGCGCCGCCGCCCTGCTGTGGTGGCACCGAGTGCCGCTCGGGCGCGCCGTTCGCTGGGGCGCGGCGCTTGGCACCCTATCGGCCCTAGCCGCGGCATGGGTGCTGGCCTACGCCGCGGGCCGCACAGGGGAATGGACGGCTGTGCGCTGGGAGGTTTGGACAACGCCGGCGACTTGGCTCAGCTACGGACGATTGTTGGGGTGGTTCTTGTGGCCCGCGGCCGCGTTTGCCCTGTGGGCGTTGTGGCGCTGGCGCGGCCGTTGGCGCGAGCCGCACATCGGCTGGCCCGCGACCCTGGTGGTCATCGTGCTGGTGGCAACTTGGCTCGACGCGGGAGACGACCGAACGCTGCTGCTGGCCCTGCCGCCGTTGGCCAGTTTGGCCGCCTTTGCCCTGCCGACGCTGCGCCGCAGCGTCAGCGCGCTGATCGATTGGTTCGCGGTGCTTTTTTTCACGGGCGCCGCGCTCATCATCTGGATCATCTGGATGGCGGTGCACACGGGCGTGCCGCCGAAGCCAGCCGCCAACGTCGCGCGCCTGCTACCGGGCTTCGAGCCTACCACGCACTGGGCCCTGTGGCTGCCTGCCCTGACGGCCACGCTGGCCTGGTTGGGCGTGGTGGTATGGCGGCTGGGGCACCATCGCCCAGCCCTTTGGAAGAGCGTCGTGCTCTCGGCCGCAGGATCCGTCCTCAACTGGCTGCTGCTCATGACCCTATGGTTGCCGATGCTCAACCATGGCATGGGCCAGGCCCCGGTGTCGCAGCGCATCGCCGCGCTGGTGCCCGCTGGCGACTGCGTGCTTGTGCACGGGCTGGATGCGGCCCGTATCGCCGGTTTGCAGCATCACGGCGGGCTGCAGGTGCGGCGCGCTGGGCAACCCGGCGGGCAGCGCTGCAGCCTGCTGGTGGTCAACCCACGCGACTACCCTTCACTGGTGCAAGTCATCGACATCGCCGATTGGCGGCTGCGCACGGAGGTGCCCCGCCTGCGCGAAAACCGCGAGCGGTGGCTGGTATTCGAGCGGCGCTGAACGTCAGCCAAGATCCCGGGCCCGCACGCGGGCTGGTGGCAAGCGCAGCCGAAAGGTGGAGCCCACGCCAACCGTGCTGTCGATGAGCAGCTGGCCTCCGTGTCGCTGGGCGACGTGCTTGACGATGGCCAGTCCGAGCCCCGTGCCACCGCTGTCGCGCGAACGGCTGCGGTCGACCCGGTAAAACCGCTCGGTCAGGCGCGGCAGATGTTCGGCGGCGATGCCGGGGCCGTTGTCGGTGACGAAAAACTCGAGATCACCTTCACCCAACAGCCGCCAGCCCGCTTCGACCCGCCCGTCGGCCGGGGTGTAGCGCACCGCATTGCTGAGCAGATTGCCCAAGGCGCTGAGCAGTTCGCTGCGCGCCCCCGCCACTTCGGCCGCCGGTCCCGGCACCCGCGCCAGCAGCTGGCGTCCGGCGTGCAGCACGCCAGCGAGCGCCTGCGCTTGGGCAAACGCCTCGTCCAACAGGTCGGCCACGTCCACCCATTGCGAGTCATCGGGCGCGGGGCTGCCCTCCAGTCGCGACAGGGTCAACAGATCGTCGACCAAGGTTTGCATACGCTGCGCTTGCTGCTGCATGAGCGCCAGATAATGGCGCCGCTCGTCCTCCTGCAGGGGCAAGGTTTGCAGGGTCTCGATGAAGCCAGAGATCACGGTCAGCGGGCTGCGGATCTCGTGCGAGACGTTGGCCACG
>Ga0326763_1000256_pt1 | contig 19722 bp, 17 predicted proteins | sample NORPS_P_FD_207671 | JGI IMG/M metagenome (GOLD analysis project Ga0326763, IMG submission 207671) | Hot spring water microbial communities from Norris Geyser Basin, Yellowstone National Park, WY, United States - NOR.PS_P | ecosystem: Environmental > Aquatic > Thermal springs > Unclassified...
GCCCTGGCAAGTTTGGTTAGCGTAGAAGAGGTAGTCCCCAGGCTAAGGCAAGTACGGCTGCTGGAGGCAAAGCAGTACGGCCTGACCAAAGACCGCTTTGGTTTTTGTTTTCAAGCGAGGTAGGGCTTGCGCCGCGTAGAAGTTCTGGGCACCCCAGTCGATCTGGTAGACCTCGAGCAAACCCTAAACTGGATCGAAAGCAAAATATCTCATCCTGAGCCCCACTGCGCCCAGATCATCACCACCAACCCCGAGGCCGTGGTGCGCGCTCAAAGCGAGCCTGCCCTCAAGCAAGCCCTTCAGGGGTGCGAGCTGATTACGGCCGATGGGGTTGGGATTGTCTGGGCGGTGAGGCTCCTTACGGGGCACCGCCTCACCGACCGGGTGCCGGGTTCGGAGATCCTGCCCGCGGCCTTTGCGCGCTTTGGGCCCCGCTTGCGTGTCTACTTTTTAGGAGCTGCCCCTGGGGTAGCCTTGCGCGCAGGGCAGAACGCCAAAGCCCGCTGGGGAATCCAGATTTGTGGGGTTCAGGATGGCTTTTTCACCGATGAAGAGGCCGTAGTGGAGGCCATCCGGCAGGCCCAGCCCGACTTGCTGGTGGTGGGAATGGGCGAACGACAGGACACCTTTATTCATCGTAACAAGGCCCGGCTGGGGGCCAGGGTGGCCATTGGCGTGGGCGGCATGATTGACGTACTGGCCGGAGAGGTTAAACGGGCTCCTGCCTGGGCACAACGGCTCAAGATTGAATGGCTGGTGCGCATAGCGCTAGACCGCCGGCGCTGGGGCCGGTTTCCCCGGCTGCTGCATTTCGTGCGCCTGGTTTTAGGGGAAAAGCTTTGGCCTCAATCGGCGGGCAGCAGGGGTAGAGGTGAATAAAGCCTGGCACTACCCCAGTTGCGCCAGGGTAGATTGACAAAACCCGCGGAATGATATGAACCCCGCCTGAATCGCTCCGTTAGGGAGAGGTTAGGGCACCATCTTTTTTCAGGCTGTTTCTACCCGTGCTTCAGGCGGGGGCCCCAGAAAAAGACCAAATCAAAGACATTTCTTATGAGTCTATGGACATCGGCCAGGCAGCCATGCTGCGGGCGGAGGCAGATCGAGCCCGCAGACCTCCAGCGCATACGAACCCAAACGCGCAGCTCAAACCCGGTGGGATCTCCCCGCGGCTTCAGGTGGGAGCCCCAGCAAAAGAACCAATCCAGGGCATCACCTACCAGTACCCAGTACAGCAGTTGTGCATGGGTGCTACAGGTTCTCGGGGAACAGCCGGATGGGGGTGCGGTTTACGATGTTGTCCAGCACCTTCTGCAAGGCGGTATCCCGGATGGCTTGCTCCAGCCCACCCCTGACCTGTTCGAAAGACTGGAAACTGGCGGCCTCGACGCGGTTTAGCAAGATGACGTGATAGCCAAACTCGGTTTTGACGGGGGTCTTGGTGCTTTCTCCGGGTTTTAGTGCGGTCAGGGCTAGCTCGAAGGGGGCTATATAGGTGCCCCTGGGTTCGCAGCCGAGGTTGCCGCCTTCGTCTTTGCTGCCGGGGTCCTGTGAAAGCTCTTTGGCCAGGTCGGTAAACTTTTCACCCTTGCCCAGCCGGGCGATTACCTGGTTGGCTTCCTGGGCCGTGCCAACCAGAATGTGCGAGGAGCAGTACCGCACTGGCACAACAAACTGCTGCTTGGAGACCAGGTAGAGCATCCGCAGCGCAGGCTCACTGACCTGCAACCGCTGGAGCAGATGCTCGAGGTAGGCGTTATAAGTCAGAGCTTCGTAGATCAGCTCGTAGTAGGCCTCGATACCAGGAATACCGGCCTCGTTTAGGGCCTGGATAAACTCTTCCTCGTTCTCGAAGTCGGCTTTTACCTCCTCGATGGCTGCGTCTATATCCGTTTTTTGGGCGGCAAAGCCCGCTGTTTCAGCCGCAAGAACGATGGCCCGGTCACGGGCCATCCGATCCAGGAAGCGGGGCTTAAACTCGGCCAGTGCTGCTTCTGCTTCCGGGCTGTAGGTCTGGCCGCGCTGGCGCAAAAAATCGCGCACAAACAAACGGAACTGCAGGTCAAACTGGCTTTTGGTAATGGAGGAGCTGGCCACAGTGGCTACGACTGGGTTGGGCTGGGCCATAGCCAGCGAGCCTAGTGTCAAAAACAGCAACAGTACATGTTTCAGCTTCATCTACACACCTCTAGGGCAGCATATTCCCAACCCGCCAACGGCTTGCGATGGTTGCAGAACTGCTTGTGGGGTTATGCTAACACGTTCTGGGCTCCGCCGTGTTTACAGCGAGCAAAACTGCCCTGCCCAGGATCGGGCTGTACAGGATAGAATCGGCAGGTGTGCAAGAGTTTTGATGTTTCGAGCAGTTTGGGGGCTGGGGGACAACCTGCTTTACCAATCTACCGCCGCATGTCTGTCCGACCTTTCCAGGGCAGGCCTGTTCAGCCCAGCCGTATTTCCGGGAGGCCTTGTACCAGGTGTTCGTCGTGGGTGGCAATGATAACGGCGGTGCCCAGGTCTTTGGCTAAGTTGAGCATGAGTTCCCAAACCTTCTCGGCATTGCGCCGATCCAGGCTGCCGGTAGGCTCGTCGGCCAGGAGCAGCCTGGGCCGGTTGTAGAGGGCCCGGGCCACCGCGATTCGCTGCCGTTCGCCGCCGGAGAGGGCTTTGGGGCGCAGCCTGGCCCGGTTTGGCAGCCCAATCCGCTGCAACAACTCCTGGCCCCAGGCTGTATCTACCTCGCCTGCCAGGTATCCGGGAACCAGGATGTTCTCCAGCGCCGTGAGCTCGGCTTGCAGGTAGTGATGCTGAAAAACCAGGCCAGTGAAGCGCAGCCTGCGCTGGGCCAGCTCCTCTTCTCGTGCGCGAATGCTCTGCCCCTGCCACCTGATCTCACCTTGCTGGAGGTTTAGCAAGCCAGCCAGCAGGTGTAAAAGGGTGGTTTTGCCACTGCCCGAGGGGCCCAGAATTACCCGAACCTCGCCCTTTTGCAGCGAGAAGCTGAGGTTCTGGAATAGCTTGACTTCGTCGTAGGAAAAGCTCAGGTCGGTGACTTCCAGCACCGGCGTGTGGTCTGCTATTGGCAAGGCGTTACGCACCCTTGTAGAGTGTACCTGATGTTGGCTGACACACAGGTACTTGCCAAGACCCCCCTATTTCAAGGGGTACCTCCGCAGGCGCTCGAGGTAGCCCGGGAGGCCTTTGTTGCCCGCAACTACCCAGCGGGTAAACTGATATTTGAAGCAGGAGATATGGGGGCCGCGCTCTATATTGTGCAAAGCGGCCAGGTTCGTATCTTCCGAACCTACCTGGATGGCCGTGAGCGGATGTTTGCTTACCTGGGTCCTGGGGAAGTGTTTGGGGAGATGAGCCTGCTGGATGACCAGCCCCGCAGCGCCTCGGCGGAAACCACCCTGGACTCGGTGCTCCTGGTCTTATACCAGGATGCCTACTGGAGCCTGGTGCGCAAATGGCCGGAGATCTTGCACAACCTGGCGACCATCCTGGCAAGGCGTTTGCGTGAGGCCAACCTCGAGCTCGAGGTGCTTTCCTTTGAGGAGGCCCGGGGCAGGGTGGCCTACGCCCTGACCAAGCTGCGCAAGCAGCGGTATGGTGATGGGCTCAAGATGAAGCTGACCCACCAGGAGCTGGCCCAGCTCTCCGGGACCAGCCGCGAGACAGTAACTCGAGTGCTGCACGCCTTGCGGGAAGAAGAGCTGGTGAAGGTGGGCTCGGGCTATGTGGAAATTCTCGACCCAGCAGGGCTAGAAGAAGTTTTGTTCGGATTGCGCTAAGCCAGCCTCGGGCGGGATAGCCACGCATCGGGCAGCCTGCTGCAGCATAAATACTGGCCCTGCTTCGATCCGCTCGTTGGTGCGCTCAAGGTTATCCATCGCTGTGGGGATTGGGTTTCCTCTGAGGGCTCTTTACACAGCCGTGGGGTTATCCATTATGATTCCCTTCGTCCTCATCTATGTCTCAGCTTGCGCCCCCCCTTTTTGCCAACCAGCTCGCTGGTGCGCTGGTGGTTTTTGCTGCCTGGGCGACCGTCGCCGGCAAAAAGCAGCCACCTCACAGCCTTTTGACCGCTGGACATGGTGAGGTTTTAGACCCCCTGCATCAAGCCGACCCAAAGCTGTGGGGAGAGACCTTCTTTTGAGGCGGGAGATATGCGCTTACGGGCTGATCTAGTTCCCCAGGACAACCTGAGCTACCCCGATGTGGTGCTGGTAGTAGACGTGATTCGGGCCACAACCACCGCGACGGCCTATTTAGAGGCGGGGGCCAGCGCTTTGTACTTCACCTCCAGCCTGGAAAGCGCCCGGGCCTTCCGCGACACCGACGTGATACTGGCCGGTGAGGAAGGGGGACTCAAACCTGCAGGTTTTGACTACGGCAACTCGCCGCGGGAAGCGCTGGAGGCGCCGGTGGGCGGAAAAATTGTGGTGATGTGTACTACCAACGGCACCCGTACCGCACACCTGGCCTCCCGTAGCGCCAAACACGTGCTGCTGGCCTCGCTCTATAACGCCCACGCCGCAGCCCGTTTGGCGCACCAGCTGGCTACCGAGGAAGTGGCTGTTTTGTGTGCGGGCAAAGAGGGGCGGATCGGGCTGGACGATGTGTACACCGCAGGTGTGCTGGCTGAGTTTTTGCAGATTATGGGTTCGTATGAACTCGAGGATGGGGCGCTTACAGCCCTTACCACGCGCCGGGCCTACCCCGATCCGCTCGAGCCCCTTCACCTGTCCGGTGCTGCCCAGGCCCTGCGCCAGGTGGGGCTCGAGGCCGATGTGCCTTTCTGTGCCCAGATTGCAGCCTCGCCTGCGGTGGCGATGCTCGAGGGTCGGGTGGGGGAGGCCCTCATTTTCAAGCGAGCCCAGCGCCCGACCAACAGCAGCTCGAGCCAGGTTCCGGCCCTATAGTGGAGGCCTCAGGGAAAAGAACATGCAAAGCCCTATCAGGATATAGCGCGTTCTTCATAACTTGATTGCTATGTTCAGTACAGCACAGTGGCCTCCCGGATGGGAGGCCAGGCCTGTGAAGGGTGCGATAGCCTGGGCCAAAGCGGAGTGCTTTGGGTGAGGATTTTTCAGGGTCGCATCCGGGTGTACATGCGCGGGAACGGGATGGCCTCGCGGATGTGCTCAATGCCGCAGATCCAGCGCACGGTACGCTCGAGGCCGATGCCAAACCCCGCGTGTGGCACGGTTCCATATAGCCTCAGGTCCATATACCAATCGAAGACTTCTTCGGGCAGGTGGTGTTCGCGAATCTTCTGGCGCAGCAGCTCGGGGTCGTGGATGCGCTGTGAGCCCCCGATAATCTCGCCCACACCCTCGGGGGCCAGCATGTCGGCGTTGAGTACCAGGCGTGGGTCGCTGGGGTCGGGCTGCATGTAGAAAGCCTTGATGGCTGCCGGATACTTTTCCACAAAAATGGGCCGGTCGAACTGCGCGGTGAGGGCGGCTTCGTGCGGGGCGCCAAAGTCGTCGCCCCACTGCAGGGGGGTGAGCTCGAGTTCGGGCCTCTGGGCCAGCTGGTTGACCATCTCTACCGCCTGGGTATAGGTAATGCGAGGGTACTTGCCCTGTGCGGTGCTCTCCAGCACGGTTGTATCGCGCTCGAGCAGCTCGAGCTCGAGCTTTTTGTTTTCCAGTACCCGTCCCACCAGGTAGACCACCAGCTCCTCCTGTAGCTGCATGTTCTCCTCGTGGGTCATGAAGGCCACCTCCGGCTCAACCATCCAGAACTCCAGCAGATGCCGCCGGGTTTTGCTGCGCTCGGCCCGGAAGGTGGGGCCAAAGGTGTAGACCTTGCCAAAGGCCATGGCCCCGGCCTCGGCATAAAGCTGGCCCGACTGCGAGAGGTAGGCCTTCTCGCCGTCGAACAGGTCTACCTCGAACAGGTCGGTGGTGCCCTCCACGGCGTTGGGGGTCAGGATGGGGGCATCCAGCCGGACAAAGCCCCGGGCGTGAAAGAAGTCGTGGATGGCCCGCTCGAGCTCATCGCGCACCCGCAGCACCGCCCAGGCCCGGCGGTGGCGCAGATACAGGTGGCGGTGGTCCATCAGGAAGTCTACCCCGTGCTCCTTGGGGGTGATGGGGTACTCCCGACTGGGCCGGGCAATTACCTTTAGCCCTCGCAGCGAAAGCTCATAGCCCCCTGGCGCCCGGCTGTCGGCGCGCACCAGCCCCTGCACCTCTAGGGCGGTTTCCTGGGGTAGGTGGTCGGCCTCCTCAAACTGTTCGTCGGGCAGCTCACCCTTGAACGCGGTGGCCTGTAGGAAGCCGGTGCCATCGCGCAGCTGCAAAAAGTGAATTTTGCCCTTGGAGCGCCGGCTGGTGAGCCACCCCCGGATGCATACCTCTTGACCGTCGTATTTTGCGATTTCTTCAATGAAAACCCTTTGCACAGGGTGATTCTAACCATAAATACCAGATTTGGTCAGTTTTCTGACCCAGGTCGGCAAGCTGGCCCAACCGCGGAACCCTGTGCCCACCTGCAGAGGCGAGCCAATTTCATCTCACCCCCGCGCTCCCGATTTGCGTTATGATACCTGCGTAATGGCTACCGACCTAAATCCACACAACCGGCATAACCCCAGTACCTGCCCAGCTTGTAAATTTGCCCACCTGCACCAGCACACCCAGTTCAGTCTGCTGGATGGGGCGGCCCGGCTCAAAGACCTGCTCAAGTGGGTCAAGCAGGTCTCGCCCGAGGAGCCCATGCTGGCCATGACCGACCACGGCAACATGTTCGGAGCGGTGCAGTTTTACAAATATGCCAGCGAGCTGGGGGTCAAGCCCATTATCGGCTACGAGGCCTATGTGGCGGCGGAATCGCGCTTCGACCGCAAGCAGGGCAAGGGGCTGGACGGGGGCTACTTTCACCTCACGTTGCTGGCCCAGAATATGGAGGGCTACCAGAACCTCTCCCGCCTGGCCAGCCGGGCCTACCTCGAGGGCTTCTATGGCAAACCCCGCATCGACCGCGAGATCCTGCGCGAGCACCACGCGGGCATTATTGCGCTGTCAGGCTGTCTAGGGGCCGAGATTCCGCAGTTCATCCTGCAGGAGCGCTTTGAGGACGCCGAAAAACGCCTGCAGGAGTACCTCGCGATTTTCGGCCCTGAGCGCTACTTTATCGAGATTCAAGACCACGGCCTGGCCGAACAACACAAGGTGAACAAAGTTTTGAAGGAGTTCGCCGACAAGTACGGCCTGGGCCTGGTGGCCACCAACGATGGCCATTACGTAAGAAAAGACGACGCCGAGGCCCACGCGGTGCTGCTGGCGGTGCAGTCCAAGGCCACCTGGGACGATCCAAACCGCTGGAAGTTCCCCTGCGACGAGTTTTACGTCAAGAGCCCCGAGGAGATGCGCCAGACCTTTGACGACGAAAAAGAGCTCTGGGGCAGCCGCATGGACGAGCTCTTCGACAACTCGGTGAACATCGGGCGGATGTGCAACGTGGAGCTGGTGCCCAAAAAAGTGCAGTACCGCATCCCCAAATACCCGCTGCCCGAGGGCCGTACCGAGGTGATCTATTTCCGCGAGCTCACATTTAACGGGCTGCTCAAGCGTTACCCCGAACGGGTAACCCCTGAGCTATACCGGGAGTTTCTGCGCAAGATAGGTCGTCCGGTGCCGCATGGCGATGGGGAGATGCTGGCTTTGGAGCTGGCCCGCATCGAGGACCTCGAGGCCACCCGGGCCCACCTGCCCGAACTAAAGGAAGGTATCGAATGGGATGGGTGGGCCATTCTGTCCCGTGCCATCTACGAGCTCTCGGTGGTGGAGCGCATGGGTTTTCCGGGTTATCTGCTTATCGTGGGCGACTTCATCAACTGGGCCAAGGATCACGGCATCTCGGTGGGGCCGGGCCGCGGCTCGGCGGCGGGTTCACTGGTCACCTATGCTACCCGCATTACCAACATCGACCCCCTGGCCTACAACCTGCTTTTTGAGCGCTTCCTCAACCCGGCCCGGGTTTCCATGCCCGATATCGATACCGACTTTTCCGACGTGCGCCGGGGTGAGGTGATTGAGTATGTGCGCCAGCGCTACGGCGACGAAAGGGTGGCCCAGATCGGTACGTTTGGTACGCTAGCGGCTAAGGCGGCCATCAAGGACGCGGCGCGGGTGTTTGGGCTGCCGGTTAAGAAGGCCGACGAACTGGCCAAGCTGATCCCGGTGACTTTTGGTAAGCCGATGCCATTGGACAAGGCTATTGAGGCCGTTCCAGACCTGCGGGCCGAGATGGAGAAAGACCCGCTGGTCAAGCGGGTGCTCGAGGTGGCCCAGAAGCTCGAGGGCCTTTCGCGCCAAAGCAGCGTGCACGCCGCCGGGGTGGTCATCTCCGACGTACCCCTGCGCGACTACATTCCTTTGATGCGGGCTGGGGACACCGGGGCCAAGGTGACCCAGTACGACATGGGTTCGGTGGAGGCGCTGGGGTTTTTGAAAATGGACTTTTTGGGCCTGCGGACGCTTTCCTTCCTGGATGAGTGCAAACGCATCGTCAAAGAGTCCAAAGGGGTCGAACTCGATTTTGATAACCTGCCCATCGATGATTCCAAGACCTTTGAGCTGTTGGGCCGGGGGGAGACCAAGGGGGTTTTTCAGCTCGACTCAGCTGGCATGACCAGTGCGGTGCGGGGCCTCAAGCCGCGCCGCATCCAGGACATTATCGCCCTGGGCGCCCTTTACCGGCCCGGCCCCATGGAGAACATTCCCACCTACATCCGCCGCCACCACGGGCGCGAGGAGGTGAGCTATCCGCAGTTCCCCAACGCCGAGAAGTACATCCGGCCCATCCTGGAGGAGACCTACGGGATTCCGGTTTACCAGGAGCAAATCATGCAGATCGCCACTGCTGTGGCCGGCTACAGCCTGGGCGAGGCCGACCTGCTGCGGCGGGCCATGGGCAAAAAGAAGATGGAGGAGATGGTCAAGCAGCGGGCGCAGTTCAAGGAAGGGGCGGCCCAAAAGGGCATTCCCGCCGACGAAGCCGACCGTCTGTTCGACCTGCTCGAGGCCTTCGCCAACTACGGCTTCAACAAAAGCCACGCGGCGGCTTACGCCATACTGACCTACCAGACTGCCTACGTCAAAGCCCACTTCCCGGTGGAGTTTTTTGCTGCGGTGCTCACGGTCGAACGCCACGACTCTGATAAAGTGGCGGAGTACATCCGGGCAGCCCGCATCGCCGGGGTGGAGGTGCTCCCCCCCGACATCAACCGCTCGGGCTTTAGCTTCCGGGCGCTGGAGAAAAGCGTGCTGTTTGGGCTGTCGGCAGTAAAAAACGTGGGTGAGATGCCAGCCGAGCTCATCTTGAAAGAGCGTGAGCGGGGGGGGCCTTATAAATCGTTGCCGGACTTCCTGCGGCGGCTCGATGGCAGCGTGGCCAACAAGCGGGTGGTGGAGTCGCTGATTAAGGCCGGGGCTTTTGATGCTTTTGGCCCTCGAGGCCCCATGCTGGCGGCGCTTGACGACCTACTCAAGTGGGCCCAGTCCGAACGCGAGCGGGCCCAGTCGGGCATGATGGGGCTTTTTGGTGAGGCGCAGGAACCGCCTATCCCCAAAGCCCCGCTGCTGGATGCCTTGACCGAGCTTCGCATGGAAAAAGAGGCCTTGGGTATCTACGTAACCGGTCATCCGCTTTCGCGCTACCAAGGCCTGCGCGAGGCGGCGAGCTGCACGCTGGAGGAGCTACCCCAGGCTTTTGCCGAGCAGAAGGACAGGCGCAGCCAGGCCCGCCTGCTTTTGGCAGGCATGGTAGAGGGCATCGTGCGCAAACCGACCCGGTCGGGTGGGATGCTGGTGCGCTTCACCCTGGCCGACGAGACCGGGGCGGTGGAGGTGGTGGCCTTTGGCCGGGCCTACGACAAAATTTCCCCCCGCATCGCTGAGGATGCCGCGGTGCTGGTGCTGGCAGAAGTGGAGCCCGACGGCGAGGGGGAGAGCCTGCGGGTGGTGGCGCAGGATGTATTTCCACATAGCGAGCTCGAGGGCCTGCCCAGGGTGCTGGAGCTCGAGCTAGACCTGGCCTTGCTCGACGAAGAAAAACTCCTGGAGCTGCGCAGCCGACTCGATGAGGCCTCCGGGCCGCTGCCGGTACAGCTCAAGGTGCGGGGGCCGGGGGGCTGGGCCATGATCGAAGCCCGCGAGGTCAAGGTGAGCGAGCAGGCTCCTGGGTTGTTGCAAGACCTGGACTGGCTCGAGGCCCGCTTGATTCCCGACCGTGAGATGCTGCTGGGCTATGGCAAGCCGGCCGAGGGCAACTTTAGGAACCAAAAAGGATCGGATCAGGGGCCGGTGGTTCCGTTCTAAGGAGGGCAGCCTCCTCTAATACCGGATTCAAAAAGATACTCTTCAAACAAAAAACATCAAGGGGCTATCTTTTTGAATCCTAGAGCACTCCCTTCGGTCGGGTTAGTTCGTCACCGTTCGGTGACGAACTAACCGAATCTGGTATAAAAGGTGCCCACACCGGGCTGTCTGGATTGGCGAGTTCGTCCAGGACGTTGAAGTGGTGTCGGCCCGGTACCGACCTTACTTCGCTGCAATTCTCGGGCCAGGCTGCCTTCAGCAGGTGGCTTTGGCGGTGGAACTCGCTGGACTCCAGCGCCCCCACCGCCAGCACCAGCGGGGCCCGCAGGGTGGGGGTTTTGTAGACAGGACTGCAAGCCCTGGCGCTTTCCACATCGAGCCTTAGATCGGCGTTGAACGACACTTGAATCAACGGCTCTAGATCGAACAAACCGCTAATGGAGATGCCCCCGGCAATGGCTTCTGAGGGGAGGCTATAGCGATCCCAGGGGGTGGCGAACATCTCGGCAGTCAGGTGCCCCCCTGCGGAGTGCCCGCTGATCAGCAGGGGCACTCCCTCCAGGCCATACCGTGGGGCCGCCTGGTAGAGCCAGGCCACCGCCCGCCGACATTGTTCGGTGATCTGGCCGATGCTCACGGCTGGGCAGAGCGCATAGTTAAGCACCGCCAGGCTTATGCTCCGGGCCACCAGCGGCGGGGCCAGCCAGGAGAAATCGTCCTTGTCGAAGGCCCGCCAGTAGCCGCCGTGGATGAAGACCAGCAGGTAGCGGCTGTTCTCAGCCAGAAAGAGGTCGAGGGTCTCGTTGGGGCCGTCGCCGTAGGCCAGGTTGCGCTGGTGTGGCAGGGTATCGCGGGCAACTTGGGCTGCCTGGGCCCAGCGCCGGAAGTATTCCGGGGCCTCCGGCACCGTTAGGCGGGGGCTGTACTCGAGTTCGTACCAGGAAGGCTCGCTCATACGCTCAGGTACTGTTTCCAAACCTCGGGCCGGGCCTTCAGGCTGGTGGAGTCGCCCTGCCAGACCACCCGGCCTTTCTCCAGGATGGTGTGCTGGTCGGCCAGGGCCAGGAGGCGCTCGAGGTACTTGTCAATCACCAGGATGGTCTGGCCGCTTTCCTTGAGTAGGCGCAAGACCCGCCAGATCTCCTCCCGCAACAATGGGGCCAGGCCCTCAGTGGCTTCGTCCAGAATCAAAAGCCGGGGGTTGGTCATTAGGGCCCGACCAATGGCCAGCATCTGCTGCTCGCCCCCGGAGAGCTGGGAACCCAGGTTGTTGCGACGTTCCTCTAGGCGTGGGAAGAGTTCCCAGACCCGCGCCAGCGTCCAGGGGTTTGGGCTTTGGTTGCGGTTGGCTGCGAAGGCGACCAGGTTCTCCTCCACCGTAAGGTTGGGAAAAATCTGTCGCCCCTCGGGAACTATAGCAACGCCCAGGGCCGCAATCTGCTCGGGGGCCAGGGCTTCGATGAACCGCCCGGCTAAGCGAATCCGTCCCTTACGGGCGGTGGTCAGGCCCAGGATGGATCGCACGGTGGTGGTTTTGCCCATGCCGTTGCGGCCCAGCAGGGTGGCCACCTGGCCTTCCTCCACCCGTAGGTTCACCCCGAACAACACCTGGCTCTGGCCGTAGAAGGTTTCCAGGTTTTCTACCTCGAGCAAAGCGCTCACGCGGTATCCCCCTCCTCGCCCAGGTAGGCTTTGTGCACCTCCGGGTTGGCCCGGATTTCCGCCGGGCTCCCCGAGGCGATCACCTGGCCGTAGACCAGTACCGAGATGCGCTGCGCCAGCCGGAAGACCGCGCCCATGTCGTGCTCGACCAGCAGGATGCTGTGCTGCTGCGCCAGGCGAGCAATCAGCTCAACCATCTTTTCCGATTCCTCCAGGCCCATCCCGGCCATGGGCTCGTCCAGCAGCAGGAGTTTGGGACGAGAGGCCAGGGCCAGGCCTACCTCGAGGGCCCGCTGCTCCCCGTGGGAGAGTCGGCCCACCACCACCTCGAAGCGCCGGGCCAGCCCGATCTGTTCGGCCACGGCCAGGGCCGCTTCGGTCAGGTGCTTTTCCCGTGCGGCCGGCTGCCAGAAACGGAAGCTGCTGCCCGAGCGGGCCTGCACGGCCAGCTCGAGGTTGGCCCGAACGGTTTGGTTCTTGAACAGGTTGGTGATCTGGAAGGTGCGGGCCAGGCCCCGGTGCACCCTCAGGTGGGCGGGCAGATGGGTGATGTCTTCACCCTGGAAGCGCACCCGCCCACCGCTGGGCTTGAGCACGCCGGTGATCAGGTTGATCAGGGTGGTCTTGCCGGCCCCATTAGGCCCGATCAGGGCGTGGATCTCGCCTGGGGCCACGCTCAGGCTGCAGTTGTTTACCGCCAGCAGACCGCCAAAGTGCCTGCTGAGCCCCACCAGCTCCAGCAGGCTCATACCTTCCTCCGCAAAAGCCCGGCCAGGCCCTGGGGGGCAAAGAGCACGATCAAAAGCAGGATCACCCCCACCCCAAGCTGCCAGTGAATGGTCAGGTCCTGCAGCACCTCTTCCACCAGCGAGAGCACCGCTGCCCCCAGCACCCCACCCCAGAACTGGCCCACCCCACCCAGGATGACCATCATCAACAGGTGGCCGGACTGCTGCCAGGCCAGCAGGCTGGGCGAGACGTACTGGGTGTAATGGGCCATCAGCACCCCGGCCAGGCCCGCTATAGCCCCGGCCAGTACAAAAGCCACTAGCTGAAAGCGGAAGACCGGATAGCCCAGGGCCAGGGCGCGGGACTCGTTTTCCCGGATGGCCTGCAAGACCCGCCCAAACCTCGAGTGCACCAGCCTGTGCATCAAATAAAGCGCGGCCAGCAGCACCCCCAGGGTCAGGTAGTACAGCGTGGTGTCGTTCAGCTCAAAAAGTCCAAACTCCGGTCGCCGGGCCCTGAGACCGTCCTCGCCGCCATACTGCTTGAAGGAGACCACCAGGTAGTAGATCATCTGGGCGAAGGCCAGGGTGATCATGATGAAGTAGACCCCTCGCGTGCGCAGGCTGATGACCCCGATCAGGAGGGCTAAGAGTCCGCTCAAGCCCACTGCTGCTACCCAGATGACCCAGGCCGAGGTGACGCCTTCGCGCATCAGTATGGCCACCGTGTAGGCACCCAGGCCAAAGTAGGCCGCGTGTCCGAAGCTCACCATCCCCCCGTAGCCCAGAATCAGGTTCAGGCTGCTGGCGGCCAGGGCGTAGACCATAATTTTGGTGAGGAGGCCCTGGTAGAACTCGAGGCCCGTGGCAGCAGCGATGGGGGGGAAGGCCAGCAGCAGGCCTAGTAAAACCACGGAAAAGAACCAGCGCATCCTGCCCCCCTATGTCCGTACCGGAAAGAGCCCCTGTGGCTTCAAAAAAAGCACCACCGCCATCAGCAGATAAATCAGGATCGAGGCCAGGGCTGGCCCCAGGTTGGAGGCCACTTCTGGCGAGGCCACCTGGGAGAGCAGCAGCGGCAGAAAAGCCCGCCCGGCGGTGTCCATCAAGCCCACGAGCAAAGCCCCTACCAGGGCCCCCTTGATGGAGCCGATGCCACCGATCACGATCACCACGAAGGCCAGAATCAAGATGCTCTCACCCATGCCGATCTGCACAGCCAGAATGGGTCCCAGGAAGGCTCCGGCGATGGCAGAGAGCCCGGCCCCCACCCCAAACAGCAGTGTGAAGAGGGGCTTGATGGGCACACCCATAGCCTGAGCCATCTCGCGGTTGGAAGCCCCAGCCCGAAGCCACATGCCTACCTTGGTGCGGTTAACCAGCCAGAACAAAAGCAGCGCTACCAGAAGCCCCACCCCGATGATGACCAGGCGGAAGGCCGGGTAGTACAGGCCGGGCAGAATCTCCACCGGCCCAGAAAGCGCCTCAGGTGCTGAGAGCAACAGGGGTTGCGAACCCCAGATCATCCGCACCACCTCGTTGATGATGAGAATCAAGGCAAAGGTGGCCAGCACCTGCGAAAGGTGGTCGCGCCGGTAAAGCTGGCGCAGCACGCTGAGCTCGAGCAGCATCCCGACCAAGGCAGTGCCCAGCACGGCCAGTGGCACGGCCAGCCAGAAGTTGCCGGTGGCCCCGACCAAAGTAGCGGTCAGGTAGGCCCCGATCATATACAGCGAGCCGTGGGCCAGGTTGATGGTGTCCATGATGCCCAACACCAGGGTCAGGCCGGCTGCTAGCAAAAAGAGCATCAGGCCAAACTGGAAACCGTTTAGAACCTGTTCTGCGAATAAGGTTGGTGGCATAGGCAATAGGGAGGTGCTGCTGTTGGCTTATCTTAACCTGCACCTGTCCACATAAGCATCGCGGTGGTTGGTGAAGATGGTACCCACCTGGCGGTTTACTATCTCGCCCCCTGGCTGTTGGATGACCTGACGCAGGTAATAGTTCTGGATGGGGTAACCGTTGGGGCTAAAGCGGATAAATCCACGGGTGCTGTTGAACCCCGCTAGCATGGCCTTGCGCAACTCGTCTTTCTTGCTTAGGTCGCCCCCTACGGCTTTGATAGCGCTGTCCAGCAACAGCGCTGCATCGTAGCCCTGCGAGGCATAGAGGGTGGGGATGCGGCCATAGGTTTTGCGGAAGTCCTCCACGAAGCGCTGGTTGATGGGGTTGTTGAGTTCTAAAGTCCACTGCGAGCTATTGTAGATGCCCACCAGGGCCCGGCCCACGGCACGGATCACGTCGGCGTCTGCCGAAAAGCCTGGCAGGAAAAGGGGAATTTCCCGCAGCAGGCCGGACTCGGCGTACTGCTTAATGAAATTCACGCCCATAGCCCCCGGCTCGAAGGCGTAAACCGCTTTGGGTCGCGTCGCGCGAATCTGGGCGATCTCCGCTGAGAAATCGAGCTGGTTCAGCCGGTGGTAGACTTCGGCCACCACCCGGCCTTTAAAGTAGCGCTTGAAGCCAGTAAGAGCGTCGCGCCCGGCGGGGTAGTTGGGCGCTAGCAAAAAGACGTTCTCGAAGCGCCGGGTCTGCACATACTGGCCCATGGCCTCGTGCAGGTTGTCGTTTTGCCAGGCTACGTTCACGAAGTAGGGGCTGCACTGCTCCCCGGCATACTCCGAGGGACCGGCGTTGGGGCTGATGTAAAAGGTCTTTTCCTCGAAGATGGCGTCACCCACGGCCAGGAGGATGTTGGAGAAGATGATGCCGGTGAGGAAGTCTACCCGGTCACGCTTGAGCATGCGGTCTACAGCCTGGCGGGCCACGTCGGGGTTTTGCTGGTCGTCTGCCACGATAACCTCCACCGGCAGGCCCCCGAGCTGGTTGTTGAGGTGGCGCAAAGCCAGGTTGAAGCCATCGCGAACGTCGATCCCCAGGGCTGCCCCTCCGCCCGAGAGGGTGCTGACAAAACCGATTTTCACACTGCGCTGAGCCAGACCTAAAGAACCAATTGCACCCAAAAGAACCAGTAGCCAGACCAACTTTTTCATCTTGCCTCCTCCGGTGTGTTCAGATGGATTTTCACTTCAGCCATAAGCTTGACCTCTGCTTGTAGGGTTGCTATGGAGTGTAACCTTGGGGGCTTCTGCATACAAATCAACCTTTCAGTGGGTGGCTTATAGCAAGGTGCGTACCTGCCAGAGCTCCGGGAAAAGCACAATCTCGAGGGCCCGCTTGAGATAGGCCACCCCGGCGGTGCCCCCGGAGCCTTTTTTGTGGCCGATGGTGCGCTCGACGGTGGTGAGGTGGCTAAAGCGCCAGCGGCGGAAATTGACCTCTACATCCACCAGTTTTTCTGCCAGGTAGTACAAATCCCAGTAGCGTTCAGGCTGCCGGTAGACCGTAAGCCAGGCCTCGGTGAGGGGTTGCTGGGCGGCCAGAAGTGTCTCCAGACGCAAGTAGTCGCCATACCACAGGTCGTGTCTGAAGTCGGTGTGGGCGGCTTGGTAGGTGGTGTCTTTCATCAGGTCACCTTGGCCCTTTCCTGGAAACGCGCTTCCCTCCAAAGGCCACTTTGCATGACCTGGGCCAGCCTTTGCACCGCCTGGTAGACATCCTCAAAGCGCAGGTAAAGCGGTGCGAAGCCAAAGCGCAGGATGTCGGGGGCGCGGAAGTCTCCCACCACCCCCTGGGCAATCAGGGCCTGCATGACGGCATAGCCTTCCGGGTGTCGGTAAGCCACCTGGCTGCCGCGCCGGGCGTGCTCGAGCGGGGTGGCTAGCTGGAAGCCGTAGCGGGCGGCCAGGGGCTCCATTAACCGGATAAAGAGGTCGCTGAGCTGGAGCGACTTCTGCCGCACCAGGGCCATGTCTACGCCCTCGAAGACCTCGAGGGCCGCCTCCAGGGCGCTCAGTGAGAGAATGGCAGGGGTGCCCACCGTCAGGCGGCGCAGGTCTTGGGCTGGCAGGTATTCGGGGCTAAAGGCAAAGGGGTCGGCGTGCCCCATCCAGCCGGTCAGGAAGGGACGGGTAGCCGCCTGGTGTCGCCGGGCCACGAACAGAAAAGCCGGTGCACCAGGGCCTCCGTTCAGATACTTGTAGCCGCAGCCCACTGCAAAATCTACTTGCGCCTGGTTCAGGTGCACCGGAAAAGCCCCGGCGCTGTGGGCCAGATCCCACACCACCAGCGCGCCTTTTTGCTGGGCCAGCCGGGTCAGGTGGGCCATCTCGTAGCGGTAGCCCGTGCGGTAGTCCACCTCGGTGAGCAGCAAGACCGCCACCTCTTCGTCCAGACTTTTGTCTATCTCCTCTTTGGACACCAGCCGCAGTTCATGGCGCTTTAGCAGCTCGGTGATGCCCTGGGCGATGTAGAGGTCGGTGGGAAAGTTGGCGATGTCGGAGAGGATCACCTTACGCCCCGGGCAGAGCTCGAGCGCAGCCAGAAGCACCTTAAAGAGGTTCACCGAGGTGGAGTCGGCCACCACCACCTCGTCCGGTTCGGCCCCAACCAGCCGGGCGATGCGGGCCCCCACCCGCTGGGGCAGGTCAATCCAGCCGTGGGTGTTCCAGCTTTTGATCAGGCTCTGGCCCCACTCTTGCTGTACCACCTGCGCCAGGCGGGCCACCACCCGTTTGGGCAGGGCCCCCAGCGAGTTGCCGTCCAGGTAGATGACCCCTTCGGGCAGCAAAAACTCGTCCCGCTTAGGGGCCAGGGGGTCGACTTGGTCGAGGGCTTGTATCTCGGCGAGAGTCATAGGTCTCCTTACTCGGGGATGACCGCCGTGGCCTCGATCTCCACCCTGGCGCGGTCTTCGATGAGGGCCCGGACTTCCACCACCGACATGGCCGGGTAGTGACGGCCCATAATCTGGCGGTAGATCTGGCCCAGGGCCTCGAGCTGGGCTAGGTACTCCTCTTTGCTCAAAATAAACCAGGTGAGTCGCACGATGTGCTCTGGCTTCCCACCGGCCTCAGCCAGGGTCTCGACGATGTTTTGCAAGGCCTGGCGGGTCTGCTCGACGAAGTCGTCGGACTCAAAGACACCCTGGTGGTTCCAGCCGACCATGCCAGCCAGGAAGACCATGCGCCCCTTAGCTGCGATGCCGTTGACATACCCCTTAGGCGCTTTCCATCCAGGGGGTTGCAGGACTTGCCAGCGATCCTCGAGCTTTTCCATAGCTACACCCTTTTCTCTTCGGCTTCTTTGCGAAGCAGGTACCGCTGTAGTTTACCGGTCTGGGTGCGGGGCAGGCTCGAGCGGAACTCGATGGCCCTCGGATACTTATAGGGCGCAATTTTTTGCTTCACGAAGTCCTGCAAGTCCTTCACTAGCTCGGCGGAGGGGTTGAGGCCAGGCTGCAGCACCACATAGGCTTTTACAATCTGACCCCGTTCAGGGTCTGGGACGCCCACTACCGCACACTCCGCCACTGCGGGGTGGAGCAGTAGGGCATCCTCCACTTCGGGGCCGGCGATGTTGTAGCCTGCCGAGATGATCATATCGTCGCTGCGGGCCTGGTAGACAAAGTAGCCTTGCTCGTCCACCAAGTAGGTGTCCCCGGTGATGTTCCAGCCGTTCTGCACATAGTTGCGCTGTCGTTCGTCGGCCAGGTAGCGGCAGCCAGTGGGGCCCTTTACGGCCAGGCGGCCAATCTGGCCAGGGGGAAGGGGGTTGCCCGCTTCGTCCAGCACACAGGCCTGGAAGCCCGGCACGGGCTTGCCGGTGGCTCCTGGCCTGGCCGCTTCCTCGGTGTGGGAGATGAAGATGTGCAGCATCTCGGTGGCCCCGATGCCGTCGATGAGCTCGAGGCCGGTGAGCTCCTTCCAGAGCCGACGGGTAGAAGCCGGTAGTGGCTCGCCCGCCGAGACGCACTTCTTCAGCGAGGAGAGGTCGTACTGCTGGGCCAGGGGCGCCATGGCCCGGTAGGCGGTGGGGGAGGTGAAGACCACGCTGGCCCTGAACTCGGGGATGGCCGCCAGCAGAAGCTCGGGGCTGGCCCGCTCCAGCAGCACGCTCTGAGCCCCGATCCGCATGGGGAAGAGCACCAGGCCACCCAGCCCATAGGTAAAAGCCAGAGGCGGACTGCCGATAAAGACATCCTCCGGGCTAGCCCGCAAAATGTATTTGCCAAAGGTATCGCAGATGGCCAGCAGGTCACGATGAAAGTGTACGCAGCCCTTGGGCTTGCCGGTGGTGCCGGAAGTGAAGGCGATGATGGCTGGGTCATCGCTGGCGGTGTCTACGTTCTGGAAAAACTCCGACTTACCCGCCATTAAGGCTTCCAAGCTACCCCCTTCGCCCCAGTAGACCACCTGTTTTAGGGTGGGGCAGTTCGGCAGGGCGTTGTCCAACTCCTCGCGCAAGCGCCCGTCGCATAGGGCGTGCGAGACCTGGGCTTTGGTCACCACCTCGGTGAGTTCCTTGGCCCGCAGGAGCGGCATGGTTGTGACCGCAATGCCCCCAGCCTTCATCACCGCAAACCAGGCTGCTACCAGCAGGGGGTGGTTGGGTGCCCGCAACAGCACCCGGTTGCCCGGCACCAGGCCCATTTCCTGGGTGAGCACCTGGGCCATGCGGTTGGCCTGCTCGAGCAGCTCGCCGTAGGTCCAGCACAGCCCGTTGGCCCGCACGCAAGGCCGGTCGGGGTGCTGGGCCGCCATCTGATCCAGCAGCTCGCTGGCGCAGTTCAGCCGCTCGGGGTACTCTAGCTCCGGCAGTGAGAAAATCAGCTCAGGCCACTGTGCTTTGGGTGGCAGGTTGTCGCGGGCAAAGGTGTCTAGGTGGGCGCTATACCCCATGTCCAGTCCCTCCTTTCACCTGAGGTTCCTTGAAATTCTTGAGTAATTCCCTGGCGATGATGAGCTGCTGCACCTCGCTGGCCCCTTCGTAGATGCGCAGGGCCCGGATCTCGCGGTAGAGCGACTCCACCACCTGCCCCCGGGTCACGCCCAGCCCGCCCCATAGCTGCAAGGCCGCGTCTATCACCTGCTGGGCAT
>Ga0326763_1000257_pt1 | contig 19624 bp, 24 predicted proteins | sample NORPS_P_FD_207671 | JGI IMG/M metagenome (GOLD analysis project Ga0326763, IMG submission 207671) | Hot spring water microbial communities from Norris Geyser Basin, Yellowstone National Park, WY, United States - NOR.PS_P | ecosystem: Environmental > Aquatic > Thermal springs > Unclassified...
CTGCACGCCAGCCCCGGGTCCCACGACCGCCTTGGGGTCGGCTGCGGCTGACCCGCACGGCACTCGGCGGCCGAGGCCCGTCGAGAAACCTGAATCGAACTTTTGGTTCCGCTGCTACCGGACCCCCATGTTGTCCACCTTGGCGATGGCGAGCCGCTGCGGCCTGGTTAGCCCGGCTGCATCCTCCGGGTCGCCGTCGTCGCTGCCTCCCATAGAAAGGTCCAGTGCCCGAGCACTGACCAGGGCACAAGCCGGCGGGCGAACGGTGAACTCGGCAAGCTGTTCAGGATTGGTGTCAGGCATGTCGGCTCCTCCGCGCGTGCGTTAACGTGTGCGCACGGTATGGGCCGACTGTTGCGGGACGGTTGCTGGGCCGCCAGGCTGAGTCCGATCAACGGTCCAGGGTCGTGGCGGCCTGCTGCCGGGCGGCGACCTCGTCGGCCAGATCCTGCAGCTCCCGTAGCAGCGGCGCGAGCGGCACCGTCTGCCCGGCCGCCACCTGGGCCTCGCTCTCCGTCAGCGCCGCGGCGATCTCGGCCAGCCGCGCCTCGTCCCAGTCCGGCGGCGGGTCGGGGGGAGGCTCGGAGCCGCTCATCATCCGGCGCCGCGGCCGCCGTCCCGACCCTCAGGCGCAAGGCTCCCAGGCGCAGCCGAGGCTGCGCCAGTTGCGCCAGGCATCGCGTCCACCCGCGCCTCCAGGACCCGGATTTGCCGCTGCATGGCGGTGACCAGGTCATAGAGATCGCGCGCCTCGTCCTGGCCGCTGCGCGCCCGGCGCTGCGCGGTGTCAGCGATGTCCTGCAGCCGGTCGAGACGGTCCGTGATGGCAGCCCGCATCGCGGCGCCGTCGGCGTGCAGCTCGGCCCGCAGCGCGGCGAGCGCGTCCAACACCTTGTCGGCATCCCCAGCCATGGCTGTGCCCTCCGGGTTGGCCGTCTAGCACACCTGGCGGCTGGTGGTCCCGCGCTGGCGCCCCTGCCTGCTGTTCGGACGTGCTGGGCCGCTCAGCGTCCCCGCTGCCTCCTGGTGAGCCAGCCTTCGGGCCGGTTGCGGCGGCGCTGCCCGGCTACGGGGTGCTCCTCCCCCACCGTGCGGCCTGCCTGGCAGCCCATTCGCTCCGGAGCTGGACGGTGCGGGCCGCCGCGATCTCCTGGAGAGCCGCCTTGGCGGCCGGATCGAAGGCGGGTGGCGGAGTAGATACATACTTTCCTGGGGTTCCACGGCCAGGCTGGCCGCCGGTGTTGGCGCGCGGCCGTGCGCCCCGCAGCGCCCGCACCGCGGCGCACAGCAGCGGCGACACGGGCGCCGTGGGGAGCACCAGCGCGTAGGCGTTGCTGACCTGCTCGGCCCGGCTCGCGCCCTGGCCGCCCTCGGGCCAGGCCCGGCGCTCGATGCGCTGCTCCCAGGTGAGCATCCCCAGCGCGCGCAGCGCCGCCAGCGCACGCCGCACCGTGCGCTCGCCGCAGCCGGCGTCGGCCGCCAGGGTGACGTGGGCGGGATCGCAGCGGCCATCCGCGCCCAGGCGGCGCAGCAGCGCACGGCCGACCTCGACGTGGAGCGCGGTGAGTGCGCCGGCGCGGCGCTCCAGCTCGGCGCGGGCGAGCCAGGCGCGGCGTGCGCCGGCCGACAGGGGACGCCGTGGCCCAGGCCCGTAGAGGCTGCCGTGGTGCCAGCCGCGCCGTGGCCGCTCGCCAGCATTCCCTGGGGCGTCCGCGGGGAAGAGAGGGTGCATCCAGTCAGGTCTCCCCGCCGGGGTGCCTGTCCACCGCCCACCTTTCCCGCCGCCGTGAAGGCAAGCCGCTCCCGTTCCCCGTTCAGAGGGTCTTGCAGAGCGGTGCGTGTTGCGGGATGCTCGCCACTGTCAGGTGAGCGAGCAGTTATCCCGCCTCACGGCGGATGGGTTGGGGGGCGCCTTCGGGCGCCCTTCGGCTTATGGCGGCATCAGGCCGTCTCCGGGCCGCGGGATGCGGCGATCCCGGCACGCTAGCCCCCGTCAGTGCACCCCGTCCAGCACCCGCGTTCCGGCTGTGCAGACAGCCCCGAGCGGCGTTCAGAACCTCTGAACACGCGGGGTTGATCGCTGCCCGGCCGCGCGGCGCAGGGCGTCAGACCTGCTGGACGCGGCGGGGAGGCCGCCCCGAGCCGCCCTGTGGCGGGTCAGCGCCCTCACGCGCGCGAGGCCCCGGCTGCGGGCCAGCAGCGCCCCGCTGAGGGTCCGCGGCGCACCAAGAGGTGCGCCGGAGCGCCTCGCGCGGGCGAGGCCGGCCGCAGAACCTGGGGCGGGTTCCGCAGGGACCGGAATGGGCGTCAGCCCCCCCCCAGGCGGGCGCGCGTAGGCGTGTGCGAGGGCGACGGGGGAACATTCCCAGGGGCGGCCAGGGAAGGCCGGGGAAGGCGCTCCGGCGCCCGGCGTGGGGTTGGATAGCGGCGGCAGCCCCAGCAGGCTTGTAGGCCCGGATTTAGGGGCCGAGTAGCTGCAACGCCGGCCGGCAGCCCATGCAGCTACAGCTGCGGGCTATCGGGCGCACCCCCGCCCATGGCGCGGATCGCCGCCGTCCGGCGCAAGCCCGCTTGCGCCGGGGCTTGCGCCCGGAGGTGGCCGTTGAGGCGATCCAGGCCCTCGGCGATCGCAGTCAGGTCCTCGGCGCGCATCGAGCTTGGCCTCGAGCCGGTCCAAGATGCCCTCGCCGCTGGCCGCGCTGCCCGCCATCCGGCGCAAGCCTGCTTGCGCCTGGGTATCCGCCTGCGCGCCCATCCGGTCCGCCGCGCCTATGATCCGGTCCAGCGTCGCCGTCGTGCGCGCCTGGCTTGCCGCGATCTCCTGCACCATGGCCATGATGGCCGCGAAGGTCTGGCCGGTCATGGGCCGACCCTACGCCGCCGCTGCGGCGGTGTCAGGGCGGCTCCGCCCTGGGGAACAGCCGCGGCAGGTCGGGGAAGTGGGCGCCGCACTGGTTATAGATGTCGGTGCTCCCCGACCGCGGGCAGTCGGCCGCCAGCTCGTCCAGCAGCAGGGTCATCGGCTTCTCGGGGCCGTGCTGGGCGAGCAGCCCGGCGACGCGGAGCCGGCCGCGGCGCTCGCACCGGGTGCAGGCCACGTCGAGGATGGCGGTGCGCTCGGCGACCTGCCCGAGCAGGATGGCACCAGAGCCCATGCGCTGATCCTGCACCGCGGCGCCGGCGGCGGCCAGCACGGCGGCCCACGCCCTCGCGCGAGCGGAGCATCAGTATCCGTCTGATACTGTGAAATCGAGAACTGAAATTCCGTAGCACAATCAGGTAAGACACCGGATGCACGGAGGGCCCATGGGAATCCTCGGGGTCAACGAGAGATTGGAGGCCCGCCATGTCGAATAATCGCACCGTCGTGGACATTGCAAATCTGATTTCTGCACTGTCCGCCGTCCCCCATAACGAGCGCAAGCATGTCGTCATCACGGCTATGCTCGTGATAGCGGCTAATGATGTAGCTGCTACCGTGTTGCCCCTGCTGACCATGATGGTGTCCTGTTGGTGGCTCGGCTAACCCGCCGCCCGCCCGCCGCCCCTACGCGCGCGAGGGTGGCGGGCGGCGCGCCCCCCGGCGCGTCGCTTTCCATAACGTCACTTCTGGCACACTGTTTCGAGTAACGGCGCAAGTCGCCGCCAGTCGAGACGACCCGCCGCGCCCGAGTCGCGCGCCGGGACTGGCCGGCAGCCAGTCTCCGGGCCGCCGCCGCGGCGCCCCGCGCGGGGAGAATTACTTGCCGAAGCCCAAGCCCGGCGGGCGGTCCGGGCCGCGGCGGGAGCTGCCCACGACTCGGTCCTTGCAGTATCTACGTGACCGCGCGTAGGCTCAGGCCTTCAGGAGAGGATCGTGTCGTAAGAAGTTTCTAGGACACCCGAAGGGCCACTCAGCCCCTCAAACGCGCGGGCAACTCTGCCCAGCACAGTCAGTGACGGATCTCCTGGTCCCGCTAACTCTGTTGGAAGGATCGCCCCCCATGCAGCCACAAACCACTTCCGAGTTGATCGCCCTCCCGCTCCTGCCGCGCGAGCTGCGCGAGGTCACGGGCACGCAGACGCGATACAAGACTTTGTATCGGTTGGTCACCGATGGAGCGGTGCCGGCCGTGCAGGTCGGGGCGCGATGGTTCGTCGAGGCTGGCAAGCTCAGCGAGATCGCGGCGGTCGCGCGCGCCGCGGAGCTGGCTCTGTCGGCCCGACGCCGGGCACCCAGCGCCGCCCTCGCCGCCTAAAGCAACCCCTGCCGCGGCAGCCACGCCGGGCAGGGGAGCAGAACAAAAAGCCTATGTCTCGACCTCGCACGCGAGACGTAGAGCCGTTCTGTTTTCCTGACAAGGGCAGTTGCCGGGCGCGCACCGAAAGCGCAGCCGATGTCATCATCTTACCTTCCGCGCCGCGAGGCCCTCAGGCTGGCCTCGATCCTCGGCCTACTTGGCAGTCCGCTTGCCGGCGAGCGCGATGCGGCGGCCGCCTCCGCGACGCGGCTGCTTGCCTGGCATCGGCTGACCTGGCGCGAGCTGCTCGCTCCACCCTCCGATCCCGCCTCCCGCCGAGCGAGCGAGCCGGACGTGGAGCGGGCAGCATGAGCGCCGCCCGCGACGATACCCTGGACGCGCTGCGCGACGCCCTGCGCGGCACCGTCGAGGTGCTCGCCGAGCACCTGCTGGGCGAGCGGAACCAGCGCCTGAGCAGCCGGCGCACGCGGCGCTGGGGCGCCAGGGGCAGCGTGGCGGTGGAGCTGTCCGGCGCGCAGCGCGGCGCATGGTTCGACCACGAGGCCGGGACCGGCGGCGGCCCGCTGGAGCTGGTGCGGCACATCCGGCGCTGCGGCTTCCGCGAGGCCGTGGCCTGGGCGCAGGAATGGCTCGGCACGCCTGCGCCCGAACGTCGCCCGGCACGCCGGGAGAGTGCCGCCGCGGCGGCCCGGCGCGAGCGGCAGGCTACCGCCGAAGCGGCGGAGGCAGCCGCCAAGCAGGCCCGCGCCCGGCGCCTATGGGCCGCTGCCGTGCCGGTCGAGGAGACCGTGGCAGAACGCTACCTGGTGGACGTGCGGCGCATCCCACGGCCGTCCGGCGGCTGGCCCGCGGACGCGATGCGCTGGCACGCCGGCGAGGGCGCTTGGGTGCTGGCCGTGCGCGATCCGGCCGGCGAGCTGGTGGCCATCCAGCGCGTGTTCCTGACGGCGGAGGGCCAGAAGCGGCCCGACGCGGCCGGCGTGGTCAAGCGCAGCCTCGGCGCCGTCGCCGCCGGCGTCGTGCGCCTGCCCGGCCGCCTGCCCGTGCTGATCGCGGAGGGACCGGAGACCGCGGCGGCCCTGTGGAGCGCCACCGGGCATGAGACCTGGGCGGCGCTGGGCGGCACGTCGCGCCTGACCCCGCCGGCCTTCGCGCTGCTGGCCGCGGACGACGACCGGCCGCACTCGCCCGCCGACAAGGCCCGCCGCCGCGCGCTGCGCGCCTGGGCTCGCGCCGGGCTCGATGTGCTGCCCGTGCTGCCCTGGCCCGTGCGCCGCGGCGACGGCCGCGACTTCGCGGACCTGCTCGCGGCCGAAGGCCCCGAAGCGGTGCGGGCCAGGATCGCGCTCGCGCTGGACCCTGGCGCGGCCCCGGTCCGCCGCGTGCCCCTGCCCATCGCCCGCGTGCGCCTGGATCGCGCCGCGCAGGCGTTCGCGGCGGCTGCCGAGGCCGCGGAGGCCGGGGCAGTCCCGCCCGTGCAGGCGATCCGCGTGGACCTGGGCGCGGGCAAGTCCCATGCCGCCCGGCGCGAGCTGGTGGCGCTGGTGCGCCGGCTGCGCGCCCGCGGCGACATGCGCACGGTGGCGCTGGCCGTGCCCGAGCACGGCTTGGCGGCGGAGGCCGCGGCGGCGCTGGCCGAGTTGGCGCCGGACCTCGCCGTGCGCGTGTGGCGCGGCCGGGAGCGCCCGGCCCCCGGCCGCGACGGCAGCATGTGCCAGGACCTCGCCCGAGTCGCGGAGGCGCGCCGGCTGCGCCTGGACGTGATGGGCTTCGCCTGCCGCGACTGCCCGTTCGCCCAAGCCTGCGACTACCTGGCGCAGCACAAGGCGCGGGCGGACCTGTGGGTCGTGCCGGCCGCGATGCTGCACCAGCAGCGGCCCAAGGCGCTCGGCGAGCTGGCGGCGCTCGTGGTGGACGAAGATCCCGGCCCCGCGCTGGAGGGCGTGAAAGAGATCATCCGCCTCCCGGTGACCGACCTCGCCCGCTACGACGCCATCGAGCGGGACCGGCTGGCCAGCCAGCGCCTCGCGAGCCTCCGGCGACTGGTCCTGGACGCGCTCGCGGAGCTGCCGGACGGCCCCGTGCCGCGGGACGCCTTCACGGCGTCGGGCATGACGGCGGACAGCGCGCGCGAGCTGCTCGCCCTGGAATGGCGCACCCTCATCGAGCCCAAGCTGCCGCCCGGCGCCGCGCCCGCCGCACGCGCGAAGGCCCTGGCGGAAGCCGCCCGCAACGCGGACCTGGGCCGGCGCGTGATGCTGGCGCACGCACTCGCGGCGCTGCTGGCCGCAGACGGGCCGCAGGCCTCCGGGCTGACGGAACTGCGAACCGCCGGCAGCGCGCGCGAGCTGCACCTGCGCGCCCGGCGCGAGCTGCACGGCAGCTGGCGGGTGCCGACGCTGCTGCTGGACGCCACGCTGAACATGGCGCTGGTGCGCCACACCTGGCCCGCGGCGGAGCTGGTGGCGGACCTCGCCGTCGAGGCGCCGCACCAGCGCGTGCGCCAGATCACGGACGCCGCCTTCAGCCTGTCGGCCCTGGACGCCGACGATCCGCGCATCACAGCCGAGGAGCGGCGGCGGCGGGAACGCAACCTGCTGCGGCTCCACGCCACCCTGCACGCGGAAGCCCGGCGCCACGCCGGGCGAGTCCTGGTCGTCAGCAACAAGCGGGTGCGCGCGCGGCTGGAAGGCATGGGCCTGCCCGGCAACGTCGAGATGGCCCACTTCAAGAAGCTGCGCGGCCTCGACCGCTGGCGCGACGTGGCCGCGCTGATCGTGGTGGGCCGGCCGCTGCCGCCGGCGGCGGCCATGAGCCGCGCCGCCGCGACGCTGACCGGCGCGGCCGTGCCCGCGACGGATTACCAGCGGGCCGAAGCCTTCCGCGAGATGGCGGACGGCACGCGCGAGCCGGCGGAGACCTGGCGCCACCCGGACCCGCTGGCCGAGGCCCTGCGCTGGGCCGCGTGCGAGGCCGAGGTCGTGCAGGCCATCGGACGCGCCCGCGGCGTAAGTCGTGGCCCCGGCAACCCGGTGGCCGTGCTGGTGCTCGGCGACCTGCCGTTGCCGATGCCGGTGGAGCTGCAGCCCTGCGTCCTCCCGAGCCCGGACGACCTGCAGCTCGCGGCCGGCGGCCTGGCCTGCCGTGAGCCAGCGCACGCCGCGCGCGCCTACCCGAACCTCTGGCGCAGCGGCGAAGCGGCCAGGAAGGCATGGCAGAGGTGCGGGACATTTCCCTATGGAGAGACTCCCATAGGGGAATGTCCCGCACCTCGTCGCACCGTCTGGCGCACCAGAGATGCGCCTGGGTGCGCCGGACCCGGCCTGGTCCACGTGCGCTACCAGCTCGCCGGCGCCGGGCATCGGCCGGCCGTGGCGCTGGTGGACCTGGCCCGCTGCCCGGACCCGCGCGCCGCCCTGGAACGGGCGTTGGGCGCCCTCGCCGTGTGCGAGATCGAGGCGCCGCCGGCCGTCGCGAGGCCCGCAACCGCCCCACAACGCCCAGCCGCCGGGCTTTCCGCAGCGCCGGATGTGGCCGCACTGCCGGTCGAGGTCCCGCCGGTGCCCGCTCGGCCGCTGCCATGGGGCGAACCGACCCCCCACGACATCGCAGGAGGCCGCACGTGAACCCGGAACGAACGAGGACCGACTCGGGCGCGCCGCCGCCCGCCTCGCCGCCACCCCAGCTGGCGCGCATCGAGGTGGCCCTCAGACGCCTCTTGGGATCGCCGATGCTCAGCGTCCGGACCCCCGCCCACCGTGACGCGACCCTGGAAATCTGGGTCGGCCGGCGGTTCGTGGGCACGCTCGATCTCGATGCGGACGGGGATCTCGTCGCCACCATTCCCGTGCTGCGCGAGGATCTGGCGGGGGTGGGCAGATGACCCGCCTGTGTGGCGCCGGCCTCCGCCGAGGCCCACCAGGCACCCCGGTAGGGGGGTTTCCATCCTGGGGGGCAAGCGCCGTGGACCGCATCCATAGGTGACTTTTCGAGAAACCACGGCACCCGATTCCATCACAAAAGGAGAAACCGCCATGCCCCGCCGCGGCCCGCGACCGAAGCCCACCGCCCTGCACGTTCTCGAAGGGACCTACCGGACGACCCGCCACCGCGACCGCGCCGACGAGCCGCAGCCGCCGCCGGGGCCGCTCGACGCCCCCGACTGGCTCAGCGACGGCCAGCGCGCCGGCTGGGACTATGCCTTGGAGCACGCGCCGCGCGACTTGCTGCGACCGATCGACCGCGGCGTGCTCGTCGTCTGGATCGAGGCCGAGGACCGCCACCGCCGCGCCGTCATCGCCCAGGCGCAGCTCGACGCGCGCCACCCGGTCCTGCCCATGCTGACGGCAGGGGCGCGCGGGACGCTCGTGGGCAGCCCCTACCTCCGCATCATCGCCCGCGCCGCCGAGACCATGTTGCGCGCGGCCTCCGAGCTGGGCTTCTCGCCCGCGTCCCGCCCGCGCCTCGCGGCAACCCCCGACGCCGCAGCGCCCGCCGAGGACGGCTGGAGCCGGATGCGGCTGCTGCAGGGCGGCCAGGCCGACCCGGCGGCGTAGGGCATCCCGCGCGGGTCCGGCCTGATGGATGCTCGCCTCGACACGATCCTAGTGGCCGGCCGGCCGCTGCTGGCGGAGGACGTGGAGTTCCTCGCAGGCCAGCTCGGCGAGCCGCCCTGGAGGGCGCGCCGGCGCCGCCTCGACGCCAGGGACGCCGCGGTGCGGGACTTGGCGCGTCGCCTGTGCCCCGCCGCGCCGCCGACTGCCGCCGCGCGGATCGTCGAGGGGGCGCTGTCCGGCTACCTCGCGACGCGCTGGCGCTGGGAGCGGGCGCTCGACGCGCTTCCCGAGGGCAGTGCGCCCGTGGACGTGGCCCTGCATCGCCTGGCGCGGCTCAACGGCGGCCTCGGGATCGGCCGGCGGCGTCTCTACGACCTGCTGGCGAGCTGCCCCGGTTGCGGCGATGCAGAAAAAACCGCGTGAGGTTGCATGGCGCCCCGCGCCATACGCGTGACATGCGCAATGCTCAACCCAAGGTAGAACCTCCCGCCGCGGACCCCGAGCTGGCGCACCAGAGGTGCGCCACGGTGGCCGACGTCGAGGCGCAGCTCCTGGCCCTCGACGCGGAGCGCGACCGGCTGCGCGGGGCGCTGGCGGAGCTGCCTGCCCGCGAGCGCGCGCTGCTCGCGGCGGATGCCGCCGACGAGCTGCTCGCCCCCCTCGCCACCGCCGAGCGCCGGCTCCGCTTCCAGCTCGACGTGCTCGACGCGCGCGAGCGGGAGCTGACCGAGCGCGCGGCGCGCCTGCAGGCCGCCGCCCGCGAGCAGGCCTGGATCGAGTGGCGCGGGCGCTACGAGATCGCCGCCGCCGCGGTGCTCGACGCGGTCCTCCCGCTGCGGGAGCGGCTGGGCGCCCTGAACGCCCTGGTCGCGGCGGCGGCGCTGGACGGATTTCGCCTGCCCGCCCCACCGGCGACGGTCCTCAACGACTACGGGGTGCGCGGCGTCCAGGACGGGCTGGGGGGCGTGCGTGGACAGCCGACCGGCCCACCGGCGCCGCCGCTCTCGATCGTCCGCTTCGTCCGGGGCCATGGGCTCAACCGCGTCGGCGGACCGGCCTACGTGCGCGGCGACGTCGCCGGCTTCGCGCCCGACGAGGCCGCCCGGCTCGTCGCCTTGGGCGTGGCCGTGTGGCTCGCCCCCCCGGCAGGCGCCCCGCTTCCATAGGAGACCAGTGCTCATGCTCACGTCTCGGGACTGGCTGGCGGCGACCGGAAGCCCGCTCGCCGGCATGGGCTACGGTATCCGCCGCCCGGCAAGGAACCCCGCGACGCGGGCGGTCCTGCCCGCCGGCGCGCCGCTTCCATCCCCCATCGAGCACGCCAAGGCCGCGCGGCAAGCAACGATCCGCCGCCTGTCGCAGCCGAAGGCGCGGCCGTGACAATCATCGGCTTCATCGCGTGCCTTGGCGGTGACCTCGGGTTCGCCTGGGCGGACACCGCCGCCTTCAGCGGCCCGTCCAACCGCCCCGCGGGCCACGTCAGCAAGCTGACAATGAACCCGCTTGCCTGCCTGGCTGGCGTGCGCGCCGGCTGGAACCTCCTCGGCCGGGAAGGCGCCTCGGTCGCGACCGAGGCGCTGACGATGGACGAAGCCGCGGAGAAGCTGCCTGGTCGCCTGCGCCAGGCCGCCGCGCGTGCTGCGTCGAGCTTCGCGACCCAGCCGGAAACCTTCGCCGGCAACATCTTCGGCCTGCTCGGCTGGTCGCCTTCGCTCCGGCGCGTGGTCGGGGTCCGCTTCGACGCACACAGCTACTTCGCGCCGTGCCTGGCGACCAGGCTTGCCGAGCCTCACGTCGATGGGCTCGCCGCGCTCGATCCGGCGTCGCCGTTCGATGTGCTGGGCGTCGCGGCGGCTCAGCTCGCGGCGCTGCAACGAGACCTCGCCGAGCCGATCACGGGCGACCTGGTCGTCGCCGAACTGCGCCCCGGCGCCGTCGCCACCGTCGTGCTGCCCGGCTTCGCCACCCGGCCGGCCGATCTCGCCGGCGCCCCTCCTGTGGAGACCGCCCATGGCGTTCATTGATGGCTACCTGGCAGCCTGCTCGGCCGTTGGGCTGGGCACCTGCACCGAGATGACCGGGGCCGGCTACACGCGCGCGGCGATGCGGTTCAGCGACCCTGTGGACGGCACCTGCGTCAACGCGGGCGCCTGGAGCTTCGGCCAATCCCTGACCGCGCAGATCGCCGGCCGGGCGATCTTCGACGCGCCGACAGGCGGCAACCTGCTCCTGGTGATGCCCCTGTCCACGCCGCGGGCACTGGCCACGCTCGGCCCCCAGGACAACGGCGGTCCCGGCGACCTCACACTGGTCTTCTCGGCGCTGGAGGGCTGGGCGAACGGCGCGGCCTTCTCGGGCACGCTCGCCGCCGGCGCCGCGGTGGGGATCTGCTACGACCGGCTCGACCAGCTCGGGACGTATGCGACGCCGCCGACCCCGGCGGCGGGGGTGGCCGTGATCCCCACCCGCGGGGGCTACCTCGCCGTCCGCCCCTCGACCGTGTCGGCCGGTGCGGCACTCACGATCCGTCGCGGCCTCCTCAGCGGCCCGTAGCCCGCATCCCATCCCCGCCCGCACCATGGACGCCGTGCGGCCCGGCGGGCAGCGAAGCGCACCTCAAGGCGGGCGGGGCCGTATGGTCCGAGTAAGGTGCGCAGGCCGCAATTTCAGGGCAGGCTGGGCCGCATGAGCGGCTTCACCTGCTACCTGGCCACGAACGCCGTCAACGGGAAGCGGTATGTCGGCATCACCGCCGACCCGGTGAGACGCTGGCGCGAGCACGTCTATGAGGCGGGCGCGGGCAGCCCGTTCGCGCTGCACCAGGCGATCCGCAAGCACGGCGCGGCAGCCTTCGTGCTCTCAGAACTCGGCCAGGTTGAGTCATGGGAGGTCGCGCAGCAGATGGAGCGCCGCTTCATTCACGAGCTCGGGACGAGGCGAAGCGACGGCCTCGGCTACAACATGACCGACGGGGGCGATGGCGTGGCCGGCGCCGAGGTGTCGGAGGCGACCCGCGCCAAGCTGCGCGCGGCGCTGGCCGTGCCCGCGGTCAAGGCGAAGATGCGCGCCGCCAAGGTCGGCAGGAAGCTCCCGCCCGAGCACGTCGCACAGATCGTGCCGGCGCTGCACGCGCCCGCAGCGCGGGGGAAGGCGGCGGCGACCAACAGGGGTCGCAAGCGCACCGGGGTGGCCCTTGAGAACGTCCGGGAGGGGTGCAGGCAGCGGGACGCCCGGCGGGGAGACGCGCCGCTGGCGATGCACTCGCCCGATGCTCGCGCCAAGGCGCGGGAAAGCATCGTCCGCGCGGCCGCAACCCCGGTGGGCAAGGCGCGCCGCGCCGCAGCGTCCACGGGTCGCAGGCAAGCGCCCGAGACCTGCGCCAGGAAGTCGGCTGCCATGGTAGCCGTCCACGCGGCGAGGAAAGCCGCCTGCGCGCCGGGCATCCAGGGCGTGCTCGACCTGTAGGCGGAGATGCCCCGGCCCGCGCGAGCCAGCAAGCTTGCGCGCATGTGGACCTGCACATATGCTCGCATTCAGTGATGTGAGAATGCACGTATGCATGTGTTGGCGCTGCTGGCCCGCAAGGGCGGCGCGGGCAAGACGACGATCGCGGTCCACATGGGCGTCCAGGCGCAGGCCGGCGGCCGGCGGGTGCTGTTCTGCGACCTCGACCCGCAGCACAGCCTCGGCGGCTGGTGGCGCCTTCGCCAAGCCGCGGCTCCCGAGCTGGTCGAGACGGATGCGCGCCAGCTCCCCGGCGTGCTGCGCTCGGCCGCGGCGGACGGCGTTGACCTGGTCGTGCTCGACACGCCGCCCGCGGTGGGCTTCGACACCTTGCAGGTCGCCAAGCTCGCGGCCCTGGTGCTGATCCCGCTGCGCCCGTCCATCCTCGACATCCAGGCCGTTGCCAGCACCGCCGATGTGGTGCGCTCGACGGATGCCCGCGCGCTGCTGCTGCTGAACGCCTGCCCCAGCCCGCGCGGCACGGCCGAGTCCTCGGTCGCGGCCGACGCGCGGAGTGCCTTGGCCGGCTACCCGGTGCCGGTCGCCCGCAACGTTATCTGCGACCGGCGGGACTTCGCCCGCGCCCTGAACGGCGGCGAGGCCGTCAACGAGTTTGCCCCGGCGAGCAAGGCCGCCGCCGAGATGCGCCGGCTGTGGGCCGAAGTGGAAGGGAACCTGATCTGATGGTGAAGCCCGTATCCCTGCTGGGCGCGGTCAAGGCGACGAAGCCGGCCGCCGCGGCGCCAGCTCCAGCCGAGACCCCGGCCGATGCCGGGCCGGTGAAGCACGTCATGGTCCGCCTCAACCCGGCGGCGCACGACCTCCTGCGCAAGCTCAGCTACGTCCAGCGCCGGCCGCAGAGCGCGCTCCTGGTCGAGGCGCTCAACGACCTGTTCGTGAAGAACGGCGAGCCGCCGCTGGCCGGCTGAGGATGCGATCATGCAGACATTCGCGAATGCGCGTATGCAGGCAGGTGGCATCGAGGGAACGGGTCCGCGCGGGGCACGGCGGCCCTGCGTTGCCTACGCCGGCGAGTCCTGCATTCTCTGCGTCACGGGCGGAGGCGCCTTACCATCCTCCGGGCGCAGCCAGGCGCGAGAGGGAATGGTCCCGTTGAACCGGAGATACGCTTCGGTCACGGCGTCAAAGATGTCCCGCTGCACGACATCCGGTTCCGGTTCCGCGACCATCATCCTCATGGCCGCCTTGGCAAGGCCGGCCGCGGCGAGCCTCAGGGCCTCGTGCTCCTGCCAGAAGCTCGCCGGCACGTCGAGCAGGCTCTGCAGCAGGTCGCCCCGGTAAAGGCGCGCCTCGGCGAGCGGATCGGACTGAAGACGCTGAATGGCCAGCGGCACCAGGTAGGCCACCCCGACCTGCTGTTCGAGCCCGACCCGCAGCTCCTCGTCCGTCAGGCTAGCGATCGGCTTGCGACGCAGCGCGTGGCTCGTCCCGGCCACGTAGGAATGAAGGGTCGGCGGCGACCAGACGATCCCTTCCAGATCCTCGATCGACCTGGACCTCTCGTCGCCCATGGGCGACGTAGTAGCGTCCATCTGCGGCATCCTAACGGCCTCCGGCCAACGCGCTCCGCATCCTCTCCAGCGTCATTTGTCCCCTTTCCCGCGCCAACTCAAGCTGCTGTCGAGGGCCGGGGGCCAAGGCCGGGTTGCGGAGGCTCCCCTCAATCGATTCGAGCGCGGCCCGCAGCCCCCGCGTGTTGTTCCTCATCTCGGTGACATGGTCGTAGCCGGTGCGCGCACCCAGGAGTTCCGCCGCGACGCCGAAGAAGTCGTGGTCCTTGGCGCCGTTGGCGATGATGTTGGGGGTCCGGTAGCAATGGAACCGGAAGTTCGATTCAGCCCTCGTCTTCGGTGTGCCGGGGATCGCGTAGGGGCCTGAGTTCGCCGCGGGCGATCTGGTCTGGCAGGATGAAGGCGTAGCGGCCGAGCATGTTGATGTGGTCGAAGCCGAGCGGCGACAGGCGGGCCACGTCCTCGGCGCGCACGTCGAAGCCCTCGGCCCGGAGCTGGTTCAGCGCCGCGTCCATGTAGATCGAGTTCCACAGCACGATGACGTTCACGACCAGGCCCAAGGCGCCAAGCTGGTCTTCCTGGCCCTCGCGATAGCGCTGCCGCAGTTCGCCGCGCTTGCCGTGGAACACGATGCGGGCCAACTGGTGGCGGCTCTCGCCGCGGTTGAGCTGCACCAGGATGCGCCGCCTGTAGGCCGCGTCGTCAATGAAGCGGAGCAGGTAGAGCGTCTTGATGAGCCTGCCGAGTTCTTCGAGCGCGCGGGCCAGCTTGGTCGGGCGGTCCCTGGTTTGTAGGGTACGGATCAGGCCAGCAGCCTGCACGGTGCCGAGCTTGAGGGAGCCAGCCAGCCGCAGCAGGTCTTCCCAGTGCTGGATGATGAGCGTGACGTTGATGCGCTGGGCGGCCAAGGCGTCCAGGGCGCCGTAGTCAGCCTTGCCGTCCACGCGCCAGAACCGCGTGCCGCCGATGTCGGCCAGGCGCGGGCTGAACTGGTAGCCCAAGAGGTGGAAGATGCCGAAGATCGTGTCGGTGTAAGCCCCGGTGTCGGACATGATCTCGGTCGGCTGCAGCTCGGTTTGCTGCTCCAGCACCACCGAGAGCAGGGTCAGGCTGTCGCGCAGGGTGCCCGGCACCGTGATGCCGTTCAGCCCGGTGAACTGGTCGGAGACCAGGTTGTAGAACGTGACCCCGCGCTCCTGGCCGTAGTACCGCGGGTTTGGCCCGGAGTGGATCGTGCGCACGGGCACGACGAAGCGCAGGCCGTCCGCGGACGCCACGTCGCCGCCGCCCCAGGCGTGGGCGAGCGGGATGCGGTTCTGGGCGGCGACCAGGGCGGCATTGGCACGGGTGAGCGTCTCGGCCCGGACGTAGTTCTGCCGCACCCAGCTCAGCCGAGACCGGCCCAGCGCCGGAGTGTCGCGCCGGATCAGTGGCTCGAAGCCGGTGTTGCACGCCTCGGCCAGCAGCACGGCGCAGATGCTGGTGGCCACGTCGCCGGCCCGTGCGCCGCCCTCGCTGGCGTGGGTGAAGCCGTCCGCGAAGCTGGTGCGGGCGTGCATCTCCAGCAGCAGCTCGGGCAGGTCCACCCGGGGCAAGCGCGCGGCGACGGCTGCCTTGAGCGCAACCAGGCTGGCCGGCTCTTCCAGCCTGTCGAGGGCGGACAGGACCAGCTCGCCGCCGTCCAACTGCACGCTGGCGTTCCCCGGCAGGTTCGCTGCCGTGTCCCGGTACGCGGCGTCCAGCCGCCCGGCCAGGCGCGCGACCTCCGCCGGGGCGTCGGTCGAGAGGCCCAGGGTGCGGCAGATCGCCGGGCGTGCCGCCTCCCATGCTTGTCCGGACAGCAGGCCGAGCCGCGGGTCGGCAAAGCGCAGGCTGGGGGAGGCGAACAGGTCACGCCGCCGGACCGCGTTGCGGATGCTTTCCATCAGGCACAGGCGGTAGGCCACCTTGTCGATGGACCCGTCCCGCGCCTTGACCTGGCGCTTCCACCCGGATGGCACGAAGCCGACCGGGGCCGAGGGCGATGGCCCGCGCCCGTCCGCCAGCTTGAGGTGGCGCACCGCGTCCAGCACGGGTTGTCCGGCAGGAGCCGCGCCGAACTGGACGCTGCGGAGCAGTGCCGGCACGAAGCGCAGCTTGCCGTGCTGAGCGCGCAGCTCGGTGAAGTACAGGTCGCCCGGCGGACGGACCAGGGCGTCGATCTGCTCCAGGGCGGTTGCGAAAGCGTCCCGGGACACGATGGCGAAGGCGGCTTGCCGGACAGCCGCATCCTCGACGGTGTCGTCCATCAGCACTGCGCCAGCCTGGCGCAGCTTGAGTGCAGCGGCATCAAGGTCGCGGATGGTCCGGAGCCTGATTCGCTTGCCGACCTTGGCCGCATCTGTGAACAGTTTGGTGACCACGATGTCGAGCAGGTCCAGCACGTCGTCCTGCGCGCTCGCTTCCAGCGTCCGCGCAAACGCCAGCAGCGTCGCCGTGCGCCGCTCCCGCGGCATCCGCGCGACGGCCTGCGCCTTGGCGATCGTGGCGAATCGGGCCAGCGCCGTGACCCGGCCCGGCGGGACATGGGCGATGGTCGGTAAGCCCAGAGCCAGCAGTCGCACCTCGTCGAGGCGTTCGACGGCGCGGGACAGCTCGGCGCCGCTGCGAAGGAAGGGACCGTCACGCAGGCGGTCGAGCGGGCTGGGCCGCCCGCCCTCGCCGGCAAGCAGCAGGGCATCAAGCCGACTGCGCTGTTCATGGGTCACGTCCTGGGACAGCGAACGCCACAGCCGGCGTGCTGCCCGGCCGCGGATGCGCGCAACCAGGCGCTCAAGGGCAGTGGCGCCGGGCAGCAGGACCTTCTGGGTGACCAGCCAGGCGGTTGCGCGGTCGAACAACACGCTCGGCCGGTCGGTGCCGGTCCAGCACAGGGCATAGAGCCAGCGGGCCAGGCGGAAGCGCACGAAGGGGTCGGTGAACTCGCGATAGCCAAAGCCGGCGCGGATCTCCCGGGCGTGCTGCCAACGGACCCTGCCCTCGCGGTACAAGGCGAGGCAACTCGGGTCGGCGATGCCGAGCTGGCGCGCGATGTCACTCGCCACGCCGGCCGGCACGTCAAGCGGATCGTCCAGGAAGGTGCCCAGGAACCGCACGGTGCCGAGCTGCACGGCAAAGCCAAGACGCATGTGATCCCAGCGTTTCGACGCGGCCAGCTCGCGGTCGGCATCATCGAGGTGGAAGTGGCGCGCAAGCTGGTCGGGAGTCGGCTCGCCGCCGTAGCGGCCGTATCGCCGCTCCTGCTCGGCGGTCAGAAAGGAAACCGGCATGCAGGGCTGGTGTCAGCGGCCGGCGGCGCCGAGCAGCTTACGGGCGCGCGGCTTCGCCTGCCCCTCGCCGTCCACGTAAGCGTAGAGCGTGCTGACGGAGATGCCGAGCTGCTCGGCCACGTCGGAGGCGACGTTGGCCCGGTCGGCCATCATCGTCATGGCCGTACGCAGCTTGGCGCGGGTCATCAGCCGCGGCCGGCCGCCGGTGCGCCCGCGTGCGCGGGCCGCAACGAGGCCGGCCATTGTGCGCTCCCGGATCAGGTCGCGCTCAAACTCCGCCAGGGTGGCGAAGATGCCGAACACCAACCGACCCGTGGAGCTGGTCGTGTCGATGCCGCCGGTCAGCACCTTGAGGCCGATCCCCTTGGCGTGCAGCCCAGCCACCAGTTCGACGACATGGCCCAGCGAGCGGCCGATGCGGTCGAGTTTCCAGACCACCAGCGCATCGCCTGCGCGGAGCTGGTCAAGCGCCTTGGCGAGTCCAGGCCGGTCGGTGACGGCACCGCTACAGGTGTCCTCATGCAGACGCTCGCAGCCGGCAGCTTCCAGGGCGTCGCGCTGCAACGCTACGTTCTGCTCGGCCGTGGACACACGCATGTAGCCGACCAGCACCACACTACCCACACCCTTGCGGAAATGCAGCAGAGCAGGGTTTTCAGGCCAGAGATAGATGCATGGGTTTGTGCAGCATCGCAGGCCCTGATCGCTGGTGTCCGGCGGCGGCAGCCTGGCCCTGCATCAAAGGGTGGTTTGATGCGTGCGCTACCGCTGAGATTGGCGGCAAGCGGCCCTCCCGCCTTCAAGGCAGGACTGCGACCGGCACCGCGACGGCCGCTGACGACGGGGCGGCTTACGCGACGGGAACCCGCGTCAACGCCTCAACAGTGCGCGCGAACAGCTGTGCCCGCTGCCTTCGCTTCTCTTGCCCTTCCAGACCGGCTTCGATGCACAGGCTTGTGTATCCGTGCACGAGGGACCAGGCGACCAGGCTGACCTCGCCTGCGTCGGTCGCAGGCGCCATAGCCTCGATGATCGCCGACAGTCCGGCCAGAGCGACAGAGGCGGCTTCCTGGGCCGACCCGTGCTTCGACAGGTCGACCAGCTCCTTGCTGAACATCAGCCGAAACAGCGCCGGCCTTTCCTGCCCGAAAGCAATGTAGGCCTCCGCTGCCCTGGCAAGGCGCTCAGATGGAGCGACGCCCGGCTTCGCGTCGGCGCGGATTTCGCTGCCAAGCTGCTGGTAGCCGTCTCGAACCAACTCGGCCAGCAGCGCCTCCTTGTCCGCAAAGTGGTTGTAAGGGGCTTGGCGGGACAGGCCTGCACGCTCGGCGGACTGGCGCAGCGATAAGCGAGCTGCGCCCTCGCTTTCCAAAAGCGCGGCGGCGGCGGCCAGAAGCGCGGCCCGAGCATTTCCATGATGGTAGGCCATGCGCACTTAACCTGCCGAATTATGTTGACACCGACAATATGCCCGCTCATGTTGTCGGTGTCAACATGCTAGCAGGGAAATGGACATGTATCATTCGATCGTGAAGCGCATCGCCCGTAAGAACTTCCTTCGAGTCAACGAGAAGGATTTCGATGCCCTCCTGAACGACTGCGCGCCGGACATTCATCACCGTTTTGGCGGCAACCACGCGCTGGGCGGCGAGCGTCACGACCGCGAGGCCCTCCGGCAGTGGTTCGGTCGCCTCGGCCGGCTCGGCAAGCACCTGACGCTGAGCGTGGAGGACGTGTGGGTGAAAGGTTTGCCGCACGACACCACGATCATCATTCGCTGGTCCGCGACTGACACCCTGCCCGACGGCGCTCCCTACCGGAACCGAGGCGTTCACATCGTCAAGATGAGGTGGGGCAAGGTTATCGACATCGACGCCCATGAGGACTCGCAGGCGGTGGCCGAGGGCCTCGAAAAGCAAGCTGCCCTGGGTGTCGCGGAAGCAAAGGCGCCGCAGATCGTCAGCTGATCCCTGGTCGCTCCGCCTGCACGCCAGCCCCGGGTCCCACGACCGCCTTGGGGTCGGCTGCGGCTGACCCGCACGGCACTCGGCGGCCGAGGCCCGTCGAGAAACCTGAATCGAACTTTTGGTTCCGCTGCTACCGGACCCCCGGATCAGCGGCAGAAGGCGCTTGGACAAGATCAGCTTTCAGAGTGCGAGGATTCCCCCCTATGTGCTCATCCAGCCCCAGAACGGCCACCCACAGCACGGGAAGTGCGGGAGATCCCGCAATTCAGTAGCAAAGCCACGCGATAAGCGGGATTATCGCGCCTAGCTGCCGCGCGCACAGACGAACAGCATCTCACGCAGGGGCGCGCGGGTGCGCTGAACTCCCGAAGGGCAAACTGAAGCGCGGAAGGAAAATCGACAACCTGACCGACATCGCCCGTCGCCTATTCGGGCCCGAGCACGGCGCCGACCTCGATATCCCGCCCCGCGACGCCACCCAGGATCGCCCGCCGCTCGACTTCTCGGGCCCGGATT
>Ga0326763_1000258_pt1 | contig 19603 bp, 21 predicted proteins | sample NORPS_P_FD_207671 | JGI IMG/M metagenome (GOLD analysis project Ga0326763, IMG submission 207671) | Hot spring water microbial communities from Norris Geyser Basin, Yellowstone National Park, WY, United States - NOR.PS_P | ecosystem: Environmental > Aquatic > Thermal springs > Unclassified...
GAGCCTTGGCGGCGCTAACCGAATCAGCCCTGCGTTACGGAGCCCACTACGAATGTTGCGGAACGGCTACAGGCCGCGCAGCTCGCTTCTTCGCGCCTTGAGCGTTCGCGTGGTTCGGCTCTGGGACGCCCTCGTGGTTCGTCCGTAGCCGCGATCCCGCGGAACCCGGTCGCACAAGACCGTCACAGGCCTTACTGGTTCATATTGGCGAAAAAGTCCTCGTTGGTCTTCGAATCGCGCATCTTGTCGAGCAGGAACTCCATCGCGTCGACCGTGCCCATCTGCATCAGGATGCGACGCAGCACCCACATCTTGGTGAGCGTATTCTTATCGACCAGAAGCTCTTCCTTGCGAGTACCGCTCTTGCCCACGTCGATCGACGGGAAAATGCGCTTGTCGGCTACCTTGCGGTCCAGCACGATCTCGCTGTTGCCGGTGCCCTTGAACTCCTCGAAGATCACCTCGTCCATGCGGCTGCCGGTATCGATCAGCGCGGTCGCGATGATCGACAGCGACCCGCCCTCCTCGATGTTGCGCGCGGCACCGAAGAACCGCTTTGGCCGCTGCAGCGCGTTCGCGTCGACACCGCCCGTCAGCACCTTGCCGCTGGACGGTACCACCGTGTTGTAGGCGCGGCCCAGGCGCGTGATGCTGTCCAGCAGGATCACCACGTCCTTCTTGTGCTCGACCAGCCGCTTGGCCTTCTCGATCACCATCTCGGCGACCTGCACGTGCCGCGTTGCGGGCTCGTCGAAGGTGGAACTGACCACCTCGCCCTTCACGCTGCGCTGCATGTCGGTGACTTCCTCGGGCCGCTCGTCGATCAGCAGCACGATCAGGAACACCTCCGGGTGGTTGTCGGTGATCGCGCGAGCGATGTTCTGAAGGAGCACAGTCTTGCCGGTCCGCGGCGGCGCCACGATCAGCGCGCGCTGTCCCTTGCCCTGCGGACTGATGATATCGATGACCCGCGCAGACTTGTCTTTGAGCGTCGGATCGATGATGCCCAGCTGCAACTTCCGCTCGGGGTAAAGCGGCGTCAGATTATCGAAATTGACGCGGTGCCGCACCGTTTCGGGCGCGTCGAAATTGATCGTCGTGACGCCCGTCAGCGCGAAATAGCGCTCGCCATCCTTCGGGGCGCGGATCTCGCCTTCCACTGTGTCGCCCGTGCGCAGCCCGAAGCGCCGCACCAGCGCTGGCGCGACATAGATGTCGTCCGGCCCGGCAAGATAGTTGGCTTCCGGGCTGCGCAGGAAGCCGAAACCGTCCTGCATCACCTCGATGACGCCCGCTCCGACGATCGTATTGTCCTGCTCGGCCATTCCCTTCAGGATCGAGAACAGCAGATCCTGCTTGCGGAGCGTGGAGGCGGCTTCGACTCCATACTCCTCGGCCATCTGGACAAGATCGGCCGGGGTGCGGCGCTTGAGGTCTGACAGGTGCATTTGCATATGTGGATGTCCTGGGCGGCGCCACCAGGACGGGGCGCGGAAATCAGGCTTGAAGGAAATGCGGCGGGCGGACGCGCTCCGGTGCACGCGAACTTACCGAACGCAGGGCCAACAAGTCAACGCGCCGCGATTGCGAAGCGCGCCGCTTCGGCGCACGGTTGGCCCCGATGGCTACACAGATGGGATCGGCCGAAAGCCTCGTCCAGGCCGCGATCGCGCGATTGCAGGTCGGCGACGCTGCCCGAGCGCTGCCGCTGTTGCGCGAGGCGGCGGCCTTGGGCGCGCAACCCTGGCTGCTGATCGCACAAGCCTGCCGGTCGCTGGGCGACGAGGCCGGTGAGGATGAGAGCCTCACCCGCTCGCTGGCGATCGAGCCGGGCAACGTGCGCGCGAACCTGATGCGCGGCGACTGGTCGCTGCGGGCGGGCGACGAGGGGCGCGCGATAGGCCACTACCGCGCCGCGCTTGCCGCCGCCGAGCCGGGTGCGCCGATGATGCCCGATCTGCCGCCGATGCTGCGCCGCGCCGAACAGTGGCTGGCGCAGAAATATCGCGATTACGGACGTTATCTGGAGCGGCGGCTGGGCGAGGCGGGCCACGCCGTCGAGCGCGCGCCCGTTGCGCTGCAGGAAAGCCTCGCGATCCTGCTTGGCCGCGCCGTGCCGCACGTGCAGCAGCCCAAGGCGTTTTACTATCCCGGCCTGCCGCAGATCGCCTTCTACCCGCGCCAGCCGTGGTTCGATGCGCTGGAAGCCGCAACCGACGCGATCCGCGGCGAGCTGGCCGCCGCCGAAGCGCACGAGTTCAGCCCCTATGTGCAGCGCGTGGCGCGCCGCGAGGGGCGCACGCACCCCCTGCTCGACAAGCCCGATTGGAGCGCGATGCACCTGACCGAGCTGGGCGCGGTCAAGCCGGGCGTCGCCGAACGCTTCCCGATGACGATGGCGGCGGTGCGCGCAGCGCCGATCCCGTACATCCGCGGCCAGTCGCCGATGATCCTGTTTTCCCGGCTGAAGCCCGGCACGCACATCCCGCCGCACCACGGCCAGTATAACACCCGCCTGATCGTCCACCTGCCGCTGGTCGTCCCCGGCGGCTGCCGCTTGCGCGTCGGCAACCACACGCGCGCGGTGGAGACCGGACGGGCCTGGGCATTCGACGATTCGATCGAGCACGAGGCATGGAACGACGGGCCGGCAGACCGCACCATCCTGCTGTTCGAAATCTGGCGTCCCGAGCTCAGCGCCGAGGAACGCGCCGCGCTGACCGCGCTCTTCGAAGCGGTCAGCGATTACGGCGTCCCCGTCCCCAGCGAAGCATAAGCGGCGCTCAGCCAGATCGACGAGGCAATCGCCGGGGGCCAAGGTCGGCAACTGACTGCGGCGGGCCGGAGCGGTGGCGGTTCCAGCCCGCCTTAACGTTCGGGGCTGGCCGGGAAGCTCACCTCGGCGAGCGTCTCCTCGACACCCTCGGGATCGGATTCGGCAAGATCCCCGAGGCTGAGGATCCCGACGAGCCGGCCAGTGCTGTCGACGACGGGCAAGCGCTGGACCTGCTGGTCCGACATGATCCGCTGCGCCTCGGCGACGTCGTCCTCGGGCGAGACCGTGCGCGGATTGGCGCTCATCGCCTCGCTCACAAACGCGTCATCGGGCGCCAACCCCGCCGCGGTCGCGCGAACGGTGATGTCGCGGTCGGTGATCACGCCCAGCAGCCGACCGTCGCCGACGACGGGCAGCACCCCGACGTTCAGCTCATCCATCAGCTCCGCCGCGCGCTTCAGCGTGTCCTGGGGCGCGACCGTCTCGGGCGCGGGCGTCATGATATCGGCGATCTGCATGTCGGGCTGAACCGCCGCGCGGGCCGGCGGGTTCCGAAAGATGCGCGCTGGGGTGCGTGGTCTGGACGGTTATCTAGTCTGCGCGGCGACGGTCATTGGCACCTGCGGAGCGAAGACGCACTTCGCGGTCCTGATCGCTCGTGTGGCGCGGCTTGCCGCCGACCTCGATCTGGCAATGCGGCGCTGGACTGGCCACGGTTTATTGGAAGCTTCCGCCGCCGCAAGCCCTCAGGGCGATGCTGTCTTCGGCCACTAGCGCGTCGGTACCGGCTGCGCGCCGGAATAATCGTAAAAGCCGCGGCCCGATTTGCGCCCGAACCAACCCGCTTCTACATATTTCCGCAACAGCGGCGCGGGGCGGTATTTGTCGTCTCCAAGATCGCGGTGCAGCACTTCCATCACCGCCAGCAGCGTGTCGAGGCCAACATAGTCGGCAAGCGTCAGCGGGCCCATCGGGTGCGAGGCGCCGAGCCGCATCCCGAGGTCGATGTCCTCGACGCTGCCAAGGCCTTCATCGAGCGCGAAGATCGCCTCGTTCACCATCGGGCACAGGATGCGGTTGACGATAAAACCCGCCCGGTCGCCCGCGCTGATCGCCTGTTTGCCCAGCCCGCGCACGTAGGCCTCAGCGCGCGCGTAGGTCTCGTCGGATGTGGCGAGGCCGCGGATGATCTCAACGAGCGCCATCAGCGGCACGGGGTTGAAAAAATGCACGCCGATGAAGCGATCGGCGCGGCCCGAGGCGGCGGCCATGCGCGTGATGCTGATGGACGAGGTGTTCGACGCGAGCACTGCGTCGTCGCGCATCACCTTGGCCACATCGGCGAAGATGCGCGCCTTCAGTTCCTCGCGCTCGGTCGCGGCTTCGATGACAAGCTCGCATTCGCCGAACCGCGCGGTGCTGCCCTGGCATTCGATCCGCGCCAGCGCCGCTTCGGCCGCCGCAGCCTCGATGTGGCCCTTGCCGACCTGACGCGCGATGTTCCTGGCCGCAGTTGCCTTCCCGGCCTCGGCGCGCTCGACGCTCACGTCGGCGAGCAGCACGCGGTGCCCCGCCAGCGCCGACACGTGCGCGATTCCGTTCCCCATCAACCCGGCGCCGATCACGCCGACCGTCAGGCTCTCCGTCATGCCCCGGGCTTAGCGGTCGCGCGCGGGCGTGTGAACCGGCCGGTCTCCATCCACCGCGCGACGGGCATCAGCAGCGGCACCCACGCGATGCCGAGCACGAGGTAGATCGGCAGCTCCAGCAGCACGTGCAGCTGGCCGATCCAGCCAGACAGGCTTGCGACGGCGAGCGCGTAGGCCGCGATACCGAACACGATCACCATGATGCCGACCGGCTTGCGGACGTTCGGGCTCATGCGCGGCAGCGGATCAGGCGGGTGGGGGTGGCAATCCAGTCGAGCGCCATGTCGTGCGGCTCCGTGGGCAGGTCGTCGACCACTTGGCAGTCCCACGCACATCCGACCACCGTCATGTCGCCGCGGTCGGCGCGCGCCGCGAGATAGCGGTCATAAAAGCCACCGCCCTGGCCGAGGCGGATGCCAGCGGGCGTGCAGGCGAGCAGCGGCACGAGCAGCGTCATGGGTTCGACGAGCGGCGCGTCCGGGCCGGGCTGCGGGCCGAAGCGGTGCTGGTGCGTCGGCGGGCCGAGGCGGAACCGCATCGGCGGCCCCTCATGCTCGAACCACGGCAGCGCCGCCCCGGGCGCAGCTGGCGCGGGGTCGATCTCGTCGCCGGCGGCTGCATAGGCGCCGACCGGCGCGCGGAGCAGCGGACGCACGTATTCGGCCACAGCCTCGGCCGCGGCGCCGCGCTGGGCGGCGTCCAGCCCGGCGACGGCAGCCGCCCGCACCGCGCGCAGATCGCGCCGCAGCGCGCGCTTCAGCCCGCCGGGTGCAGCGCCGGCGCCGGTCAACGGAAGCAGCGGGTGGCGGGACCGCGTGGGCCGTTGGCCGCAAGATCCTCTGACGCCATAGGCATCAGGTGGGAACCGTGTGCCTCGGGCCAAGACCCGGACAGGGACAGTCCCCGTTCATGTTTGTATCGCCTCAGGGATGTTCGCAAAGGCTCGCACCCGGCAGTACCCGCCGCGGCCAAGCTAAGCCTCGCCAGCCGCGGCTTCAAGCAGCGCCGCGAGCGCCTCGACCGAGGCGGCCGCCTCCTCCAGCCCAGCCTCGGCGCGCTGCAGCCGGTCGGCGAGGTTCAGCGCAGCTGCGAGCAGCAGCTGCCCTTCCGCCATCGGCCCCAGCGTTGCGGTCAGCCGCTGCGTCTCCTCATCAACCGCCGACGCCAGCGCCGCGATCCGCCCCTCGCCGCCGGGCTTGCAGGCGAGCGCATAGCTGCGCCCGCCGACGCGCACCGTCACCTCAGCCATCGGCGCTGTCCCGATCGTGCTCGGCCGCCAGCAGCTGCTCGATCCGCGCGAGTGCGCTTGCGGCCGCCGCTTCGATCGCCGCCGCGCGTTCGGCCCGCGCAAGAAGCCGCTCGGCGGCGACGCGGGCGCGCCCGGCCGCGCTCCGCAGCCGCCCCACCGGCTCCGCGTCCTGATCGGCTGCACCCATGCCGAACGCTAGGCCCGGCCCGCGTGCGCCGCAACGACTGGCGAGCAAGCGCAAGCCCATGTCGCCGCATCCCCGCCGATCCTGCGTAGCGCGGGCGGAACGCGGCCATTAAGGTTCGACGCAATGTCGGCGCCGCCCCCTACTCCACCGCCCGATCCGGCCGTGGACCGGGCGTTCGCCGAGCTGCTGCGCGCGGGCGACATCCAGCGCGCGCTGCCGCCGGCGCTGATCGACAAGCCGAAGTCTCCCACTTGGCTCGACCGGCTGATCGAGTGGCTCGGCCACAAGCCGATGGCGGTCCAGCTGCTGTTCTGGGCGGGCGTGGCCGTGCTGGTGGCGGTGATCCTGACGGCGGCCTACCGCTATGTCTCGGCGCGCCGCCTGTCATTCGGCGTAGCCGCGCGCGGCCGCCCCACTGCGGACTGGTGGCGGCCGGAGGGGCGCGCTGCTGCGGTTGCGCTCGCCGACGCCGACCGGCTCGCCGCCGAGGGCCGCTATGGCGAGGCGGCGCATCTGCTGCTGCTGAAGAGCGTCGCCGACATCGACCGCGGCCGCCCCGGTGAGGTGCGGCGCAGCCTCACCGCGCGCGAGATCGCCCGCCTGCCCGTGCTGCCTCCCGACGTGGCTGGTGCCTTCGGCCAGATCGCGACGGTCGCCGAGGCGGGGCTGTTCGCAGGGTTGGAGGTGGCGCGCGACGGGTGGGAGCGGGCGCGCGCGGCCTATGCGGGCGTCGCGGGGCTGAAGGCGGCATGAGCCAACCCGCCACCGCCTCGCCCGGCCCGCCGGCCTTCCTCAGCCGCATCGGTCTGGCGGCTGCCGCTGCGGCCGCGATCGGGGCGGCGGCGCTGATCCTGCTGATGGCATTCGGCGACGAGTTCCGCTCTGGCGAGGACGGCAATGCCCACGCGCTCGCGATCAACGGCACCGGATTCCAGGGCGTCGCGCGCCTGCTCGCCGCGTCAGAGGGAGAATCGTCGCCCCGCATCGTCCGCAATCGCGGCGCGGCGGTCGCGGCTCCGCTGCTGATCGTCACCCCGCAATCGCAATCGAGCGCCGACGCGCTCATCGGCCTGCGCCCGGGCAAGCCGACGCTGGTCATTCTCGACAAATGGTTCGTCGGGATGGATCCCAACCGTCGCGGCTGGGTGCGAGTGAATGGCCCGGCGCAGACCGATGTCCTGCCGATCACCGCGGGCGGCGCGACGTTCAACGTCACCTACCGCGACGCGCGTAAGGGTGAGCGGCTCGTCTGGCCCGCCGCCCGCCTCAGCTTCCCGGCCCCGCGCAAGCTGCTCCTGATCCGCACCTCGCCACCACCGCCGCGCAAGCTGCCCGACGGCATCGCTCCGCAGGTGCGGCCATTGGTGCCCGGCGATGGCGAGGACCAGCCGCCCTACGGCAGGCTGGAACCGCTGATCGCGACCGATGGCGGCATCGTGCTGGGCAAGGTGCCGGGCAAGCCGGTGTGGGTGCTGGCCGACCCGGACCTGATTTCGAACCAGGCGCTCACCTCGCCCGAAGCCGCGCGGCGCGCAGTAGCGCTGATCCACGCGCTCCCGAACGGCAACCGCGCGGTGTGGGACGTGACATTCGTGGGCCTGGGGCGCACGCCCAATCTCGCACGGCTGGCGCTGGAGCCGCCCTATCTCGGAGTGACGCTCGCACTTGGCGCTGCAGCGCTCGCCGCGCTGTGGCGCGCGTCGGCGCGCTTCGGGCCGATCGACCGCGAGCGCGAGCGCGCCTATGGTTTCGGGCCGGGCCAGCTGATCGAAAACGCCGCCGACCTTGCAGCGCAGGCGCGCGCCGAGGCCCAGTTCGCGACCCGCTATGAAGCGATGATCGGCGAGCGCTACAGCCGCCGCCGCGCGCCCGACGCGCTCGTCACGCTGAGCGCCGCCGCGCGCGACGCGCAAACGCCCGCCGCGGCGCTCAAGGCCGCGCAGGACCTCTGGGATTGGACTCGATCGCATGACCGTCGCTGAAGCAGGCATCCTCGCGCAGGCGATCGAAGCGCAGGTGGCGAAGGCGGTCGTCGGCCAGCGCGGCGTCACCCGGCTGCTGCTGACTGCCTTGTTCGCGGGCGGGCACGTGCTGATGGAAGGCCCGCCGGGCGTGGGCAAGACGCTGCTTGCGGGCAGCTTCGCGCGCGCGCTGGGGCTGGAGTTCGGCCGCATCCAGTTCACGCCCGATCTGATGCCGGGCGACATCCTGGGATCGAACCTGTTCAACTTCCAGACGAGCCAGTTCACGCTGACCCGCGGACCGATCTTCACCGAGATCCTGCTCGCCGACGAGATCAACCGCACGCCGCCCAAAACTCAGGCTGCGCTTCTGGAAGCGATGCAGGAGCGCGCGGTGACGATCGACGGCACCACTCATTCGCTCAGCCCGCGCTTCCTGGTCATCGCGACGCAGAATCCCATTGAGCATCAGGGCGTCTATCCGCTGCCCGAGGCGCAGCTCGATCGTTTCCTGTTCAAGCTGACCGTCAGCTATCCCAGCGCCGAGGAGGAGCTGTCGATCGTCACCGGCCACGGCTCGGCGACCGCACGGCGCAGCGCGGGCGACTGGGGAGTCGAGCCGGCCGCCGACGCTGCGAGCCTGGCTGCCGCCGCCTGCGCGATCTCGCAGCTGACGCTCGCCCCGCCGGTCGCGGACTATATCGTGCGCATCATCCGCGCGACTCGCGAGACGCAGGACCTGGCCGTCGGCGCCTCGCCGCGAGCGGGGGCGATGCTGGCGGCGGCTGCGCGCGCGGCGGCTGCGCTTGATGGGCGGGAATATGTGCTGCCCGATGACGTCAAGGCGCTCGCCCCCGCGCTGCTGCGCCACCGCCTGATCCTGTCGCCCGCAGCCGAGATTGACGGCCGCACGGTCGACCAGATCGTCGCCGACCTGCTGGAGCGGGTGGACGCGCCGCGGTGATCTACCCGAGCGAGCGGCTGATCCTGATGATGGCGCTCGGCGCACCGCTGGCGCTCGGCATCGCCGGGGCCCGGCCCGATCTGTGGCTGCTGCCCGTCGGCTGGATCGCCTTCTGCCTCGCGCTGGGCGGAGCCGACGCACTGCTCGCTCCCGGCCGCCGCTCGCTGGACGCCACGCTGCACGTGCCGGCGACGCTGTTCGTCGGCGAAACCGGGCATGTGCTGCTGCGCTGGGCGTGGACGGGGCGCGCCGCGCCCGCGGAGGCCGCGCTCATGGCAAGCGCGCGCCTCAGCGCACCCGATTGCGGGCGGATCGCTGTGCCGGGCGCCACCGCTGGCGAAACCCATGTCCGTGTCACCGCCCGGCGCCGCGGCCCCGCGGCCGCTGGCCCCGCCGACCTGCGCTGGCGTGGGCCGCTCGGCCTCGCTTGGCGGCAGCGCCGGGCGGGGGAGCCCCAGCCCGTCAGCGTGCTCCCCGACATCCGTCCCGTCCGGCAGGAAGCGCCGCGCCTGCTCGCGATGGACGCAGAGGTCGGCCAGCATGTCGAGCCGATACGCGGCGACAGCCTGGAGTTCGATGCGCTAGGCCCCTGGCGCGCGGGCGAGGACAAGCGCCGCATCGACTGGAAGACGAGCGCGCGCCACGTCCAGCTGATCGCCAAGGAGACTCGGGTCGAGCGTGACGCTGCGGTGATGCTCGCGATCGATTGCGGGCGGCTGATGGCGCAACCCCTCGCGGGCGTCGCGCGGCTCGATCGCGCGATCACCGCCGCGCTGTTGACGGGCTACGTCGCGCTGCGATCGGGCGACCGCGTCGGGCTGTTCGGCTTTGACCGCACCCCGCGCGCGCATCTGCCGCCTACCCACGGCGCGCACGCCTTCGCGCAGCTGCAGGCCGCGACGGGCGGGCTCGATTATGCCGAGGCGGAGACCAATTTCACGCTCGGCCTGTCAAGGCTGGGGCAGGCGCTGACCCGCCCGACGCTGATCCTGCTGTTCACCGATTTCGTCGACCCGATCGGCGCCGAACTGATGCTGCGCGCCGCGGCACCGCTCTTGAAGCGCCACCGGCTGCTCGCGGTCACCTTCGCCGACGAGGAGCTGGGCGGCCACGTCGCGCGCCGCCCCGAGCGCCCGGCCGACGTCACCCGCGCAGTCGTCGCGGCCGGACTGCTGCGCGAGCGGCGGATCGTGCTCGAACGCCTGCGCCGCATGGGCGCCGAGGTTGTGGAAGCGCCGTGGTCGCGGCTGGGGCCTGCGGTCGCGCGTCGCTATCTGGAACTGAAGCGCGTAAGGCCGCTGTGATCGCCGCCGACCTTGCGCTGACGCAGAGCGCGCGCCGCTTCCGCGCCGAGCGCGAGCCGGTGTGGATCAAGCTCGATGAACTGATCGGGCGGGCGGAGAAGCGCGGGCTGAAGGACCTCGATGCGGGCGAGCTCGCCGAACTGCCCGTGCTCTACCGTGCGACGCTGTCGTCGCTGTCGATCGCGCGCGACACCAGCCTCGATGCAGCGCTGGTCGCGTATCTGGAGGCGCTCGCCGCGCGCGCCTATTTCTTCGTCTACGGCACCCGCGCCCGCGTGCTGGCCGAGGCGCGGCGCTTTTTCGCTTGGGGCTGGCCCACCGCCGCGCAATCGCTGTGGCGCGAGACGCTGGTCGCTCTGACGCTGCTGCTGGTCGGGGCGGTGGCGGGCTGGTCGCTGTGCGCGGGCGACAGCAGCTGGTTTTCCACCTTCGTGCCCGGCGAGCTCGCGGGCGGCCGGGACCCGAGCGCGACGGCCGGGATGCTGCGCGACGGTCTCTACGAACGCGGCGGCCACGGCGCGCAGGGGCTCGGCCTGTTCTCGGCGTGGCTGTTCCAGCACAATGCGGGTATCGCGATCCTGTGCTTCGCGCTCGGCTTCGCGCTGGGCGTGCCGACGATGCTGCTGCTGCTGCAGACGGGCGGGATGCTGGGTGCGATCCTGTGGCTCTACGGGTCGAAAGGGCTGCTCCCGAACATCGTTGGCTGGCTGATGGTGCATGGGTCGACCGAGCTTTTGGCGATCGTGCTCGCAGGCGGGGCCGGGCTCGCGATTGCGCGTGCGATTGCTCTCCCCGGCGCCGCCACGCGCCGCGCCGCGCTGGGCCGGGCGGGGCGGATGGCCGGCGCGCAGATGCTGGGCGTGGTGGTGATGCTGTTCGTCGCCGGCGGGCTGGAGGGCTATGCGCGCCAGCTGATCACGTCGGACGCCGTGCGCTGGTCGATCGCGACCGGCATGGGGCTGTTCTGGTTGGTCTATCTCTATCTGCCGCGGCGGCGGAGCTCGTGAACAGCCCCGTTCGCACACTGCGGACGCCCGAGGGCGTCGCGATCGAATTGCAGCTTGCGGGCGGCGGCGACCGTGTCGCTGCCTTCATCCTCGATCAGCTGGTCATCGCGGGGACGCTGCTGCTGCTGACGATCGCCGCGGTCTCGGCGCTTGCGTCGGTGCGGCAGGGGTTTGAGCCCGTCGGCATCATCTGGATCGTCGGCGGCTTCGTGCTGCGGAACTTCTATTTCACGCTGTTCGAGGCGGGCTGGCGCGGCGCCACGCCGGGCAAGCGCGCGATGAAGATCCGCGTCGCAGCGCGCGACGGCGGGCGGCTGGGCTTCGCCAGCGTCGCTGCGCGCAACATGATGCGCGAGCTGGAAGTGTTCCTGCCGCTGTCGCTGTTGGCGCAGGGCATTTCGGGCGAGCAGGTCGACCGCTGGACGGCTGGCGCAGGCGTGCTGTGGGTTGCGGTGTTCGTGCTGTTCCCGTGGCTCAACCGCGACCGGCTGCGCGCGGGCGATCTCGTGGCGGGCAGTTGGGTCGTCCGCGCGCCGCGCCCGGCGCTGCTGCCCGACATGGGCGACCGCGGCCTCGCCCGCCTCGTGCGCTGCGCCTTCACCGACGCCCAGCTCGATGCCTATGGCGTGTACGAGCTGCAGACGCTTGAGCGCGTGCTGCGCGAGGACGACCCCGCCGCGATCGACGTGACCGCGATGACCATCCGCCGCCGGATCGGGTGGACCGGCAGCGAGCCGCCGAGTGCGTTCCTCCAAGCCTATTACGCCGCGCTGCGATCGCGGCAGGAACGCAACCTGCTGTTCGGCCGCCGCCGCGCGAACAAGAGCGACGGTTCTACGCCGCCGTCTCGCGATAGGCTGGATCGGGCGGCGGCCTCAGCGAAACCACCGTGAATACAAGGCTGAGCGTCAGGCCGACATAGGCGTTGACGAAGCTGAGCGCGAAGGCCGCAAGGATTCCATACAGGCCGAAGCGGTAGAAGCCCGCCAGGCGGGTCAGATATTCGGGCTCAACTGCGTGATCGATGAGCCCGCGGCGGCGCATATAGCGAAACAGCAGGTTCCAGGCGAGCGAGCTGGCAGCGAGCGAGCCGATATAGAGGACGCTCGCCAGCTTGAGTTCGTGCTGGTCGATCAGCGCTCGCGCGAGGATCGCGGTCGGGTAGGGCACCACGGCGATCGTCAGCAAGAGCAACAGGCTGAGCAGATTCGCCCAATGGTCGGTGCGCGCGATCAGCTTGAACGCGAAATGATGGTTCAGCCAGTAGATGCCGATCCGCATGAAGCTGAGCAGGAATGCAGCGAGGATCGGCCACTGGTGGCGGATGGCGCTGCCGAGCGATCCGTTCTCCGGCCGAGCCTGCAACAGCGAGAACGCCAGCGCCGTGATCGCGATCGCCATCACCCCGTCCGAAAAGCTCTCGAGCCTTGAGGTCGGCCGCGTGTTGTCGGGGCTGCGGTCGCCATGCTCGGTCGGATCGGGCGGGAGCCGGTAGGTCATGCGCGGGAGGCGCTGTAACGCGCTGCGAGCGGAGTGCGCCAAGCTTTTCCCGGCGCGGGCATCCGCCGCGCCCCCGCATCATCGCGAACGCGCTTCAAGACCCCACGTCGCCGCCCGCGAACTCCGCCTCCGTGAGGAACGGGCCGCCGGTCCCGAACCCTAGAAGCTCAGCGCCCGGACCGTCCGCACGCCGGGCAGGCGGCAGACCGTTCCAAGCAGCGGCTCGGGTATCGGCTGGTCGACCGAGAGCAGCAGCACCGCCTCGCCACCCTCGGCGCGACGGCCGAGGTGGAAGGTGCCGATATTGACGCCCGCGTCGCCCAGCGCTGCGCCCAGGCGGCCGATGAAGCCGGGCTTGTCCTCGTTGGCGATGAACAGCATCCGCCCGGTCAGCGCCGCCTCCACCTTGACGCCGAACAGCTCGGTCAGTCGCGGCTCGCGGTTGGTGAACAGCGTGCCCGCGACCGATCGGTCGCCGTCGGCCGTCGCAGCGGTGAGGCGGATGAGCGCTGCATAGTCGCCCTCGCGCGTCGAGCGGGTTTCGCTCACCGCGACGTTGCGCTCGCGCGCCAGGAACGGAGCGTTGACCATGTTCACCGTGTCCGAATGCGGCCGCATCAGCCCCGCGAGCGCAGCAGCGACGATCGGCTTCAGATTGAGCTCGGCCGCGTCGCCCTCCGCCGTCACGCTGACGGCGGTGAGGCCGGCCGGGCTCAGCTGGCCGAGCAGCGCTCCGAGCTTCTCGGCGAGCGCCATGAACGGGCGCAGCCGCGGCGCATCCTCGGCCGACACGCTCGCCATGTTGATCGCGTTCGAAACCGCGCCGGTCAGCAGGAAGTCGCTCATCTGCTCGGCGACCTGGATGGCGACATTCACCTGCGCCTCCTCGGTCGAGGCGCCCAGATGCGGCGTGCAGATGAGGTTTCTGGTGCCGAACAACGGGTTCGCCTTGGCCGGCTCCTCGGCGAACACGTCGAGCGCGGCGCCCGCAACATGCCCGCTCTCCAACCCAAGCTTCAGCGCCGCCTCGTCGATCAGCCCGCCGCGCGCGCAGTTGATGATGCGCACGCCCGGCTTGGTCGCCTGCAGCGCCGCTGCCGACAGGATGTTGCGCGTGGCGTCGGTGAGCGGAGTGTGCAGCGTGATGAAGTCCGCTCGCGCCAGCAGGTCGGGCAGTTCGACCTTTTCCACACCCAGCTCGATTGCCCGCTCGGGGCTGAGGAACGGGTCATAGGCGACCACCTTCATCTTGAGGCCGATCGCTCGATCGGAGACGATCGAACCGATATTGCCGCAGCCGATCAGCCCGAGCGTCTTGCCGAACAGTTCGACGCCCATGAAGCGGTTCTTCTCCCACTTCCCCGCCTGCGTGCTGAGGTCAGCCTGCGGCAGGTCGCGAGCGAGCGCGAACATCAGGGCGATCGCGTGCTCGGCGGTGGTGATCGAATTGCCGAACGGCGTGTTCATGACGACGACGCCGCGCGCCGATGCAGCGGGCACATCGACGTTATCGACGCCGATCCCGGCGCGGCCGATCACTTTCAGGCGCGGCGCGGCGTCCAGCAGCCTCGGCGTGACCTTGGTCGACGAGCGGATCGCGAGCCCGTCATAGGCGGGGAGGATCGCCGCGAGCTGGTCGGCGCTGAGGCCTGGGCGCTCGTCGGCGTCGATCCCGCGCGCGCGGAAGGTGGCCACCGCGAGCGGCGACATGCTGTCCGAGATGAGGACTTTGGGCATCGGAATTCCTTGCAAAATTGTGAGCGTGCCCTGTTCCGGCCCCCGGGGGGCGGGGCAGCCCTCCGCCGCTTGCGGTAGAGGGTGGTCGAGCGGCAGCGAGACCGGGAGGGGGAATCAGGCCGCCGCTGCGGCCGTCACTTCGGCATGGGCCCAATCGAGCCAGTGCGTCAGCGCGATGACGTCGGCGGTTTCGACCGTCGCGCCGCACCACACTCGCAGGCCCGGCGGCGCATCGCGATAGGCGCCGATGTCGAACGCCACGCCCTCGCGCTCCAGCAGCGCGGTCAGGCGCTTCGGAACATCGGGCGAGGCGTGCGGCAGCCTCAGGCACACGCTCGTCGTCGATCGGGTCGCGGGCTCCACCGCGAGCGGCTCGATCCACGGGGTTCGCTCAACCCAGTCGTACAGCGCGCGGGCGTTCGTTTCGGTGCGCGCGATCAGCGCGGGCAGGCCGCCCAGCCCCTGCGCCCATTCCAGCGCATCGATCCAATCCTCGATGACCAGCATCGACGGCGTGTTGATCGTCTCGCCCTCGAAGATGCCCTCGATCAGCTCGCCGCCCTTCATCAGCCGGAAGATCTTGGGCAGCGGCCAGGCGGGCTTGTAGCTCTCTAAGCGCTCAACTGCGCGAGGGCCGAGCACAATGACACCGTGGCCGCCCTCGCCGCCCATCACCTTCTGGAAGCTGAAGGTGGTCACGTCGAGTTTGTCCCACGGCATCGCCATCGCGAACGCAGCGCTCGTCGCGTCGTTGATGCTGAGACCCTCGCGGTCGTCGGCGATCCACGCGCCGTCGGGCACTCGGACCCCGCTCGTGGTGCCGTTCCACGTGAACACCACATCGTGGTCCCACGGCACCGAGCCGAGATCGGGCAGCTGGCCGTAGTCGGCGTTCAGCACCATGGGATGAAGCTTCAGCTGCTTGACCGCATCGGTTACCCAGGCCTCGCCAAAGCTCTCCCATGCCAGCACGCAGGTTCGTCGCGCACCCAGCATGGTCCACATCGCCATCTCGACCGCGCCGGTGTCGCTTGCGGGGACGATGCCGATGCGGTGCGTCGGCGGCACCTGCAGCACCGCGCGCGTCAGGTCAATCGCGTGCTTCAGCCGCGATTTGCCCAGTTTGGACCGGTGCGAACGGCCGAGGCTGTCGGATTTGAGCTTGTCGGGGGACCAGCCGGGGCGCTTGGCGCAGGGGCCGGACGAGAATAGCGGACGCTCAGGGCGCACCGCGGGAGGCGGGGTCATCACAGTCAGTCTCTCCTTCCAGAGAGCGCGCGCCGCGTTGGGACGGCGTGGCCCGCTGCCGACCGTAGCGGCGCGCCGTGACGCGTCAAGCGCGGGCGGCGCACCAGCGCCGTCTTGGCTGGATCGGGCTGAGCAATCTACCATCGGCTGCGGAGCACAAACGGCGGCGATGGCGCGGGGATCGGGATTGAAGCGCGGTAGGACTGCGGATCGGCGGGGAGCGGCGATCGACGCGGCGGCGGCGCGGGCTGCGGCGGCGGCGGGGGCTGCGGCGGCCGAGCGTGTCCGACCCGCCCGCCGCAGATCCGAAGGCGACGACGCTACCTTTGGCTGCCGGGGATGGCCGAGCCCAGCGGAGCCATGAACGTCTGCCTGCTCGGCGCTACCGGCACGATCGGCCGGGCAACGCTTGCTGCGCTCATCGTGCGCGGACACGACGTGACCTGCATCGTGCGGCGCGCGCCGCCGGGTGGCTGGGGGTTGGGTGCGGTGCGGACGGCCGTTGCCAACGTAACCGACGCCGCCGCCGTGATGCACGTGTTCCGGTCGCGGCGCTTCGATGCGGTCCTATCGTGCATGGCGAGCCGGACCGGAGCGGCCGCCGACGCGTGGGCGATCGACTACCGCGCGCACCGCACCGTGCTTGCCGGGGCGACGGCAGCGGGCGTGGGGCGGTTCGTGCTGCTCTCGGCGATCTGCGTGCAAAAGCCGCGGCTCGCGTTTCAGCACGCCAAGCTGGCGTTTGAGGCCGAGCTTGCTGCCTCGGGCCTCACTCACGCGATCGTTCGGCCGACGGCGTTCTTCAAGTCGCTCTCGGGCCAGGTGGAAAGGGTGCGGCAGGGCAAGCCATTTGTGCTGTTCGGCGACGGGCGGCTGACCGCGTGCAAGCCGGTCAGCGACGGCGACATCGCCGCCTATCTGGCCGATTGCCTGACGAGTCCCGAGCGCTCAAACCGCGTTCTTCCCATTGGCGGCCCCGGTCCCGCGCAGACCCCGCGCGAGCAGGGCGAGACGCTGTTCGAGCTGGTCGGCAAGGTCCCGCGCTTCCGGCGGGTGCCGATCGGCCTGATGGACGGGATCGTCGGCGCATTGTCGCTCGCAGGTCGCCTGTCGCCGCGCGCTGCCGCGAAGGCCGAGCTGGCACGCATCGGCCGCTATTACGCAAGCGAATCGATGCTGCTGTGGGACGCGGCAGCCGAGCGCTATGACGCGGACGGAACGCCCGAAACCGGCAGCGAGCGGCTGAGGGACTATTGGCGCGCGCTGCTGAGCGGCGCGGTGACACTCGATCGCGGCGACCACCGGGTGTTCTGACCCGAGCGCGGACTCAGTCGGCCGGCGACATCTCCCGCCGCAGCCGATCGAGCGCGCTACGCTTGATCTGGCACACCCGCGCAGCGCCGACTCCGAGCGCGTCGCCAATCTGTTCGAGCGTCCACTCCTCGATGAAATAGAGCTGCAGCACCATCGCGTGTCGATGCGGCAGGCGCGCGATGGCTGCGGCGAGCTCGGCGCGGTCGCTCTCGGCCGCGAGCTGCTCCTCGGCGTTGGGCAGCTCGCAGGCGAACCAGCCCGCGCGGTCCGAGTAGATCGCGTCGAGCGGCTCCAGAAAAACCGGCTGCGCGCCGTCGACCGCCGCGCGCAGCTCGGGAGCGCTCAGCCCCAGGGCGTCGGCCAGCTCCGCTGTCGTGGGCGCCCGGCCCAGGCGCGCAGTCAGCTCGGCCTCGGCCTGCTTCAGCTTGCGGCGGCGGCGCATCGCGGCTCGGCTGATCGTCGCGGAGCCGCGCAGCACGTCGATCATCGCCCCGCGCGCGCGCAGCAGCGCATAGGCGGTGAACGATCCCTCGCCGCGCGGCACGAACCCGCGCGAAGCCTGCACCAGCGCGAGCAGCCCGGTCTGCACCAGTTCGTCCAGCTCCACCGCCGCGCTCGCCGAACGATGGACCTGGCGCGCGATGCGGCGCACCAGCGGCTCGTAGAGCAGAAGCGCCTCGGGCGAGGGCGGAGCGACGCCGACCTCCGCTGCACCGGACGTCATCGCGCCGCCTCACGGGCGGCGGCGGAGTGACGCGCGGCGGAAACTTGGCGGTGTTGTTGATCGGATCGAACGGCGTTTGGCTGATCGTGCATGGGTCACCGGGCGGTTGCACCCGGTGCCTCGCAACCCGCGCGCCAAACGGCCCGATCAGTCCGAAACGGAGCCGATCAGCTCGGCCGCTGCTCCTCGACGCGCGGCTTCTTGCTCGCGCTGTCGGCGGAGGCCGCAGCCCCCGCCGCAGCGAGCGTCTGGATCATCTGTAGCAGATGCGGATCGCCCCGCTCGCCCTGCGGCCAGCAGCGCGGCGGGGCAAACACCGTGCGCGCGGCGCGCAAGGCGATCCGGCAGCTCACTCGGCGGCGACCGCCAGGTGCGAACCCGCGGCCGGAGCGCTGACGAGCCTGCCGCGAGCCGGCACCGTTTCCTCGATCCGCCGGAACGTCGCGAGCGCCTGGCCGACGACCTGATCCATATTATAGTAGCGATAGGTCGCCAGCCGCCCGACGAACCACACGTCGGGCGTGTTCATCGCGAGCGTCTCGTATTTCTTATAGAGCGCCGCGTTCTCCGGCCTTGGAATCGGGTAATAGGGATCGCCCTCGGCGCTTGGATATTCGTAGGTCAGCGCGGTCTTTGCGTGGACCTGCCCGGTCAGATGCTTGTATTCCGTGACGCGGGTATAGTCCTCGGTCTGCGGGAAGTTGACCACGCCGACGGGCTGGAACCATTCCTGATCGAGCGTCACATGCTCGAATTGCAGCGAGCGGTAGGGCAGCTTGCCATAGCGGAAGCCGAAATACTCATCGACCGGACCGGTAAAGATCAGCCGCTTGAACGGCACGAACTTCGCAATGTCGCGATAGTCGGTCTGGAGCATGACGCTGATGTTCGGATGATCGAGCATCCGCTCGAACATGCGCGTATAGCCGTGGAGTGGCATATACTGGAACTTGTCGCCGAAATAGCGGTCGTCGCGATTGGTCCGCGTCGGCACGCGCGCGGTGACGCTTTTATCGAGTTCGCTCGGGTCCATGCCCCACTGCTTGCACGTGTAGCCCTGGAAGAATTTCTCGTACAGCTCGCGGCCGACGACCGACACGACCACGTCCTCCGACGTGCGGATCTCGGCGACCTTCTCGGCGCGCGCCTCGAACCACGCAGGGAGTTCCTCGCTGGTCAGGCTCAGACCGTAAAGCTTGTTGACGGTATCGAGATTGATCGGGATCGGCACCAGTTGGCCGTCGACCTGCGCGAGCACGCGATGCTCGTAGGGGCGCCATTCGGTGAATTGCGAGAGGTGGGCGAAAATCTGCTCGCTGTTGGTATGGAAGATGTGCGGACCATATTGGTGGATCAGCAGTCCGTGCTCGTCGTAGCGGTCGTAGGCGTTGCCGCCGATATGGTTGCGCCGGTCGATGACCAGCACTTTCTCGCCCCGCTGGGTGGCAATCCGCTCGGCAAGCGTTGAACCGGCGAAGCCAGCGCCGACGATCAACCAATCAAACATATTCTGATTCCTTGTGGGGGGTGGTGGCGGCGAGCGCGTCCTCGATCAGTCCGCGCATCGCGTCCCAGGTGCGGTCCCACGATCCAAGGGCGAGCCGCGCATCGACGCGCGTGCGCCAGTTGTCGCTCTGCGGCGTCAGACACCGCTCGAGCAGGGCGACCGCCTGTTCGGGTGTGCTGGCGATCCAGACGAGGCCGTCGACGCCGTAGGGGCGGACGACGTCGGTGATCGGCGTCGAGACGACCGGCAGGCCGGCTGCCAGAAACTCGGGGGTCTTGGTCGGCGAAATGAACTTCGTCGCGTCGTTCATCGCAAACGGCATCCATCCAGCGTCCCAATGGGCAAGATAGGCCGGCAGATCGGCGTATTTTTTGCTGCCAAGCCAGTGGATATTGGGCGCCTGTGGCAGCGAAGCGGGGTCGATCTTGGCGGTTGGGCCGAGGAAGAGGAACTGCCAATCGGGCTTCAGCGCGGCG